>JACDJC010000118.1_pt1 | contig 101916 bp, 102 predicted proteins | sample 7454191 | NCBI WGS metagenome assembly JACDJC01 (sample SAMN14253291, study PRJNA609438) | sludge metagenome | isolation source: sludge after 25d culture with pyrite and EDTA | collected 2018-12-20 | reverse complement strand
TTCGACCGTGAAGGAGCGCGGCAAGATCAATTGCGGCGTCAGTCAGGGCGTTGCAGGCTTTTCGTCGCCAGACGATCAGGGCAAATGGACCGGCTTCGATATTGATTTCTGTCGTGCGGTATCGGCGGCAGTCTTTGGCGACCCTGACAAGGTGAGCTTCATACCGCTTTCGACCAAGGAGCGCTTCACTGCGTTACAGTCGGGCACGGTCGATCTGCTTTCGCGCCAGACCACCTGGACGCTCTCGCGCGATGCGGGCATGGGTGTCCATTTCGTCGGCACGGCCTATTATGACGGTCAGGGCTTCATGATCCGCAAGGATCTGGGCATCGATAGCGCGCTGAAACTCGACGGCGCGTCGGTCTGCACCGAACAGGGTACGACCACCGAACAGAACGCTGCCGATTATTTCAATGCCAACAATATCAAATATGAGCCGGTGGTGATCGATTCTGCCGATGGTATCCTGAAGGCGTTTGAAACGGGTCGCTGCGACGTTTACACGACCGATGCGTCCGCACTTTACGCGCAGCGTCTGAAGCTTGCCGAACCCGATGCATTCACCGTTTTGCCGGAAGTGATTTCCAAGGAGCCGCTCGGACCTGCCGTCCGCCAGGGCGACGACAAATGGTTCAACATCGTTCGCTGGACCCTGTTTGCAATGCTTGAGGCTGAGGAACTGGGCATTACGCAGGCTTCGGCAGAGGCGGACCTCAATTCCAAGAAGCCGGACGTGCGCCGTTTCCTCGGTTCGGAAGGCGATAGCGGCCAGCAGCTCGGACTTGAGCCGAAATGGGCCTATAATATCGTCTCCAAGATCGGCAATTATGGTGAAATGTTCGAGCGCACGATCGGCAAGGGCAGCCTGCTCAAGATCGACCGCGGCATCAATGCGCTGTGGAACCAGGGCGGGCTGATGTACGCGCCGCCTGTAAAGTAAAGATCAGAGCCTTCTATGAAAAAGCCCCGGAAAACCGGGGCTTTTTGCTTTTATCTCTGCTTGGCGAGACCCTGCTCGCGCATCTGGCTGAGGCTCATCTTCGGTGAAAGCGCTTCGGGATCGATGCGGATTTCGATGAGGCCCGGCTTGCCGGACTTTTCGCAAGCCTCGAAGGCCGGTGCGAAATCAGCGGTCTTTTCCACCACTTCGCCATGCAGGCCATAGGCGCGTGCAAGCGCTGCGAAGTCGGGATTGGCAAGGCCGGTGCCGGAAACGCGGCCCGGATAGGTGCGTTCCTGATGCATGCGGATCGTGCCGTACATGCCGTTATTGACGACGATGAAGATGGCATTGGCGCCATATTGCGCCGCCGTTGCCAGTTCCTGACCGTTCATGAGGAAACAGCCGTCGCCCGCAAAAGCCACCACCGTGCGTTCCGGCGCGGTGAGCTTGGCTGCGACCGCAGCCGGTACGCCATAGCCCATCGAGCCGTTGGTGGGGGCCAACTGGCTGCGATAGGTACGGTACTGGTAGAAGCGGTGCGGCCAGGCGGAATAGTTGCCTGCGCCATTGGTGATGATGGCGTCGGCTGGCAGATGTGCGCGCAGCCATTCCATCACTTCGCCCATCTGCACATCGCCGGGGATAACCGGCGACTTGATGTTGTCGCGGTAATCGGCATTGGCGCTGTCGGTCCATGCCTTCCAGCGCGGATCGGCAACCGGCGCAAGCTTTGCCGCTGCCGCACAGAAGGCAGGCATGGAAGCATTGACCGGAACGTCTGCATGATAAACGCGGCCCAGTTCTTCTGCGCCCGGATGGATATGGACGAGCTTCTGCTGCGGCACCGGAATGGATACCAGTTCGTAGCCCTGCGTCGTCATTTCGCCGAGGCGGGCACCGATCACGATCAGCAGATCGGCATCGCGAACGCGCTGCGCCAGCTTGGGGCTGATCGAGGTTCCCATTTCGCCAGCATAAAGCGGGTGGGTGTTGTCGAACATATCCTGGCAGCGGAAAGACGCTGCGACGGGCAGGTGCATGTTTTCGGCAAATTTCTGCAGGTCGCCAATGGCTCTGGCATTCCAGCCGCCACCGCCGACGATCACCAGAGGCCGCTCGGCCTTTGAAAGCAGCGCCTGCATGTCCTGCAACTGGTCCGCACCCGGATGCATCTGAACCTGTTTAAAGGCTGGTGCGTCGCTGACGGCGGCATAGGATGTCAGCATATCTTCCGGCAGGGCGATCACGACCGGGCCGGGACGTCCGTTGACGGCGCGGTGAAAGGCCTGACTGACGAGTTCCGGAATGCGGGCGGCGTCATCGATCTGGACGACCCATTTGGCCATCTGGCCGAACATGCGACGGTAATCGATTTCCTGAAATGCCTCGCGCTCGACCTGATCGCTGGCGACCTGACCGATGAAGAGCAGCATCGGCGTTGAATCCTGAAAAGCCGTGTGCACGCCAACCGAGGCATTGGTTGCGCCGGGGCCGCGCGTGACGAAGCAGATGCCGGGCTTGCCGGTCAGCTTGCCATAGGCTTCCGCCATATAGGCCGCGCCGCCTTCCTGCCGGCAGACGATCAGGTCAATCGCGTCGCTGGCATCATGAAAGGCGTCAAGCGCGGCGAGATAGCTCTCGCCGGGTACGCAGAAGACGCGGTCGGCCCCATGGATGCGCAGCGCATCCACCAAAATCTGGCCTCCGGTACGGGCATTGGGTTTGCTCGTCATTGTATGCATTTCCTCAATCTCACCATGTCTGGCTCGCCATTCCGGCTTACCTTGCAAGGGCGGTTTTTCCGCCTCTTTTCAAAAAGATCGTCCCGAAATTCCGGACAATTCATGTGTTTGGGGGAACGGGAACTCATGGTCAGACGCACCCAAATGGCCGACAGGTGCACCGGGCCTTAGTCTCGCGGCCGAGTTTTACCCTCAGCCGTCTGCTTTTCCTCCCAGTCAAGCACGCTGATATGAACATAGCCAGCGGTGCGAATACAGATTAAACATCATGACTAAACTGTATGAACTCATGATGCACCGGTATGGAGGAATGGCGATGGCCAGGGAAAACACAGGCAAGATCCGCGTCGGTATTGGCGGATGGGCCTATGAACCGTGGGACAAGAGCTTTTATCCTGAAAAGCTGTCGAAGAAGCGCCAGCTTGAATATGCTTCAAGCAAGCTCACATCCATCGAGATCAACAGCACCTATTATGGTCCGCAGAAGCCCACGACCTTCGCCAAATGGCACGATGAAACGCCGGAAGGCTTTGTGTTTTCATTGAAGGCACCGCGTTTTTCCACCAACCGCCGCGTGCTGGCGGAGGCGGGCGAAAGCATCGAGCGGTTCATGACCGGCGGCATGATGGAGCTGAAGGACAAGCTCGGCGTCGTCAACTGGCAGTTCATGGGAACAAAGAAGTTCGATCCCGTAGATTTCGAGGCTTTCTTGAAGCTTCTGCCGAAGCGTGTCGACGGGCGCGATGTGCGTCATGCGGTGGAAGTGCGCCACGACAGTTTCAATTCACCGGAGTTCATTGCCCTGCTGCGTGAATATGGTGTGGCCGTCGTGATTGCAGGCGACAGCGACTTTCCGCAGTTCGCCGATATGACCGCGCCTTTCGCCTATCTTCGCATCATGGGCACAGAAGAAAATGAACCGCTCGGCTATAGCGAAAGCCATCTCGACCAGTGGGCGGCGCGCGCCAAGGCGATTGCGGCGGGAGAGCTTCCCGAAGGACTGAAAACCGTCACGCCGCCTGTTGCCGATCATGTCGCCCGCGATGTCTACCTCTATGTCATCAGCGGCTATAAGGCGCATAATCCGCATGCGGCCATGGCCTTGATCGAAAGGACAAAATGATGCCTCGTGGCGACAGTTGATTTTCATCTGAGTCGCCCGAGCAATCATGTCAAAATTCGATCTTTCAGCGCTTGAATCCTTCGTTCGTACCATTCCGCAGCATTATAAGGGGCCGGGCGGCGCTGTCGCGGTGCTGAAAGATGGCAAGGTCGTGTTGCGCCATGCATGGGGCTTTGCCGATCTTGCCGCGCGCAAGGCGATGACGCCTGAAACGCGCATGCCAATCTGCTCCGTCAGCAAGCAGTTCACCTGCGCCGTTCTGCTCGACAGTGTCGGCGAGCCGGAAGTTCTTGACGATGCGCTTGCCCGCTATCTCGACAAATTTGCGGAAAAGCGCCCCAGCGTGCGCGATCTGTGCAACAACCAGTCGGGCCTGCGTGACTACTGGGCGCTGACGGTTCTGTGCGGGGCAGATCCGGAAGGCGTCTTTTTGCCCGAACAGGCACAAAGCCTGCTGCGCCGCCTGAAGACCACGCATTTTGCACCGGGCACGCATTATTCCTACTGCAATGGCAATTTCCGCATTCTGGCTGATTTGATCGAGCAGCATACAGGCCGTACGCTTATCGAACTTCTGTCGGAACGCATTTTTCAGCCTGCGGGCATGAAGACGGCGGAGCTTATCCCCGATACCGCGCTGTTCGACGAATGCATCGGCTATGAGGGCGATACGGTGCGCGGCTTCCTGCCTGCCGTCAATCGCCTCCACTGGATGGGCGATGCCGGCATCTGCGCGTCGCTGGACGACATGATTGCCTGGGAACAGTTCATCGATGCGACCCGCGACGACGAAAATGGAATCTATCGTCGCCTGAGCGGACCGCAGACTTTCAGCGATGGTGCAGCAGCGCCTTACGGTCTTGGCCTCAAATTCGGGGAACCAGGCGGCAAGCGACTGACCGGCCATGGCGGTGCTTTGCGCGGCTGGCGCAGCCAGCGCTGGCATTGCGCTGATGAGCGTCTCTCGGCAATCGCTTTGTTTAATTTTGAGGGCGGGGCGTCCGACGTCGCCTTCAAGCTGATGAATATTGCGCTTGGCGTTTCCACATCGGAACCGGTGCGGGTGGAAGCCGATGCCGCATGGTTCGGTTCATGGCTCGACCATGAAACCGGCCTCGTGCTGAGCCTTGAAGATGCCGGACGCGGACGCATGAAGGCACGTTTCGGCACTGGCCCGGAAATGATGGACGTCGTGGGCGAGAACGAAGCGCGTTCCTCGATGACCACGATCCGCCGCGATGGCGACACGATCCATCTGGCGCGTGAGGATGAAAATCTGAGCCTCACGATGCAACGCCTGCAAGGTGCGGCGAAGCAGGATGTTGCGGGGCGTTATCGCAGCGACGAACTTGAGGCCGATCTTCTGATCGTCAATGAGGGCGGTGCTTTTTACGGGGCCTTTGAAGGATTTCTCGGCAAGAGCGATATGTATTCGCTCTATGAGGCGGGGCCGGATGTCTGGTTGCTGCCGGTGCAACGCTCGATGGATGCGCCGTCGCCGGGCGAATGGAAACTTGTCTTCCATCGCGATGCCAAAGGCGAGATAACAGGCATGACCGTCGGCTGCTGGCTGGCACGGCATGTGGACTACAGGAGAATTCAGGAATGAGCGAACTGAAAGTCAGAACCCGCGAGACGGGTGCCGTCGCCGAAATGCCGCAGGGAAAGCTCCCCGTCATCACCACGCCGACCGGCGGCGTGGTCGAGCTCGTTACGAGTGTCAGTCAAGCGGGCTTCAATCCGCTCGATCTCATCTATTCGTCGGTCGCGGCCTGCATGGCGCTCAGCGCGCGCATTGCCGCAACCAAGCTCGAACTGAAGGAAAAGCTGACTGATGTGCGGGTGGAAGTGAAGGGCGACAAGGCGCACGAAGGGCCGTCACGTATCGAACGGTTCAACATCACCTTTCACTTCGACGGTGACCTGACCGACGACGAAAAGCATCGTCTCGCCGAAATGGCCGAGGAAATCTGCACGGTCAGTAATACGCTGCGCGGCGAGCCGCAGTTTGATCTGAAGGTATCGTAACCTTCAGATCACATCCCGGATGCGATCGACGCCGAGCTTGATGACGCTTTCCATGGCCTGGCGTGCCTTCTGTGGATCACGCGACGCAATGGCGTGGGCAATGCGCAGGTGATTGGCCGCGCATTCGGCAATACCTTCCCGCGATGAGGCCGGAGACGAAAGCTGGAACGAGATTGCCAGCGCCGCCTCGATCAATCCGCTGACCGAGCGCATGAACGGATTGCCGGACATGCGCGCAATGGCCAGATGGAATTCCAGATCAACCTTGGCGATGGATTCAGGCGTGTGGTTCGGATCGTCGAACTTGGCGGCGAGCGCGTAAAGTTCGACAATCTCGTCGCTGGTGGCACGCTCTGCTGCGGCCGCTGCGGCTGCCGGTTCCAGCGCCATGCGCATTTCGGCCAGATGATCCACGAAGACTTCATCGAAGCCTGCCTCGAAGCGCCATGTCAGCACGTCGGGATCGAAGAAGTTCCAGCTTGCATGGCCCAGAACGCGCGTGCCAACCTTGGCCTTGGGTTCGATGAGGCGCTTGGCGGCAAGGGTTTTCATCGCCTCGCGCAGAACTGTGCGGGAAACGCCGAAGCGCAGCGACAATTCATGGTCTCCCGGAAGGATGGACCCTGCGGGAATGGTTCCCGCGACGATGCCACGGCCCAGTTCACCCACCACGACTGCGTGGCTGTTATGGCGCTTGCGTCCGGTTATGGCCGTTTCCAGCAATCCCAATTCAGGCCTCCTTCATTCGTTGCCTGGCTAGCTGTTTGTTTCAACGCGCATCTTGCCCGAAAACCGGTTCCCACTTTTCGGGATGCGCCTTAGATCAGAGAACCACGCAAGTCCTCGTTGCAGAGCAATGAACAGGAACAGCAATATACCGATTGCTATTTTCGTCCACCAGGAAGACAGCGTTCCGTCGAAAACAATGTAGGTCTGGATCAGGCCCTGTATGAGAATGCCGACGAATGTTCCGGCCACAAGGCCTGCGCCACCTGTCAGCAATGTCCCGCCGATCACCACCGAAGCGATGGCGTCCAGTTCTACCCCCACCGTCGCCAGCGAATAGCCGGACGACGTATAAAGCGTATAGACGATCCCGGCGAGGCCGGAAAGGATACCCGACATCGTATAGATGCCGATTGTCGTGCGGGCAATCGGAACGCCCATCAGCTCTGCCGACTGTTGGTTGCCGCCCAGCGCGTAGATATTGGCGCCGAACCCCGTGCGATGGGCGATGATGCCGCCGACAATGAAGACCGCAAGCATGACCATGGCGATGAATGTCAGCCTGCCGCCGCCCGGCAGGCGGAAATAAAGTCCCTGCAAGGTGTCGAGAAACGGATGCGCGATGGGCACGGATTGCGTCGAGATGAGGAAGGCCGCGCCGCGCGCCAGAAACATGCCCGCAAGCGTTGCCACAAAGGGTGGAATCCGCAAGAAATGGATCATCATGCCCATCCACGCCCCGAACAATGCCGCGATCACCAGTATGAGCGCGAAAGCCACGAGCGGATGCACGCCGAGCTGCCCGACCAGCACGGCGACGAAGACGCTGGTGAAGGCGATGACCGAACCGACCGACAGGTCGATGCCGCCGGAGAGGATCACGAATGTCATGCCGACGGCTGCAATGCCGAGGAAGGCATTGTCGGTCAGAAGGTTGCCGATCACCCGCGTCGACAGCATGTTCGGAAACTGGACGATGCAGATCGCATAGGCGAGCAGGAAAATTGCAACCGTGGTCAGGAAAGGCAGATTGCGCAGTGCTTTCATTGCCGTGCTCCCTGCTGGCTTTGGTGGACCGGATTGGCTCCATTGCCCTTGCGCTCCGAGCGCAGGAAGGTAATGAGCTGGACAATGGCCGGTGACTGGAAGGTGAGCACGATCACGATGATGACGGCCTTGATGATGAGGTTGAATTCCGGCGGAAAGCCCGCCATCAGGATGCCTGTGTTGATCGACTGGATGATGAGCGCACCGAGCAGCGAGGCCATGATCGAGAAGCGCCCGCCATTGAGCGAGGTGCCACCGATGACGACGGCCAGAATGGCGTCGAGTTCAAGCCACAGCCCGGCATTGTTGGCATCCGCGCCGCGAATATCCGCAGCCGCGATAAGCCCTGCAAGGGCAGCGCCAACGCCGGAAACCGCATAGACGCTGAACAGGAGAAAGCGGGCCTTGACCCCCGCCAGCATCGCTGCGCGACGGTTGATCCCGGTCGCCTCGATCAGGAAGCCAAGCGCACTGGTGCGGACTGCAATGCCCACGACCAGACCGGCCAGAATCCAGATCAGGACTGGGATCGGAATGCCGAGGAAGGAGCCGGAGCCAAGCGCTGCAAAGGAATCATTGTTGAAGGTCAGGATCGCGCCTTCGGTGATAAGCTGTGCGATGCCGCGCCCTGCCACCATCAGGATAAGCGTCGCGATGATCGGCTGGATATCGAAGACCGCAACCAGAAAGCCGTTCCACAAGCCACACAGAAGGCCCACGCCAAGCGCTGCCGGAATGACGATTGCAAGCGGATAGCCTGCGACGATGAGCGATGCGGCAAAAGCACCGCTGATCGCCATGACCGCGCCGACCGACAGATCGATGCCACGCGTTGCGATTACCAGCGTCATGCCAACGGCCAGAATGGCAACGGGCGCTGCACGCACCAGAATATCGATCAGGCTTCCATAGAGCCGCCCGTTCTGGAAGGAAATGTCGAGAAAGCCGGGTGCGATGATGGTGTTCACCACCAGAATGAGCACAAGGGCGGCCAGTTGCGGCGCCAGTCTTTTGAGTTTTCTGGTCATGCGGGCAATCATGCTGCAGCTTCCTTTTCGCTTCCGGTCTCAGCGATTGCACGCACGATATTGTCGGCAGTGATTTCATCGCCCTTCAGTTCCGCCACATGGCGACGGTCGGACAGGACGATGACGCGATTGGCGACGGCGGCAAGCTCCTCGAATTCCGAAGAGATGATGACCAGAGACATGCCTTCAGCGCAAAGTTCGCCGATGAGCTTCAGGATTTCGGCATGGGCGCCGATATCGATGCCGCGCGTCGGCTCATCGAGGATCAGCAGGCGGGGATCGGTGGCAAGCCAGCGTGCCAGTATGGCCTTCTGCTGGTTGCCGCCGGACAGGAATTTGATCGGCTTGTCAGGATCCGGCGGGCGAATATCGAGCGCCTTGATGTAGCGCTGCGCAAGCGCCGTCTTCTCGCGCGATGAAATCGGTCTGGACCAGCCGCGCTTCGCCTGAACCGCTAGCGCAATGTTTTCCGCCATCGAGAAGTCACCGATGATGCCGTCTGTCTTGCGTTCTTCCGGACAGAAGGCGAAGCGCTCCGAAATGGCTGCAACAGGCGAGGGAAGCCTGGTTTCCTTTCCGTCGACGGTCAAGGTGCCACTATCGGTCTGATCGACGCCGAACATCAAAAGAGCGGTTTCGGTGCGGCCAGAACCGAGCAGCCCCGCAATGCCAACGGCTTCTCCGGGCTTGATCGAGAGATCGAACGGCGCAACGCTGCCCTTCTTGCCGAAGCCTGCAAAGCGGATCGGGGCCACCGTCTCGCGACTTACTTCCTCGGTGAGCTGGCGACGCACGGTTTCCTGCAACTGATGGCCGAGCATCATGGAAATCAGATCGGTGCGCGGCAGTTCCGACAGGTTGCGGCTGCCGACCAGCCGTCCATTGCGCAGCACGGTGGCGCAATCGGCTATGGCATAGACCTGATCCAGAAAATGGGTGATGACGACGATGCCGAGGCCTTCGGCCTTCAACTGGCGCAGCACGCCGAACAGCATCTCGACTTCGCGTGCGTCGAGGCTGGCGGTCGGTTCGTCGAGCACCAGTACCTTGCCCGAAAGGTCGACGGCGCGCGCAATCGCAATGATCTGGCGGATGGCGACCGAATAGGCGGACAGAGGCGCGCCGACATCGATGGTGAGGCCGTAGCGGGAAAGAAGGTTCGCCGCATCCTTTTCCATCCGGCCCCGGTCAACCAGTCCGAAACGTTTCGGCTGGCGTCCCAGAAACAGGTTCTCTGCAACCGTCAGATTTTCGAGAAGGTTGACCTCCTGATAGACTGTGCCGATGCCAAGCGTCTGCGCTTCCGCCACGGAGGCGGGCGCAATCGGCTGGCCCTCAAGCAGGATCGAACCGTCGAAGCCATGATAGGCGCCGGTCAATATCTTGATGAGCGTGGATTTGCCAGCGCCGTTTTCGCCAAGCAATGCATGGATTTCACCCCGGTTGAGCATGAAATCGACATGGTCGAGCGCGGTCACGCCCAGAAAGGATTTGGTGATCGAACGGGCTTCAAGAAGCGGCATTGCGGCCGCCGATGGAGCGTCTTTTGCAGCCATGGCAGTCTTCCATTGCATTTTGCAAAGGTCATTCCGGGCCGCGACAAACGCGGCCCGAGGACGAGAGGATCAGTAGCCGAGACCCTTCTTGGCTTCATAGACGGCCTTCGGGTCGTCAGCCTGCGTGTAGAGCTTCGACTCCGTCTGGATCCACTTCGGCGGAACGGTGCCCTTGTCCTTGAAGGCTTCAATCGCGTCGAAGGCCGGGCCTGCCATGTTCGGCGTCAGTTCGACGGTCGCGTTGGCTTCGCCGTTCGCCATGGCCTGGAAGATGTCCGGCACGGAGTCGATCGACACGATCTTGATCTCGGTGCCCGGCTTCAAGCCAGCTTCCTTGATCGCCTGAATGGCGCCGACAGCCATGTCGTCATTATGAGCGTAGACGGCGCAGATGTTCTTGCCGCCACCCTCGGCCTTGATGAAGCTTTCCATGACTTCCTTGCCCTTGGTGCGGGTGAAGTCACCCGTCTGCGAGCGGGAAATCTTGATGTTGTCGTGACCCTTGATGGCGTCTTCAAAGCCCTTCTTGCGGTTGATGGCGGGCGAGGAGCCGGTGGTGCCCTGAAGCTCGACCACATTGCACGGCTTGTCGCCCACATCCTTCACCAGCCAGTCGCCGGCGACCTTGCCTTCATGAACCTGATCGGAGGTAACGGCGGTCAGATAAAGGTCTTCCGGTGAATCGATCTGACGGTCGAGCAGGACGACCGGAATTTCGGCTTCCTTGGCTTCCTTCAGAACTGCGTCCCAACCCGTGGAGACCACCGGTGCGATGAGGATTGCATCGACCCCTTGAGCGATGAAGCCGCGAACGGCCTTGATCTGGTTTTCCTGCTTCTGTTGGGCATCGGCGAATTTCAGCGTGTAGCCGCGCTTTTCGGCTTCCTGCTTGGTCAAGGCCGTTTCTGCGGCACGCCAGCCCGATTCCGAACCGATCTGCGAAAAGCCAACCGTCAGTGATGCAGCGGATGCGCTCGAAATCAGGGCAAAAGACGATGCAGAGATCAGGGCGGCCGTCAGGACCGTCAAACTGCGTTTCATGATAGTTCCTCCCAATAAGGCCCTCCCGGCCTTCGCATTTATGAAGCATATAATATTACTTTATGGCAAGCGCCTTTCGACATTTCCCAACAAAATGCCGGTGCGACAAACGGGCAATATTCCCATTTATAAATATAAAACAATGGTTTGTGTTCGCTGTGCCCATCTGCTCTTCATGAACTGCGCCTAGAGGGGCATCAGCTTGCTTGACAAAGCGGGTTACGGCAAAATAGTCATATTAATAACACGAACCGTAAATTGGCGCCTTATGGTGTTTTTCAAGCGGTCGGGGTGAATTCCGCAATGGGTATGCGGAAAATGGGAGGTTTAATGTTACGTCTGGTCCAGTTCCGCGATGAAAGCGGAGAAATGCGTGTGGCTGCCTGCAATGGTGAGGGAGCGGCGCATGTCGTCAAGGGCGTGGCAACGACCTATGAGCTGGCCACGGCGGCAATTGCAGCGGGTATCAGCCTTGAGGAGCAAGTCGCACGCAGCGGTAAGGGCGAGGCGGTCGATATTGACGCTGCTCTGGCTGCGGGCCGTGTCGGCCTGCCGATTACACATGCCGATCCGGCACATCTCATCGTTGCCGGTACTGGTTTGACGCATCTGGGCTCCGCCGATGGCCGCGACAAGATGCACAAGGCGGCGCAGGCTGCCGAAAAGCCAACCGATTCCATGCGCATGTTCCTGATGGGTGTCGAAGGCGGCAAACCGAAGCCGGGCGAGACCGGCGTGCAGCCGGAATGGTTCTACAAGGGTGATGGTTCCGCGCTGGTCGCGACCGGCGGCGAACTGGTTTCGCCTTCCTTCGCCGAAGACGGCGGCGAAGAGCCGGAGCTTGCAGGCATCTATATGATTGGCCCGGACGGTACGCCGTTCCGGCTCGGCTTCTGCCTTGCCAATGAATTTTCCGACCATGTGACCGAGAAGCAGAACTATCTCTGGCTTGCCCATTCCAAGCTGCGTCAGGCGTCGTTGGGGCCGGAGCTTTATGTGGGAGCGTTGCCTGACCACGTGGAAGGCGTTTCGCGCATTCGTCGCGGCAATGAGGTGATCTTCGAAAAGCCGTTCCTGTCGGGCGAAGCGAACATGTCGCACACGATTGCCAATCTGGAACACCATCATTTCAAATATGGGCTGTTCCGCCGTCCGGGCGATATTCATGTCCATTTCTTCGGCACGGCAACCTTGTCTTTTTCGGAGGGCGTGAAGACGGAAGCTGGTGACCAGTTCGAGATTTCCGCCAAGCCATTCCGCTATCCGCTGGTCAACAGGCTGGCGCAGGCGGCGGCCGAAAACGTTGTCGTGAAGGCACTCTGAAATGGCGGCGGAATCGAACATCGCTCTCGCAATCGTCGGTCTGGGCAAGATCGCGCGTGACCAGCATCTGCCGTCCATTGAAGCCGTTGATGGCATTGAGCTGAAAGCCATTGCCAGCCGCAATGCCGGGCTGGATGGCCTGCCGTCTTTTCATGATATCGATGAGTTGCTTGGCAGCGATGTCGCCATTGAAGCGGTGTCGCTCTGCACGCCGCCGCAAGGGCGCTTTAGCCAGGCCTACGCTGCCTTGAAGGCGCGCAAGCATGTGATGCTGGAGAAGCCTCCGGGCGCGACCATTTCGGAAGTGCAGGCGCTGGAGCGTCTTGCGCAAGCGGAAGAAGTGACGCTTTACGCCACGTGGCATTCACGCGAGGCGGCAGCGGTCGACCCGGCACGGGAATTCCTGAGCGATGCGGAAATCCGCTCGGTTTCGGTCACGTGGAAGGAGGATGTCCGCCACTGGCATCCGGGCCAGCAATGGATATGGGAGCCGGGTGGACTTGGCGTGTTTGATCCTGGCATCAATGCGCTTTCCATCGTCACGCATATCCTGCCCGAACGCTTTTTCCTGACGCAGTCCGATCTGTACTTTCCTGAAAACCGTGCGGCACCCATTGCAGCCGACCTCCAGTTTCAGACCGAAAGCGGCATTCCGGTTTCGTTCGAGCTGGACTGGCGGCAGACCGGCCCGCAGACCTGGGATATTCGTGTGGAGACCGATAAGGGCACGGTTCTGCTCAGCCATGGAGGCAGCCGCCTGACCATTGCCGGGACCGAGAAAATGGCCGAGCCGGACCGCGAATATCAACGACTTTACAAGCGTTTCGTGCAATTGATCGGCGCGGGGCGGTCGGATGTCGATCTCGCTCCGCTGACCCATGTGGCCGATGCGTTTCTGCTTGGAAAGCGGCATGTGGTTGAAGCATTTGAAGATTAAAGCGCATCCCGAAAAGTGTGAAACGGTTTTCGGACAAGATGCGCGATGAACCAAACATTTGGAATGTCGATCTGATTTTAAGGATCGGCGTCGAAGGAATCGAGACCGCTTTCTGGTCTCTCACCCACGCAGGACAATGAAATGAACAAGCCCGTCTCTCCGAAAACGCCAAAGCTCCGCTCTCGCGCCTGGTTCGACAATCCTGATAACGTCGATATGACGGCGCTCTATCTGGAGCGCTACATGAACTATGGCCTGAGCCAGGAAGAGCTGCAGTCCGGTCGTCCGATTATCGGCATTGCGCAGACGGGTTCCGACCTCTCACCTTGCAACCGTCATCATCTGGAACTCGCCAAGCGCGTCCGCGAGGGCGTTCGTGAGGCAGGCGGTATCGTTATCGAATTTCCGGTTCATCCTATTCAGGAAACCGGCAAGCGCCCGACCGCCGGTCTGGACCGCAATCTTGCCTATCTTGGCCTCGTGGAAGTGCTTTACGGCTATCCGCTCGATGGCGTCGTGCTGACAATCGGTTGTGACAAGACCACGCCTGCCTGCCTGATGGCAGCGGCGACGGTCAATATTCCAGCTATCGCGCTCTCGGTCGGCCCAATGCTCAATGGCTGGTTCCGCGGCGAACGCACAGGTTCCGGCACTATCGTCTGGAAGGCGCGCGAGCTGCTTGCCAAGGGCGAAATCGACTATCAGGGCTTCGTCAAGCTCGTTGCTTCCTCGGCTCCATCGACCGGCTATTGCAATACGATGGGCACGGCCACGACGATGAATTCGCTCGCCGAAGCGCTCGGCATGCAGCTTCCGGGCTCCGCCGCCATTCCGGCTCCTTATCGTGACCGTCAGGAAGTTGCTTATCTTTCGGGACGCCGCATCGTGGAAATGGTGCATGAGGATTTGAAGCCATCGGACATTCTGACCAAGGATGCCTTTGTCAATGCCATCCGCGTCAATTCCGCTATCGGCGGCTCGACCAATGCGCCGATCCATCTGAACGCGCTTGCGCGCCATGTCGGCGTGGAACTGACGGTCGATGACTGGCAGAAATATGGCGAGGAAATTCCGCTTCTGGTCAATCTCCAACCCGCCGGTGAATATCTCGGCGAGGACTATTACCATGCCGGTGGCGTACCGGCCGTCGTCAACCAGTTGATGGGGCAGGGCCTTATCAATGAGGATGCGATGACCGTCAACGGCAAGACCATCGGCGAGAACTGCAAGAACGCGAGCATTGAAGACGGCAATGTCATCAAGACCTACGACCAGCCGCTGAAGAAGCATGCCGGTTTCCGCGTGTTGCGCGGCAATCTGTTCTCGTCGGCGATCATGAAGCTCAGCGTGATTTCGGACGAGTTCCGTAACCGCTACCTGTCCGACGACAAGGACCCGAATGCCTTTGAAGGCAAGGCGGTCGTGTTTGACGGACCGGAAGATTATCATCACCGCATCGACGATCCGGCGCTGGAAATCGACGAGAATACGGTGCTGTTCATGCGCGGCGCTGGCCCGATCGGTTATCCGGGTGCGGCGGAAGTCGTCAACATGCGCGCCCCGGATTATCTTTTGAAGAAGGGCATCACTTCGCTGCCATGCATCGGCGACGGTCGCCAGTCGGGCACGTCGGGTTCGCCTTCGATCCTCAACGCCTCACCGGAAGCTGCCGCTGGCGGCGGTCTGGCGATTCTCAAGACCGGCGACCGCGTGCGTATCGATCTTGGTCGCGGCAGCGCGGACATTCTGATCTCTGACGAAGAACTGGCGGAGCGTCGCAAGGCGCTGGAAGCTGCCGGTGGCTACAAATATCCGGAAAGCCAGACGCCGTGGCAGGAAATCCAGCGCGCGGTTGTCGGCCAGATGGAAACCGGTGCGGTTCTCGAAAACGCGGTCAAGTATCAGGACATCGCGCATACGCGTGGCCTGCCGCGAGATAACCACTAAGGTTCCCCGGATGGCTCTCGATAAAAAGCCATTCGCGGCAGTTGCGGACTGGGGCACCACCCGGTTCCGCCTCTGGACGCTGGATGCCGATGGCAATGTGCTGGGCGAAAGCCGTGGCGATGACGGCCTGTTGCAGGCAAAGGAAGCCGGTTTCGAGCCAACGCTCGAACGGCACCTTGCTTCTGTCGACGCGCCGGATGATCTGCCCGTGGTGATCTGCGGCATGGCCGGATCGCGGACCGGCTGGATTGAAGCACCCTATATGAGCCTGCCCGCTGGTCTGGATGGCATCGTGAAGGCTGCGGTGCGCGTGCCTGCGCGCCGTCACGTCATCATGCTGCCGGGTGTTGCGCGTCGGGACGAAACGGCGCCCGATGTTATGCGCGGCGAGGAGACGAAGCTTCTTGGACTTGTGCATCGTGGAACACGGGATGCTGTAGTGGTGATGCCCGGCACTCATGCCAAATGGGTGCGGATTGCCGATGGCGGTCTTGCCGATTACCGAACCTTCATGACCGGCGAAATGTTCGCCCTTTTGAAGGACAAGTCGGTACTGGCCGGTGCGCTGGAAGGTGCGGGTGCGGTGGAGCCGAATGGTGAGGCTTTTGCGGCCGGTGTCAGAGCGTCACTCGAAAACCCGGCGCTGATTTCCAATGCGCTTTTTTCCATTCGCGCAGGCTGGCTCGTGCATGATCGCAAGCCGACCGAGCAGCAGGCTCGTTTGTCGGGCTTGTTGATCGGGCTGGAAGTCGCAGGCGGGCGTACGCTTTACGGCAAACCCGAAGAAGTACTGCTCCTCTCGGACGACACAATGGGCGCGCTCTATGCCAGCGCGCTTGAAATCGCAGGGCTGACAGTCAGGCGCGTTGCAGCCGATGAGCTGGTGCGTGACGGTCTGTTTATGGCCGCAAAACACGCTTTCGGAGGAGCGGAACAATGAGCGACCGCATCGCATGGCCAAAGCTGCGCTATCCGCTGGTCGCTATCCTGCGCGGTATTCGTCCGGAAGAGACGGAAGCAATCGTTGGTGCACTGATCGAGACCGGTTTTGAGGCGATTGAAATTCCGCTCAATTCGCCGGAGCCTTTCGTTTCGATTGAGAAGGCGGCGAAGCTTGCGCCTGCGGGCGTGTTGATCGGGGCCGGGACCGTATTGAGCGTCGAAGATGTGGACCGTCTCAACGATGTCGGCGGCAGGCTTCTGGTCAGCCCCAATGTCGAGCCGGATGTCATCCGCCGTGCCGGACAGCACGGCATGGTGACGATGCCGGGCGTGTTCACGCCGACGGAAGCCTTTTCGGCAATCCGGGCAGGTGCATCGGCGCTGAAATTCTTTCCGGCCAGCGTGCTGGGCGCGGACGGTATCAAGGCTATATGCGCCGTCTTGCCGAAGGATATTCCGGTGGGCGCCGTGGGCGGTGTTTCAGAGGCTGATTTTGCGACCTATCGGGCTGCGGGAGTGAGCTGCTTTGGCCTCGGTTCCAGTCTTTACAAGGCCGGATTGACGGTCGCTGAGGTTCGCGAACGCGCTGAACGCGCGGTTGCGGCATGGGACAAGATCGCGGGCTGAGGAGGCTCGCGATTGAAGGAATTCCGCATGGCCGGAAGGCGGGGGCGGAAATTTTGGGAGAACGACAGGCGGAAAAGCCTGTCCCAATTTGGGAGTGAGACAATGGCAGGCATGAAATCTCTAACACTGGCAGTCGCGATGGCCGCGCTTGCCTTTAGCGGTCTGGCGCATGCGGAAGACAAGGGTCTTGTCGCCGTCGCCATGCCGACGAAGTCTTCGGCACGCTGGATTGCCGATGGCGACAACATGGTCAAGGTGCTGAAGGAACGCGGCTACCAGACTGATCTTCAATATGCTGAAGACGACGTACCTAACCAGCTGGCGCAGATCGAAAACATGGTGACCAAGGGCGCCAAGGTTCTCGTCGTTGCATCCATCGACGGCACGACGCTTTCCGATGTTCTGGCCAAGGCACATGATGCGGGCATCAAGGTTATCGCCTATGATCGCCTCATCCGCGATACGCCGAATGTCGATTATTATGCGACCTTCGACAATTTCCAGGTTGGCGTGCTGCAGGCCCAGTCCATCGAAACCGCGCTGGACCTCAAGAACAAGCCGGGTCCGTTCAATGTCGAACTTTTCGGCGGATCGCCGGATGATAACAATGCCTACTTCTTCTACAACGGCGCGATGTCCGTTCTGCAGCCTTATATCGATAGCGGCAAGGTTGTCATCGGCAGCGGCCAGACCGGCATGGACAAGGTCGCAACGCTGCGCTGGGACGGTGCAACCGCTCAGGCTCGCATGGATTCGATCCTTTCGGCCTATTATTCCGACAAGAAGCTCGATGCAGTCCTGTCGCCTTATGACGGCATCTCCATCGGTATCCTGTCGTCCCTCAAGGGTGTAGGCTATGGCAGTGGCGACATGCCGATGCCGGTCGTTTCGGGTCAGGACGCGGAAGTGCCTTCGGTGAAGTCGATCCTCGCTGGCGAACAGAATTCGACCATCTTCAAGGATACCCGCGAACTCGCCAAGGTCACGGTTGACATGGTCGATGCGCTGATGACCGGCAAGGAGCCGGAAGTCAACGACACCAAGACCTATGACAATGGCGTCAAGGTCGTGCCGTCATATCTGCTCAAGCCGGTGATCGTCGATAAGTCGAACTGGAAGCAGGTTCTGGTCGATAGCGGTTACTACAAGGAAGACCAGATCCAGTAATGCGGTTTCGGGCGTATCGGAGGATATGCCCCTAACCTTTCTGCATGCCATTGCCCCAAATCCCCAGCCCTTCGGCTGGGGTAGGCTCGACGGTTGACAGCGTTGTCTTTTCGTTGAGGGCAATGGCAGAGCAGATTTGTAATGGGAGCGAGCGATGAATGTAGCCAATCCTGTCCTGCGCGAGCAGCCTGACGGTGAGCCGGAAATTGCCGGCAAGCCGCTTCTGGAAATGCGCGGCATCAGTAAGTCCTTCGGTGTCGTCAAAGCGCTGAGCGATGTCAATTTCACCGTTATGCCGGGCGAAATTCACGCCTTTGTCGGCGAGAATGGAGCAGGCAAATCGACCTTGATGAAGGTCCTGTCAGGCGTTTATCCGCATGGCAGCTACGAGGGGGCGATCTTCTTCGACGGAGAAGAACGGCAGTTTCGCGACATCAACGATTCCGAAGCGCTTGGCATCGTCATCATCCATCAGGAGCTGGCGCTCATACCGCTCATGACGATTGCCGAGAACATTTTCCTCGTCAATCCACCGGCAAGCTACGGCGTCATCGACCGCAGCACGGTGCACAAGCGCACCCGCGAGCTTTTGCAGAAGGTTGGCCTGTCGGAATCACCCGATACGCTCGTTACCGATATCGGCATTGGCAAGCAGCAACTTGTCGAAATCGCCAAGGCCTTGTCAAAGCGCGTGCGCTTGCTGATCCTCGATGAACCGACGGCCAGTCTGAACGAAACGGACAGTGCAGCGCTTCTGACGCTCCTGAAGGAGTTTCGCGCGCAGGGCATCACGTCGATCCTGATCTCGCACAAGTTGAATGAAATTCGCGAAGTTGCCGACAAGATCACAGTGCTGCGCGACGGCAAGGCCGTGGCGACACTTGATTGTCATGCAGGTGAGGTCGAGGAAGACGATATCATCCGCAAGATGGTCGATCGCGATCTGGAAAGCCGTTATCCGAAGCGTGACCCGAAGATCGGGGACGTGATTTTGGAGGTCGACAACTGGTCCGTCTATCATCCGCTGCATCCGGAGCGGCATTCGGTCAAGAACGTGTCGTTCAAGGTCAAGGCGGGCGAAATCGTCGGCATTGCAGGCCTGATGGGCGCTGGCCGCACTGAATTCGCGATGAGCCTGTTTGGGCGTTCGTGGGGCACGAATATCAGCGGCGAGGCGCGCATCAACGGCAACAACGCCGATATTTCCACTGTGGCGCGGGCCATCAAGGCGGGGCTTGCCTATGTGACCGAGGATCGCAAGAAGCTCGGCCTCGTCCTGGGCGAAAACATTTCGCGCAACATCTCTCTCGCGCATTTACGCGGTGTCAGCCCGAAAGGCATCATCGACGATATTCGCGAAATGAAGATCGCGAACTCCTATCGCGAGCAGATGAGCATTCGCTGCCACAACGTCTATCAGGAGACAGGCACGCTTTCCGGCGGCAACCAGCAGAAGGTGGTGCTGTCGAAGTGGCTCTTCACCGGGCCTGACGTGCTGATCCTTGATGAACCGACGCGCGGCATCGATGTCGGCGCGAAGTACGACATCTATACGATCATCAATTCACTGGCGGATAGCGGCAAGGGCGTGGTCGTCATTTCTTCGGAAATGCCGGAGCTGATCGGCATCTGCGACCGCATCGTCGTCATGCATGAAGGTGCCTTTGTCGGCGAAGTCGCCGGCGAGGAAGCAACGCAGGAAAACATCATGCGCGCCATCATGCGGAACAAGGGAAAACGGCAATGAGCGAGAATATCATCGGAAGCAGTGGATCGAAAGCTCCGGCGAGCAGCGTGGGGCGTTATCTCAAGAACAATCTGCGCGAATCCGGCATGCTGATCTCGCTGGTCGCGATCATGATCTTCTTCCAGATCGTGACTGGCGGCGTGCTGATGAAGCCGCTGAACCTTACCAATCTGGTCCTGCAGAACAGCTATATCGTCATCATGGCGCTCGGTATGCTGCTCATTATCGTCACCGGCCACATCGACCTTTCGGTTGGCTCTGTCTGCGGGTTTATCGGTGCGCTTGCTGCTGTGATGATGGTCAAATGGGGCGTGCCGTTTCCCATCGCAGCCATATTGTGCCTGCTGGCAGGCGGCATTATCGGTGCGATGCAGGGCTTTTGGGTCGCCTATTTCAATATTCCGTCCTTCATCGTCACATTGGCAGGCATGCTGGTCTTCAAGGGCCTGATGCTTGCCGTGCTTGGCGGACAATCGGTCGGCCCGTTCCCGGTCGTGTTCCAGAAACTCTCGTCCGGCTTCATTCCTGAAATCATCGGCACGACAGGCGGCGTCTATCTGACGTCGCTCATCATCGGCGTGCTGCTGGCAGGCTTCATGATCTGGCAGAATGTGAAATCGCGTCAGCGTCATATCGCGCATGAAGTGGAAACCGAGCCCTTTGGCCTGTTCGTCATCAAAAACGTCCTGTTTTTTGCAGCGATTGCCTATCTGTCGTTGCTGATTTCCATGCATCGCGGCTTGCCGAACGTCCTCATCATCATGGCCGTTCTGATTGCAGCCTATGCGTTTCTTACCAATCGGACCGTACTTGGGCGGCAGATTTATGCGGTTGGCGGCAACCGCCATGCGGCCAAGCTTTCCGGGGTGAAGACCGAACGGCTGACCTTCCTCGCTTTCGTCAATATGGGCGTACTGGCAGCTCTCGCCGGTCTGGTTTTCGCGGCGCGCCTGAATACGGCAACGCCCAAGGCCGGTATCGGCTTCGAGCTGGACGTGATCGCGGCCTGCTTTATCGGCGGTGCTTCCGCCTATGGCGGTGTGGGTCGTGTGACAGGTGCCGTGATCGGCGCGCTCATCATGGGCGTGATGAACAACGGCATGTCGATCCTCGGCATCGGTATCGACTATCAGCAGGTCATCAAGGGTATCGTGTTGCTGGGTGCGGTCTGTATCGACGTCTACAACCAGAAGCGCTGATGTTCTGACTCTGGCGGCCTGCAAAGGAGGCCAGCGTCACATGTTTCAGCGGCTTCGCCGTCGGGGGGCGGGCGAAGCTCCAGACCGCGCCGGAAGCAATTCCGGCGCGGTTCTGTTTTGTTAGATCGCCGTGCGGCGGGCGTGATCAAGATAGATCTCACGCAAGCGCTGGGCCACTGGTCCTGGCTTGCCAGTGCCGATGGTCTTCTCGTCGATGACGGTGATCGGTGTGACGAATGTGCCTGCGCTGGTAAGGAAGGCTTCCTTGGCCGCGTAGGCTTCATCGATGGTGAAGAGGCGCTCTTCCAGCTTCATGCCGGTCTCGGCGATCAGTTGCAGCAGCGACATGCGCGTGCAGCCGGGCAGGATGGAATTGCTATTCGGGCGCGTGACGACGACATCGTCTTTGGTCAGGATATAGGCGGTGGACGATGCGCCTTCAGTCACATAGCCGTCTTCGATCATCCATGCTTCGTCGCAACCGGCATTCTTGGCGATTTCCTTGGCGAGTGCCTGCGGCAACAGGCAGACCGTCTTGATGTCGCGGCGCTTCCAGCGCAGGTCGTCCAGCGAAAGCACGCGGGCACCGGTTTTCAATGCGGGCTTGTCGAGCAGATTGGCTTCCTGTGTGAACAGGACGACTGATGGCTTCATGCCCTTTGCAGGTACGAAATCGCGGTCGCGTCCGTCGCCGCGCGTCACTTGCAGATAGACCAGACCTTCGGTCAGATTGTTGCGGCGGATCAACTCGCGCTCAATGGCCACGATCTCGTCTTCGTTCATCGGCATCGGAATGCCGATCTCGCCGGTCGAGCGGCGCAGGCGTCGCATATGCGGCTCGCTGTCGATGAGCTTGCCTTCCAGCACGGCGGTCACTTCGTAAATACCGTCACCGAACAGGAAGCCACGATCAAAGATGGAAATGCGCGCATCGTGGGCGGTGACATATTCGCCGTTGACATAGACGATGCGGTTTTCGAGTTCTTCTGCTGAAACGGCCATGATGGAATGTGTCCTGAAACGAAAAGACTGCGATCAAGTCGCAGTCTTTTCATAAGTCACTCGGCTGCAATGGGAAACAGCTATTTTCAGGCGGCCTGTTTTGCTGCCGCAATGGCTTCGCTGCGGATTTCTTCCGTCAACTTCAGGCGCAGTTCGGAAAATTCCGGGCTTGCCTTGACGTGGTAGGTGCGCGGATGCGCGATATCGACTGGCGTGATCGATTTGATCTTGCCCGGACGAGCGGTCATCGTAACCACGCGGGTCGCCATGAAGATGGCTTCCTCGATGTCGTGGGTGACGAAGATCACTGTCTTGTGCTCCCGCTCCCAGATGCCGAGCAGAAGCTCCTGCATCAGCCCGCGGGTCTGGTTGTCGAGTGCGCCGAACGGCTCGTCGAGAAGCAGGATTTTGGGATCGTTGGCGAGTGCCCGGGCAATCGCCGTGCGCTGTTGCATGCCGCCTGAAAGCTGCTTCGGCCAGTGATCTTCAAAACCACGCAGCCCGACCTTGTCGATATAGCTATCCACGATTTCGCGCGCCTGTTTTTCTGGCACGCCTTTTTCGCGAAGCCCGAAGCCGACATTCTGCCGGATATTGAGCCATGGAAACAGCGTGTAGGACTGGAAGACCATACCGCGATCTGCACCGGGGCCTGTCACAGGCTTTCCTTCCAGCGTCACGGTGCCGGTGGTCGGCTTGTCGAGACCGGCGATGATGCGAAGGAGCGTGGACTTACCGCAGCCCGAGGGGCCGAGGACGGTCACGAAATCATTTTTCGGTATGACGAGGTCGGTCGGCTGCAATGCCAGCGTCGGCTTGCCCCCATGCACACCCGGAAAGGTGCGGCTCACGCCCTTGATGACAAGTTCCTGATCGCCTTTCGTAACCATTATGCGAACCTCCATGCGAAGAGCCAGCGGTTGAAATATTTGAAGGCAAGGTCGGAGATCAGGCCGATGACGCCGATGACGATGATACCGAAGATGATCTGGCCGGTGGCCATCAGCGCCTGGCTGTTGATAATCATGTAACCGATGCCGGACGAGGCGCCGATGAGTTCGGCCACGATCACGTAAGTCCAGGCCCAGCCGAGCACGAGGCGCAGCGTTTCGGCTATGTCCGGAGCACTGGCAGGCATGAGGACACGGCGAATGATGCCGCTGTTCGATGCGCCAAGCGTATAGGCGGCTTCAACAAGATCGCGCCGTGTGTTGGAGACGGTCACGGCGATCATGAGGATGATCTGGAACACCGCACCGATGAAAATAACCAGCAGCTTCTGGGTTTCACCAATGCCTGCCCACAGGATCAGCAGGGGCACGAAGGCGGAAGCCGGGAGATAGCGGGCGAAGGATACGAAGGGCTCCAGCAGGGCTTCGATGGGTTTGTAGGCGCCCATGGCGATCCCGAGCGGTATCGCAACGACGCTTGCCAGCACGAAGCCGCCCAGCACGCGCCAGACCGTCATGCCGATATCGTTCAGGAAACCCTGATTGGCAATGAGGTCCCAGCCGTCCTTCACCATGGTGATGGGATCGGCAAGAAAAGTCGGGGAAACGAAGCCGCCCAGAGTGGCGATACCCCAGAACACAAAAAAGAGAATGAAGAATAGAATACCCAGTAATATCCGGGGCTGACTGCCTATCGGCTGCAAGGGCTGCATATATTTTTCCGTTTGATCGCGTATCTGCCGCACTCGACAGGCGGAAAATGAGGAAGCCCGGACACTTGGTCCGGGCTGGCGCATGAAACGATGTTACTTGATGAAGCTTGTGTCCACGATATCATCGAGATTGGGCTTCGACTTGATAACGCCTGCCTGCAGCAGGAGGTCGGCGGCTTCGGTCGAGAATTCCTTGAATTCCTTCTCGAAGAACTTCTGGTTTGCCGCCTTGTCCTGCCAGCGGAGATAATCGGCCGATTTGCCGAAATCCTCGCCCGACTGCTTCACGTCCTTGCCCATGATTTCATAGGATTTGGCCTTGTCGGAAGCGATCAATTGCAGCGCTTCAAAATAACTGTCGGCGAGTGCTTTGGCAGCTTGGGGGTTCTTTTCAAGGAAATCGGGCGTGCAGCCGACCGTATCCATGACTGCCGGATAATCGAGCGTGGTGGCCAGAATCTTGCCCTTGTCGGGTGCCGCGCGCACGGTGGAAAGATAAGGCTCGTAGGTCATGGCGGCGTCGTTCTGGCCTGCCACGAAAGCCTGCGCAGCCGGTCCCGGCTCCATATTGACGACCTTGACGTCCTTCGTGGTCATGCCGTTCTTGGCAAGCATGAAGGCGAGAAGGAAGTAAGGCGATGTGCCCGGTGCAGAAGCGGCAACCGTCTTGCCCTTCAGGTCGGCGAAGGAGTTCACGTCGGCGCGTACCGCGATACCATCAGCACCGTAAGACTTGTCCATCTGGAATATCTGCTTGGTTTTCACGCCAGCCGCGTTCCAGACGATCCATGTTTCGACGGTGGTGGCCGCGCACTGGATATCGCCGGAAGCGAGCGCCAGATGGCGGCTTGCCTGCGGGATTTTGGTCAACGTCACATCGAGGCCGTTTTTCTTGAAAATACCGGCTTCTTTCGCAAGTGTCAGCGGAGCAAAACCGGTCCAGCCGGACAGGCCGATGGAAACGGCAGTTTCCGCGTGCGCAGCCGATGTGATCGTGAATGCTGCTAGTGCTGCTCCGGCGAGCAATGATTTCTTCATGTGTAGTACCCCTTTTATAGTGAGACTTTTTTGTCCCTTCATTCCTGTCAAATTAACAGGACCGTGTCGTCTGTCCAGAGAGTTCGTCGCGGATATTTGAGCCCTCCCATCCCCTGCGAACAGTCATAAGCTACTGGTCAGGCTGGATTAATTGCGATCAGGTAAGCAGTTCCCTTCCCCTTTAGTTCAAGAGGCAAGGCGTCGCAGTTCGTGAAGACTGCGCAATCATGCTGCTCAAGTTTTGCGGTTTTACCTGCAAATGTCAGGTCGACCTGACCTTCGGCGCAGAAGAGAAGCACCGGATTCCCGTCGGCCTGGGTGAGCGTGGTGCCACCGACAGGCAGGCGCCGGACCGTATGGATAAAACGCCCGCGTCGGGTCATGACGTTGAGATCGGTAATGGCGGAGCCGATCAGGCGCGCTGCCGAACGGCTGTCAGCCGCAAAAGCCAAGGGGGTGCTTTCGCGGGTGAGGGTGCTCACCTGTCCGTCGACATCGAGCAGGATGCCGTCGCCCTCCAGCACCGACAAGGTGCGATCGATGCCGGGGAAGATGGAGAACGGACCGTGGCTGGCGACCGTTGCCATGGAAACGCGCCAGTCGAAATTATCGACTGACGCATCTTCGGGATAGACTGCAATTTCAACCGTCACGCCGCCGCCGTTCTTCCACGGCATGCGGCGATGATTTTCTGCCTTGCGGATAGAGAAAGCCATTCGACCTCAATTCCCAAGGATGGCTGGAAGGCGCAGGCCCTGTTGCTTTGCCCAGTCGAGCGCCTCTTCATAGCCCGCATCGGCATGGCGCATGACGCCGGTTGCCGGATCGTTCCACAGAACGCGCTCCAGACGGCGGTCCGCATCTTCCGTTCCGTCACAGCAGATGACCATGCCCGAATGCTGGCTGAAGCCCATGCCGACGCCGCCGCCATGATGCAGCGACACCCAGGTTGCGCCCGAAGCCGTGTTGAGCAGCGCATTGAGCAGCGGCCAGTCGGACACGGCATCCGAACCGTCCTTCATGGCTTCCGTTTCGCGGTTCGGCGAGGCGACCGAGCCGCTGTCGAGATGGTCGCGACCGATGACGATTGGCGCTTTCAATTCGCCATTGCGGACCATTTCGTTGAAGGCGAGGCCGAGGCGATGGCGGTCGCCGAGGCCGACCCAGCAGATGCGCGCTGGCAGGCCCTGAAACGCGATGCGTTCCTTCGCCATGTCGAGCCAGTTGTGCAGATGCTTGTTGTCCGGCAGCAGTTCCTTCACCTTGGCGTCGGTCTTCGCAATATCTTCGGGGTCGCCGGAAAGGGCCGCCCAACGGAACGGGCCGATGCCGCGGCAGAACAGCGGACGAATATAGGCCGGCACAAAGCCGGGGAAGGCAAAGGCGTCTTCAAGACCTTCTTCCAGTGCCATCTGGCGAATATTATTGCCATAATCGAGGGTTGGAATGCCCATATTCCAGAAATCGACCATCGCCTGCACATGCAGTTTCATCGAAGCGCGCGCGGCTTTCTCGACGGCTTTCGGATCGCTTTCCTGCTTGGCGCGCCATTCGGCGACGGTCCAGCCGAGCGGCAGATAGCCATGCACCGGATCATGCGCGGAGGTCTGGTCGGTGACGATGTCCGGCTTCACGCCGCGCTTGACGAGTTCCGGGAAGATTTCAGCCGCATTGCCGATCAGCGCGATGGACTTTGCCTCGCCTGCCTTGGTCCAGGCATCGATCCTGGCCAGCGCTTCGTCGAGGCTGTGGGTCTTTTCATCAACATAACGGGTGCGCAGACGGAAATCGGCGCGGGTCTCGTCGCATTCAACGGCGAGGCAGCAGGCGCCAGCCATCACCGCCGCCAGAGGCTGTGCACCGCCCATGCCGCCGAGGCCCCCGGTCAGAATCCACTTGCCGGTGAGGTTGCCGTCAAAATGCTGGCGACCGGCTTCGACAAAGGTTTCGTAAGTGCCCTGAACGATGCCCTGCGCGCCGATATAAATCCAAGAACCGGCGGTCATCTGGCCATACATGGCGAGACCCTTCTTATCCAGTTCGTTGAAGTGATCCCAGGTTGCCCAATGCGGCACGAGGTTGGAATTGGCGATCAGAACACGCGGCGCATCCTTGTGGGTGCGGAAAACGCCGACCGGCTTGCCCGACTGCACGAGCAGGGTTTCGTCTTCATTGAGCGTCTTGAGGGTTGCAACGATGCGGTCGAAATCGTCCCAGGTGCGGGCAGCGCGGCCAATGCCACCATAGACCACCAGCTCATGCGGGCGCTCGGCCACGTCGGGGTCGAGATTGTTCATCAACATGCGCAGCGGCGCTTCGGTCAGCCAGCTCTTGGCGTTGAGTTCGTCTCCGCGCGGCGCTCGGACTTCGCGCTCGTTATGGCGTGGGTTCGACATGGTGTTCTCCTCAGGCTTTCAGGTCGTGCGCAAGCTTTTCCAGCTGCTGCAAAAGGGTTTTGAGATGGACGCGCAGCCTGTCCGCCTTGGCCGGGTCATAGGCGAAGGGAACGGCTTCGGTCGCAAGATGGGTTGATTGGGCAAGCTCCATCTGGATGGCGTGGACGCCGGTTTCCGGCTTGCCGTAATGGCGCGTCGTCCAGCCGCCCTTGAAGCGGCCATTGAGGATCGACGTGTAACCTTGTGCCGCGGCGGTCACTTCGACAGCCGCAGCCTCGATCTTCGGATCGCAGGTCTTGCCCATATCCGTGCCGATGTTGAAATCGGGCAAATTGCCCTCAAACAGGAATGGAATATGCGAGCGGATCGAATGGCAGTCATAAAGGATGGCGACGCCGTGAATCGCCTTTACGCGTTCGATCTCGGCGGCAAGCGCTTCGTGATAGGGCTTGTGAAAACGCGCTGTGCGGTCGGCAATATCGGCTTCCGTCGGCGCTTCTCCATCCTTCCAGATCGAAAGTCCGTCGAAGTCGGTTTCGGGGATCAGCGTCGTGGTGTTCTGTCCCGGATAGAGGCTTGCGCCCGCCGGATCGCGATTGGCATCGATGCAATAGCGATGGAAGGTTGCACGCACCATGGTCGCGTCATCGATGAGATCGTCATAGAGCTTGTGAATATGCCAGTCGGTATCGGCAAGAATTTTGCCATTGTCGTTGAGACGCGCCCAGATATCCTGCGGCACATCGGTCCCGGTATGCGGCAGGCCGAGAATGACGGGCGATGTTCCCTGACGAACTTCAAACGGGCTCATGATCATGCCTCCAGCGCTGGCAGGATGCCGCTCGAAACCGCACGGGCCAGCGCACCGTCAGCCACCAGATCGGCGGCATTCTTGAGGTCGTCGGCCATATAGCGGTCGTCTTCCAGCGTCGGCACGCGCCCGCGTAACACGGCGATGACCTTGGCCAGTTCCGGGCTGGTGGTCAGCGGCTCGCGCAGCTCGACGCCGAGTCCGCCGGTCAGCGCCTCAATGCCGATAATGGCATTGAGATTGGCGGTCATCTGCAACAGGCGGCGTGCGCCATGGCAGGCCATGGACACATGGTCTTCCTGATTGGCGGAGGTCGGCGTGGAATCGACCGAAGCCGGATGCGCCATCTGCTTGTTTTCACTCATCAGCGCAGCGGAGGTGACTTCCGCGATCATCAGGCCGGAATTGAGCCCCGGCTTCCGGGCAAGGAAGGCGGGCAGGCCGAAGGACAGCGCCGGATCGACCAGCAGCGCGATGCGGCGCTGGGCGATTGCACCGATCTCGCAGATGGCAAGCGCAATCTGGTCGGCGGCGAAGGCGACAGGTTCGGCGTGGAAATTGCCGCCCGATACGGCGCGTCCGTCCGAGAGAACCAGCGGATTGTCGGTAACCGCGTTGGCTTCGATTTCCAGCGTGCGTGCGGCCTGTCGCAGAATGTCGAGGCAAGCGCCATCGACCTGCGGCTGGCAACGGATGCAATAGGGGTCCTGCACGCGCTGGTCGCCTTCAAGATGGCTCTGGCGAATGACCGAACCGTCGAGCAGGGCGCGCAATGCACGGCCAGCATCGATCTGGCCCTTATGGCCGCGCAGCGTGTGGATTTCCTCGTGGAACGGCGCATCGGATCCCATGGCGGCATCGGTGGACAATGCGCCGGTGATCAGAGCCGTCTGCGCTGCGCGATGAGCGCGGAACAGACCCGCCAGTGCAAGGGCCGTCGATGTCTGCGTGCCGTTGATCAGCGCCAGCCCTTCCTTGGCGGCAAGTACGACCGGCTTCAGGCCGGCCTTTTCCAGCGCCTTTGCGCCGGAAAGGCGTTCGCCCTGATAGAAGGCTTCACCTTCGCCGATCATGGCGGCAGTCATGTGGGCCAGCGGCGCAAGGTCGCCGGACGCGCCGACAGAACCCTTTTCCGGGATCATCGGGATCACGCCTTTTGCCAGCATGTCTTCGAGAAGCGTGATGACTTCAAGCCGCACGCCGGACGCACCGCGACCGAGCGAAATCAGCTTCAGCGCCATGATGAGGCGCACGATATTTTCCGGCAGTGCATCGCCGACGCCGCAGCAATGCGACAGGATCAGGTTGCGCTGAAGCGTGGCGACATCGCCTGCCGCGATGCGGATTGAGGCGAGTTTACCAAAGCCGGTATTGATGCCGTAAACCGGCTCGTCGCCCGCTGCGATTTCCGCAATGCGCGCGGCGGCCTTTTCGACACCGGCATGAAATGCGGGGTCGATGCGGACGGGAACCGCATCGCGATAGATTGTTTCCAGCGTTTCAAGCGGAACAGAACCGGGCTTGAGGATAATGGTCATGAAAGGCTCCGTTGGGTTCCCGTATGGGCCAGGCCCATACGGACAATATTAAATTCGGCCCTTGAAAACCCGCTTCCACAGCGGGTTGAAGCCGATACGGTAGACGAGTTCGGCGGGGCGCTCGACGTTCCAGATGGCCAGATCGGCATCCTTGCCGATAGCCAGCGTGCCGGTCTGGTCGAGAATGCCAAGGGCACGCGCGGCCTCGCGGGTGACGCCTGCGATGCATTCATCAACCGTCATGCGGAAAAGCGTTGCGCCCATATTCATGGTGAGCAGAAGCGAGGTCAGCGGCGATGTGCCCGGATTGTTGTCGGTGGCAAGCGCCATCTTCGTGCCCGCAGCGCGGAAGGCTTCAACCGGCGGCTTCTGGGTTTCGCGGATGAAGTAATAAGCGCCGGGAAGCAGCACGGCCACTGTTCCGGCCTTGGCCATGGCGGCAGCACCTTCCGCATCGGTATATTCGAGATGGTCCGCGGAAAGCGCGCCATAGGACGCGGCGAGGGCCGCGCCATGCAGATTGGAAAGCTGGTCGGCATGAAGCTTGACCGCGATGCCATGCGCCTTGGCCGCATCGAATACCCGGGCGATTTCGTCGGGCAGGAAGGCGATGCCTTCACAAAAACCATCCACCGCATCGGCCAGATGATCGGCTGCGATGGCGGGCAGCATGTCGTCGACGATCTTGTCGATATAGGCAGCCTTGTCGCCATTCATTTCCGGCGGCAGTGCGTGCGCGCCAAGGAAAGTGGTGCGGATTGCCACGTCGCGTTCTTCGCCAAGCCGACGGGCGGCTTTCAGCGACTTGATTTCGCTGTCGCGATCGAGACCGTAACCGGATTTGACCTCGACGGTGGTGACACCTTCCGCAATCAGAGCATCAAGACGGGGCAGGGTCTCACGCACCAGATCGTCTTCGCTGGCAGCGCGCAGGTTCTTGACCGAGGAAACAATGCCGCCACCGGCCCGCGCGACTTCCTCATAGGAAGCGCCGTTGAGACGGAGTTCGAATTCGTGCGCGCGATTGCCTGCATGGACGAGATGGGTGTGGCAATCGATCAATCCCGGCGTGATGAGCCGGTTTTCGCAATCTATTCTGTCATAAGAGGCATAATTATCGGGCAGTGCCGATTGCGGGCCGACATAATCGATCTTGCCGTCCTTGATCGCGAGTGCCGCATTCTCGATGAGACCGAGACCGAGACCGTCCGCGTCTTCGTCAAGCGTCGCAATGCGCGCATTGATAAAAACGATGCTTGAATTTTTGAGCATGAGCGTTTTCTCGCTTCCCCTGTTTTTTGATAATGTATATACATATTAGAGAAACAGCCAAGAGAAAAAATGCGCGGACAAGCGAACTGTTGAAAGATGGCATTCTAGCGCGAAAACTGGGCAACGGCTTTCGCGTTAAAATGCCCAAAACAATGAGCCAGCCTGTGCGGGAACATTCGAGGAGAACCGATCCATGTCAGCTGTCACGCCCGAACTGCGTTTTATCCATGCCGGTCAGGCGCTTCTCGACAATGGCTGGGCCGAGAATGTCCGCATTGGCATTGCCGATGGAAAGATCGCTTCTCTTGAGGCCGACAAGGCTGCCGGGGCAGGGGATGAACGCCACGCGGCGATTGTCGCAGGCATGCCAAACCTGCACAGCCATGCGTTCCAATACGGCATGGCTGGATTGGCGGAGCGGCGCGGCCCGTCTGCCGACAGCTTCTGGAGCTGGCGCGAGATCATGTACAAGTTCGCACTCACCATGTCGCCGGAACAGGCGGAAGTTGTGGCATTGCGGCTTTATGTTGACATGCTGGAGGCCGGGTTCACCCGCGTCGGCGAGTTTCATTATCTGCATCATGATCGCGACGGCACGCCTTATGCCAATCTCTCAGAAATGGCTGACCGCATTGTCGCTGCCGCGAAGGCGGCAGGCATCGGTCTGACGCTTCTGCCAGTCTTTTATGCGCATTCGGGTTTTGGCGGTGCTGTTCCGAATGAAGGACAGCGGCGGTTCATCAACAATCCTGAACGTTTCGCGCGGCTGATCGAAGGCTGCAAACAAGCGCTTGCGGGTTTCGACGGTGCGGTTCTGGGTGTTGCACCCCACAGCCTGCGCGCCGTGACGCCGGATGAACTCAGCCTTGTGACGAAGCTTCTTCCCGAGACGCCGGTGCATATCCATGTGGCAGAACAGGTGAAGGAAGTGGAAGACAGCATTGCCTGGTCGGGCAAGCGTCCGGTCGAGTGGCTTCTCGATAATCAGGACTTGTCCTCGCGCTGGTGTCTGATCCACGCAACCCATATGACCGACGACGAAACCCAACGCATGGCTAAGGCCGGGGCGATTGCCGGTCTCTGCCCTGTGACGGAAGCCAATCTCGGCGACGGAACCTTCAATGCAACGGTGTTTGCGGAAGCGGGCGGCAAGTTCGGTGTCGGTTCGGATTCGAATGTGCTGATCGGCATTGGCGATGAATTGCGTCAGCTGGAATATTCACAGCGTTTGCTCCATCGCGCCCGCAATGTGCTGGCTGAAAATGAAGGCTCGACGGGGCGTGCCCTGTTCGATGGCGCAGTGATGGGCGGTAACATTGCCATGGGCCGTGCAGGCGATGGTTTGAGAGAGGGCGCTTCGGCCGATTTCGTCGCACTTGATATGGCGCGCCTGCCTCATGCGAAAGGCGATGCCGTGCTGGATGGATGGTTGTTCGGCGGTCGCGCACGACCGTCCGACGTGTGGGTGCGCGGCGTTAAACAGGTGGAAGGCGGGCGCCACCGCTTGCGTGATCAGGCGGAGCGTGCTTTCCAGAAAACCCTTGGCGAATTGCTCGCCTGACAGGAGACGGCATGGCTGGCGAAGATTTGATCGCAAAGAATGTACCGGTGCTTTCGCTGCATCAGCGTATTCTGGACGATATAGAATCGCGCATCCTGACGGGAGAATGGCTGCCCGGCCATCGCATCCCCTTCGAGCACGAGCTGACGGAGCAGTATGGCTGTTCGCGCATGACGGTGAACAAGGCGCTGACCCAGCTTGCCAAAGCAGGCCTGATTGAGCGCAAGCGGCGATCCGGCAGCTTCGTTTCCTTTCCGCAATCGCAGGCGGCGATCCTGGAAATCCACGATATCCGCGATGAGGTGGCAGCGCTTGGTGCCGCCTATCGGTTCGAGCTGACAAGCAGGCGCGAGCGACTGAGCGGGCCTGCCGATGCACGGCATATCGATATGCCGCGCCACACGCCGCTGGTTGAGCTTGTCTGCCGTCACTATGCGGGCAAGCGCGTCTTTGCGCTGGAAGAGCGCATTATCAGCCTGCATGCTGTTCCGACAGCGGCGCAGACCAATTTTGCCGAAAACTCTCCGGGGCCATGGCTGGTTTCGTGTGTGCCGTGGAGCAGCGCAAAACACTCGATACGTGCGATTGCCGCCACGCAGGAGAATGCGGGGATGCTTGGCATTCCGCTGGGCTCGCCCTGTCTGGTGATCGAGCGCCAGACCTGGAATTCCGACCAGCCGGTGACGCATGTGCGTTTTACCTATCCGGGCGATAGCCATGCGCTGGTGGCGAATTTCACGCCATCGCAGGGGTAAGCCTGTGCGGCGATTGAGTATTTTCAGGGCGTGATGCGCTAGCATCTCAGCGCCCTGGTATAAGCATGTCAGAAAGAAAAAAGCCGCCGCAGGGGAACAGCGGCGGCTAAAAGGCAGCGTGACCGGGGTGCAGGTCAGGCTGCGCGTTTGATGGCGTCGCCGAGGACGGACACGATCGTGTCGATCTGTTCCTTTTCCACGATCAACGGCGGCGAAAGCGCGATCACATCGCCAGTTACGCGAATGAGCAGGCCCTTCTTGAAGCAATCCACGAAAACATCGTAGGCGCGGGCGCCCGGTGCATCCTTGCGCGACGAGAGTTCGATAGCACCAACCAGGCCGAGGTTACGAATGTCGATGACGTTCGAAACGCCCTTGAGCGAATGGAGCGCTTCCTGCCAGTGATTGGCAAGCTCTGCACCGCGTGTCAGCAGGCCTTCTTCGGCGTAGACTTCCAGCGTTGCAAGACCGGCAGCGGCAGCAACCGGATGGCCGGAATAGGTGTAGCCGTGGAACAGCTCGATAGCGTTTTCCGGGCCGGTCATCAGGCCATCATAGACCTTGCGGGCGGCGAAGACTGCGCCCATCGGGATGGCACCGTTGGTCAGGCCCTTGGCGGTTGTCACGAGGTCAGGCACGACGCCGAAGTAATCAACGGCAAACGGCGTGCCGAGGCGGCCAAAACCGGTGATGACTTCGTCGAAGATCAGGAGGATGCCATGCTTGTCTGCTGTGGCGCGGAGGCGTTCCAGATAGCCCTTCGGCGGGAGGATGACGCCAGCCGAACCGGACATCGGTTCAACGATGACGGCAGCGATCTTTTCAGCGCCATGTAGCTGGACGAGACGTTCCAGATCATCGGCAAGCTCGATGCCGTTTGCTGGCAGGCCCTTGGAGAAGGCGTTCTTTTCGATGTCGAGCGTGTGGCGAAGGTGGTCAGCAGGAATCTGCGGGAAGACGCGACGGTTGTTGACGAGGCCACCGACGGAAATGCCGCCGAAACCGACGCCATGATAACCCTTTTCGCGGCCCAGAATCATGGTGCGGGTGCCCTGACCGATGGCGCGCTGATACGCGATGGCGATCTTCAGTGCTGTATCGACTGATTCCGAACCGGAATTGGTGAAGAATACGCGGTCGAGTTTTGCATCCGGTCCGCCCGGTGCAATGGCTGCGAGCTTTTCTGCAAAGTCGAAAGCCACATTATGGCCCATCTGGAAGGTGGGTGCGAAATCCATCGTCGAGATCTGGCGCTCGACAGCCTCGGTAATGCGCTTGCGGCCGTGACCGGCATTGCAGCACCAAAGACCTGCCGTGCCATCCAGAACCTGATTGCCGTCAGTGTCGGTGTAATACATGCCCGAGGCACTTGCGAGCATGCGCGGCGCGGCCTTGAACTGCCGGTTCGCGGTGAACGGCATCCAGAAGTTCTCAAGGCTAGGCGTGTTGGTTTTGGTGAGCATAGTTACCTCCTATTTGTAAGCAGCAGGCCACGCTTTGCGAAAGGCAACAAGTCCTTTTCTTCAAAACATTAAGCTATTGTTTTTATGTGGGGTAATTATCAAGTTTGTGCTATATCGAACATCATAAACATAAGGGGAAGGTTCGATGAGCATCGATATTGGCGGGAGGCTTCGTTATGTGCGCATGCGGCAGAATCTGTCGCAGCGCGAGCTTGCCAAAAGGGCAGGTGTGACCAACTCCACCGTATCGCTGATCGAGGCCAATCAGTCCAATCCGTCCGTTGGCGCATTGAAGCGCATTCTCGACGGTATTCCCATCGGCATGGCCGAGTTTTTCGCGCTCGAACCGGATGCGCCGCATAAGGTATTCTATCAGGCTGAGGAGCTGGTGGAAATCGGCAAGGGACCGATTTCCTATCGTCAGGTGGGCGACCATCTGTTTTCGCGCTCTTTACAGATACTGAAGGAGCGTTATGAGCCGGGTTCCGACACGGGAAAAGTGCTTTTGATGCACGAGGGGGAGGAAGGCGGCATCGTCATTTCGGGTCGCATCGAAGTGACTGTCGGCAGTGAGCGCCGCATTCTGGGACCGGGCGACGCCTATTATTTTTCCAGCAAGCTGCCGCACCGGTTCCGTTGTGTCGGGCCGGTGCCATGCGAAATCGTCAGCGCCTGCACGCCACCGAGCTTTTGAATCGCCTCGGAAAGGCGATTCAATTTCGTGCATGTGTTCTTATTTGTAGCGGGAGATGCCGAGATCGTCGGCCCGGATATCCGGCTTGTTGCCGGAAATAAGGTCGGCGAGCAATTTGCCGGAACCGCACGACATGGTCCAGCCGAGCGTTCCATGACCGGCATTGATGAACACGTTGTCGTAGCGCGTTGCACCGATGATCGGCGTGGAATCAGGCGTCATCGGGCGCAGGCCGGACCAGAAGGTTGCTGCTTTCAGGTCGCCGCCGGGGAACAGGTCGGTCACCGACAGATCAAGAGTCGCCCGCCGCGCGGCGGGCAGGTCCTTCGTGAAGCCCGAGACTTCCGCCATGCCGCCGACGCGGATGCGGTCGCCAAGCCGGGTGATGGCGATCTTGTAGCTTTCATCGAGAACTGTTGAAACCGGAGCGCGATCCTCATCGATGATCGGCGCGGTGATGGAATAGCCTTTTACCGGATAGATCGGGGCGTTGAGGCCAAGCGATTTAACGAGCGCTGGCGTATAGCTGCCAAGCGCAACGACATAACGGTCGGCGGTCAGAACGCCCTCGGAGGTCTCGACACCGGAAACCTTGCCGCCGGACATCAGCAACGACTTGATGTTGACGCCGAAGCGGAATTTGACACCGAGCCCTTCGGCGATCTTTGCCAGAGCGTTGGTGAACTTGAAGCAGTCGCCGGTTTCATCATGCGGCAGACGCAAGCCGCCGACGAATTTGTCCTTTACGCGGGCAAGTGCCGGTTCCACCTTGGCGCAGCCCTCACGGTCGAGGACTTCAAATGGCACGCCGTCCTGACGCAGCACTTCAATATCCTTGCCGATGCCGTCAAGCTGGTACTGCTCGCGGAAAAGCTGGAGCGTGCCCTGCATGCGCTGGTCGTATTCGATGCCGGTTTCCTTGCGCAGGTCGACAAGGCAATCGCGCGCATATTCGGCAACGCGTACCATGCGGGTCTTGTTGACCTTGTAGCGGCTGTCGGTGCAATTCGCGAGCATCTGCATGAGCCAGCTATATTGAGCCGGGTCGCAGGTTGGGCGCAGGATGAGCGGCGCGTGCTTCTGGAACAGCCATTTCGCAGCCTTGAACGGAATGCCGGGTGCGGCCCATGGCGAGGCATAGCCTGGCGAAACCTGACCTGCGTTGGCAAAGCTTGTTTCCAGTGCCGGGCCTTCTTCGCGGTCGACAACGGTTACCTCATGGCCGAGCTTGGCGAGGTAATAAGCGGTCGTAACGCCGATAACGCCGCTGCCGAGGATGGTGATCTGCATGTTCGCCTCTTGTCTTATGCTTTTATGCCGCTTGCGCCGCTCTCCACGTAGACACGTGCATAACGGTTGCCGAGCGCAGTCAGAATTTCATAGGGAATGGTGTCGCAGTCGCGCGCCACGTCTTCGAGACGCTGGTGCGGACCAATCAGTTCCACAAGGCTGCCGAGTTTCAGCGTGCCTTCCGGCAATGCGCTGACGTCGAGCGTGATCGAGTCCATCGATACACGTCCGATGATTGGCAGGCGCGTATCACCAAAGAAGGCCGCGCCCTTGTTGCTGAGAGAACGGAACCAGCCATCGGCATAGCCGACGGCAATTGTGGCCACCCGCATTGGACCTTCGGCGATATAGGTGCCGCCATAGCCAACCGCCGCGCCCGCGTCGATGTCACGCACCTGAATGACGCGCGCCGAAAGGGTGAGGACAGGAACGATCTCGCTTTTAGGTCCAACGCCATAAAGCGCGACACCGGGGCGGGCGAGGTCGAAATGATAGGTCTTGTCGAGGAAGCTGCCGCCGGAATTGGCAAAGGCAACCGGCAGTTTTGGCAGACGCGCAAGCAGGGCGGTCATATTGGCGAGCTGACGGGCATTTGCCGCATTTTCCGGCTCGTCACCGCTTGCCAGATGGCTGATGACAAATTTGATGTCGATGTTGTCCAGAAGAGCTGAACTTTCCAGAAGGCGTTCAAATTCCTTCGGCGACAGGCCGAGACGCGACATGCCGGTATCGAGCTGGAGCAGGGCAGGCAGCTTCTTGCCCTGTCTGGCGGCGAGCGTCGCCCAGTTTTCAATCTGTTCCAGCGAGTTCAGTACTGGCACAATGCCTTCGCGGGCGCAGGCTTCTTCTGTTCCCGGCTGAAGACCATTCAGGACGTAAAGGGTCGCATCGGGTTTGAGAAACGGCTTCAGCGCAATGGCTTCGCCGAGATGGGCGACGAAGAAATCACGGCAACCGGCATCGTAAAAGGCAGGCGCGACACGGCTGGCGCCAAGCCCGTAGGCGTCTGCCTTGACGACGGCAGCAGCGCGGGTGGGAGCGATATGACGGGCAATGGCCGAATAATTGTGGCGCAGCGCCGACAGGTCGATGGTCAATACGCCACCGGCAGCAAGATCGCGCTCATCCTGTGAAAATTGCATCGACATATCAACCATTTACACGGTTCTTTCCAAACTGCTCACTACGCTACGAGAACGCTTGGAACGTCATTGTCGATATGGATCGCCTGCCGCCCAAAGCATATAAGCCTTGGTTGAGAAACCTTGTGACTCCTCACTCCCAAAGCTTGCCCGCATATTAGTCGAAGACTATTCGAATGTTTTTGCTATTTGTCGCATATTATGCGAATTTTCGCACATCTTGCGCATATTTTAGCTTTCAGATTGAAGATTATTCATGCCAACACTCGACAGTATCGACCGCAATATCATCCGCTGCCTGCGCCGGGACGGGCGTATGACCAACAGTCATCTTGCCAGCGAAGTGGGGCTTTCGCAGTCCGCCTGTCTGCGGAGGGTGCAGATATTGGAGGAAAGCGGGGTCATTCGTGGCTACACGGCCATCGTCGGCTCATCCGATGGTGATGAGCGGCTGGTCGCCATCGTGCGTATTACGCTCGACCGGCAGACGGAGGAATTCCTGAACCGTTTTGAGGAGGCCGTGCGGCGGCACCCGGAAGTACAGGAATGCTATCTCATGACAGGCGACGCGGATTATATTCTGCGCGTCGAAGCGGAAAATGCCGCAGCCTATGAGATCATTCACAAGGAAATCCTGTCGCGATTGCCCGGTGTTGCGCGCATCCATTCCAGTTTTGCCATCCGCACAGTGCTTCTGTCAAAAGCGCCGACTTCACGCAACTGAAATGAAAAAAGCCCGGTACTGACCGGGCTTTCTATTCGAAAGATCACTGTGTTTAACGGAATTCGTAACGAAGACCGGCACGGATCGTGTGCATGTTGAAGCCGTTGTCCTTGGCCTGCGTTCCGGTTGCGCCCGGTCCTTCAGCATTGCCGTAAGGGTTGGTGCTGCGATCTGCTGCGTCGAAACCATAGGCTTTGCCGCCATTGATGCGCATATAACGATAACCGACATCAAGCTTGAGCTGCTCGGTCAGATCGTAGCTGACACCGGCCATGAGAGCCATTGCAAAGCGCCAACTGTCCAGCCCGTCCTTTTCGCTGGAATAGGTGCAGCCAGCGCAGACTTCATGGGATTTCCAGTTATCATATTTGACATAGGCAGCGCCCAGACCGGCACCGAGATAAGGCGTGACTGGTCCAACGCGCGGCAGGTCAACATAGGCGTTGGCCATGGCCGTCCAGATATTGGCCGTGGACGAATCCTCGTAGTTGCAATTATCCTCAACCGGGTTGAAGCCCTTGCTGGATTTCACATAGCTTGGGCAGGCGGTGCGCCCGTTGATGCCCGCGCGGAAGAAGTCGAGCGTGGCATCGGCGCGGAACATGTCGGTAAAGCGGTAACCGACACCCACGCCGTAAGTCGCACCTGCCTTGAGGCTGAAATCGTCGTAGCGCAGCGTATCGTCAATGCCGCGATAGGGCGGATCGTACTGGTTCCAGAAGCTCCAGTCGCCATCCGTACTCGATTTGAAATTGTAACCGAGGTCGCCACGAATATACCAGCCGGAGGAATTAACCGGTTCCGGCATGGGCTCAATGACAGGGTCTGCAATTATATCGGCGGCAAATGCCGCTCCTGATCCCGCCATCAGACTGATAGCCACGATGGCAATGGCGGAAGTGCACTTCATCGGTTCCCACTCCAAATCCGAACAGAAAAACGGCCACGAGCCGTACTGCCGAATATGGTAAAGAGATATGTTTAACACTTGGTTATTTTTAAGTAACCTTGCGGTGCATCATTCACCGGTACTCGCGTGTGGCGCGATATTATTCAAGTAATTGCTAAAGTATCGGAGCCGACACGGGGCCGGCTCCGAACATTGTCAAAAGTTTATGGCTCAAAAATTTATGGAATGGATGATCGACTTGTCGATATCGTTGATATCGCGTTTGCCGCAGAGCGCCATCGTGACATCCAGTTCCTTGCGGATGATGTCGAGAGCCAGCGTTACGCCATCCTTGCCCATCGCACCGAGGCCATAGAGGAACGGGCGACCGATATACACACCCTGCGCACCGAGCGCGCGGGCCTTGAGTACATCCTGACCGGAACGGATACCGCCATCGACATGCACTTCGATCTTGTCCCCGACAGCGTCAACGATCGGCTGCAGCATGGAGATTGAAGACGGTGCGCCATCGAGCTGACGTCCACCGTGGTTTGACACGATGATTGCGTCTGCACCTGACTTTGCCGCCATCCTGGCGTCTTCGGCATCGAGAATGCCCTTGAGGATGAGCTTGCCACCCCATTGTTCCTTGATCCAGGCCACGTCGTTCCAGTTGAGCTGCGGATCGAACTGTTCCGCCGTCCAGGAGGAGAGCGAGGAAAGGTCGGTGACGTTCTTGGCGTGACCGGCGATGTTGCGGAATGTGCGGCGCTGCGTGCCCATCATGCCAAGGCACCAGCCGGGGCGGGTCGCCATCTGCCAGATATGCTTCGGGGTGAATTTCGGCGGGGCGGAAAGGCCGTTGCGGATATCCTTGTGGCGCTGGCCGAGAATCTGAAGGTCGAGTGTCAGTACCAATGCCGAGCAACCGGCGGCCTTGGCGCGACCGATCAGATTCTTCACGAAGTCGCGGTCCTTCATCACGTAGAGCTGGAACCAGAACGGCTTCTTGGTGACCGAAGCGACATCTTCGATGGAACAGATGCTCATAGTCGAAAGGGTGAAGGGAACACCAAAGGCTTCGGCGGCCTGCGCGGCGAGCATTTCGCCGTCGGCATGCTGCATGCCTGTCAGGCCAGTCGGGGCGAGCGCCACCGGCATAGACACTTTTTCACCGATCATCGTTGTTTCGAGCGAACGGTTCGTCATGTCGACGAGGACACGCTGGCGTAATTTGATCTTCTTGAAGTCGTCTTCGTTGGCGCGATAGGTCGACTCGGTCCAGGCGCCAGAATCCGCGTAATCAAAGAACATCTTGGGGACGCGGCGCTGGGCAAGCCGCTTCAGATCGGCGATTTCAACGATGTTGGGCATCTATCCCACCCCTTGTGGTAATTTTTCTTGACCAATCGCATGACGGATCGTGCGACTGAAATCAAGTGCGAACAAGTATCGAATAACAATTGCCTCGCGGTTAATTGAAGGACCAGGCAATTCCACTTATGATATTGGCACCCGCCCAAGGCAAGTTTATGCCAACTGAAGAAGGCGGGCTCGCAACTGGGTTAGAGGGTAACGGATGAGCAAGGCCACCAAAACCGGTTTCATTGGCAAACGATCCGCTGCGGCAGGCGGATGGGGCGCATTGAAAAGCTGCGGCAAGCAACTGCTTGCAAGCGGAGCTCCGCTCTCCGGTGCGCGCACGCTTCTCAAGGCAAACCAGCCTGACGGGTTCGATTGCCCCGGTTGCGCCTGGGGTGATCCGGAACATGGCTCTTCCTTCGAATTTTGCGAGAACGGCGTGAAGGCTGTCGCCTGGGAGGCAACCGACCGGCGCACGACGCCTGCCTTCTTCCGCGAACATACGGTTTCGCAGCTGCGTAGCTGGACGGATTACGATCTGGAGAATACCGGTCGCCTGACCCATCCGATGCGGTACAATGCCTCGACCGATCAGTATGAAGCCATCGAATGGGATGAGGCGTTCAGGACTATCGGCGATATTCTCAAGAGTTTCGACAGTCCGAACCGGGTTGAGTTCTACACGTCAGGCCGCGCCTCCAATGAGGCAGCGTTTCTCTATCAGTTGTTTGTACGCGCCTATGGGACCAACAATTTCCCCGACTGCTCCAATATGTGCCACGAGGCTAGCGGTGTTGCGCTGAAGCAGTCGGTTGGCGTCGGCAAGGGGACGGTCCTGCTGGAAGATTTCGAAATGGCCGATGCCATTTTTGTCGTCGGCCAGAATCCGGGCACCAACCATCCGCGCATGCTGGGCGATCTGCGTCGTGCCGCCGAGCGCGGCGCGCGCATTGTCGTTTTCAATCCGATCCGCGAACGCGGGCTGGAGCGGTTCGCCGATCCGCAGAACAAGCTTGAAATGCTGCATGGCGGCAGCGAAGCCATAGCGAGCGATTATTTCCAGCCGCGCCTTGGCGGCGATCTTGCCGCTTTCCGCGGTATGGCCAAGGCGGTTTTCGCGGCGGACGATGCGGCGCTGGCCGCAGGCAAGCCCTCCATCCTCGACCAGGAATTTCTCAGCACGCATACGGCGGAACTGGAAGCCTATCGGGCCGCTGTTGACGCGACATCGTGGGAAGAGATCGAGGACCAATCGGGACTTCTCCGGTCGTCGCTGGAACGCGCGGCAAAAATCTATATGGAATCGGAACGGGTCATCTGCACCTGGGCGATGGGCATCACCCAGCACCGCCATTCCGTCATCACGATCCGCGAAATCACCAACTTCATGCTGCTGCGCGGCAATATTGGTAGGCCCGGTGCCGGGCTGTGTCCGGTGCGCGGCCATTCAAACGTGCAGGGGGATCGTACCGTCGGCATCAATGAACGGCCTCCGGTTGCATTTCTCGATGCTCTGGAAAAGGAATTCGGCTTTGATGTTCCGCGTGAGCCGGGACACAATGTTCTGGGTGCCATTGGTGCCATGCTCGACGGGTCTGCTCAGGCATTTATCGGCCTTGGTGGCAATTTTGCCCGGGCCACGCCGGATAGCCCGCTTATTTCCAAAGCGCTTTCTGGCCAGCGGCTGACGGTCCATATCGCAACCAAGCTCAACCATTCGCATCTGGTGCCGGGGCGGGAATCTTTCATTCTGCCTTGCCTTGGCCGCACGGAGATCGACCTCAATTCCAGAGGTGTGGCGCAGATCGTGACGGTTGAGGATTCCATGAGCATGGTGCACGGTTCAGGCGGCATCAATGCGCCTGCGTCTGCACATCTGCGCTCGGAAGTGGCCATCATTGCTGGTATGGCGCAGGCGACGCTGGGCGCAAATCCGGTCGACTGGCTGGAGCTTGCCGACGACTATGATCTCATCCGCAACCATATCGCCCGTGTGCTGCCGGACTTCTATGATTTCAATGAGCGTGTGCGGGTGCCGCGCGGCTTCCATTTGCGTAATTCCGCCCGCGAGCTGGAATGGAATACGACGAAGGGCAGGGCCACATTCTGGACTGGCACCCTGCCGGAAGCCGTTGAGCATCAGCAGGCACGCGGTATGCCGGGGCGTTATGTGCTGCAGACATTCCGCAGCCACGACCAGTATAATACGACCATCTATGGCATGGATGATCGCTATCGCGGTGTTTATGGAGAACGGCAGGTCGTCTTCATGAATGCCGCCGATATGGCCGATATCGGTGTCGAGGCCGGTGACCGGGCTGATATCGTCGGCGAATTCGACGATGGCGTGGAGCGTATTGCCCGCGATTTCCGCTTTGTGCCCTACGACATCCCGCGCGGCTGTATCGCAGGCTACTATCCGGAAATGAATGTGCTGGTGCCGCTCGCCAGTTCGGGTGATGAAAGCTACACGCCGACCTCGAAATCGGTGATTGTTTCATTTCGCCCTCTTAAATCGGCTGCCGCATGATGGATGAGGGCGAGGCGGAATATATGGCGTTCGTTGATGCTCTCATGACGGCGTCCCGCAGTCTTACCGGGCTTGGTGCCGGGATTGTTGCCGCGCTGGCGCTTGATATTGCGTCAGACAGTCGAACTTTTGCGCGGTTATTGGGTATTGCGCACGCGCTGGTGCTGCGGGAAATTTCAGTGCTTGGGCAAGAACATGGTTACGTGCGAATCAGGCAGCGCGATCCGCGCACGCAACGCACACGTTATGAATTGAATGCCGCTGGGCAGAGACTTGTCGAGGAGGCAAAGCTTTAGAAAGCCGTTCGCAGCAGCCAATACTATCGAATATCAATAAATCTCTATATTTCTACTTATATACGCTCCCGTAAGGGGCAAAGCCTGTCAATTGTTTTGTGTGAACATTTTCGAAAAGATTTTAACAGCGATAACTATGATTCAACATCTTTTACGACGCCGCTTTTCTCTGCATGGCTTTAGTTGCATTCTCAACAGAACCGAACCAGTGAGAATCGTGTAAATGACAGTAAAATCACTCATTTACGGTATCCAGAATGGATGGAGGCGTGTTGCGATCCAGCCCGCCGCTTCCGGTTTTGGAAAGCCCGGTATGCTCCTTGTCTGTCTGGGGCTGCTTGTGCCGGGCACCATGTCTCCGGTGCGGGCGGACCAGCTTAATGTCGTGCCGGTGGCGGCGGTCAAGGCAGTCGCCAGCGATTATCAGCCGAAACTGACATTATCCGGTGCGATAGCGGCGCGTTCGCTGGTCAATGTTTCGTTCCGTTTGAACGGTCAGGTCGTGCAGCGGCTGGTCGAGATCGGCCAGCATGTGGAAAAGGGGCAGCCTCTCGCCAGTATTGACGATGTCGAACAGCAGGCCAATCTGCGCGTTGCACAGGCCACCAGTGACGCCGCGCAGGCGCAACTCGTGCAGGCGCAGGCCAATTTTGTGCGGCAAAAGGCCTTGCTGGCGCAAGGCTTCACGACGCGCAGCACCTATGACCAGGCAAACCAGAACCTTCAGACAACCCAGAGCGCTCTTGCCAGTGCCGAAAGCCAGCTCAAGGATGCGCGCGACCAGTTGTCCTACACTGAATTGCAGGCGCCTGTTTCAGGCGTGATTACCGCGCGCAACGTCGAGGCCGGGCAAGTGGTGCAGGCGGCACAGACGGCGTTTTCTATTGCCGAGGACGGTCCGCGTGACGCGATCTTCGATGTGCAGGAAACGCTGGTCAACCATGCCAAGATCGGTATGGGCGTAACGATTGCGCTTCTGTCCGATGCTTCGATCAGCGCCGAAGGCAAGATCCGCGAAATTTCGCCGGTGGTGGATGCGCAGACGGGCACTGTGCGGGTGAAGGTGGGAATAGCGCAAACGCCACCGCAGATGGCGCTCGGAGCCACGGTGACGGGGACGGTGCATATGGACAGCGTGAAAGTCGTAGTGCTGCCGTGGAGCGCGATGACGTCGGATGCAGGACGCACGGCTGTCTGGAGGCTCTCGAAGGATTCCAAGGTGGCAACGCTGGTTCCGATAAAAGTGCTTGCCTACGAAAAGGGGCGGCTGCTCGTCGAGGGTGGCCTGCAGGAGGGCGAGCTGATCGTCACCAAAGGCGCACAGATGCTGCGTTCCGGCGAACCGGCTGATGTCGTGCAGGAACAGGAAGGGCTCGTTGCACAATGAAGACGGCAATCCAGTTTCGTGCGGTCCGGTCAATGGGCTATGTCGTCATGCTTGGCGCAGCGGTTCTGCTCAGCGCCTGTGGCAAGGAAGAAGACAAACAAGCGGATACGGACATTGCGCGCCCGGTTCTGTATATGGTGGTTGAACCCAAGCCTGTAACGCAGACGGGTTTTGCGGGTACGATAGAGCCGCGTTATTCCACCGATCTTGCGTTCCGTGTGCTCGGGCGGATTATCAATCGCCCCGTTCAGGTGGGTGATCTCGTGAAGAAGGACGAGATGGTTGCGATGGTCGATCCATCCAATCTCGATCTTGCCGTTCAGTCAGCACGGGCCGATCTGGCGAGTGCCGAAGCGCAATTTGCCAATGCCTCGGCAAGCGAGGAGCGCCAGCGTATCCTGCTCAAGGGCAATAATGTCTCGCAAGCCGATTACGATGCGGCGAGACAGGCGCGCGACAGCGCCGAGGCGGGGCTGGAAAAGGCTCAGGCGGGGCTGAAAAAGGCGCAGGACCAGCGCAGCTATGCCGTGTTACGCCCGGATTACGACGGCGTCATTTCGGCAACGAATGCTGAAGTTGGTCAGGTGGTTGCGGCGGGGCAGACCGTAATGACGGTCGCGCGTCCTGATATCCGCGAAGCAGTGCTCGATATTCCTGACAGCATGACGCAATATTTTGAGCAGGGCACGCCATTCAATGTACAGCTTCAGGCCGATCCGAAAGTGACGGGACAGGGAACAGTGCGTGAGGTTGCGCCCCAGGCAGATGCACAGACGCGCACGCGACGTGTCAGAATTGCTCTCGATAATCCGCCGGAAGGCTTTCGCCTTGGCGCTACGATCCGGGCAGCCATGGCTGCACCCGAACAGAACCTTGTGACGATGCCAATTCGGGCCCTGCGTGATGAAAACGGCAAGACAGGCATCTGGGTCATCGACCCGCACAAGCAGACGGTTTCCCTTCATGATGTGCAGGTTATCGAACGACGCGGCGACAGCTTTGTCGCCGGGGGTGTCGATGTCGGCAGTTACGTTGCGATTGCCGGTGTGAACGAGTTGAAGGAAGGACAGAAAGTCCGCCTGGACGCGAAAGGAACGGGTCTGTGAAGAAGGGTTTCAATCTGTCTGACTGGGCTCTGAATCATCGGTCCCTCGTCTGGTATTTCATGCTCGTCTTTCTGGTGGCAGGCCTGATTTCCTACATCGATCTCGGTCGCGAGGAAGATCCGGAATTCACCGTCAAGACGATGGTCGTACAGGCCAACTGGCCGGGGGCTTCCGTTGAGGAAACACTCAACCAGGTTACGGACCGGCTGGAAAAGAAGCTCGAAGAGCTGGATACGCTCGACTATACGCGTAGCATAACTACAGCAGGCAAGTCGGTTGTGTTCGTGTTTCTGAAAGATACAACGCGCGCCGAACAGGTCAAAAAGTCCTGGACCGAAGTGCGCCACCTTTTGAACGATATTCAGAATACGCTGCCGCAGGGCGTTTATGGACCGTATTTCAACGACCAGTTCGGCGACGTTTACGGTAACGTCTATGCCTTCACGTCGGATGGTCTTTCCATGCGGCAGTTGCGCGATTATGCCGAGAGCACGCGGACCAAAATTCTGACACTGCCCAATGCAGGCAAGGTCGAGTTGATCGGTGCGCAGGACGAGGCGATTTATCTGGAGTTTTCGACACGCCAGATTGCGGCGCTGGGATTGGACCAACAGGCAATCCTGCAAGCCTTGCAGGACCAGAACGCGATCACACCGTCCGGTGTGGTGGAAGCCGGGCCGGAGCGCATCAGCGTGCGCGTCAGCGGGCAATTCAATTCGGAAGCCGATCTGCGTGCAGTGAATTTGCGTGTCAATGATCGCTTCTTCCGTCTTTCCGATGTCGCGACGATCACACGTGGCTATGTCGATCCGCCCGCATCCATTTTCCGGGTCAACGGGCAGGATGCGATCGGTCTTGGCATCGGCATGAAGCCGAATGGCAATCTGCTTGAGTTTGGGGCAGCCCTTGACAAGATGATGAGCCAGGTGACGGCGGAACTGCCGGTTGGCGTCAATGTATTCAAGGTCGCCGACCAACCCGAAGTCGTCAAGGATGCAGTTTCGGGCTTTACCAGAGCGCTCTTCGAGGCCGTCGTTATCGTTTTGGCCGTGAGTTTCGTCAGTCTGGGCGTCCGAGCGGGCTTTGTTGTTTCTCTGTCGATCCCGCTGGTGCTGGCAATAACCTTCCTGGCAATGTCGCTGATGGATATTTCCCTGCAACGCGTATCGCTTGGCGCGCTTATCATCGCGTTGGGCCTGCTGGTCGATGATGCGATGATTGCGGTTGAAATGATGGTGGCGCGGCTCGAGCACGGTGATCCCATCAACAAGGCCGCAACCTATGTCTATTCGCATACGGCGTTCCCGATGCTGACGGGCACGCTCGTCACCATTGCAGGGTTTATACCGATCGGGTTGAACAACAGTCAGGCCGGTGAGTATACGTTTACATTGTTCGTGGTGATCGCAGTTTCGCTGATTGTCTCGTGGATCGTGGCGGTTCTGTTCGCGCCTCTGCTGGGTGTCACTTTCCTGCCGAAGAAGATGAAGGCGCATGAAGAAAAGCACAGCCGCTTCTTCATGATCTTCTCGCAGGTCCTGCTGGCATCCATGCGGCATAAATGGATCACCATCGCCACTACCATCGCGCTCTTTGTTGTGTCGGTTTTCGGCATGGGCTTCATCCAACGACAGTTCTTCCCGGAATCGGACCGTCCGGAACTGGTGCTCGACTGGACGCTTCCGCAAAACAGCTCCATCACCGATACCAGAGCACAGATGGAAAAGTTCGAAGCGACGATGCTCAAAGACAATCCCGATATAGATCACTGGAGTACCTATATCGGGGAAGGTGCCATCCGCTTCATTCTTTCTTTCGATGTGCAGCCTGCAAATCCGTATTTCGGGCAGATGGTCGTCGTTGCCAAGGATATCGAAGCGCGTGATCGGCTCAAGCAGAAGTTCAACGAGGTTCTGCGCAAGGATTACGTCGGTACGGACGTCTATGTAAAATATCTGGAGCTTGGACCGCCGGTTGGTCGTCCGGTGCAGTATCGTATCTCGGGACCGGACATCCAGAAGCTGCGTGGCATCGCGCAGGATTTTGCCGGTATCCTGAGCGCGGATAAGCGGCTCGGTGTCGTCAACTATAATTGGAACGAACCGGGGCGCGTCATTCGCGTCGACGTTATGCAGGACAAGGCAAGAAAGCTCGGCATTTCGTCAAAGGATATTGCAACCACCCTCAACGGTATCGTTGGCGGGATCACAATCACGCAGGTGCGGGATTCGATCTATCTGATTGATGTCATAGCTCGGGCGCAGAAGCAGGAACGCGACTCGATTGATACGCTGCAAAGCCTTCAGATCGCGACCGGTAACGGGACGTCGGTGCCCTTGGCGGCGATTGCGAATTTCCGGTACGAACTGGAGCAGCCGGTTATCTATCGTCGTTCGCGCATTCCGACGATTACGGTCGCTGCTGGCATCATCGACAAGACGATGCCGGACACGATCGTCAAGGATCTGGCGCCAGCAATCAAGACTTTCGCCGACAAGCTGCCATCGGGATACTATATCCAGACGGCAGGCACGGTGGAGGAAAGCGGCAAGAGCCAGGGACCTATTGCTGCTGTCGTTCCGCTGATGCTGTTCGTCATGGCGACGGTGCTGATGATCCAGCTTCAAAGCTTCCAGCGGCTGTTCCTTGTGGTGGCTGTGGCTCCGCTCGGTCTGATCGGTGTGGTGGCAGCCCTGCTACCAAGCGGCAAGCCGCTCGGCTTCGTGGCAATCCTCGGCGTGCTGGCATTGGTCGGTATTCTCATCCGAAACTCGGTCATTCTGATCGTGCAGGTCGAGGAACATATCACCGAGGGCATGCATCCATGGGATGCGGTGACACAAGCCAGCCAGCACCGTATGCGGCCCATCGCGCTGACAGCCGCGGCGGCCAGTCTGGCGCTGATTCCGATTGCGCGTGAAGTGTTCTGGGGGCCGATGGCCTACGCCATGATGGGCGGTATCATAGCGGGCACGGCGATCACGCTCCTGTTCCTGCCGGCGCTTTATGTCGCCTGGTTCCGGATCAAGGAGCCGGAGCATAAGCCGGATGAGCCGCCAGCCGAAGCACATCCTGCGCAGCAACTGCATTAAACAGAAAGCCCGGTCACGACCGGGCTTTTTTCATGAGATTGTTACTTGCTATTGGTTCTATATAGGTTCTATTATGTAAAGCATGAATAGAACCACATTGATCACGGCTATCGAAGAGCGCGGTTTGCATGATCCGCAGCTTACAGGGCCGCTTTACCGGAACCTTGCGCGTATTCTCGGTGAGTTGATCGAGGAGGGGCAACTGGCGCCCGCTGTCGGATTGCCGCCGGAGCGAGATCTGGCCGAGCAGCTCGGCGTCGGCCGCATCACCGTTCGCAATGCGTATAAGGAATTATTGACGCAAGGCGTAGTGGAGGCGCGACGCGGCAGCGGGACTTTCGTTGCCGAGCGGCCTGCCCGTATCAGCCAGCATCTCTGGCGGCTGACTTCGTTTTCCGAGGACATGCTGTCACGCGGCAAGGAGCCGGGCGCGCGCGTTGTCACCAACAAGGTCGACAGGCCGTCGCCCGACGAGGCTTTCCGGCTGGGGATCGGTGTCGATACGACGGTGGTGAGGCTGGATCGTCTACGTCTTGCCGATGGCGTTCCTATGGCCTTCGAGCGGGCTGTGGTTCCTCGCCATTATCTGGATAAGGATCGTGTCGAAGAAGCCTCGCTTTATGGTGCATTGGCGCGGCGTGGCCACAAGCCGGTGCGCGCCTTGCAGCGCCTGACAGCAGTTACACTCGACCCCGGTACGGCACGCCTGCTTGGCGTGCACAGGGGTGCGCCCGCGCTTTTGATCGAGCGTGTCTCGCATCTCGAGGACGACCGGATCGTCGAATATACCCGTTCGCATTATCGCGCCGATGCCTATGACTTCGTCGCAGAACTGAAAATTGGAGAATGACTATGAACAGCCCTTCCTCCCTGATGCTGCAGGAAACCGAACAGTCACCTGCCGTCGTCGCCGGTCTGCTTGAGAAGGAGGCAGGCACGTTCTCGGAAATCGCGCGCATTTTCCAGAAGAACGAGCCTGCCGTCATCACGACTGCTGCGCGCGGTTCGTCCGATCATGCAGCGACATTCTTCAAATATCTGATGGAAATCACGATGGGCATTCCGGTAGCGTCCATCGGGCCATCGGTGGCATCCGTCTACGGTTCCAAGCTGAAGCTCAAGAACGGACTGCACTTCACCGTGTCGCAGTCCGGCGCGAGCCCGGACATTGTTGCAGCGCAGGAAGCTGCCAAAAAGGGTGGTGCAACCACAATTGCGGTCGTGAATGTCGTCGACAGCCCGCTTGGCAATGCCGCCGATGTCGTGCTGGCGCTGAATGCCGGTGAAGAAAAGAGCGTTGCCGCAACCAAGTCGTTCATTGCTGCGGTTGCAGCGCTGTCGGGCGTAGTCGCATCGGCCAGCGGCGATGCAAGCCTGCAGGCCGGGCTGCAACGCCTGCCGGAAGCGCTTTCTGCAACACGGCCCGATGGTCGCGAAGCTGTTGAAAATCTGCTTTTCAATGCTCGCTCGCTTTATACCGGCGGTCGCGGCACGGCCTTTGCGATTGCGCTCGAAGCGGCGCTGAAGGCAAAGGAAACCGCCAATATCCATGCGGAGGCATTTTCGCTGGCGGAATTGATGCACGGGCCGATGCGTCTTGTGGAAGAGGGGTTCCCGATCCTGTCCTTCCTGCCGCGCGACGAGGCTTTCGACACCAACATGCAGGCCCTGAAGCGACTGCATTCCTTTGGCGCGAGCATTGTGTCGCTGTCCGATGCGGAAACGCCGGGCTTTCGACTGCCATCGGCAAGCACGGGTAATGCGCATCTCGATCCGCTGGTTTCCCTCATCAATTATTACCGCGTCATTGAAGCGGTCACGCGCCGCAAGGGTTTTGACCCAGACAAGCCGCGCAATCTCAACAAGGTTACGGTGACGGTATGACCAGGAAATCGGCAATAGCAGGCGCGCGCATTTTTGATGGCGAGCGCTTTCATGACCAAAGCGCGCTGGTGTTCAGCGATGGCAAGATCGAAGCCATTGTGCCGGAAGCAGCCCTTGGCGAGGCCCATCAGATTGAGCGCCTGAAGGGCGGCGTCATTGCGCCGGGTTTCATCGATGCGCAGGTGAATGGCGGCGGCGGGCGTATGCTCAATGATCAGCCGATGCCGGAAGCAATGTTCGTGATTGCCGAAGGTCACCGTAAATACGGTACGACAAGCCTTCTGCCGACGCTGATCACCGATACAACGCCGGTACGCGACCGCGCCATTGAAGCGGCAATTGAAGCGGTCAAGGCCGACAAGGGCGTTGCCGGTCTCCATCTGGAGGGGCCGCATCTGGCCCCGGCACGGAAGGGCGCTCATCTGGCGGAACTGATGCGTCCCGTCAATGATGCCGATATTGCGCTCTATATCCATACGGCAAGGCAGGTCGGGACATTGCTGGTCACGCTTGCTGCGGAACAGGTCACACCTGAGCAAGTGCGCCGCCTGAGCGAAGGCGGTGTCGTCGTCAGCATCGGCCACAGTGACACAACAGCCGAAGAGGCGTTCAAGCGCTTCGATGCCGGTGCACGCAGCGTCACCCATCTCTTCAACGCCATGAGCCAGATCGGCCATCGTGCGCCGGGGCTTGCCGGTGCGGCACTCGATCATCCCGACATCTGGTGCGGCATCGTTGCCGATGGCCACCATGTTGATCCGATGGCGTTGCGGCTCGCACTTCGAGCAAAGCGGGGAGATGCCCACCTTTTCTTCGTAACGGATGCCATGGCTCTGGTTGGTTCGGACTCTGAAAGCTTCGAAATCAACGGGCGTGCTGTCCGTCGCGTGCCGGGCGGTATCTGCTCCAAGCTTGTGCTGGCGGATGGCACCATTGCCGGTTCCGATCTCGATATGGCATCGGCGGTGCGTTTCGGGGTGGCCGAACTGGAGCTGACGCTGGCCGAGGCACTGCGCATGGCGAGCCACTATCCGGCGCGCTATTTGCGTCTCAATGATCGCGGCACGTTCCGTCCCGGCATGCGGATGGACGCAGTCCATCTTGACGACGGGCTGTTTGCGAAAGCCACATGGCTTTCGGGCGAAAAGCAGATAGCAGGGTAAGGCTGATGACGGAAATCACCGATCGTTATTTCAATGATCTGATAGCCCGGCTTTCCGGTCTGCGTGATCGCCTTGCGGAGCCGATGGCCAAAGCCGCCGAACTCATCGCCACGGCGGCCAAGGCGGATCGTCGGGTCTATGTGTTCGGCACCGGCCATTCGCATATGATGGCGGAAGAGTTGCATTATCGCGCGGGCGGACTGGCGATTACCGTGCCGATCCTTTGCGGCGCGATCATGCTGCAGGATGGCGCGGTGGCAAGCTCGCATTTTGAGCGAATTGAAGGGGCCGTGTTGCCCATTCTCGAACGCTACGGCATTCGCGAAGGCGACGTGTTGATCGTCGTGTCGAACTCCGGCGTCAACGCCGCTCCCATCGAGGCGGCACGCTTTGCGCGGGAGAAGGGGGCCGCCGTCATTGCGGTTACCTCCGTCACCTATTCCAACGCCATCGCCAAAGGCCGCACGCAATTGCTTTCTCTGGCCGATGTCGTACTGGACAATGATGCGCCTGCGGGCGATGCGGTGCTGGAAGTCGAAGGCAGTGCTTTGAAGGTCGGCCCAGTTTCGACTGCCCTTGGCGTCACTATCCTCAATGCCATTTTTGCCGATGTAGCGGCAAGGCTGGTGGGAGAGGGCGATGCACCAATTTATCTGAGCGCCAACATGCCGGGCTCCGGCGACGTGAACCGGGAACTTGTCACCCGGTATCGTGACCGCAATCCGCATCTTTGATCAAATTAGAGCAATCTTTCTTCCAAAGTCGCTTGATAGCGCAATCCGGTCAGTGCATTACGCATTCTGGCATGGCGGGGGCCGCATCGTGAACTAGTTTCAAGGCGCGTGCCCTGGCTTGCGCCTTCGAAAATTTGAGGAAGTCCGATGCATAATTTTGTCCTGACCGTCACCTGCAAGTCCACCCGCGGTATCGTAGCCGCGATTTCGGGTTATCTTGCGGGCAAGGGTTGCAACATCATCGATAGCGCCCAGTTTGACGATCTGGACACCGGCCGTTTTTTCATGCGCGTCAGCTTCATCTCCGAAGAAGGCGTCGCTCTCGATGTTCTGCGTGAAGGCTTTGCGCCCGTGGCAGCTCCGTTCGAGATGGAATTTGAGTTCCACGACAATGCGCAACGGACTAAAACGCTTCTGATGGTTTCGCGTTTCGGCCATTGTCTGAACGATTTGCTTTATCGCTGGAAGATTGGCGCGCTGCCGATTGATATTGTCGGCGTGGTGTCGAACCATTTCGATTATCAGAAGGTTGTCGTCAATCACGACATCCCGTTCCACCATATTGCAGTCACCAAGGCCAACAAGCCGGAGGCAGAACAGCGCCTTCTGGATATTGTTGATGATACAGGCACCGAGCTTGTGGTTCTCGCACGCTACATGCAGGTTCTGTCCGATCAGCTGTGCAAGAAGATGTCGGGCAAGATCATTAATATCCACCATTCCTTCCTGCCGTCCTTCAAGGGTGCGAACCCTTACAAGCAGGCTTATGAGCGCGGCGTGAAGCTGATTGGCGCGACGGCACATTATGTAACCGCTGATCTTGATGAGGGTCCGATCATCGAACAGGATGTGGCGCGCATCACGCATGCGCAGAGCGCAGCCGATTACGTGTCGATTGGCCGTGATGTTGAAGCGCAGGTTCTGGCGCGTGCAGTTCACGCACATATCCATCACCGTTCGTTCCTCAACGGCAATCGTACAGTCGTATTCCCGGCTTCGCCCGGTTCCTTCGCCTCCGAACGCATGGGGTGATATTGTCGCTCTGACGGCCTGCAAATCGCGCCTTTTTGCGCTTCCGGTGCTCACGTACTCAAGTACGCTGCGCGCCGGTTCTCAAAAGCCACGATTTTCGGCTCGCCATAACGACAATCTCGCTAATCGCCTGACTTGGTGAGATGCCTGTCAAAGCGTTGTAGTTCATAAAAAAACCCCGCCAAAAGCGGGGTTTTCTTTTGATCTATAATAAGACCGATTAGTCGATGTCGAAGGAAACGCCCTGTGCGAGCGGCAGAGCTTTCGAGTAGTTGATGGTGTTGGTTGCGCGGCGCATGTAGCCCTTCCACGCATCCGAACCCGATTCACGACCACCGCCGGTTTCCTTTTCGCCGCCGAATGCACCGCCGATTTCAGCACCCGAAGTGCCGATATTGACGTTGGCAATGCCGCAATCCGAACCTTCAGCCGAGAGGAAACGTTCTGCTTCCTGCAGGTTGAGCGTGAAGATCGAAGAGGACAGGCCTGCGCCGACTTCGTTGTGGCTTGCCAGCACGTCGTCGAAGTCGGAATACTTCATCACATAAAGGATCGGAGCGAAGGTTTCTTCGAGAACCGGGCCTTCCTGCTTCGGCATTTCGACGATGGCAGGACGCACGTAGTAAGCGTTTTCATGGCCGGTATCGACGCGCTCGCCACCCTGAACCTTACCGCCGTGAGCGGAAGCTTCCTTGAGGGCCTTCTGCATGTTGTCGAAGGCAACCTTGTCGATCAACGGACCGACCAGAGCGCTGGTTTCGAGCGGCGAGCCGACGGAAACGCTGGCATAGGCCTTCTGCAGGCGCGGGACGAGAGCGTCATAAACGCTTTCATGAACGAACAGGCGACGCAGCGTCGTGCAGCGCTGGCCAGCGGTGCCCATGGCGCCGAAAGCAATTGCGCGCAGCGCCATGTCGAGATCGGCCGACGGGCAGACGATACCGGCATTGTTGCCGCCGAGTTCGAGGATTGCGCGAGCGAAACGCTTGGCAAGACGCGGACCAACTTCGCGGCCCATGCGGGTCGAGCCGGTGGCCGAGAGAACCGGAACCTTCGGGCTGTCCACGAGGACTTCGCCAACTTCGCGGTCACCAAGCAGAAGCAACGCAATGCCTTCCGGTGCATCGCCGAAACGCTTCAGTGCGCGCTTGAAGATCGCATCGCAGGCCAGAGCCGTGAGGAGGGTCTTTTCAGACGGCTTCCAGACAACCGAGTTGCCGCAAACGATGGCGAGAGCCGCGTTCCACGACCAGACGGCCACAGGGAAGTTGAAGGCGGAGATGACGCCGACAACGCCGAGCGGATGCCAGGTTTCCATCATGCGATGGCCAGCGCGTTCGGTTGCGATGGTGAGGCCGTAAAGCTGGCGCGACAGACCGACTGCGAAATCGCAGATGTCGATCATTTCCTGCACTTCGCCGAGGCCTTCCGAAGGAATCTTACCCGCTTCGAGCGAAACGAGACGGCCAAGGTCTTCCTTGGAAGCGCGCAGCTCTTCACCAAGCAGACGGATCAGTTCGCCGCGCTTCGGTGCCGGAACGTTGCGCCAGGCGCGGAAAGCTTCGTCAGCCTTGTCGATGATCTTGACTGCATCTTCCTTGCTGTGGGTCTTGACCGCAGCAATCTGTTCGCCCGAAACGGGGCTGAAACCGGCAAGGTCGCCGCCGGTATAGGCGGATGCATCTACGCCGAGTTTGGAAAGCAGATCGGCGGCTTCCTTCTTCACGTCGATTTTTCTAACAGCGGTGTTCATGGCTTTCCTCTCTGTATGAGTTGTTTGCGCATAATCCTGTCCGAAAAGTCTGCAACTTTTCGGGGTTATGCGTTTATTCTGCCGCTTCGAGGCCCTTCAAGCCTGCCTTAACGGCTTCGATGGATTCGCGTTCGATGCGGGCATAGTGCTCGAATTCATTAAGCACTTTTGCACCCAGATCATCCTCGAAACGCTTCTGGTTGGGGCTTTCAACAAATTCCTGTGTGTCGTCATCGCCCAGATTGGACTGGAATATACCGGCAGCACTCACCGGCAGGAAGTCCTCATAGATGATCGGGTCGAACTGAACCGCACCAGCTTCAATCAGAACCTCAATATCGGTGCCCGGCCTGTAAGCTTCAAGCTTTGCAGCGTCCTTGACCGAGTAGGCGAAGTAGCCGAGGCCTTCTTCACGTACGCCAGCCCATGTGTCCGGGAAGGCGGCAAAAGTGTCGCTCAGCGCCTTCACATATTCAGCCGCATTCGAGCCGTCAGGAGCTGGGCGCGCAACGGCGCGGGTATCGTTGAGCAGCTTGTCGTAAAGAGCGCGGCCCTTTGGCGTAAGTGCTACGCCGCGCTGTTCGATCTCGCCGAAACGGGCAGTGTGCGAGCCTGGCGTCCAGGTGCCGTCTGCACTGACGAAGGACACTTCTTCTTCCAGCGCCTTGAACGAGGTCTGGCGCAGAAGGATCGGGCACTTGCGGGTTGGCGGGCCTTCGACGACTGCCTTCGGATTGATGCCGCGATCCGGCATCTGAGCCTGCACGGCGTCGATGTCGAGCGTACGCGGCGTCAGATGGTTGATATGCGGGCCCTTGAACGACACGACATCAGCGATCAGGCGATGTGCGTCATGCAGGCGATGATAAAGTTCGGCGCTGACATTGGCATGGTCGTGCCAGCGGAAGGTTTCCAGCACTTCTGCGACAAAGACTTTTGCGTCGTCGTCGTTGAGGCCGCCTTCGACTTCAGCCTTTTCGACAAGTGCGATGGCGCCTGCGGTGAAGATGTTGCGCTTCGACAGGACTTCTTCCGATTCAGCGCGCAGCTTTTCATCAGCGATGAGATCAAGGCGCAGAAGCGAGGTGAAGACGCGGAACGGATTGTACTTCAGGGCAGCATCGTCAACCGGGCGGAAGGCGGTCGAATGAACCGGGACGCCTGCGGCGCTGAGGTCGTAATAACCGACCGGGAACATGCCCATGACTGCAAAGACGCGGCGCATCATGGAAAGTTCGGCGGCGGTGCCGAGACGGATTGCGCCGTGGCGTTCTTCTGAAATGCGCTCAAGCGAATCTGTTTCCGTCAAACGCTCATGCAGGTGGCTGTCATCGGCCAGCACCTTGGCATTCACATCGGCAACGAGTTCCATCAATGTGCCATAAGCAGGGACTTCCTGCTTATACATGGCGGACATCGCAGCCGAGAAGGCAGAACGGATGGCGTCCGGCGAAACGAATTTCTGGTCTTTCATGGCGAAAATTTCCGTCGAGTGGGGCATCTTCGGGTGGTGCATGTCTTGTTTGGGAGGATCATGCATGGATTATGATGAAAATGTATCATATAGACCGTTTTGCGGTTATGCTTGCGACGAAAGCAACTATGTTAATGCGAGAATGGAATGAAGCTGAGCAGACGACTGATCCCGGACATCGCCACGCTGCAGGCATTTGAGTGCGCCGCCCGTCATGGCAGTTTCACGCAGGCTGCACATGAGCTCAATCTCACCCAGAGCGCCGTCAGCCGTCAAATCAAGGATCTTGAAAGCCAGCTTGGCGTCCTGCTGTTCGAGCGCATCCGCCAGCGCATTCTGCTTTCCGATGCAGGCAGGAAATTTCTGCCGGAAGTGCGGCGTCTTCTGAACCAGACGGAAGATACGATGTTGCGTGCTATGGCTTCGGCGCAATCAACCTCTTCTTTCAGTGTGGCGACCCTGCCGACATTCGGCACGCGCTGGCTGATGCCGCGCATTTCCGATTTTATCGAAAAGCATCCCGGCATTGCCATCAATGTCGCGTCGCGCTCTGGTGTCTTCGATTTCGAGGAGCAGCCATTCGATCTGGCCATCCATTATGGACAGCCGGTCTGGGCACATGCCACCTGTACCTTTCTGTGCAGTGAAGTAATTGTGCCGGTCGCCAGCCCGAGCCTGTTGAAAGCGCGCCATCCATCGGCACCGGAAGAGCTTGAAAACGAGCCTTTGCTGCATCTTGCGACGCGGCCCAAAATGTGGGCGCAATGGTTTGAAAGCTGCGGTGTTGAGGGCCGGTCTGCCTATCGGGGGCACCGGTTCGATCAGTTCTCAATGGTCATCGGTGCGGCACTGGCCGGTCTGGGTTTTGCTCTTCTGCCACTTTATCTGATTGAGCAGGAGTTGCTCAGCGGTGAACTGGTCATGCTTTTCGAGAAGCCGATGCGCACCGAGAACGAATATTATCTGGTTGTACCGGAAGGAAAACTGGAAAATCCGCTGACGCAGGTGTTCTGTCAGTGGATTGCCGGGCAAGTCGGGAATACGGATTATTCGATGCTGGTTCATTCCAAACCGGAATGAATTGTTGCGCAAATAACGCTGTCCAACCGGCTTTCGCGGCGTGAAATAGAAACAGTCGGGCAGGGTGCCCGTAATCCACGAGAACGGTCGGTCATGAGAAAAGACCGGGAACCGCTCTAACTATTTGTTTTTACGCATTTCCGAACGCAAAACAGCTTCACATATTTGCTGGAAATGCTCGGTATGAAATGGTTGCTCTCTATGTTGAACGATCCGCGCTCCCATGGTCTTTGGGAAAAGACCGCTCCTGCAGCTCCCAAGACGACTGCGCTGCAAGGTGATCTGACTGCGGACGTGGTGATCGTTGGGGGCGGCTTCACCGGCCTCTCGACAGCTCTGCATCTGGCCGAGAAAGGCACGCGTGCCATCGTCCTCGAAGGTATCGAGATCGGTTATGGCGGTTCGGGCCGCAATGTCGGTCTGGTGAATGCCGGCATGTGGGTCATGCCGGATGATCTGCCCGGCGTGCTCGGCCAGAAATATGGTGACCGGTTGCTTGATGTCCTCGGCAATGCGCCGAAGCTCGTCTTCGAAATCGTTGCGAAGCACAAGATTGCCTGTGAAGTCGAAAAGCAGGGCACGCTTCACTGCGCCGTTGGCAAAAAGGGCCTGAAAGAACTTCAAGACCGCCACGAGCAGTGGGCGCGCCGCGGCGCGAATGTGAAGCTGCTCGATGCCAAGGAAACCGAAGCCAAGGTTGGAACCAAGGCTTATGCCGGATCGCTGCTTGATCTGCGCGCCGGTACGATCCAGCCGCTTGCTTATGTGCGCGGGCTTGCCCACGCCGCCATTGCCGCTGGCGCGACCGTGTTTACCGGAAGCCCGGTGATCGGAGCCGAGGAAAAGAACGGCAAATGGGTGGTCAAGACCGCCAAGGGTTCCGTGACGGCAAACTGGGTCGTTGTGGCGACAAATGCCTACACCAATGCGCCATGGCCGGAAGTGCGCGCCGAGCTGGTTCACCTGCCATATTTCAACATGGCCACGAAGCCCCTGTCGGATAATATCAAGCGCTCCATACTGCCGGAACGTCAGGGTGTGTGGGACACGAAGGAAGTTCTTTCGTCCTTCCGTTTCGACCAACAGGGTCGCCTTGTCTTCGGAAGCGTTGGTGCGTTGCGCAATACGGGTGCTGCCGTGCACAAGGCATGGGCGAAAAAATCGTTGAAGCGTCTGTTCCCGCAGATTGGCGAAGTCGAGTTTGAAGCCGAATGGTATGGCAAGATCGGTATGACCAATGACAGCCTGCCGAAATTCCATCGCCTCGCGCGTAATGTGGTCGGGTTCTCCGGTTACAACGGTCGCGGCATCGCGCCGGGAACAGTCTTCGGGAAATTGCTTTCGCAGCTCGTTTCAGGCGAGATCAAAGAAGATGATCTGCCGCTGCCGGTCAGCGATCCGAAAGAGCAGAATTTCCGTGGTCTGCGCGAAGCCTATTACGAGGCCGGTGCTCAGGTTGCGCATGTCGCCGAGATCGTTATCTGATCTGTTGATCTTTTTACCGGGAATGCGTTTGCGGTTGTCATAAAACCGCATTGTAATTCCTCTAATGCCATCCGCATCTTCTCCATGCTTGGAGATACGGATGGCTGTTCGGCAAAACATTCAATGTCTTACAAGCCTTCCGATGGATAAGATTCCGCCGGGAGGCTTTTGTTTTCCGGGTTCACGTTGCAGGATGTTTGACAGGTGCACCATGAATGGAAATGATCGTGCCTATCGCCATGGCAGTATCTGCGCGCTATCACTTCGCACGCGTCAGGATTGCACCGGCATCGCTGGTCATGCTGGCGAACATTATACAGAAATTCGAGGAGCGAATCCCATGAACAAGATGCTGAAGCGGGCTGCTGTCGTACCTGCGCTTCTTGCTCTTTCCATCGCCGTGGCACAGGCCGATACGCTGACGCTCTATACGTCGCAACCGGAAGCGGATGCGACCAAGACGGTCGAAGCTTTCCGCAAGGCCAATCCGGATACGGATGTGCAGATTTTCCGTTCCGGTACGAGCGAACTCCTCACCAAGCTTGCCGCTGAATTTTCCGCCGGTGCGCCGCAGCCTGACGTTCTGCTGATCGCTGATGCGGTGACGATGGAAGGTCTGAAGAAGGACAAGCGTCTGCTCGCCTATCCGGAAGCCAAGGTCGATGGTTTTACCGCCGACGCTTATGATGCCGACAAGACCTATTTCGGCTCCAAGCTGATCACCACCGGCATTGCCTACAATACCGGCGCAGCCCAAAAGCCTGAACATTGGGCAGATCTCGCCAAGGCCGACTATAAGGGGCAGGTTGTCATGCCTAGCCCGCTTTATTCAGGCGCTGCTGCCTATCTCCTGAGCGGCTTCGCGCTCAACAAGGAACTCGGCTGGGATTATTTCAAGAATCTCAAGGCCAATGAACTGGCAAGCGTGAAGGGCAACGGCGCTGTGCTGAAGTCGGTTGCGAGTGGCGAAAAGCCATATGGCATTCTCGTTGACTTCATGGCGCTCAATGCCAAGGCCAAGGGTTCGCCGGTCGAGTTCGTCTTCCCGTCGGAAGGCGTGCCTGCCGTGACAGAACCAGTTGCGATCATGGCGACCGCCAAGAACGTTGATGGTGCCAAGAAGTTTGTTGATTTCATCCTGTCGGATGACGGCCAGAAGCTGGCACTTGAGCAGGGCTATCTGCCTGCCAAGGAAGGTGTAGGCCGCCCTGCATGGCTGCCGGAAGGCACCAAGATCAATATCATGTCTATCGACACCCAGAAGGTTCTCAACCAGACTGATGCCGACAAGAAGCAGTTCTCCGAGCTGTTTGGCGGATAAGGCATCTCGATGCGCATCATGAAAGACCTTCAGGGCCGCGATGCGGCCCTGATTGCTGGCGTAACCCTGATCGTCGCTGTTCTGTCGCTTTTGCCGATGGGCAGGCTGCTGGTCGAACTGGTCGCACCACAGGGACAGCTTTCGACTTCGGCGCTGGTGGAAACGCTTGGCAGCCAGTCGACCTGGATTGCGACATGGCATTCGCTGCAGATTGGCATTGGCGGTACCGTACTCGCGCTCGTGTTCGGTATTGTTGCGGCGTTGTTGGTCGGTCTCACCAACATGCGCGGACGCAATGTCTTCGTGCTTTTCTATGTGACCCCGCTGTTGATCGCCCCGCAGGTAACAGCGCTGGCTTGGCTCCAGCTTTTCGGGCCTTCGAGCCAGTTTCTCAAGATTATCGGCATGGCGCCACCACTTGGCAGCCGCAATCCGCTCTATTCCGTCTGGGGCATTATCTTTCTGCTTGGTGTGCAATACGGACCGCTGGTCTTTCTGATCGTGCGGGCGGGCTTACGCAAGCTTCCACGCGAACTGATGGAAGCGGGCTTGAGTGCCGGTGCCAGCAAATGGACCGTTCTGCGCACCATTATCCTGCCGCTGATGACGCCATCGATCATCGGTGCCGCTGCCTTGGCTTTCGTGTCGTGTGTCGGCAATTTCGGCATCCCGGCGTTTCTGGGGATTCCGTCGAATTACCTCGTTTTGCCAACGCTGATTTATCAGCGTCTTGCGGGCGGTGGGCCAGCGGTGCTCTCCAGCGTCGCAGTGCTTTCTGTGCTAATCGGTCTGATCGCCATGGCAGGGATCGCAGCGCAGGAATATGCCTCCCGCAGACGCGATTTCCGCATTGTTTCGACGTCGCTGCCTGCTGCACCCTTCGCGCTTGGTCGCTGGCGTGTGCCGGTGGAAGCTGCGGCATGGCTGCTGATCGTGATCGTGCTGTTTCTGCCGCTGATCGGCCTGACGCTTTCAGCACTGGTTCCGGCCTATGGCGTGCCGCTTACATTTGCGACGGCAACGTTTGAAAATTTCCGCTTTGTGTTGCTTGAACATGCAGGTGCGGCGCGTGCTTTCCGAAACAGTGTTGTTCTGTCGCTGGCGGCGGCGGGTTTTGCTGTGCTGATTGCAGTTCCGCTTGCCTATATGCTCGCTTGGCGCAAACGGCGCTGGACGCCGATCCTCAATTTCGCAGCCGAGATGCCCTATGCGCTACCGGGCGTTGTGCTGGCAATCGCCTGCCTGCTGATGTTCCTGAAGCCGCTGCCGGTGGTTGGCGTCAGCCTTTACAACACGCTCTGGATCATCCTCTTTGCCTATCTTGCGCGCTTCTTCGTGCTGGCGCTGCGGCCAACGGTTGCTGGGCTGCACCAGATCGACCGTGCTTTGGAAGAAGCAGCGCGCGTTGCAGGGGCGGGGCTTTTCTATCGCTTGCGCACCATTATATTCCCTCTTGTCGCCCCGGCGACGCTTGCAGGCGGCGTGCTCATTTTCATGACCGCATTCTGTGAGCTGACGGTTTCAGCGCTCCTCTGGGCGTCGGGATCGGAAACGCTGGGCGTGGTGATGTTTTCTTTTGAACAGGCGGGCGATTCCGCCTATGCGGCTGCCATATCCATTCTGGCCGTTGCGGTGACATTCATGCTGATGCTTGCAACAAATCTGTTTGCGCGGCGTCTTCCAAACGGGGTGCTGCCATGGCGCGACTGAAAATCGCTTCTGTTTCCAAGGCCTTCAACGAGTTTCAGGCCCTGTCTGAAGTGTCGCTCGATGTGAAGGACGGTGAGTTTGTTGCTATTCTCGGACCATCCGGTTGCGGCAAGACCACGCTTCTGCGGATGATTGCAGGTTTTGAAGATGTTGACGGCGGCGAAATCCACATTGGTGACAGCCGCGTTTCCCATGTTGACGGTAACGTGCCACCTGAAAAGCGGCAGGTCGGTATCGTCTTCCAGAATTATGCGCTTTGGCCACATATGACGGTCGCCGAGAATGTAGGCTATAGTCTGCGGGTGGCAAAGGTTGCCAAAGCCGAACGCGAGGCCCGTGTGAAGCAAGCGCTGGCGCTGGTCGATCTGGATGGCTTTGGTGATCGCCGCCCGGCCAATCTTTCGGGTGGTCAGCGGCAGCGTGTGGCTTTGGCCCGCTGTCTGGTGGCAGCCCCTTCGCTGGTCTTGTTTGACGAACCGCTTGCCAATCTCGACGTGCATTTGCGCGCTTCGATGGAAGACGAGTTTGCGGCTTTCCACAAGCGCACCGGCACGACGATTATCTACATCACGCATGACCAGGCCGAAGCCATGGCGCTTGCTGACCGGATTGCGGTGCTTGATCACGGCAAGCTTCAGCAGTTCGATACGCCGCGCAAGCTTTACGAGGAACCGGCCAGCGAAATGGTCGCGTCCTTTATCGCGCATGGCATGGTTTTGCCCGCGGAGGTCATGTCCTTTGCGCAAGCGGGACATTGCGAGGCGCTGGTGCTGGGAAGCCGTGCGCAGGTGCGTTGTTCCGGCATTGAAATGCCGCGTGCCAATGCGCAGCTCTGCGTTCGCGCAGAAGATCTGGCATTGACCGAAACCGGCGGCATCCCTGTGCGGGTCAAGCGTTCAGTCTATCGCGGTGGCGGTTCGCGCATCGAGGCACATCCGCTCACCAAGCCGGATATTCACCTGCATTTTGAAGTGCGCGATCCAGTACGACTGGAAGAAGGCGATGAGGTTCGCATCGCTATTCGCGGTGGCTGGATCATTCCCACCGATGAAATGCCGGTGAGAAAAGTCTCAACCGGCTTTCCAATCGGCAACAAGATCTGAATGTGAAAAGGGCGGCTTTTGAAGACCGCCCTATTTTCTTATTTCTTCTTCATCGCTTCCAGAAGGGCTGCACCGAAACCGCCGGTTGACGGCTGTTCCTGTTTACGCGGAGCGAAGTTTTGCTTCTGTGCAGGTTTCGTGTCGCGCTGCGCATTGTTGCGCGGGGCAGGGGCTTCGCCACCTTCCTTGCGCATTGTGAGGCCGATGCGCTTGCGTGGCACATCCACTTCGGTCACGCGCACCTTCACCACATCGCCAGCTTTGACGACTTCATGCGGGTCTTTGACAAACTTATCAGCGAGCTGCGAAACATGGACAAGTCCGTCCTGATGCACACCGATATCGACAAAGGCACCAAAGGCCGCAACGTTTGTGACGGTGCCTTCCAGCATCATTCCGGGTTTCAGATCCTTGATGTCATCGATGCCATCGGCAAAGGTCGCTGTCTTGAATTCAGGACGCGGATCGCGGCCCGGCTTGTCGAGCTCGGCGATAATGTCACGCACGGTTGGCAGACCAAAACGCTCATCGACAAAGACGCGCGGATCGAGGCTTTTAAGTGCTGCGCTATCACCCATGAGGCTGCGCACATCGCGGCCGCAAGCGGAAACGATCTTTTTGGCAACGCCATAGGCTTCCGGGTGAACGGAGGACGCATCAAGCGGCTCGGTGCCGTTGGCGATACGCAGAAAGCCTGCGCATTGTTCAAAAGCGCGGTTGCCGAGGCGAGCGACTTTCAGAAGTTCCTTGCGGTTCTTGAAGGCACCGGCGTCATCGCGATGCGCAACAATTGCTTCGGCGAGCGACTTTCCAAGGCCGGATACGCGAGCGAGCAGTGAGGCGGATGCCGTGTTGAGATCAACCCCGACAGCGTTCACTGCATCTTCGACCACTGCATCGAGTGAACGCGCCAGACGGGACTGATCGACATCATGCTGATACTGGCCAACACCGATGGATTTAGGCTCGATCTTGACGAGTTCTGCCAGAGGGTCCTGCAGGCGGCGGGCGATGGAAACGGCACCGCGCAGCGATACGTCGAGCTGCGGAAATTCGTTCGCTGCGGCTTCTGACGCCGAATAGACCGATGCACCTGCTTCCGACACGATGACTTTGAGCGGCTTTGGCGCTGGCAGGTCATTGAGCATATCCACGACAAGACGTTCGGTTTCGCGGCTGCCTGTGCCGTTGCCAATCGCAATCAGCTCGATCTTGTGTTTGCGGATCAGGCTTGCGAGTTCGGCCTGTGTGCCACGCACATCGTTCTTTGGCGGAAACGGATAGACCGTCGTTGTGTCGAGCAGTTTGCCAGTGCCATCAACGATTGCGACTTTGACGCCGGTGCGGATGCCCGGATCAAGACCCATGGTGGCACGCGAACCGGCAGGGGCGGCGAGCAAGAGGTCTTTCAAGTTGCGGGCGAAGACGTTGATGGCTTCTTCCTCGGCGCGTTCACGCAGGTCGCGCATGAGGTCGAGTGACAAGGAGAGCGAGAGCTTGACGCGCCATGCCCAGCCTGCAACTTCCATCAGCCAGCGATCGCCGGGCAGGGTTGCGCCGATATTATAGGCGGCTGCAATTTTGCGTTCGACCGGCTTTACCGGCGAGGTATCATCAGCATCGATTTCAATGTCGAGCGACAGAAAATCCTCGTTGCGACCGCGCAGCATGGCCAGAGCGCGGTGGCCTGCAACATTTGCCCAGCGTTCGTAATGGTCGAAATAATCGGAGAACTTCGCGCCTGCGTCCTGTTTGCCATCGACAACGCGCGAACGCAGAACTGCGCGTTCTTTGAGATAGTTACGCAGATTGCCGATCAGTTCGGCGTTTTCCGCAAAGCCTTCGGCGATGATGTCGCGCGCGCCTTCAAGGGCTGCTTTGACATCGGCTACGTCGCCGGTGACATATTGCGGAGCAATATCCGCTGGAACCAGCCTGCGGTCGCTCAGAATAGCTTCGGCAAGCGGGCCAAGACCACGTTCGCGGGCGATTTCCGCTTTGGTGCGGCGCTTAGGCTTATAGGGAAGATACAGATCTTCAAGCTCGGCCTTGGTCTGGACGCCTGCGATTTTCAGCTCCAGTTCCGGCGTCAGCTTTTCCTGCCCGCGGATCGATTCGAGAATAGAGCTGCGACGTGCTTCGAGTTCGCGCAAGTAGGCGAGGCGCTCTGAAAGCTGGCGCAGCTGCGTATCATCAAGGCCGCCGGTGACTTCCTTGCGGTAACGGGCGACGAATGGCACGGTTGAGCCTTCGTCAAGAAGACCAATGGCGGCGATTGCCTGTTCCGGCTTTGCATTGATCTCAGCCGCTATAATCCCGGCAATGCGCTTAATATCGTTGGCCATATTCATTCCAATCTCAAATCTTTACGGCGAACATAGTCGGATGCCCGTTTGACGCAATCAAGGCCGTTATGGTGGTCCACAGGAAAGGTATGGATTTGGGCGCTCACGGCGATGTGAACGCCCCACCCCTTTTTAAATCGGATTCAATCAATACTTATATCGGGAAATGACGATACGTATCAGAAGATCAGCGAGGTAACTGCGATGTCGGATGTTCAGCCTATACCTTTGGACGAGATACTCAAGGCACTCGCGAATCCTGTACGTCTCGACATTTTGAGCTGGCTCAAGGAACCGGAGAACCATTTCTCCGATCAGCACATGCCTCTGGAGATGGGCGTGTGCGCGGGCCAGTTCGAACGGTGCGGCCTCTCCCAGTCCACCGTTTCTGCTCATTTGTCCGTGCTTACGAAAGCGGGGCTGATTACGCCCCACCGCGTTGGCCAATGGACGTTCTACAAGCGTGATGAAGAGGCGATAGCCGCCTTCATCAAAGCTGTGTCCGATCTTTAATTCACCAGTCCAATCTTTCCCATTTGCCCAATCTTTCCCATTTGAAGGAATGTATCCATGGCCACATTGTTCGATCCAGTCACCATCGGTGATTTAAAGCTTGCCAATCGTATCGTTATGGCACCGCTGACGCGCAATCGCTCGCCCCGTGCCGTGCCGAATGATCTCAACGTCACCTATTATGAACAGCGCGCAAGTGCTGGTCTCATCATCACTGAGGCAACGCCGATCAGCCATCAGGGGCAGGGCTATGCCGATGTGCCGGGCCTTTATTCGGACGAGCAGCTTGCAGGCTGGAAGCGCGTCACCGACGCTGTTCACAACGCAGGCGGCAAGATCGTCGTGCAGATGTGGCATGTGGGCCGTATTTCGCACAATACGTTGCAGCCAAATGGTGGCAAGCCGGTGGCGCCTTCGGCCATCACGGCCAAGTCCAAGACCTATTTGGTTCAGCCTGATGGCACGGGCGGCTTCGCACCAACCTCCGAACCACGTGCACTTGAAAAGAGCGAGCTTCCGGAAATCGTCGCCACCTATGGCAAGGCGGCCAAGGATGCGGTTGAAGTGGCTGGTTTCGACGGTGTGGAAATCCATGCTGCAAATGGCTATCTGATCGACCAGTTCCTGCGCTCGGGCAGCAATCACCGTACTGATGAATATGGTGGCTCGATTGAAAACCGTGCCCGCTTCCTGTTCGAAGTCGTTGACGCCGTGACGAAGGCGGTCGGTGCTGGAAAGGTCGGTATCCGTCTTTCGCCGGTGACGCCAGCCAATGACGCATCGGATTCCGATCCGCAGCCGCTGTTCGACTATGTGGTCGAAAAGCTTGCCTCTTACGGTCTTGCTTATGTTCATATCATTGAAGGTGCGACGGGCGGTCCGCGCGACTTCCAGCAGGGTCCGCAGCCATTCGATTATACGCGTCTCAAGCAGGTTTATCGCGATGCGGGTGGCGAAGCTGCCTGGATGGTCAATAATGGCTACGATCGCGAACTGGCTGAACAGGAAATCGAAAGCGGTCGCGCTGATGTGGTTGCCTTTGGCAAGCCGTTCATCTCCAACCCTGATCTGGTTCGCCGTTTGAAGGACAACTCGCCGCTTAATGAGCTGGACCAGCAGCATATGTATGGCGGCGGCGCCAAGGGATATACGGATTATCCGATCCTTGCCTAACAGCGAAAAAAGCCCGGCGAATTGCCGGGCTTTTTGTTACAGACGCGCTCGCGTCGAACGTGGTGTTGCCAGCAGTAGATTGGTTTCGCTGGCCTTGATGCCCGGCACCAGCCGGATGCGGCGCAGCACGGCATCAAAATCGGTGAGCGTGGCAGCGCCCAGTTCCACCACAAGGTCGAAACGGCCATTGGTGGTGTGGACGGCGGAAACTTCCGAAAAACCGCCAAGCGCCTTGACCACACGGTCGGCGACATTGCCTTCGATTTCTATCATCATGATGCCGCGCACCGGCAGATCGACAGCATCCGAGCGCAGGATCACCGTATAGCCGATGATGTCACCGGAATTTTCCAGGCGCTCCATGCGTGCTCGCACGGTGGCCCGTGAAACGCCGAGATCGATTGCAATATCCGAAATGCTGCGTCGTCCATTGTGGCGCAAAAGCGTAATCAGCTTTTCATCCAGGTCGTCCATGTTTTCTCCATTTTGAAAAGCCAATCCGACATTCTGATAAACCAAACCGTTAAAATTGCCAATCCGGTTGCTTCACATCGCCAAGCGTAAATGGTCAATCTAGGATAATAATTTCTCTGGAGTAGCACTTTATGCATTGCAAGATTTTGGGATTGCCGGTTCAGGAAGGCACGGGTCGTCTGGGCTGCAATATGGGACCAGACGGTTATCGTGCCGCTGGCATTGCGGATGCAATTCGCGAACTCGGTCACGAGTTTACCGATCTCGGCAATCTGGCTCCGGCTGAACTGCGCCCGGTGTCTCATCCTAATCCTGTAATCAAGGCCTTGCCGCAGGCTGTTGCCTGGATCGAAGCAATCAGCGAAGCCGCTTATCGTGAGAGCGAAGAAGGTTTTCCGATCTTCCTTGGCGGGGATCATTTGCTCGCTGCCGGCACCGTTCCGGGCATCGCACGCCGGGCCGCTGAAAAGGGTCGCAAGCAATTTGTGCTGTGGCTTGATGCGCATACGGATTTCCATACTCTGGAAACGACGGGCAGCGGCAATCTGCATGGTACGCCTGTTGCCTATTATACAGGACAGAAGGGCTTTGAGGGTTATTTCCCGGCTCTGGCAGCACCGATTGATCCCGCCAATGTTTGCATGATGGGTATTCGCAGTGTTGATCCGGCAGAACGCACTGCGATCAAGCAGACCGAAGTTGCCGTCTATGACATGCGCCTCATCGATGAGCATGGTGTGGCAGCCCTGTTGCGCCGCTTTCTGCAGCGCGTGAAGGACGAAAACGGCCTTCTGCACGTCAGCCTCGATGTCGATTTCCTTGAACCTTCGATTGCACCTGCTGTTGGCACCACGGTTCCGGGTGGCGCGACCTTCCGTGAAGCGCATCTCATCATGGAAATGCTGCATGACAGCGATCTGGTGACGAGCCTCGATCTCGTGGAGCTTAATCCGTTTCTCGATGAGCGCGGACGTACCGCAACGGTGATGGTCGACCTGATGGCGAGCCTGCTGGGCCGCAGCGTCATGGACCGTCCAACCATTAATTACTGAATTCAGGAGGCCGCATTCGTAAAGCGCCGGATGGGTTCATCCGGGGTAGAATGCTCAAGCTAATTGTATTACGCGCATCTTGTTCCGAAAACCGCTTCGCACTTTTCGGGATGCGCTCAAGGAGCAATAATGACCCAACCGAACCTCAATATCGTCCCTTTCGTCAGCGTCGATCATATGATGAAGCTGGTGCTGTCCGTCGGCGTGGAAACCTTCCTCAAGGAACTCGCCGACTATGTAGAAGAAGATTTCCGTCGCTGGGAAAACTTCGACAAGACGCCGCGTGTGGCTTCGCACTCGAAGGAAGGCGTGATTGAGCTGATGCCGACGAGCGACGGTACGCTCTACGGCTTCAAATATGTGAATGGCCACCCGAAGAACACGCGTGAAGGTCTCCAGACCGTTACGGCATTCGGCGTTCTTGCCGATGTGGGCAGCGGCTATCCGATGCTGCTGACCGAAATGACCATCCTCACCGCACTGCGCACCGCCGCGACTTCGGCAGTTGCCGCCAAGCATCTGGCCCCGAAGAATTCCAGCACGATGGCCATCATCGGCAATGGCGCGCAGAGCGAATTCCAGGCTCTGGCTTTCAAGGCGCTGCTCGGCGTCGACAAGCTGCGTCTCTACGATCTTGATCCGGAAGCGACTGCCAAGTGCATGCGCAACCTGCAGGGCGCGGGTTTCAACATCGTTGCCTGCAAGACGGTCGAAGAGGCTGTCGAAGGTGCGGACATCATCACGACCGTGACTGCCGACAAGGCCAATGCGACGATCCTGACCGACAACATGGTCGGATCGGGCGTGCACATCAATGCGGTTGGCGGCGACTGCCCCGGCAAGACGGAACTGCACGGCGATATTCTGCGCCGTTCGGACATCTTCGTCGAATATCCGCCGCAGACCCGCATCGAAGGCGAAATCCAGCAGTTGCCGGAAGATTATCCAGTCAAGGAGCTTTGGGAGGTTATCACTGGCAAGATCGCCGGACGCAACGATGCCCGCCAGATTACGCTGTTCGACTCTGTCGGCTTTGCGACCGAGGATTTCTCGGCCCTGCGCTATGTGCGTGACAAGCTGAAGGATACCGGGCTCTATGAGCAGCTTGATCTGCTTGCTGATCCGGATGAGCCGCGCGATCTCTATGGCATGCTGCTGCGTCACGAAAAGCTGCTGGAAGGCGAAAAGACCAAGCCAGCGGCCTGATCCGGTCTTTTGACCAGCTTCCACTTTTGGAAGATGGGCTCTACCTGTTGCAACCCTGCCGCGCTTGATGCACGGCGGGGTCGAACTGTCGCAATCAATGCGATAAATCCTTGGTGCCTTGCGCGATTTCCATTATTGCAGGATGTGATTTCTGTGATGGGGTGCATCAGACATGGGCGACAGGGTGGAAAACGAAACATCCTACAGGCAAACGGCGAATGTTGTGCGGTCTGCCGCCAGTCCGGTCGTCTTCTGCGACACGCTGGGCCTTTATCAGGCGCCCGTCGGCCAATCTCTCGATACGGTTGTGGTCTTTGCAAGCCCCTGGGGGCTGGAGGAACTCTGCACGACACGCAAATTCTGGCGCATCATCGCCGACGGACTTGCGGTGCGGGGGATAGGTTCCTTCCGCTTCGATTGGCCCGGTACGGGTGACGGACGCGACGACATCGATTTTTCCAACGGGCTGGAACTCTGGCACAATACGCTTGCCGAAGCTGCCCGGAAGGCGCGTGACCTGTCGGGGGCAAGCCGCATCATCATCATTGGACAGAGCCTTGGTGCAGCGATTGCTGCCCAAACGGCGGCCCGGATCGAAGGTGTTGCGGCATTGGCGCTTCTGGCACCTGTCATTTCCGGGCGGTTCTACACGCGTGAACTGGCCGTCTGGTCGAGCATGGTCGATGCCGATCTGGGACTGACGGACGAGCAAAGGATCAAGAACAGCGTTTCCATCGCATCGCTGACAATGCAGCCGGAAGTGGCTGTCGATGTGAAGAAGATAAATCTTCTGTCGCTGGAGACGAAGCCTGCGCGTCAATGTCTTTTGCTGGCGCGGACGGATCGTCCGAACGATGCCGAACTGGCAACGCATTTGGAAAAGCTTGGCGCGGATGTGACGGTTGAAGCCTTTACTGATTATGACAAGCTGATTTCGAACCCGGTCATCTCGCGCCTGCCGGTGGAAGTCGCGGACCGGCTTGTGGACTGGGCGGCAGGTATTGCAGGTTCCGCGCCCGCACGGAACAAGCCGGATGAAAGTGCACTTGGCGGCACTTTGACGGGCGGCGGTTTTGTCGAAACGCCTGTCTCGTTCGGTTCCGACAATCGCCTTTCCGGTGTTCTCTGCGCCCCCTTGGGTGAGCGGCGGGGCAGGGCGGTCCTGTTTCTCTCCGCAGCCTATGATCGACGTATAGGATGGGGACGCACGACTGTCGATATGGCGCGCAAGCTCGCGCGGGAAGGGATAGCGTCACTGCGCTTCGATATTGCGAATGCAGGCGACAGCCCGCCCAATCCTGGGATGCCGGAACAGGTACTTTACACCAACGGGGCAGAGGCCGATGTTGCCGAAGCCCTCGACTATCTCGACGCCATTGACTGGGGCCGTCCAGTGATCGCCGGGCGGTGCAGCGGTGCATTTCTGGGGTTCCACAGCGCTTTGAAAGATGAGCGCATTTCAGGCGCGGTCCTCGTCAATCCGGAGACATTCTACTGGGCGCCGGGACGCTCGGTCGAAGATGCAGTTCGAGAAGGCAAGCGCACGCTGGAGGATTATGGCAGTCGCGCGCTCCGCGCCGAAACATTCCAGCGCCTGTTTCGCGGTGAACTGGATATCCGTGCCATCCTGCGCAACCTCACGCGCGGGGTTGCAGGGCGTATTCGCGGGCTGGCGCGCAAGCTTCTGCGCAGCCGCACAGTGGAAGGACGGGCAGTCTATTCGGCCTTTGACGAACTGAAGCAGCGTGAGGTGCCACTGGCGCTCGTTTACGCTGAGAAGGATGTTGGGCGCGAGCATTTCAATTTCTATTTCGATCAGATGGGCACCGGCCTGAAGGGCTTCGACAATGCGTCAGTCGCCATCATTCCAGATGCCGATCATAATCTCACACCGGAACATTCGCGCGAAATCTATATCGACGCGATCCGCGCAATGACCTTACGGGATTAGAACCAGACGATCCGTGACGAACCGGCGATGCGGATTTCTCCAGACGGCTTTTCAGGTGTCACCTTACGCGGAATAAGGGCGATGCGTTTTGCCTCGTTGGGAGCAAGGTGAAACCAGTTCTCGGCAGCCCGCCAGTCACCTGCATCGATGCTGACAGATTGGGCCAGAACCGGCGTTTTCAGATCGAGGAACCAGTTTCCGTTCTCTTCGAATGGAGCGGCTTCGACAGCGGCGTCATGAAAGGCTTTTGTTCGTCCGAGCGGAAAGTGAAACGCCTCAGCAATCGTAATGTCATTACGCTTCAGTCGCGCAACGGTCACGTCATGGGCCGGAGGGCCGAAACGATAGGCATAAGTGACATCGAAGAACGCGCCGAACATATCCGTTGCGGCAATGGTGATCGCTGAACGACCGGCAATCGAAAGATCGCGACGACCGGAAACCACCGGCTGCGAACCGGCACGCAGACATGCCAGTTCAACCGAAAGATCAGCGGTTTCGGCCCGTTCGTTTAAAACATGGATCGCGAGGCCGTTAACGCCTTCGTCTGTCAAGGCGACCTGCTGTGGACGGAACGCGCGTTTCAGACCATGCCATGAGGCTTTGGGCTCACTGGTCGCATCGACCATGCCCCAACCGGCACCGGGCAATAGGTCCTGAAACATCCAGAGAAGCGCGCCGAAACAGGTGCTTCCCGGTCGTCTCCATTCGGCAAAGGTAGCTTCCATCACTTCCGCCGTGACAGCGCGGGAGAGGTGGAGGTACTGTTCCACATCTTCGCGTCGCAGTCGCGCCGGATCATAGCCATACAGCATCTCCAGATAGGCGTCCCGCACATCCTCGAAATCCCAGGATACGCCACGGTCGCGGGGCACACGTGCTTTCCAGCGCGGATCGTGAACCGGCGGTACATCGAGATGGGTTTTCAGCGTGCGCGCTTCGGGCACGTTGGAGAAGGCCAGACATTCGGTTGCAAAACGTACTTCCGCACGCCGCGCATCTTCCAGCGGACGGCAATAGGCGCTGACACCATAATAATGGCTGACGCCTTCATTGCTGATAAAGGGGAGGGCACCATCGCAGGGCGAATTCGGCACATAGGGAACATCGGGGCAAAGCTTGCCGACAATACTGGACAGGATCTCCTCGGTAAGCGGGCCTTTCCAGGTCGCTTCCGGCAGGCCCATCATTGCGCCCTGCTGGTAAATTTCACTGCCGCCGCAAAAGACCGTCAGCGATGGCGCATGCCTGACAGCGGCCAGAAGCTGAGACGCTTCTGCCTGCACTTTTGCGACAAATGCTTCATCCTTCACCGGATAGTCGAAATTGGCGAACATAAAATCCTGCCACACCATGATGCCAAGCTCGTCGCAAAGCGCATAGAAATCCGGTGTCTCATAGGCGGTGATGCCGCTCAGCCGCAGCATGTTCATGCCCGCGTCCTGCGCGAGCTTCAGCCATGGTTCGTAATCGTCGCGGGCGCCGGGAAGGCGGACGATATCGGCAGAACTCCATACCGCGCCGCGGCTGAAAATCTTCTCGCCATTGATCCTGAGTGCAAAGCCCTTGCCGTCCGGTCCGCGATCAACCTCGATGCGGCGGAAGCCGGTGCGGCCGAGCGGGCGTAGTTCGCCGTCAAGTGAAAGTTCGACATTGTGAAGCGCTGGATTGCCGTGCGTGTGCGGCCACCACGGCTCGACGCTGGGAAGCGTTAGTCTTGCTGTCCACTGATTGCCAGTCTGGCGCTTGCAGGCGAATTGTTGCCCTTCGCAATGGAGAATGGGTGCCTCGGCCTTGCCGCTATAGGTAAAGCTGACCTGAAGTTCGCCATCACCGGTTTCGGTCAGTCTTGCCTGAATGGCGATGTCGGATATGGCTTCAGCATCGGAACGGCTGATTGAAATCGGACGCCATGGACCTACGGCATGCACTTCCGGGCACCAGCCCGGCATATAGCCGAGTGCTGTCGTGCGGATAAGGCGCAGGCCTTGTGTGTTCATCAGTTGCGTGCGCCAGCGGGCACGTGGGCCTTTCTGGCTGAGGCGAGGCGCGAGCGCGTGAAAACAGAGGGCAAGCTCGTCCTTGCCGGTCAGTGTAACCGGCAAATCATAGCCGAGAAACATGCTGTCGGTTTGCAGCAGCAATTCGCCATTGAAAAAGATGTCGCAAATCGTGGCAAGCCCGGAAAAGCGGAGTGTGGCGGGGCCGGGTGCCTCCTCGACATCGAGGAAATACCAGGCATCCTGATTGTCGAGCGCTACGGGATTGTTTCTGTCGAAACGTCCTGATTTCTCCAGAGCTTCCGCCACTGTGCCTGGCACCGGCGCGTCATCGATCGCCTCACCGGACTTCGCGTCAAGCGGCGTTTTCGCCGCATCCGGGCCGGTGATGACAAGCCGCCACCCGGTCGAGAGCGGTCGGCTGGTCGGGTTTAGTTCAAGCCGCATCGCGACCAAGTTCCGCTGCAAGCGCTGCCGTCATCCGATCCCAGGCATCTGCCGCCGGTTGTAGCGTTCCGGCCAATGCGTCGAATTTCTTGCGCATGACCGCACGGGCGAGCTGGAACTGAACAGCCTTTGCCGTTTCCGCAATCTGCAAGGCGTCTGCCGAGGCCGCTGCGAAGTGCTTTCCTTGGCCGAGCCAGTCGAGATGGCTTGCCGCGAGTTCGAAATTCGCGCCGAGCTGGCGCAGCGTGTTGAACGCATATTTATGGAAGAAGCCGAACGGGCGTTCCGCGATTGCTTCGACCTGAGCGGGGAACACGCTGGCAAAAGCGCGGATCGGATTTTCCTTCGGTCTGCGTGCAAAATGGCGCGTCAGAAGGATTTCGGCGATGCGTCGCTGATGCGCCTCATCCGGCACATTCTTCGGAAACTTGGCAAATTCCGTATAGGGCAGGAAGGGCAGGTCGGTTTCCGTCAGATGACGCTGGAAAACGCCGTCGAAATCCTCACCTTCGAGGTGATAGAAACCGCCATTGTGGAAATAATCGAGCGAGCGGTTTTCGACGTCCATACGGTTGATGGCGATGGTCGTCTTGCCGTGTTCTGTGCGGTAGCTGACGCCATGCGTATCCGGCATGAAGTAGCTGTCCATTTCGATCATGCACAGACGTCCGCGCGCGATCTGCTCGGCGACATGGCTTTCCACATGATCAAAAATCGCAAGCTCCGTCGCCCGAACGCCATAAAGGGCTTCGAGGTCTTCCAGCGGCACCTTGAAGAAGGTGAACTGGTCGCCCTCGAAATCCTGTGTCAGCGTGAAGCCGAGCATGGCTTCCGGGGCGGCACCCAATGTTGCGAGCACTTCGATCCAAAGATCGACATAGCAGTTGGTTTCCGGCCAGATACGCGTCTGGGCATGCAAAGCGTGCGGCGTGTAACGGTCGGGCGCGATGTTCGGAAAAACTGCCTGCATGGTCGCGATCAGCCCCACAATTCCTTGCGTACGTTTTCCGGCCAGATTTCAACATCCAGACCGTGATGATGGAAGAGCGCCAGCGCGATACGTTCCAGCCCGAACCCGACGCAAGCCGTGTGTGCCACGGCACCGTCATCAAGCGAGAGCCCCCACTTCACGCCGAACTGGTCCTGATGATAGTTGAAGCTCATGCAGGCGGTCGGCTTTTCGACGCTGGTGATCGGGATCAGCAGTTCGAATTTCAGGTTCTGGTCGCGCTGGTTGTTGACCAGCAACTTGCCAGCACGTCCGAAGAACGGGTCGTTGGCGACGTCGATCTCGACCGGCAGTTCGACCTTCTTCATCATTTCCGTGCCACGGTCGATCCAGAGCTGGCGGAACGACATCACATCGGCTTCCGTGCCCATGCGCACATATTCACGCATGCGGAAAAGCTGCTGGCGGGCAGGGTCGACCGACGGTTCATGGCGGAAGCAATAGGATTGCAGGTCGTATAGCCCGCCGCCCTGCGGCAGCGGTCCGCGCTTAGCGATTGTCGGATAGAGCGGATAACAGGCCGCAGGCGTCAGCACGATGTCCGTCGCCTTCTGCTCCAGCGTCCAGTCCGTGCCTTCATCCATGCATTTGATGAGATTGACGTGGTCAAGCTCGCAGCCGCAGAAGCTGTGCACCGTGCCAGCGAGCTGCGGAAAGCTTTTCATATAGCCGCTTTTTTCGAAAAAAGCGCGGTTCATGCCGGGGGGGAAGCGGATCGCTTCGGCGCCGTCATTGCCTCCGGTACGGTCGATCAGGCGTTCAAATGCCTGGATGACATCTTCGAACTGGCCGGAGCGTCCGTAAAGACCTTCCACGCCGGTGTCGATCAGGAGACCGGAATCGAAAAGCCGGTCTAGAAATGATCTCTGAGCATCCATGGCAATTATCCCAAAAGGCTGGTGTTCTGTTTGTGAATGAGCAGCATGGTGGCCGTATTGCCGAGGATGCGCTCGTTTGAAATCATCAGCTGCGCGGAATGCGCGTCACGCAAATGGCGGCCAAGGCTGAAAGGCGTACCGTTCTTGTAGCCCATGATGCCGCAGACCAGCATGGCGTGATTGATGATCTGAAGGATCGTCTGTGACGCGGCAATCTTGAGATTGTTCATTGCAATCGCAAAGCCCATGGAGGCCAGCTTGTCCGGATCGTGCTTCGCTTCGCGATAGGTCTTGAGGCAGGCGACGATTTCGGACTTCAGCATCTGCAGCATGTTCGATGCTTCAGCCACGCGCAGGGCGCCCGGCTGCGGCGCGCCCGGATTGCGCTTTGCGGCGGCGCGCACGAATGCCTGCGCCCGGTTGACCGCATCGACGGCGATGCCATACCAGAGCGAGCTCCACAGCGTATGCGACTGCGCCAGCATGGATTGCGCTGCGATTTCAGCAAAGGGATGTGGCAGAATCTGCACCTTGTCCGCTTCACCACGGAACACAAAGCCTTCCGAGCAGGTGCCGCGCATGCCGAGCGTGTCCCAGTCATGGGTCTTTTCGAGCGTGTACTGGTCTTTCAGGAACACGGTCATCACCTGATCCGACGACGCGGCATCCTTGTGGGAGCGCGATGTGATCAGAATGGCATCCGCGTGAGAGCCATAGGAAATGACGGTGGCATTCTTTTCCAGACGGCAGATATTACCTTCGACCTCGATAGCGCAGATCGAGTTGCGCAGATCGCCGCCAATGCCACCTTCGGTCGTAGCCGAAGCAAGCAGAAGCTGGTCTTTTGCGACCTTGCGCATGAAATCCCGGTGCCATTCGACCGTCTGGCCGTGTTCCACCAGGCTCGAAAGCTTGATGTGATGCATAGCGAAAATCATTGCGCTCGACGCACAGGACTGGCCGAGAACGCAGCACAATTCCGCAATCTGGTCGATTTCCGCGCTCTCTCCGCCGAACTCGCTCGGCACCTGAATGCCAAGCAGGCCCTCGGCCTTCATCGCATCGATAGCTTCACGCGGGAAGCGGCCTTCCTTATCGACGCTATCGGAAAATTTACCCGCTATGGCCGCAACGCGGCCCACGCGCTCTGAAAGACTGTTCCCCGCCCCGGCATTCATTATGCAGCCTCTTTGTCCTTGAGAATCTGGGTGACCGTCTGTTCAATGGCCTTGATGCTCGCGAAAGATTTGCGATTGAGATACTGGTCCGGAAATTCGATGTCGAACTTGTCTTCCAGACCGAGCATGAGCTGTACCGAGGCAAAGGAAGACAGGCCTGCGCTGTAAAGATCAGCGTCGTCGGCAATGTCCGTCACCTGGCCCGGCAGTCCGCCGACCTTGGCCAAAAGTTCGCGAATGGATTCATTCATAGTTTAACTCCCTGCATATCCGCTCAAGTCGAAGCTTCGCGTCTGGGTTGACGCGATACACGATCTATCGAGCTTTCAAAAAAGCTGTGGTGACTGTTCGAAATTCTGCCCCTTTATGCAAGTGATATGTTGCGAATATTAGTGATATCGCAAACACACCAGCGTGCGTTTGGCCTTTTGTGCTCCCACAAGCCTTTATTTTCTGTTGACGTGACTGAACTACAGTCCGCCTATTCTGTGGACGTGCTTATATAGTTAAATATTCGATGACAAGATATGTTGCATTGCGCGCAGGGGTTGCGTGCGACCTTGGTTAAAGCGGACGGCGTGAATGCCGTGGTGCGGAAATCCGGCCTGTGTTGGTGGCGATTGCCATTTCAAAGCTGTCGGCAATGCGTCGAGCCCGATCAATGAAAATGATTGCGGCTTCCGGAGGGAATATTTCCCGCGCGGTTTTCTCGAAAAGGTCGAGCCAGCGATCGAAATGTTCGTTCTTCAGCCCCAGCTTGAGATGCGGCGCCATGGGGCGCCCATCATAATTGCCGGTCTTGAGGATAACCGACGACCAGAATGCAGCGATCTGCGCGATGTGATGATCCCAGTCGTGAACTGCATCGGCAAAGATCGGCCCGATGACTTCATCCTCGCGTGCGCGTCCGTAGAAAGTGGCCACCAGCTTTTCAATGGAGGCCGGATCGATGGACGGATGAGGCTGATTGATGAGAACGGTCATGATCGCTGTTTGATGTCGTTGCGCGGGAAAGCGGACTCTGAGCCGGATATAGTCGCTGCACCGGCTACAATCCAGTGAAGTGTTGCCGCATGGCCATCAACTTCCCGTTGGCGAAACCGCTGCCACGATTTAATAGTCTAAATGTCTAATATAGTTGAGGGAGAGATGAATGCGGGTGTTTCTGCTTGCGGGTCTGTTGACCCTGGCGACAACCGGAGCAGGCTTTGCCGCTTCGTGCGAACAGAATTTCAAGTCCGAGGGTGTTCCGCTCGTCACTGCGATTAGCTATCGCTCGACACAAAGCTTTGCCGGTGTGAAATCATCGACAGCCTTGCAGCGTCTGGCGCAAGCCGTCGCAGCCGAAGGGTTTTCGGGCATCAAGATCAACAAGCAACTCGCTTCCATAGACGCTTTTCAGGAAACGACCGGATCAGGCCGCATTCAAACCTTGCGCGTCACTGCACGGGCGCAGGGCAAGGGCACTCGTGTCGACGCGATCTTCAGTATTCAGGCAGGGCAGGCGACCAGCAAGTTGGTGGTACGCGACGGACTATGCCGTATCATCGCTGCCGCAGCGAATTAAAATTTATAGCCTGATGGCTATTGCCATCAGGCTGTCTTCTGCATCAATTCGATACGGTTGCCGAATGGGTCGTGGATGTAGCAACGCTCATAACCTTGCAGTGGCTCATCCACGATAGTTTCGATGCCTGCGCGCGTCAGATGCGCAATCATTTCGTGCAGGTCATCGACCAGAAATGCAGGATGTGCCTTGCGTGCGGGCTTGAAGGGGCGCTCGACGCCAAGATGAAGCCTGATTGCTCCATTCTCAAACCAGCAACCGCCACGCGCGGCCAGGTTCTCAGGCTTTGGAACTTCCGCAAAGCCGAGGATCGAGCCATAAAAATCGCGTGCTTTCTGCTCCTGACCTTCAGGCATTGCCAGTTGAACATGATCAAGAGCGATGATCTGCATGAACGTGCCGACGTTAAATAATGATGCGCACAACATAAAGCGCACGGATAGCCGGTCAAGCTATGCGAATATGGCACAAATGTCTGGAGAGGGAGAGCGATGGTAGCGGAGGAGGGATTCGAACCCCCGACACAAGGATTATGATGCCTTTTACGAGCCTTATTTTTCAGGGCATCCAGCATTTTTGTTGCGCGCATGTCGCGTCTAAAATGGTTGAAGCCGTACTATTTCAGCAACGCTTGTTCGGCTGCGGCCAACTCGTCAGCGTCATCACCGCGTGGAAAAAGATGCCCGTAGGTGTCCATTGTCATCAGAATAGAGCTATGCCCCATTCGCTCTTGGACGACCTTCGGCGGCAAGCCTAAGCCACCATCTTCTGGTCTGTTGATACACCAAGAAGCATAGAAGTGCCGGAGGGAATGCAGGCCCGTATATTTTGCCTTATCGCCTTCCGTGATGCCTGCCGCCTTCATGGCCGGGATCAATCCGCGATTAATGATATTGGCGTGGCTTTCCAGCTTCCCCAGACCGTTCGGGAACACATAGTGCAGTTCCGTGACCGGATTGCCGTCTGCATCCTTCCTGCCTGTATCGCGACGAGGACAGGCTAATTTCCATTCCTTGAGCGCATTGATCACCATTGGCGGGATCGGGATAGTTCTTTCTCCGGCCTCTGATTTAGGTGGGCCTATGTCACCATATTCGTCAGCCCGTTGATGGACGCTGATTGACCGCTTGTCAAAGTCCACATCCTGCCAGCGCAAGCCACGAATTTCTGATGAACGCATTCCGGTGAAGATTGCCGTAATAAGCAACGGTCGCCATTTGCCCGAAAGAGAGCCAAGGAGTGCTTTCACGTCTTCTCGTGCTGGAATGTCAACGCCGATCTTCAAGCGGCCTCTACGGCGGCTTTCTGCCTTTTTATCCTTGCCGCGCTTTCTTGTGCCGCGAATATCGCGCACAGGGTTTTTCACAATCAACGCCCGTTCTTGTGCGTCGGACAGGATCGAGCCAAGCGAACCGATAATCTTTTTGATCATCATTGGAGATCGTTCATTGTCTCTCAGCTGATCTTCAAAGGCGCGAACCGCTGGCACAGTAATCTTTGTCAGAAGCATGTCACCGATGAATGGATCAATATGATGCTTCACATGCCTCCTACGCTGATCGATTGTTGAACGTTCAAGCTTGTCATCTATCCCAGCTGCAATCCACAGCTTAGCAGCTGCGCTCACCGTGGCGCTGGCACTGTCCGCAACGTGCGTTCCCTGACGGACTTCAAACTTTGCGGTTGTCTCAAAAGCCTCAGCAGCCTTTTTAGTCTTGAATGTTTTCAAACGGCGCGTTTGTTGCCCGTCAACATAATCGACAACCCATGCGGTTTTCTGTTCGCCCTTCGGTGTTGTCCATTCTCGTTTGCGTATCGACATCAGAATACCAACCCGTCAGTCACGATCATTCCAGTAGTCATCCCCGCGCCCCATCGCCTCCACTTCACGCTGTAGGCCTTCGATGGCTCCCCATATCTCGCCAATCACTTGATCGAGTGGCCCATATTCGCTCTCAAATTTCAATGAACTCTCAAGAATTGAAACAATTTCGGCGTTCATAGAGCGGCCGTTCCTCTCGGCAACCTCAGCTATTTTATCCCGCATTCCCGGCGGTAGACGAACAACAAATTGGTCCGATCCTCGTCCTGCCTTAGCCATTTCCACAATCTCCGATTATTTATGATAGCACTGTGCTATTTTTCGGTTGACGTCAATGATCGCACCGTATTATTACTAACACCGTGCTACTAATGTTGGTTAACAAATTTTCGGAGGTGTGCCGAATGAACGCAAATCAAGCAAGTGCCGAGAAATTTGAGCTTATCTGGGGCATTGGCGACATCGCCACGGCCATAGGTCAGAGCTTCAATGCGACAGCCTACATGCTCAAGATGGGCCAGATACCTGCTCGTAAAGTGGGGGATCGATGGGTCATTGAACGCGGTGAACTGGTCGCTTTCTTTAAGGGAAAAGCTGCATGACCCAGAAAACAAAATGCCCGGCAGAGGCTGCAACCTCAAAACCGGGCGACGTTCACCTCACCCCACCAAAAGGAAAGAAGAACATGGACATAGTTATCATAGATGTGCCTCGCGATGCAATAGAACGGCCCATCGACCGAGTAACGCGCCTCGCCTACGAGCTTTCCGACGCTCTGGACGAATATGCTGACGGTACGATGATGGCAGCAATCACGCCGCGCAGCAGGGCGGTAAGCTGTCCGGTACTGTTCGGACCAATCAGCACTCACCGCGCCATGGTGAGCTTACAGGCCACGAATACGCAGCCGTCATATGATCCGCTGCTAGAAGCGATTGACGCCTATCTGGCTGGTCTGGATGACTTCAACAAGAACTCACCGGAAGACCATGACCAGGCGCAGGCTTATGCCGAGGTGTCTTATGGGCCGCCGCTCGAAGTTCTCTGTAACTGGACACAGCCAGCATGGACCCGTCAGGGCGCGTTGAAAGCCTTACAGATCGCAATGGCCGACAGCAACGGGGTTTATGGCTCGGAAGCTGCCGAACGCATGATACGGGCCGCTATGGGCTATCTCGCTGGCATTCAGAATTATGGAGCGATGGCATGAGCACTTTCCGCCTTCGCATTCACGCGGCTCGCCTTGTCATGATTGCTGGCGGCTGGCTTGCAGAAACCATTTGCCCGGAACTTAGAGAGCCGGAAGATCGGGGAAATAGCCGATGATTGAGCATCTGAATATTTCTGATTTGCAGATCGACCGCGATTTGCAGATGCGTGAGGCCGGTGTCGATGTTGGCGTTGTCACCGATTATGCCGAGGCATTGACGGAAGGCGCTGAGTTCCCGCCGATCATCGTATTCTTTGACGGTGAGAATTATTGGCCGGGTGACGGCTTCCACCGTATCGAAGCCCATAAGAAGGCCGGACGCGAAACGATCAATGCAGACGTACGCCAAGGCAATAAGCGCGATGCGGTTCTGCTGGCGGCTGGAGCAAATGCCAATCATGGATTGAGACGATCCAGTGCAGACAAGCGCCGTTCTGTGGTTTCGCTGCTTCGTGATCCTGAATGGGCGAAATGGTCAGATCGACAGATCGGCAAGGCATGCGGCGTTGACCACAAGACAGTCGGGAAAATTCGCACAGACATCACATCTGGGGAAATTCCCCAGACACGCACCTTTGAACGCAATGGCAAGGAAATCACCATGAAGGTTGCACAGCGTAAGCCTGTGCAGTCTGGAGGATCAATGGTCAGCAAGATGCTGGCGACAGCGGACACATCGGCGCTGGTCGCGGAATGCCGCCGCCGTGGTCTGGAGGTTGTCGGCCATGAAGATTGATTATGAAACAATAGGTGCTCTTGCTGCTGAAATTGGTTGTCGTCGTGATGATCTGATTGCTTTGAGTTCAGGCAATGATCCGTTTTACGTGGACGTGCCAAGCCGTAAGAGCGCGGCGGAATGGTTTGCCAGCCAGTGGGAGGCTCTTGGCTTTCAAGTGGGAAGCCATCCCCGCCGTCTGCATTACAATCTCGTCTCGCAGTCTGCGCCGATTATCAAGCCAGATGGTACGCCTTATCAGAATACGGAAAACGATTGGAAGTATCTAATCCGCAGTTCGTTGGCGGCTCGGTATCTTCGGTTGATCCCAGACGGTGCCTTGGCAGATCATCGCAATGATCCGCCGATCATCAATGCTAAAAACACTGGGACGGTTGGTCCCAAGATGGAGGTGCTATTCGCTGATCGGGCATATCTCAATACTGATATTCCGTTCACGGAAATTCACACACCATACCTTTGCGCGACTGACATGATTGTGGCACAGCCTTATCTTGTTGAGGTCTGGGTTGAAAAATCGACCCAAAACGACATTCTGGAGCCTTTGGCCCAAAAATTCGGTTTCAATCTGGTCTCCGGCACCGGCGAGACTTCGGAAGTTCTAGCAAGGCAGGCTGTTGAACGATCAATAAGTGATGGCCGTCCTATGCGTATCCTTTACATCAGTGACTTCGATCCGGCTGGGAGGTCGATGCCGGTCGCCCTTGCTCGAAAGGTCGAATATTGGTTGCATCAATGCGGGATTGATCTGGATATAACGCTTGATCCTATCGTTTTGACACCAGAGCAATGCGATCATTATCGACTGCCAAGAACCCCATTGAAAGACACAGAGCGCAGAGCGGCGAAGTTTGAGGACAGGTTCGGCACAGGTGCCACAGAGCTTGACGCTCTTGAGGCCATTCATCCCGGCGAACTCGCCCGGATCGTGTCGGTGGAGGTTTGCCGGTATATCGACCCGACATTAGATGCTCGCGTCAAAGAGGCGCAATGGGCAATAGATCGTCAGGTATGGCCTATCAGACGAGACGTTCTCAGCCGGTACGATGTGACAGAGTTTCAGGTCGAGTATAACGAATTGCGGGATGCCTTCATAAAGGGAACCACCGATATTGAGGATCGTATTGAGCAAATCTGGCCGACTATTACGGCAGAACTAATCGAGGCCGCGCCTAAGATTGACCCGGACATTATACCTGAGCCAAGACCAGCCACGCCTCCGGCAGAGCCGCTATTCGATAGCAGCCGGGATTACCTCACCCAGATTGATCATTACCGCCGCTGGCAGGGCAAAGGAGAGGCGGCATGAGCGCAGAGCATAAAAACGACGAGGAGAAGAATAAGACGTTCACCGGGTGGAAGCTCGATCTGTGCAAGGCCGTCCGCGCCGATCATAAAGTGGGGCCTGCTGCTGCATCCTGCTTTGCGGCGGTGATGGATCACGTGAACAGCGAAACGCGCAAGGCATGGCCATCAGAAGGCGCCCTGGCCCTTGCGCTCGGCGTATCCACGAAAACTGTTCGCAAATATCTGGCGATCCTTATCAATGCAAAATGGTTGCAACCGGACGGTCGATCCAATCGAGGAACGACGATTTATCTGATCCAAGACTATCGGATGAATGCCGTGCTCGACCAACTCGCCATAGACATTGACCGTTTCCGCGAGCGGGAAAAGGAACGTCAAGCCAAAAGGCGGCAGTGCCGAAAGGATGGTGTCACGGAATATGGGTTCCAACCCATCAAGACGCCGTCACGGAATATGGGTTCCGAGCTGTCACGGAACACGGGTTCCTACGAACACCTTCAAGGAACACCTTCATCTCAGAATAGCTATGAGAAGGAGAATTCTTATGGGAGAGCTTCAAATGGTTGGTGAACAGCTTGACCTCTTGAACTGGAAAGCACCGGCAATCGTCCACGCTTTTCCATTATCGGCTCGCCATACGAAGGTGAAGGCTGTTGCTGAAACCCTCGCCCGCAAACACGGAAAGGCGGCTGACACATATTGGCGGCAGACCGTGAGCACGTTGGGCGGGCAGATGGTTCGCGCTGGCGTGGCACAGTGTGAGGTCGAATATCACCTTCGATCATTCTTCGATGCCGTCCAATCTGAATTGAACCGCATGGCTTTCGATGGGTCCCGCAACAATGGAGGTGCCGCATGACGCCCGCCCAAATCGATAATGACTGGTACGTCCTTCACGGCGACGTGATGATTGCAGGACCATTTCAAACCAATGGCGAGGCTTGGCGGTGGATCGACAGGCAGAGTGGAGAACCCATCAACCGGGCGCAGAGCGTATCGGAATGGGTATTTCATCAACAGGCAGGAGGTTCGAAGCTATGACCGAGCACAATCCCCGCGTGACTGAAGCGGCTACCTGGCTGGCGACGACGCCGGACCATCTAAAGCCGCACCCGCTTATTCCTGAATTGAAGAAGCGTTTCGCGATCACGACATTTGAAGCAACCCAGGCGGCGACTGAAGCCCGCCTGATCCGTGCGAGGTCAAATTGATGGACGATATCAGCGACGAAGAACTTGAACGCCGGATGCGTGAAAAGCTGTTTGCGAAAGACCGATCCAGATGGCCGACTGTTGAGACGAGGAGAAAGACTGGCCCTAAGTACGATCTGACGAGGTCCACTGATGGGCGATGGACTGTGATCTATGTCGAGTATGGCAGGCGCACCACACTTAAATCGTTTCCATCCCAAACAGCAGCCTATGAGTTTATCCAGCGTTTAGAAAGGGAATGCCCTTGAAGCAACTCACCCCGGAGAAGCTGGACAGGATGATGACTGCCCCACGCCCACGAACACGGATCATCTGGACGGCGGAAGCCATCGCCGCCCAGATCGGCACGTCAGCCGATTATGTCAGGCATACTCTTGTCAATCTGGAGGGTAGCCCGGTAAAGAAGATGGGGACACGATATTGCGCCCATGCCGATGACCTTGAGGCATTCTTTCGAGCGCGCCCCATACAAACCTAGTTTAACCCATTCTATCCGATAACATTTTCGGGTTTTACAAGCGACATTAGGGGCCATGAAGATATGGCCCTTTTACCGCAAAAAAGCACTGACTGACGATCAGATACTTGAGTTGATCGGCAGCGGTATTCCGACAGCGACAGGCGTTGCCGTTTCGATTGAAACCGCCCTGCGCGTCCCTGCCGTCGCGACAGCGGTGCGCACCATTTCCGAAGCTGCTGCCAGCCTGAAAAGCAAGGTTGTCCAGATCAACCCTGATGGCACGGAGACGGAAGTAGAGGGTCACCCTGCCGCCGCCTTGCTTCGTGGCGAGGCAAATGAGTGGACAAGCGGCTTCGAACTCATCCGCTCCATCATGGTCGATGCGCTTTGCCGGGATCAGGGCGGGCTTGCCCGTGTCACTCGCAGTTCTGACAATCGCCTTCTGGAGATCATTCGCTATCGCCCCGGCTTCATCAACGTCGACTATCCCGATGACGATTTGCAGCCTCGCTATCGCGTGAACGGTATTATCCAGAACGCCGCCGATATCATCCATCTGCGCGGAACCTACGACAAATCTCCCCTGACACTGTGCCGTGAAGCCATCGGCGTTGCTATCGTCATGGAGCGTCACGCCGCCCGTCTGTTTGGTCGCGGTGCACGTCCCGGTGGCGTCCTTCGCACCAAAAAGCCACTTGGCGATCAAGGCGCGCTGAACATGGTCACCATGTGGCGCAAGCAGATGGACGGTGCCGATAATTCGGGCCAGACAGCTATTCTGTATGACGATGCTGAATGGGTGCAGATGCAGCTTTCCAGCGTCGACGCCCAGTTCCAGCAGCTTCGCCTTTTCCAGCTTCAGGAAATCGCCCGCGCCTTCAATCTCCCGGCTACCCTTCTGGGCGATCTGACAAAGGCTACATGGTCTAATAGTGCCGAGATGCACCGCCAGTTTCTTCAGCTTTGCCTTGAACCGTGGCTTCAGGCACTCGAAAGCGCCTTGCGTCGTGCCTTGTTCACCAAGGACGAGCGCAAGAACCACGCCATCCGCTTCGACCGTGACGACTTCACAAACGTCGATCTGACCGCCCGTGCGACTGCAATCAGTTCGCTACGCTCGTCCATGGTCATGACGCGCAATGAGGCGCGCAACTGGCTTGATCTGGAGCCGGTAGCGGATGGCGACACCTTTGAAAACCCGAACACCGGATCGAGCCAGCCGGGTATCGGCCACATCGGCGGCCCGAAGCTGGATGACCCGAAACCCGAAGAGGAAGAACCGACCGATGACGCTTGATGACATCCTCAACAACGTGGCCGATCAGGACCGGGGGCGCGAATGCGAGCTTACCGATCCAGTCACCGGCGAACCGACAGGGATCAAGCTCCTTGTCGTCGGGCCAGATAGCAAGACCGCGCATGACGCTCGCATCGCCATGACTGACGAGCTTATGGAGATGACGCGGCATGACGGCACCGTGTCCGGTGAAGACCGGGAGCGCGCCCGCCTGAACTGTCTGGCTCGCCTAATCGTCCGATGGGAGCAACCGGACGGCATGGGCAATTTCGTCACCCTCAGCCACGCGAACATTCTCAAGCTGCTGCGCGTGTCGTGGGTTGAAGCCCAGATCGATGCTTTCGCCAGCAACCGCGCTCATTTCCGTGAGGTGGCGTGATGGATCGGTTGTTCGTTGAAACCAAGATGATCGCCGGTGACGCTGGCCTGATTTCCGGTCTGGCTTGGAAGTTCGGCACTCCTGATCGCATTGGCGATTGGATTGAACCCGGCGCGTTCAAATCCGCCAAGATGCCTATCCCGATCCTGTTCGGCCACGACATGAACGATCCGATTGGCACCTGGGACATTGCCGAAGAAAAGTCTGACGGCCTGCATCTGACCGGCAAGCTACTGGTCGATGAAGTGACCCGCGCCCGCGAAGTGCAAGCGCTGGTCAAGTCCGGTGCCGTTCGCGGTGTCTCTATCGGCTTCATCACGAAAAGCTCCAGCCCACGCACCGGCGGCGGGCGCACCATCAAATCTCTTGAACTTCTGGAGGCGTCACTCGTGACGATCCCGATGCACCCCGGCGCGAAGGTGACTTCGGCCAAATCGGCAGTGCTGGCGCTGAATATCGCCGCTGCCATCAACCGCGCAGCCGCGCAGATAGGAAGTAACTGACATGCAGCATGTCACGAAAGAAGCGCTGCTCGGCAGCGTGGCAATCACTCGCAAAGGTGAAGAGGACGATCCTGTCTCTCTGGTCACCAAGTCCCTTGACGATCTTCGCACCTCGATTGACGAGCGGCTGAAGAAGGTCGAAGGCAATCCGGAACTCAAGGCCTTGATGGATCGCCTTGACGAAATCGAAAAGAAGGCCGGTCGCCTCAGTGGCGGCAAGGCGAACACGGAAGAACAGGGCGAAATCGAGCGTAAGGCTCTGTCTCACTTCGCCCGCACCGGATCGGACGTTGAAGTCAAGGCGGCTGCTTCTGACAACAATGTTGATGGCGGCTATTTCGTCCTGCCGACCGTGGACCTCAGCATCCGCAATCTGATGACCGACCTGTCGCCTATGCGCGGCCTTGCCGAAGTCGTCAGCATTTCGACCGACAAGTACGAGCGCTTCTATTCGATGGGCAAGCGCGGCGCGAAGTGGGTTTCGGAACGTGAAGACCGCCCGCAGGACACGGCTCGCCCGGAACTCATCAAGCATTCGTATGGTGTGGCCGAACTCTATGCGGCTCCGGTTGCCACCCGTCATCTGCTGGATGATGCTGCAACCGATATCGCCTCCTGGCTGATCAACAATGCCACTCACGACTTCAGCGAGACTGAAGGCGAGGCATTCATGACCGGCGACGGCATTGATAATTCTCCTACCGGCCTGCTGACCTATCCGACAGCACCGGAGAAGGATTTCACCCGTGCATGGGGCAATTTCCAGTATGTCGCCGCCGGTGCAACGCCGACCGACATTCAACTGGCCGATGCCCTGATCAAGCTCGTTGCCACGCTGCGCCGCCCATACAAGGGCAATGCAACGTTCCTGATGAACAGCAACACGGCAATCCGCCTGCGCCAAATCAAGGACGCCAACGACCGCTATCTGTGGGCACCTACGGGCAACCTGATCGAAGGTATCGAGCACCCACTCCTCGGCCAGCGTGTCGAGATCGATGAAACCATGCCCGACATCGGGGCCAATACCCTGCCTATCGCCTTCGGTGACTTCCGTCAGGGTTACGTCATCGTGGACCGCCAGGGCGTTCGCATCAACCGCGACGAACTCACCCAGAAAGGCCGTATCGTCTTCGACGTCTACAAGCGCGTGGGCGGCGGTGCCGGTGACTTCAATGCGATCAAGTTCCTCAAGATCGCTGCAAGCTAAGGAGGCCAAGCCATGAAAGACACCTTCCACGATAACAAGGCGGTTCAGGCTATTGCCCCGGCAGTGCTGGCCGCCAACACGAACGGCGTATCCATCGACCTCAAGGGCTTCGATAGCGCGCTGTTTGTCATCAACACCGGCGCAATCGACGCGGCTGGCGACTTCACTGTGAAGCTTCAGGAAAGCGACACCGGAACGAGCGGCTGGACGGATGTTGACGCTGCTGACCTTCTCGGCAGCGTACCAGCGACCCTTGCAGCCAATGCGGCCTATCGGATCGGCTATATCGGTTCGAAGCGCAAGCGCTATGTCCGCGCCGTTGCAACCAAGGCAGGCGGCACGAGTATCGCCGCCGGTGTGGTCGCCATCCTCGGTCATCCGAACATCGCGCCGGTGGCCTGATATGACGATGCGCGCTCCTTCCATATGCAGTCATTGCGGCAAGGCTCACACCCGTAAAGAGCCGTGCATCACTGTGCAGCGGCTTGAGAAGGAGCGCAAAGCCCGCTTCGACAAGAAGCGCCCAACAGCCCGCCAGCGTGGCTACACAGCCGAGTGGGAGAAGGCCCGCAAGGAATACCTTGCCGTCTATTCATCCTGCGCCCTCTGTGGACGGCCTGCCACGCTGGTGGATCATCGCAAGCCGCATAAGGGAAGCCAGACGCTGTTCTGGGATCGTGCCAATTGGCAGCCCCTTTGCACTCCCTGTCATTCGGGCCGCAAACAATCGGAAGAGCGGCGCACTCAGAACGAGGGTTAAACCCATGCCCATTTTTGCAACCGCTGGCGCGAAGGTATTCATCGGAGCTGTGCTTGATGCAAAGCCTGCCGACTTCGTGGCCGCTGACTTCACAAGCCAGACGTGGACCCAGGTGAACAATCTGGAGAGCATCGGCACCTTTGGCGATACGGCAACCGAAATCACCTTTGACGATATCGGCAAGAACCGTACCCAGAAGCTCAAGGGCACTCGCAACGCCGGTAACATGGAGATGGTCTGTGGCATCGACTATGCCGACGCTGGTCAGATCGCCTTGCTCGCTGCCGAGAAGAGCATCCACGACTATGCATTCAAGGTCGAGTTTAACGACGCTCCTGAAGGCGGTACGCCATCGCAGCGCCTATTCATCGCCAAGGTCATGAGCGCAGCCGAACAGCTCGACACGGCCAACAACGTGATGAAGCTCAATTCGACGCTTGGGATCAATTCCAACATCGTGCGCGTCAACGCAGCGGAGGCTTAATCTATGTTCTTCGCCACGTCAGGCACTACCCTGCACATAGGAGCGTCCCGGCCAGACTGGTACGCTCGACAGGTTACCGCGTCTGACTTCGACGGCGAGGCATGGACCCAGGTGAACGGCCTATCCAGCCTTGGGCAGATTAGTGGTGAGTGGCAGACCGTCAACACCACGCTGCCTGATCCGTATGCACCGGACGAGCCACCCATTCCCAATCACCAGAAGGCGGTACGCCCTGCGCCCACCATGGAGGTTGTCGTTGCGCAGGATAGTGAGGATGCAGGCCAACTGCTCGCGCTCACAGCGGAGAGCAACGTTGATCCTCACGCCTTTCAACTGACCTTCGCCAATGGTGCGACACGGCGCTTCATCGCTCATGTCATGTCAGCAAGCGAGGTGATGGACGAGGCGAATAGCGTGGTGTGCTGGTCGTTTGGTCTGCTTCTGCAATCCAACATCGTGAGGGCAGCATGACCGACCGTGAAACATCGACCGTGAAACATCATCGACCGGGGGGTGGTCTCAAACATTCGACCCATGGCGGGGACCGGCGCGGGGGCAAGCGCACAAGACAGAACATAATTGGAGTTTTCGGGAATGGCCGAAATTGTAACCCTTGAGGGCTTGAAAGAACAGCTAAATTTCACAGCCGATCAGGGTGTGGACGATGACGCTATTCTGACGCGCAAGCTCAAAGCCGCCCAGAGCTATATCGAAAGCCTGCTGGGCTTCAAGATCACCGATGTCTATGGCGGCGACGATCAGGAACCCGTTCCCGATGCGCTGATCGAGGTCATCTATCAGACAGCCGCGAATTGGTACGAGAACCGCGAGGCCGTGCTTGTCGGCGTGAACGCGCAGGAACTCCCCTTCGGCGTCTGGCCTATCGTCAACGAGTTCAGGAGGTACGTGTTCTGATGGCTGATGATGGTGGACTGGCGCGGTTCCAGCGGCGCATGAACGCAATCCCGAAAGCGGTTCGCGAGGCCGTGAAGCCCGCGCTGGTAAAGTCTGCGCAGGAAATGGCGTCAGGCATGAAACGCCTTGCCGAGACCTCCCGCGACACCGGAGCGCTGATCGACAGCATTCAGGTGACCGGGCCGGGTCAGCAGACGCCGCCGTATTCGCAGCCAGGCGGCAGCTATCAGACCAAGGAAAACGAGGCCGTTATTACAGCCGGTAACAAGGATGTGCGGTACGCGCATCTGGTCGAGTACGGAACCACCAAAGCGAAGGAACAGCCTTTCTTCTGGCCGACAGTCCGCACCCAGAACAAGCGCGCTCGTGACCGCATAAAGCGGGCCATGCGCAAGGCAATCCGCGAGAATTGGGGCAAGAAATGACAGCACTCATTCATCGCCTGCGCGGCTTCATGTGGACGCTTCAGGTCCGACGCATCATGCGCAAGGCTCGTAAGTCTCCCGGCCATGCTCATCGCATCTGGCTCAATAGGAGAACCATTCTATGAGCAGCCCGGAAATCGCACTCCAGAAGGCATTAATCGAGCGCCTGCGCAACGACGCGGGTGTCATTGCATTGGTGCCAGCGTTGAATATCCACGACACGAATGCGCGTCCTGTGGTCGATCCATCTATCAATCTTGGCACCGATCAGACTGACGACGCCGAGTATCTGGCCCGCGATGTGACCATAGTTTTCCACGATCTGCATGTCTGGAAGAAGGAGGCCGGTCTCGCCGGTGGCAAGTATATTGCCGCAGCCATAACCAAAGCCGTCAGAAAGGCTCGATTTCAGACCGTGGACGGCTTTCACTTCGCTGACTGCCATGTGTACCGCACCCGCTTTCTTCGCGATCCAGAGGGCGATTTCAGCCACGGTATCGTCACTGTGCGGGCAATCATTCAGGAGGTTTCATGAGAGCCGGTAAGCTTGATCGCCTCATCACTATTCAGCGCGCCTCGTACGTTGACGATGGCATGGGAAATCAGACGCCAGTGTGGGCGAAGCTGGCAGACTTGCGCGCCCAGATCGTGCAGGCCAGCACCGAAGAATATATCCGCTCCTACGGTGCGAGCGATGACACAGTGATTATCTTCCGCACCCGGTATTTCCCCGGCGTGAAGAACGAAGACCAGATCATCTATGCGGGTGCGGAGTTCGACATCAAGGAGACCAAGGAACTCGGTCGCAAGCAGGGCCTGGAAATCAGGTGTGTGAGCCGACCATGAAGGGAACCAAGCCACAGCTAATAATCGACAATGACGCGATGCAGCGCGTTCCAGCGCCGCCGTCTTGGATTTCTGACGAGGCAAAGAAGGAATGGCGGCGGGTTATCAAGGGTCTGATTGAGCGCCGTATTCTGACGAATGGCGATATCGGCTCGCTGGAAAACTACTGCATTGCCATGGGCCGGGTGCGTCAGCTTGAGGCCAAATTGCAGGAGGGTTTTGAAGCTCCGCTGTTCCGTGCGCAGGACAAGGCGATGACCACAGCGCGCCAGCTTGCCGCCGAACTTGGATTGACACCTGTGTCGCGCTCGCGGCCAGCAGTGAGGAAAGCGTCAGATGGCGACGAAGACCTATCCCCACTGGATATATGACGGTTCCGAGATCGAGGATACGTTCGGGCATGGCGACCGCGCCGTGCGGTTTCTGCGCGCCTTGCGTCATCCGAAGTCGATCCTTCCGAAAAATGCCTTCCAGTTGGACGAGTGGCAGGAGCGCATCGTCAGACGCATCTATGGCCCGCGTCATCCTGACGGTTCCCGCGTCGTCAAGACTGTGGTGCTGTTGCTCCCTCGCGGCAATCGCAAGACTTCGCTGGCCGCTGCGCTCGCACTGCTCCACACCATCGGGCCGGAACGGATAGCGCAAGGTGAAGCTATATTCGCCGCAGCCGACCGGAAACAGGCCGGGATCGCGTTCAAGGAAGCGCTGGGCATTATCCGGGCTGACAAGCGTGTCGCCGCTGCTACCCGTGTTTATGACGCACACAACAGCGCCAAGAAGATCGTTTACCCCAAGGAAGGATCATTCCTCGAAGTTATTTCAGGTGAAGCCGGAACACAGCACGGCAGAACCCCGGCATTCGTTCTTGCCGATGAAATCCATATCTGGCCGAACCGTTTCCTGTGGGAAGCCCTGACAACTGGTCTGGACAAGACCGATAATCCGCTTCTGGTTGTCGCCACGACCGCCGGACGCGGGCAGGATAACATCGCCTGGGATGTGGTCGAGGATGCCCGCAAGGTTGCCCGTGGTGAAGTCGAAGACCCGTCTATTCTGCCGATCATCTTTGAAGCAGACAAGAACGATGACTGGCGGGACGAGAATGTCTGGCATGAAGTCAATCCGGGCCTGCGCCATGGCTATCCGTCCCTTGATGGCTTCAGACGCCACGCCAAACGGGCAGAGCGAAGCGTAGGCGAGCGCCAGTCCCTTCGGCAGCTAAAGCTCAATATCTGGCTGGACGCCGCCACAGACCCGTTTGTGGACATGGATATCTATGATGCTGGCAAGGGCAGAATTGACCTCGACAGCCTCAAGAACGAACCGTGCTGGCTGGCTGTGGACCTCTCCTCGACTGTTGACCTTTCGGTCATCGTCGCCTGCTGGCGTGACGCTGACGGCTATGTGGTTCATCCTTGGTTCTTCTGCCCGGAAGAGAGCATCGAGGAGCGTGAATACAAATCCCGTGGCTCATATCAGGATTGGGTTGAACAAGGGCTTGTCACAGTCACCGAAGGGCCAACCATTGATTTTCAGGCCATAGAAAACAAGATCGTGGAAATCTGCGAGGATTTCGACGTTCGCGAGATTGCATTCGATCCATACATGGCCCGACAGGTGCAGCCGAAGCTTCTCGAAATGGGTCTGCCTGCCGTGGACATGCGGCAGGTGCCTTCCCTGATGATGCCCGCCTACCACGAGATTGAGCGGGCTATTCTGGCTGGAGAGTTTCGGCACGGCGGCAACCCTGTGCTGCGCTATTGCTTCTCCAATGTCGTCGTGAAGCGGAACGATACCGGCCACGTCGCAAAGTTCACCAAACCGAAAATGTGGATGTCAATCGACGGCGCTGTGGCTTCTGCCATGGCCGTTTCACGCTGTTCTCAAGGGGATAGCGGGCGATCCAGCTACGACACTTTCACCGGCAATATTGAGGATTTCATCTGATGGCTGACGATACCGAACGCCTGTTTGTGGCCTTGGAGGCTCGCGTCAATAACTTCGAGAAGGAGTTTAAGCGGGCCGAGCGCACCGGGACACGCACATATCAAAGCCTGCGCCAGAACTCATCACGGGCGACCCGGCAGATGGAGCAGGATGCCACACGCTCGGCCAGCCGGATCAATCAGGCCTTTGCCACCATCGGCACGAAGATCGGCGGGTATAGCAAAGCCTTTGCGGGAGGGCTTTGGGCCGGGGTTGCGGCTGGTGGACTTACAGGCGTTGCGGCTGCTGTTCGCAACGTGGCCTCATCATTCGCGCAATTAAGCTACGAGGCCAAAACGGCGGGGATCAGCGTCGAGGACTTCCAACGCTGGCGTTATGTTGCCGACCAGAACAAGATCGGCATTGATGCGCTGATTGATGGCTTCAAGGAATTGAACCTGCGCGCCGATGAATACATCCAGACTGGCAAGGGATCGGCAGCAGAGAGCTTCCAGCGGCTTGGCATGTCACCAGCAGAGGTGAAGGAGCGCATCAAAGACCCGTCGAAGTTCATGCTTGAACTGATCGACCGTACCCGGCGTCTGAAGGACACAGCGGCAGGCGTTCGCATCTTCGATGAGCTTCTGGGCGGTCAGGGTGGCGAACAGTTTGTGCGGCTCATTGAACAGGGTCGTGAGGGAATATCGGCCACGATTAAGGAAGCCGACACGATGGGCGGGGTGATGGATGAAAACTTCATCCGCAGAGCCGAAGAGGTCGATAAGAAGTTCAATCAGATTGCCAATACTATCGGATCGACACTGAAGGCGGCGATAGTAGATGCTGTCGGTGCGCTCTCAGCCTTCATCAGTTCATGGAACGAACTGAATGAAAAGAGCACGTCCGGTATTCGTGCCGAACTTGATATTCTTCAGAAACAAAAAGAGCGATGGGAAAACCAGCCTGCCGATGACTGGCAGGATAGTGTTGCGGGCGTATTCGGTAAGGATCGTGCAAGCCAGTTGGCCGCGATCAACGCCGAGATGAAGAAACGTAACGACGAGCTTGAGCGCCGGAAGAACTTGAACGTTCCTGCGATCCCCGACGCTTCGCCAGTTGCGCCATATATCCCGCCGGACACCAAGAAGAAGGGCAAGTCTGATGCAGATCGGCAGCGTGAGAAAGCCGCACGTGAGGCGGAACGTGAGCGCAAGGCGGTGGAAGACCTGATAGCAGATTTGCAATTCGAAGCTTCGCTGGTCGGCAAGTCCGCCGTTGAAAAGGCCAAGATGACAGCCGTTCGTCACGCCGGTGCGGCAGCGACGGAAACGGAAAAGCAGAAGATCGAGGCGCTAGTAGAGAGCACGTACAAGGCAAACGAGGCGCAGGAGAAGCAGAAGGAAGCGCTTGCCGAACTGAACGATATGGGCCGCGAATTTGCCGGTACGTTGGTTTCCGGTCTGTTGAATGGTGCCAAGGCTTCGGATGTTCTCGCTGACGCTCTTGGCCGTCTGGCTGACCGCTTCCTCAACTCTGGACTGGATGCGCTATTCGGCGGCGGTGGAGGCGGCAACATCTTCAGCAGCTTATTCGGCGGTGGCACGAGCTTCTTCCCGTCTGCGCCATCCATGGGCGGCGGGATCGGCCTCTACGCCAGAGGCACGACCTTTGCGCCCGGTGGAACTGCCATCGTGGGCGAGGAAGGCCCTGAAAGAGTTGAACTCCCACGCGGATCGAAGGTCACGCCTAATCACATGCTTGGCAAAGAGGGGTCGGGAGGTCGCAGCCAGAACGTGAATGTGCAGTCGGACGTTCGCGTATCGGTGGACAAGAACGGCAACCTTCAGGCTTACGTCACGGATCAGTCAACAAAGGTCGCCCGTCAAACCGTCGACAAATTCGCGAGAAGCAACGAGTTCAAGCAGTTGGCAGCCTATGGAACGGCAGAGGTTCGTCGGCGTGGAGGTATCCGCTAATGGCCGCTTCAGATCGTCTCGAAAAGGCAATGGTGGCAGCGCTAAAACAGGCGCTCGCCACGTCTCAGTCCGTCATCGTTCCGCCCGGTGGCTCTTTGCTGTGGAACTGGTTCATGGACCTGAACGCCTCCCGCACGTGGCACATGAACGGGCCAAATCCGATCAGCTACGTCGATATTGAAGCCTACGGTCGTATTAACCGCTGGAGCCTTGCCGGTCATCACGTGGCGATCCTGCGCGCCATGGATGCCGCCTATGTCGAGGATTTCTATTCAAAACGTGTCACCGACAAAGAGGCCGTAGCGCCACGTCCAGCCGGCGACATCAGCCCTGACCTATTCGATGCGGTGTTCGGCTAATGGCGAAGGTAATCAACAATGCGCTGTATCAGCACGGTGGATGCTCCGGCTATACAGAATACAGGTACGGATATCAGGGCAAGGTGCTGCCGTTGGCGACGGTTAGCATCCAAAAATCGAAGTCTGGAGCGGAACAGAAGCCCGTCTATCGGGGCGAGAATAAGCGCCTCCTCATTAACGAAGTCATGGACGCTCTCAGTGATTGGCGAAAGTCTCCTTTCGAGAACGAGGGCGCAATGCGCGCAGGTCTGCGAAGTGCCATGTGTTTGAAGGGGCATGCGTGGGCCGTATCCGACTGGCAGGCAGCAGAACTTGTCAATTCTGCCTTTACAGAGATGGGCGCGAAACGGCCTTCATGGGAAGAAGGCGAGCGCGGCTATGCTCTCTCGTTGGATTACTGCGCGTGGTGTTTTTGCGCTATCGCAGAAGAAGACCGCAGCAACGGGCGTCGGTTCTGTTCTGTGGAGTGCGCCCGCGTCAGTCTCGTTCACATGACGCGAAAGGAGGGAGGACGCTATACCGCGACCATTCGCAACGCCTACCGTCTGATTGAGCAGGATAAGGCAGCACCGCGTGACTGCGAATATTGCGGCAAGTCCTTCAAGTCTGACGCGAAGGGGCAACGTTTCTGCACTGGCAGTTGCGCGGCCCTTCATCGCCTGGGCGACAGCGTTCTTCGTGAACGGGAATGCAAATTCTGTCACGCCACCTTTATGCCATCCAGAGGCAAGCAGCAGTACTGTACCATCAGATGTTCCCGCCATGCCAACGCCAAGGCGTCAGCCGATGCCTTAGCGCACGTCACAATCATATGCGGCTGTTGCGGCGTGGCCTTCCATCCCAAGACTGAGAAGACGCGCTATTGTACGCCGAAGTGTCAGACCGAGATGGGTATACGGGCGTGGAAGGCGCGGAAGCGGGCAGAGAACGCGCCACGGAAAACCAGTTGTGAACACTGTGGTGATGATTTCCTGCCGTCAAGAAACGGTCAACGCTTCTGCTCAGATGCATGCGTTTTTGATGCAAAACGATATAGAGCGGGCGCAAAGCCTCGGAAAATGACCCGGCGTGTGTTTGATCACTTCATCGGCATGCATTTTGACAAGGCGTGGAATAGCCGTCTTACGCCACAGCGCTTCGACTGGATGTTGATGGAAAAAGGAGCGGCTATCACAATGGAAGTGGCGGCTTAGGCACCCGCTCCAATCATGGCGTCTTGGGTGAGACGACGACGCACGGCGTCTTTCTGGCTTTGAACCATCCCCGGAATGAGGAAGGCATCAACCAGCACCCATACGCCAGTGATGAACAGAAAGAATAGGCCGACGCCGATGGGAAGCGTGATCGCGCCCAGAACCGTGCAGCAGAGAAGCAGCAAGCCGGATATGGTTCGGCCCAGGTAAAACCGATGGACACCAAGGCCGCCCAGAATAAACCAGATCAGATAAGCCGCGCCTGTGGACTTGGCTTCATTGGTCACGCGCTGTTCGATTAGCATCTGCTGTTGCGTAGAAAGTGCCATTGAGAAATCCCCCTAGATGCAAAATCTCTGGCAGAGGAGGGGCTAAAGGTCAATCCATGTCGCGTTTCATGTTGCGTCTATCTGCCATGATCCATTGCGAACCATTGAAAACGCTCACTATTCAGTTGCAACATGCTGTGACATGAAAAATAAGAAAAGGCGGGGCTACCATCAACCTAAGCTATTGAATAAATTAGGAAAGTCGATGGTAGCGGAGGAGGGATTCGAACCCCCGACACAAGGATTATGATTCCTCTGCTCTAACCTACTGAGCTACTCCGCCACGCGTCGCTTTACAGAGACAACTTCATGATCGCCGTTTCCGGTGGGACAAATCGTTGTTCCTGCAAGGAATGGCGGCGGTATATGTGCGGAATGAAAAGCTGTCAAGCACTCTTCGCATAGCTTTCGTCTTGTTTTCTATCATTTGCACCGATAAGGAACTTTGCATCAGCAAAGGCATAGTTTTATGGCACCTCGTATTGCGGTTTTGGGTTGCGGCTATTGGGGCGGCAATCACATTCGTACCCTGAAGAGCCTCGGTGCCCTTCAGGCAGTCTCGGACTCAAGGGCAGAACAGGCGGAACGCTTCGCGACCGAGTTCAATGTTCCCAGTGTTCCTGTCGAAGAATTGTTCGCGCGTCCGGACATTGATGGCGTCGTTCTGGCGCTGCCAGCGCAGTTTCATTCACAATATGCCATTCAGGCAGTGAAGAACGGCAAGGACGTTCTGGTCGAGAAGCCAATCGCGCTCGACATTCCGGCTGCAGAAGCCGAAGTGGAAGCTGCCCGCGAAAATGGTCGTGTGTTCATGGTTGGCCACGTGCTGCGTTTCCATCCGGCCTTCGAAAAGCTTCTCGACATGGTGAAAAGCGGCGAGCTCGGCGATATTCGCTATGTGCATTCGCATCGCGTCGGGTTCGGCAAGTTCCACAACGAGTTCGACGCCCTGTGGGATCTTGCGCCGCACGATCTTTCGATGATTCTGGCCATCACCGGTGAAGAACCCAGCGCGGTTCGCGGCGAAGGCGTCGCGACGCTCGATCATCTCACCGATATAGCCCATCTTCATCTCGATTTTCCGAATGGCATCCGCGGCCATTTGTTTGCGTCGCGCCTGAATGCCTATCGCGAGCGCCGCCTGACCGTCACCGGCACAAAGGGCATGGCCGTGTTCGACGACGGCGAGCCATGGGATCGCAAGCTTGCGCTCTACAATCATGAAGTCTGGCGGGAAAACGATCAGTGGTCTTTCAAATCCGTCGAGCCGGTCTATATCCCGGTTGAGGAAGGCATGCCGCTGACACGCGAATTGCAGCATTTCATGCATTGCATTGAGACGCGCGAAAAGCCGCGTACCGATGGCAAGGAAGCGATCAGCGTGCTGCGCATTCTCACGGAAGGTACTGTTCGGCACCCGCGTTAAAAGGGAGCCGTGCGATCCGGGTAATCTGCGTCAAGCGGTGTTACAGGAATCGCAAAACTTTGAACGCTCTGGCCATAGCGGGGCAGGGCGCAAGCGAATAAATAGGTTGCCGAGGATTCGCATATCCATTTGTGCGGGCCAGATATATTGGAGCCAACATGCAGTTTATTGATCTTGGAGCGCAGCGCGCGCGTATCGAAGACCGTCTCAATGCCGCCATTTCCAAGGTTGTTGCGGAAGGCCGTTATATTCTTGGACCGGAAGTGGCCGAATTCGAAAAGAAGCTCGGCGAATATCTGGGCGTGGAACATGTCATTGCCTGTGCAAACGGCACCGACGCCTTGCAGATGCCCCTGATGGCACGCGGCATCGGCCCAGGTGACGCTGTCTTCGTTCCGTCCTTCACCTTTGCTGCCACGGCGGAAGTTGTTGCGCTGGTCGGCGCAGAGCCGGTGTTCATCGACGTAGATGCGGAAACCTACAATCTGAATGTCGAGCAGCTTGAAGCTGCCATCGCCGCTATCCGCAAGGAAGGCCGCCTGCAGCCAAAGGCGATCATCCCGGTCGATCTGTTCGGTCTGGCTGCCGACTATAACCGCATCAGCGCCATCGCCGACCGCGAAGGTCTGTTCGTCATCGAAGATGCTGCGCAGTCGATCGGCGGCAAGCGTGACAATGTCATGTGCGGTGCGTTCGGCCATGTCGGCGCGACGAGCTTCTATCCGGCCAAGCCTCTCGGCTGCTACGGCGACGGCGGCGCCATGTTCACCAACGACGCCGAACTGGCTGATACGCTGCGTTCAGTCCTGTTCCATGGTAAGGGCGAGACCCAGTACGACAATGTCCGTATCGGCATCAACTCGCGTCTCGATACGATCCAGGCCGCTGTCCTTCTGGAAAAGCTTGCGATCCTGGAAGACGAAATGGAAGCACGTGACCGTATCGCCAAGCGCTACAATGAAGCGCTAAAGGATGTCGTCAAGGTTCCCGCCCTTCCGGCTGGAAACCGTTCGGCATGGGCTCAATATTCCATCGAGAGCGAAAACCGTGACGGTCTGAAGGCACATCTTCAGGCGGAAGGCATTCCTTCGGTCATCTATTATGTGAAGCCCCTGCACCAGCAGACCGCATACAAGCATTATCCGGTTGCACCGGGTGGTCTTCCGGTTTCGGAAAGCCTGCCGAACCGTATTCTGAGCCTGCCGATGCACCCCTATCTGTCGGAAGCCGATCACGACAAGATCATCGGTGCTATCCGTGGTTTCCACGGCAAGAAGGCCTGATCAAACTTCCAACCTGATTGACGAAAAACCCGGCAAAAGCCGGGTTTTTTATTGGGTGCGCCGAGCATGGCGCGTGGTGCGCAATCACCGTTTGACCGGGATGGTATCCGGTCGATGACTTGGAGGTGAAAGTCCTCTACGGGCCCTGGTGATGGGAACCGTTAGCCGAACAGCAAGGGCGTCGTCGTG
>JACDJC010000117.1_pt1 | contig 102313 bp, 90 predicted proteins | sample 7454191 | NCBI WGS metagenome assembly JACDJC01 (sample SAMN14253291, study PRJNA609438) | sludge metagenome | isolation source: sludge after 25d culture with pyrite and EDTA | collected 2018-12-20 | reverse complement strand
CTGAACATCCGCGGCAACTCGTATCGGCTCAAGGAGAAGCTCAAGGCCGGCTTGGTCCGGTCCGTCGACGACAACGGTTCCCAACCGGGTGGGGAAATTTAGAGTGCCGCGGGTGGGGAAAATTGAAATGCCCTTGACACCCTCATGAGGGGACCAACGATTGGCTCACGAAGCGGGTAAAGCGACTCCACCGACGGATTGGCGCACCGAGCGCTTGGCTCGAGTGCGGGCGTTGATCCGGCAGGCGGCACCGGAAGCGGTCGAGGAAAGGAAGTGGAAGAAGCCGTCCAATCCAGCGGGCGTGCCCACGTGGTCGGACCACGGCATCATCTGTACCGGCGAGACGTACAAGGACAAGATCAAGCTCACCTTTGCCAAAGGCGCGCTCGTAGCCGATCCGCATAAGATCTTCAACGCAAGCCTGGACGGCAACGTCCGTCGAGCCGTTGACCTGAGGCAGTCCGATAAACTAGATGAGCAAGCATTCATCGAGCTGGTCCGGGTCGCGGTCGCGATCAATCGAAAGCGTGTTGCCGGAGCTGGGTGCAGATCATTTCGTGCTTGCGTTTGATTTGCCCGGCATCGGAGCTTCGCAGGGTGCCCTGCCATCGGCCGAGAAGACGGAAATCGCCGCAGTTCTACTTGATGCAGCTGAGCAACTCGGTGCTAATGACATCATCTTTGCTGGTTACGATGTCGGTGGAATGATCGCCTTTAGAACGCACAGACCATCGTGTTCACACTTCGATGCACGCAAAAGTTGTTGCGCAGAGGTCTTGCTGAAACAGCGACCGATTCGCAAGCAGATACGGTGCTCGGAGATTGGTACGCGAATGTTCTAATCGCCCGGCCACGCCACCTGGTTCTGTGCATCAGCGAAAGGACACTGCTTCCCGTGGTTGTCGTAGCGAAAGGCATCAAGTGCCTGCCGTAGCGTATCGTCGAATCGGTCGTGTCGGTACTGAATGAGCTTCGTGTAGAGCCGTCGGCCATCGAAGCGGAGCTCGCGGCGATGCGAGCGTGGCACGTTGGACGCACCGCAAACAAGCGCGTGGTCGGTTCTCTGAATGAGCTCATGTTCCAGCTCGAGATCCAGTTGCATCTCCATCCCGAGCGCTCGCAACTCGAGCAGTCATTGCACTTGGCCAAAGTTCCCATGAAGGGCGTCGAATACTCATCTGCAGATCGCGCAACTACGGCTCTGTTTGCGAGTGCTGCCGCGCTCGACCGTATTGGACGGCGAGGTGCGCTCTAACCCGTCCATCGAGCGGACACCCAACGGACTGGACCAATACGAAAATGTCCTTCCGCTCGTGGCGAAGAGAAACTTCGGAAGTGGCAACAGAAGAGTGGGCCAAAGCAATCCCGGTCAAGACAGTCTTGCGCTTTCCGCGCCGCTGATTTCCAGCGTTAGCCGGAGATTTGCCGCATGGGACTCTTGACCTTCAGCATCAATGTCACCCTCGACGGTTGCGTCGACCACCGGGAGGGAATCGCCGACGAGGAGACACACGATTTCTTCACCCAACTCATGGACGAGAGCGGAGCGATGCTATGGGGCCGCGCCACCTACGAGATGATGGAGAGCTACTGGCCGGCGGTCGCGCGCGGCGACGTGGAGGCTCCACCCGCGATTCGCGAGTGGGCGGTCAAACTGGAGGCCAAGCCCAAGCATGTGGTGTCATCGACGCGAAAGGACTTCCCCTGGGCCAACAGCCACCACATCGCCGGCGACCTTCGCACGGGTGTGCAGAAACTCAAGGACGCGAATCCGGCTGGTGTGCTCCTCGGTAGCGGAAAGCTCGCGACAGAGCTTGATCGGCTGGATCTCATCGACGAGTACAGGTTTCTCGTCCACCCAAGGATCGCCGGCCACGGCCCGACCCTGTACGAGAGCGGGCTGCCCACCACACGACAGCTCGAGCTGGTCTCGGCGAAGCCGCTTCGCAACGGCGCGGTCGCCATGCACTATCGGCGCGATGCCCATGGAGCGTTGAGACAAGAAATCCCGTCATCCGAGGAGTCGCTGTCCCGAACGCTTTCGTGCGCAAAGAGCTCGCGTCGAGGATCTGCGCGGTGAAAGCTGGCACATCGGTAAAACAATGCGGAAGATCGTTCCCCTCTTGATCGTCGCTCTTCTGGCGTGGCAGGGCTACCAGCATTTTCGCGCTCGCCCGGCAGCGTTTGCCTTCTCCGATTCGGCGACGCCTGTCTCGGAACCGGACGTCGTTGCGCCTTTGCAGTCTTCATCCTTCCGGTGCGACGGTCGCGTCTACTGTTCACAGATGACGTCTTGTGAGGAGGCCACCTTCTTTCTTCGCAACTGCCCAGGCGTCAAGATGGACGGCAACAACGACGGTGTGCCCTGTGAGCAGCAGTGGTGCGGCAGGTAGATCCGAAAGCGTCGCAACGAAAGCGCCCGTCGGTTCCTGGAAACGCTCACGGACACCGGCCAGTACGCGCAGACGCGCGAGTCGTCTTCACGAACCCGATTCAGACTGCGAGCACCGTCCCGCCGCCCCGCTGCCTCCGGATCTCCTGCACCCACTGCTCGGCCGGCAGCCGATCCTTCTTGCCCAGCCTTCTCGCCCGCTCGCGCAGCGCCTCCCACTCGATCCGCAGCTCCGGCCCGGAAAACGCGAGCAACGCAACGTTCCCCGCTGCCACGGGCGGCAGCGCGATCACGCGATCGTCGAACGCCATCCGCACGTTGCGCAGGCTGTTCGCGTACGAGCGCCCGTCCCCGAACACGTTGACGACGAGAATCCCCGCCGGCGCGAGCGCCGCGCGGCAATCGCGGTAGAACGGCACGTCGTCGAGCACCGGTCCGCGCGCCTTCGTGTCGTAGAGATCGGCGAGGATCACGCCGAAGCGCCCGCGCGATGAGCGCCGCGACACGTACTCGCCGGCGTCGGCGCGCACCACCTCGAGCCGCTCGTCTTCGGGCAGCGCGAAAGTGCTGCGGCAGACGTCGATCACTGCGCGGCTCGCCTCGACGACGGTGATCCGCGTCTTCGGGAGCTTCTTCCAGCAATGCCGGGCAAGTCCCGCGGCGCCCAGCCCCATCTGCAGCATCTCGTCGGGCGCGGCGAGGAACAAGCGCCACGCCATCATGTCGTGCGCGTAGTCCAGCTCGAGGTCGAAGGGTCGGGCGATGCGCATCGCGCCCTGGATCCACGGCGAGTCGAAGTGCAGGTAGCGGACGCCTGCGGCCTCGGAGAGCACGATCACGGGTTCATCGGCGCGCCCGCCCGGGCGGCGAGCGGCGTTGCGCGGACTTCTTCGGCCGGTGGTCAAGGTGTTTTTCTCGTTGTTCGCGGATTCATCGCAGGGTCTGGATCGCTTCGCGCCACAGCGCGAGCTTGCGCTCGCGCGGCATCGAGGCGTAGGCGGGGCTGGTGGAAGGCATCACGCGCGTGCGATAGCCGGCGTCGCGAAACCGCGGCTCGAAGCGGCCGGCCGCCTTTCCGTTGAAGAGCACGGCGCCCAGACTGGGGGCAATGCGGTGAAGGTAAGCGAAGTCATTCGCCGCCGCGTCGCGGATCTCGCTGTCGAGGCTGCCCTCGCGACGGCAGGCGCCGTAGACGTCCCAGATCGCCAGGCCCGCGGCGAGCACCGCTTCGTAGCGGCGCTCGAACGGGCACTCGTGCAGCGGCTCACCGAGCACTTCGCCGACGATCGGCCAGAAGAGATTGCGTGGATGTGCGTAGTAGTGCCCGGCCGCGAGCGAGGCCTGCCCCGGAAAGCTGCCGAGCACGAGCAGTCGCGACTGCGGCGCGACGACCGGGGCGAGGCCGCGCAGCGGCGCGGGTTCAGTCACTCGTCTTCGACATGTCGCCCGCTTGGCCGCCCGTGTCCGACGCCTCTTCCTGCGCGAACGGCGCGGTCCCAGGCGCGCTCGCACCCGTCGACTCCCCGCCCAGCAGCATCGCATTCATCCGCCGCACGAAGCCCGCAGGGTCTTGCAGCTGCCCGCCTTCGGCGAGCGTCGCCTGCTCGAACAGCAGCCGTGACCAGTCGTCGATGTGCGCGTCGTCCTCGCGCACGCGCGCGAGCAGCGGATGCTCGGGGTTGATCTCGAGGATCGGCTTTCTCGCCGGCGCGTTCTGCCCGGCCTGCTTGAGCAGCCGCTCCAGGTGCGCGCTGATCTCGTGCTCGCCCGAGACGAGGCACGCGGCCGAGTCGGTGAGCCGGTTCGTCACGCGCACTTCGCTCACGTCATCGCCGAGTGCCGCCTTCATCCGCTCGACGAGCGGCTTCAGTTCCTCAGCGACCTGCTCGGTTGCCTTCTTCTCGGCCTCGTCCTCGAGCTTGCCCAGCTCCAGGCCGCCGCGCGCCACCGACGCGAGCTGCTTGCCTTCGAACTCGGTGAGGAACGACAGCAGCCACTCGTCGACGCGATCGGTGAGCAGCAGCACCTCGACGCCCTTCTTGCGGAACACCTCGAGGTGCGGGCTGTTGCGCGCGGCGGCCGGCGTGTCGGCGGTGATGTAGTAGATCTTCTCCTGCCCTTCCTTCATGCGACCGACGTAGTCGGCGAGCGACACGGTCTGCGTGTCGTCGCTCGAAGCAGTGGACGCGAAGCGCAGAAGCGTGACGATACGATCGCGGTTGGCGAAGTCCTCGCCGACGCCTTCCTTGACCACCGCGCCGAACTCGCGCCAGAAGCTCGCGTAGTCGTCGGGCTTGTTCCCGGCGAGGTCCTCGAGCAGAGACACGATGCGCTTGGTCGAACCCTCGCGAATCATGCGCACGTCGCGGCTTTCCTGCAGGATCTCGCGCGAGACGTTCAGCGGCAGGTCGTTCGAGTCGATGACGCCGCGCACGAAGCGCAGCCACGCGGGCAGCAGCTGCTCGGCGTCCTCCATGATGAAGACGCGCCGCACATAGAGGCGCACGCCGCTGCGCCGGCTGCGATCCCACAGGTCGAAGGGCGCGCGCGACGGGATGTAGAGCAGCGTCGTGTACTCGGTGCGGCCCTCGACGCGCGCATGCGTCCACGCGAGCGGATTCTCGTCGCCGTGCGCCAGGTGCTTGTAGAAGTTGCGGTACTGCTCGTCGTCGATCTCGCTCTTCGAGCGCGCCCACAATGCGCTCGCCTGGTTGACCGTCTCCCATTCGTCGGTCGGGCGCATCTCCTTCGCTTCGGCGTCCCACTCCTCCTTGCGCATCCGGATCGGCAGCGAGATGTGGTCCGAATAGCGGCGAACGATCGACTTCAGCTTCCACGGCGAGAGCAGGTCCTCGAAGCTCGTCTCGTCGAGCTCCGTCTCCGCGGCGGCGCCCTCGCCCGACGACGCACTGCGCAGGTGCAGCGTGATGTCGGTGCCGCGCACGGCCTTCTCCACCGTCTCGACCGAGAACTCGCCGGTGCCCTCGGATTCCCAACGCACCGCCTGGTCCGCCGGCAACCCCGCGCGGCGCGAGACGACGGTGACGCGATCGGCGACGATGAACGCCGAGTAGAAGCCGACGCCGAACTGGCCGATCAGCTGCGCGTCGCGCGCCTGGTCGCCGGAGAGCTTGCCGAAGAACTCGCGCGTGCCCGAGCGCGCAATCGTGCCGAGGTGCTCGACCGCTTCGTCGCGCGACAGGCCGATGCCGTTGTCGGAGATCGTGATCGTTCGCGCCTTCGGGTCGACGTCGATGCGGATCTGCAGTTCGTCGCCGCCCTCCAGCAGCTCGGGCTGGTTCAGCGCCTCGAAGCGCAGCCGGTCGCAGGCGTCGGAGGCGTTGGAGATCAGCTCGCGCAGGAAGATCTCGCGATTGCTGTACAGCGAGTGGATCATGAGGTTCAGCAGCTGGCTGACCTCGGTCTGGAATCCCAGTGTCTGCTTGGTTTCGGTCATCGGAATCGGCACCAGTCGGAAACGGGTGGAACGGTCGGCAGGGCACGAGCCCCGAATTGCAGCGGCAGCGCCACAGGGCCAGCGGGCAGCGCCCGGGAGCCCGCGCCGCAGATCGGGACGCGGTCGGTCGTTTTCAAGTGCCCTGCGGCGGCTTCGGCAGCGACAGCGTCGCGTTTGCGACGCGCGGCTCCAGGTAGCGCCCCTTGCGCGCGCGCGTGCCGCGCCAGGCTTCGAGCGCCGCGCCCGACAGTACGCGGTCGACGGGCTTGCTGCCGCGCCCGGTGCCCTGTACGCGCACGCCCTCGCGGCCGAAGACGATCGCCTGCTGCATCGGGTCGGAGGCGTCGATCTTGAGCATCGTCACGCCACGCCCGCCGTTGCGCAGCACCTTCATCTCGCCGAGGTCGAAGACGAGCGCGTGCCCGGCGCGCGAAACGCACAGCACCCGGTCCATCCCCGGCGCGAAGAGCGCCGGACGCGCCGGCGCGTCGCCCGGCTCTACGGCGACGAAGCTCTTGCCCTGCCGCGTGCGCCCGACGAGGTCGCTCGCCTGGCAGATCAGCCCGTAGCCGCCGCGCGTCGACAGCAGCACGCCGGTGTCGGCGGGCGCGGCGAATACGTGCTCGATGCGCGCACCCGGCTCCAGCTCGACGAAGCTCGTCACCGGCACGCCGTCGCCCCGCGCGGACGGCAGCTGTGACACGCCGATCGTGAAGACGCGGCCGGTCGTGTCGATCGCGTACAGATTGTCGGTGGTCATCACTTCGAAGGCGCCGTAGAACGCATCGCCCGTCTTGAAGCCGGCCTGCGCCGGGTCGTAGTCGGGGTCGTGTCCCTGGCGCGCGCGCACCCAGCCCTTCTGCGAGACGATCACGGTGACCGGCTCCTCGGGCACGCGCACTTCGATCGTCGTTCGCTCGGCGGCCTCGATCAGCGTGCGGCGATCGTCGCCGTACTGCTTCGCGTCGGCCTCGATCTCCTGGATCACCTGCCGGCGCATCTTCGCCGGGCTCTTCAGCAGCGCGTCGAGTTTCTCGCGCTCGCCGCGCAGCGAGGCCAGCTCCTTCTCGATGCGGATCGCTTCCAGCCGCGCCAGTTGCCGCAGCCGGATCTCGAGGATGTCCTCGGCCTGGCGGTCGGTGAGACCGAACGCGTCGATCAGCGCGGGTTTGGGCTCGTCGGACTCGCGGATGATGCGGATCACCTCGTCGATGCGCAGCAGCACGAGCTGGCGCCCTTCGAGGATGTGGATGCGGTCGTCGACCTGGCCGAGACGATGCCGGCTTCGTCGCGTCACCGTGTCGACGCGGAACTCGCACCACTCCGAGAGGATCGTCGCGAGGTTCTTCTGCCGCGGCCGGCCATCGACGCCGATCATGACGAGATTGACCGCGACACCCGTCTCGAGGCTCGTGTGCGCGCGCAGCACCCGCAGCAGTTCGCCGGAATCGATCTTGGAGGTCTTCGGCTCGAAGACGAGCCGCACCGGCGCCTCCTTGCCCGACTCGTCGCGCACTGTGTCGAGCACGGCGAGCACGGTCGACTTCAGTTGCAGCTGCTCGGGCGTGAGCGACTTCTTGCCGGCGCGCACCTTCGGATTCGTCAGATCCTCGATCTCCTCGAGCACGCGCTGCGCCGAGACGCCCTGCGGCAGCTCAGTGACCACCAGCTGCCACTGTCCGCGCGCGAGATCCTCGATCACGTGCCGGCCGCGCATCTTGATCGAGCCGCGCCCGGTCTCGTAGATCTCGCGGATGTCGTCGGCCGGCGAGATGATCTGTCCGCCACCGGGAAAATCGGGCCCGGGCACGAGCTGCGTGAGGGCGGCCGGCTCGATCTTCGGATCCTTCAACACCGCCACGGCGGCCGCCGCGACTTCGCGCAGGTTGTGCGGCGGGACTTCGGTGGCCATGCCCACGGCGATGCCCGACGCGCCGTTGAGCAGCAGCATCGGCAGGCGCGCGGGAAGCAGCCGTGGCTCCTTCGTCGAGCCGTCGTAGTTCGCGATGAAGTCGACCGTGCCCTGGTCGATCTCGTCGAGCAGCAGCCGGGCGTACGGCGTCAGCCGCGCCTCGGTGTAGCGCATCGCCGCCGCCGAGTCGCCATCGCGCGAGCCGAAGTTGCCGTGGCCGTCGATCAGCGGATAGCGCAGCGTGAACGACTGCGCCATGCGCACCAGCGCGTCGTAGGCGGCGACGTCGCCGTGCGGATGGAACTTGCCGAGCACGTCGCCGACGACGCGCGCCGACTTCACGGGCTTCGCGCCGGGCCCGAGGCCCATCTCGTTCATCGCGTAGAGGATCCGGCGCTGCACCGGCTTCTGGCCGTCGCAGACGTCGGGCAGCGCGCGCCCCTTGACGACGGACACCGCGTAATCGAGGTACGCGCGCTCGGCGTAGCGCGCGAGCGTCAACGTTTCGTCGTCATCGTCCTCGATGGGAATTTCGATCTGGTCGTTCATTCGTCGTTACGGCACGGCGCCCACCCGTTGCGCGTTCCCGCGATCGGGGCAGGCGGCTTCGCGGCACGCGCCTTCAGATGTCCACCTCGGCCTCGTTGCCGCGCTCCTCGAGCCAGGCGCGCCGCGCCGACGCCTCGCCCTTGCCCATCAGCATCGTGAAGCGCGCCTCGGTACCGGCGACGTCGAGATCGCCGAGACGCACGGCGAGCATGCGTCTCGTGTCGGGATTCATCGTCGTCTCCCACAGCTGCTCGGCGTTCATCTCGCCCAGACCCTTGAACCGCGAGATCGACCAGCTGCCTTCACGCACGCCTTCCTTGCGCAGCTTGTCTTCGGCGTGACGCAGCTCGTCCTCGTCCAGGCAATACAGCTTGCGCAAAGGCCGCCTGCCCTGCGCCGGCACGTCGATGCGAAACAGCGGCGGACGTGCCACGTGCACGTGGCCGCGCTCGATGAGCTTCGGAAAGTGGCGGAAGAAGAGCGTCAGCAACAGCACCTGGATGTGCGCGCCGTCGACGTCGGCGTCGGACAGGATGCAGATTCGCCCGTAGCGCAGTCCGGAGAGGTCGGGGTCGTCGCGCGCCGAATGCGGATCGACGCCGATCGCCACCGCGATGTCGTGGATCTCGTTGTTCGCGAACAGTCGATCGCGCTCGGTCTCCCAGGTGTTCAGGACCTTGCCGCGCAGCGGCAGGATCGCCTGGAACTCCTTGTCACGCCCCATTTTCGCCGAGCCGCCGGCCGAATCGCCCTCGACCAGGAACAGCTCGTTGCGCCCGATGTCGTCGGACTCGCAGTCGGTGAGCTTGCCGGGTAGCACCGCGACGCCCGAGCCCTTCTTCTTGCCGACCTTCTGCGCCGCGCGGCTGCGCATCTGTGCCTGGCGAATCACCAGTTCCGCGAGCCTGCGGCCGTGCTCGACGTGCTGGTTCAGCCACAGCTCGAGCCGGGGCCGGACCAGCGACGAGACCAGCCGCACGGCGTCGCGCGAGTTCAGGCGCTCCTTGATCTGTCCCTGGAACTGCGGGTCGAGCACCTTGGTGGACAGCACCCAGCTCGCGCGCGCCGCCACGTCTTCGGCGAGCAGCTTGACGCCCTTGGGCTGCAGGCCGTGCAGCTCGACGAAACCCTTCACCGCCGCGAAGAGCCCTTCACGCAGGCCCGATTCGTGCGTGCCGCCGGCCGTGGTCGGAATCAGGTTCACGTACGACTCGCGCAGCAGCGCACCGTCGTCGGTCCACGCGACGACCCACTGCGCGCCTTCGCCTTCGGCGAAGCTGTCGTGGCCGGGGGCAACCGTTTCGTCGCCTTCGAACAGCGGAATGATCGGCTCCGAATCGGAAAGCTGCGCGAGGCTCTCGACGAGGTAGCCGCGCAGACCTTCTTCGTAACGCCAGCTCTGGCGTCGAGCGGCCTTTTCCTCGATCAACGTGACCTTCACGCCGGGCAGCAGCACGGCCTTCGAGCGCAGAAGATGGAGCAGTTCGCCGTGCGGAATCGCCAGCGAGTCGAAGTACTTCGCGTCGGGCCACATGCGCACCGCGGTGCCGCTGCGCCGATCGCCGCGAGCGGCGGCTTTCGAATGAAGCCGCTCGGCGACCTCGCCGCCCGCGAAGGCGATGCGGTGCACCTTGCCGTCGCGCCACACGGTGACCTCGAAGCGCCTGGACAGCGCGTTCGACACCGACACGCCCACGCCGTGCAGCCCGCCCGAGAAGCTGTACGCGCCGCCGTCGGCCTTGTCGAACTTGCCGCCGGCGTGCAGGCGCGTGAACACGATCTCGACGACCGGGACACCTTCGTGCGGATGCCTGCCGACCGGAATGCCGCGTCCGTCGTCGTCCACCTCGATGCTGCCGTCGGCGTGCAGCGTCACCACGATCTCGTGGCAGAAGCCGGCGAGCGCCTCGTCGGCGGCGTTGTCGAGCGCCTCCTGCACGATGTGCAGCGGGTTCTCGGTACGGGTGTACATGCCGGGGCGCTGACGCACCGGCTCGAGCCCTTTCAGGACACGGATCGACGCTTCGCTGTATTCGTTGCGACGGGCTGCCATGCTGCGGGAAGTGCAGGAAAGACGAATGCCGGGGCGTCAGCGCCCCACGGAAATGCCGCAGGCCTGCAGCAGCGACGCGAAACTCGCGACCAGGTTCGGGTCGCGATAGGCAAGGAACGACCACGCGAGGACGAAGCCCAGCACCGAAACGCCGAGAAAGCCGACTGCGAAGCGAACGAGACGCATCGTGCGATGATCTTGCATTGCGTCATTCTACTGGGTGCGCGAGGGGGCCCGGTGCGTCGAAGCGGTCTGCTGCGATGCCGGCCGGCTCCCGATGCGCCCGTGCCCGATGCCCGAAGACCGCAGCAAGCCGGCCGCGAATTCGCCGCTGGAACGCTCCGAGAGCCGCAGCCGCGAAGCCGCCGCGGTCGCCGGCGGAGAGATCTCGCGCCCACCCGAGCGCGTCGATACGACCGTCGTCCACGGGGACCGCGAAGCGGGCGTCTTCGATCCCGAACTGGCGCCGCCGGTCCACATGTCGGTGACCTGGTCGGCGCGCGATGCCGGCGAGTTCGCCACGATGGCCGCCGGCGTGCGTCCGCAGCGCTTCTACACGCGGTACGGAAATCCGACGCACGAACGGGTGGCACGGTTGATCGCACGCCTCGAAGGCGGTGACGCTGCGCTGATGACTTCCAGCGGCATGGGAGCGGTTTGCGCCGTGCTGCTCGGTCTCCTCGCCGCCGGCGATCGCGTGGTCGCGCAGACCAGCCACTACATGGGCAGCACGCAGTGCCTCACCGAGTTGCTGCCGCGCTTCGGCGTGCACGTCGAGCGCGTCGATCAGGCCGACACGGCGGCGCTGGTCGCCGCGATCGGCCGCGGCGCCCGGCTCGCGATGCTCGAGACGCCGTCGAACCCGACGATGGCGCTGACCGACCTGCGCGCGGTTGCCGAAGCAGCGCGCGCAGGCGGCACGATCACCGTCGCCGACAACACCTTCGCCACGCCGCTGAACCAGCAGCCGCTCGCGCTCGGCATCGACGTCGTCGTGCACAGCGCGACGAAGTACCTGGCCGGCCACCACGACCTGATCGCCGGTGTCGTCGTCGCGCGCGACGAACTTCTCGAGCGGATCTGGCGCAGCACGATCGCGCTCGGTGCGACGCTGGGCGCCTTCGACGCGTGGCTGCTGCTGCGCGGCCTGCGCACGCTGGCACTGCGCGTGGAGCGCGCCAACGACAACGCGATGCGGATCGCGCGCTTCGCCGACGCACATCCCGGCGTCGAGGCGGTGCACTATCCGGGACTCGAGAGCCACCCTCAACACGCACTGGCGTGCGAGCAGATGCGCGGCTTCGGCGGCGTGCTTTCGCTGCGGATTGCCGGCGACTACGCGCGCACCGCCCGCTTCGTTTCGCGCCTGCGCCGCTTCACGCAGGCGGTGAGCCTCGGCGGCGTCGAATCCCTCGCCGTGCACGCTGCCGCGATGGTGGCCGGAACGCTCGACGACGAGCAGATGCGCGCCGCCGGCATCGCGCCGAACCTGGTGCGGCTCGCCTGCGGGATCGAGGCGGCGCAGGATCTCATCGCGGATCTCGACCAGGCGCTACGCGCCTGAGCGTTCCTCAGATCGCCACCTGGGCGCCGAGCTCGACCACGCGGTCCGGAGGCAGGCCGAAGTAGTTCGCCACGCTGGTGCTGTTGCGCAGCAGCCAGCCGAACAGCGAGCGGCGCCAGCCGAACAGGCCGCGCCGGCTCACGGAGACGAGCGTGGGCTTGCTGGTGAAGAACGACGTCTCGTGCAGCGTGCAGACGACGCCCTTGCGCGCGATCAGGCGCAGCACGCCGTCGACGCGCGGGTTCTCGCGGAAGCCGAAATGCGCGACGACGCGCACGATGCCGTCCGGGCTGCGCATCACCTCGACGCGCTCGTCGTCGAGCACGCGCGGCGCCTCGTCGAACACCACGGTGAGGAAGATCGTCTGTTCGTGCAGCACCTTGTTGTGCTTCAGGTTGTGCAGGAACGAACTCGGCCAGCCCTGCGGCGTCGACGAGAAGAAGAGCGCTGCGCCCGGCACGCGCGGAATCTGCGACAGGTCGATCTGGTATCCGTCGGGGCTGGCCTTCGGCCGCATGTCCTTGCGCAGCCGCAGGATTTCCATCCCGCGCCGCCAGGTCGTGAGAATGGTGAACATGATCGCGGCCAGCAGCAGCGGGAACCAGCCGCCCGACGGGATCTTCACGGCGTTCGCGGCGAAGAAGCTCGCCTCGAGCAGGACGAACAGGGCGAACAACGGCCACAGCGCACGCACCCGCCGGTCGGCGAACGCCGGCAGCGCGATCAGCATCATGATGCTGGTGAGGGTCAGGTCGCCGGCGACGGCGATTCCGTAGGCCGATGCGAGCGCATCGGAGCTGCGAAAGCCCACGACCAGGGCCAGCACCAGCGCCAGCAGCAGCCAGTTCACCAGCGGGATGTAAACCTGGCCCTGCTCGGCGTCGGAGGTGTGCAGCACGCGCAGGCGCGGCAGGAAGTTCAGGCGCGACGCCTGCTGCGAGGCCGAGAACGCGCCGGCGATGGTTGCCTGCGAGGCGATGACCGTCGCCAGCGTCGCGAGAACGACCGCGGGCAACAGCAGCCCTTCCGGCACGAGCAGGTAGAACGGGTTTCGGATCGCCTGCGGATCGACGAGCACGAGCGCGCCCTGCCCGAAGTAGTTCAACATCAGCGCCGGCAGCACCAGCACGAACCAGCCGACGCGGATCGGACGCGCCCCGAAGTGCCCCATGTCGGCATACAGCGCCTCGGCCCCCGTCATGCACAGGAACACCGCGCCTGCCGCCACGAAGGCCAACGCCGGCTGGTCGAAGATCAGCGCCCACGCGAAGCGCGGGTCGAGGGCGAGCAGCACCTGCGGGTGGCGCAGGATGCTGTTCACGCCGGCCACCGCGATCGCGACGAACCACAGCGCCATGATCGGCCCGAAGCGCGCGCCGACGTGGCCGGTTCCGCGACGCTGGATCGCGAACAGCGCGACCAGGATCGCGACCGCGATCGGCAGCACGACGACGTCGAGTTCGGGCTCGGCGACGGCGAGCCCTTCGACGGCCGACAGCACCGAGATCGCCGGCGTGATCACGGCGTCGCCGTAGAAGAGCGAGACGGCGAACGCGCCGAGAATGGTCACCAGCCAGGACAGGCGCGGCCGGGTGCGCAGCGCGTGCGTGCAATGCGACAACAGGGCGAGCACGCCGCCCTCGCCGCGGTTGTCGAAGCGCAGCATGATCGTCACGTACTTCAGCGACACGATGATCATCACCGACCAGAAGATCATCGACAGCAGCGCGAAGACGTTCGCCTGGGTCAGGTCGAGCCCGCGATCGGGGTCGAAGGCGACCTTGAACGCGTACAGCGGGCTCGTGCCGATGTCGCCGAACACGACACCGAGCGCTCCGACGACGGCGGTGGGCAGACGCGTTCGGGAGACGGCCGGGCGCATGGGAGCGCGAAGTGTATCAGCGCGCGCGTCCGACGCGCGGGCGAGAACGCGCGTCGGCTCAGGCGTGGTAGCCGATGTCGCTGCGCACCTTGCCGCGGAACACCCAGTACGACCATGCAACGTACATCAGCAGCACCGGCAGCAGCAGCAGCGTGCCGACCATCAGGAAGGCAAGCGCCTTGGGCGAGGCAGCGGCGTCCCACAGGGTGATCGAAGGCGGCGCGATGTAGGGCCACAGGCTGATCACCAGACCGGTGAACGCGAGGAAGAACAGCGCAAAGGAGCAGACGAAGGGCAGAAGTTCGTTGCCGCGTCGCAGCGCCCGCAGCAGCAGCAGTGCCACCGCGATCGTGAGGAGCGGAACCGGCGAGAAATACAGCAGCTGCGGCCAGCTGAACCACCGCTCGGCAATCCGCGGCTCGGTAATCGGCGTCCAGATGCTGATCAGCGCGATGAAGGCGAGCACGACCCACAAGCTGCGGCGCGCCACCATCCGCGACCACTGCTGCAGGTCTGCCTCGGTCTTCAGCACGAGCCAGCATGCGCCCTGCAGCAGGTACGCGAATACCAGACCCAGGCCGATGAGCAACGGAAAAGGCGCGACCCAATCCCAGCTGGTGCCGACGAAGTGCCGACCCTCGACCTCGAAGCCCTGGATGAAGTTGCCGAGGATGATGCCCTGCGCATAGGTGGCCGCGAACGATCCGAGGACGAAGCCGGTGTCCCAGAACCCCCGGCGTGCGCCTTGCACCTCGCGAAACTCGAAGGCGACACCGCGAAAGAGCAGGCCGAGCAGCATCACCAGGATCGGGAAATACATTGCCGGAATGACGATCGCGAAGGCGAGCGGGAACACCGCGAGCATCGCGCCGCCACCGAGCACCAGCCACGTCTCGTTGAAGTCCCACACCGGAGACACCGAGCCGATCATCCGCTCGCGGTCCTCGGCATCGCGGCGAAACGCGAACAGCATCCCGACACCCAGATCGAAGCCGTCGAGCAGCACGTACATGAACACCGAAAGCGCGAGGATCGCCGCCCACAGCGGCACGAGGTCAAACGCCACGGCCGGTCTCCGGTTGCGGCATGCCCTTCGCGCCCGCCGCGCCCCGTCGCCGCTCGTCGGTGACCGCCGACAGCGGGCGCGCCGAACGCTTGCTCTTCTCGCCGGCGTCGTCGGCTTCGTCTTCCGAAGCAAGCTCGGGTCCGATGCGCACCATCCGGCGCATCAGCACGAAGCCGCCGCCGAAAATGACCAGGTATCCGACGATGTATGCCGCGAACGACAGTGCGACATCGGCGGCGCGCAGCGACGGGCTGACGGCGTCGGCCGTACGCATCAGTCCGTAGACGACCCACGGCTGGCGACCGACCTCGGTGACCGTCCAGCCGGCGAGGACCGCGAGGAATCCCGTCGGCATGCCGATCCGCGCGAAGCGCAGGAACGCGCGTGACTCGTAGAGTCGGCCACGACGGTGCGCGACCCATCCGGAGATCACGATCGCCAGCATCAGCAACCCCAATCCGACCATGATCCGGAACGCAAAATAGGGGAGCGCCACCGGCGGCCGATCCTCGCGCGGGAAGGATCGCAGCCCGCGCACCTCGGTGGAGAAGCCATGCGTCAGGTAAAGGCTGCCGATCGCGGGAATCGCCAGCTCGTATCGGTTGCGCTCGGCCTCCTCGTCGGGCACCGCGAACAGCGACAGCGGCACGTGCGTCGTGCTCTCCCACAGTCCTTCCATCGCTGCGAGCTTGGCCGGCTGGTGGTGCAGCGTGTTCAGCCCGTGCAGGTCGCCGACGAGGATCTGGAACGGCACCATCACGGCAAGAAAGACGAGCGACATCCGCACCATGATGCGCGACTCGTCGACGTGCCGGCGCTGCAGCAGGTAGTGCGCACCGACGCCGAGGATCACGAGCGCGGTCGTCACGACGAAGGCCGTGACCGTGTGCACCAGCCGGTACGGGAACGACGGATTGAAGATCAGCTGCACGAGATCGGCCGGCACGAATCTCCCGTCGACGACTTCGTGGCCGGCGGGTGTCTGCATCCAGCTGTTCGATGCGAGGATCCAGAACGACGACAGCAGCGTGCCGAATGCGACGAGATACGCGGACAGTACGTGCGCCCATTGCGGAACGAGCTTGCGTCCGAACAGCAGCACGCCCAGGAAGGCTGCCTCGAGGAAGAACGCGGTGATGACCTCGTAGCCGAGCAGCGGACCGATCACACTGCCGGTGGCGTCGATGAAGCGGCTCCAGTTGGTGCCGAACTGGAACGGCATGACGACGCCGGAGACGACTCCCATGCCGAAGGAGATCGCGAAGATCTTGATCCAGAAGGCCGACAGCCGTCGATAGACGTCGTCCTTGCGGATCCACCACAGCGTCTCGAGCGTGGCGATGTAGCAGGACAGCCCGACGGTGAACGCCGGCAGCAGGATGTGGAAGGCAATCACCCACGCGAACTGCAGGCGCGACAGCAGCAGTGCGTCCAAGACCTCTCCTCCCCCACGAGAACCCACGAGAACCCACGGGAAACCGCGGGAACCGACGAGAACCGGTGGATCGGCCAGCAATCCGGATGCCTGCAATCGTGACAGGTTCGTTTCGCGGCGCATCCCCCTACCCGTTGCCCGATTGCGCCCCTTGCGGCTACGCTCGCGGCAAACACCGGTGCCCAGGCAGGCACCGGGGAGTGGCGCCGGATTCCGGCGTGCGGAGGAGACATGCAACTGCCCCTCATCGTCGACGCCGGTCGACGCGAGCCGCTGCACGCGCAGATCTTCGAGCAGATCCGATGCCGTATCGTCGACGGCTCGCTGCGACCCAATGCGCGCCTGCCCGCCAGCCGCGCGCTCGCGGCCGATCTGTCGGTATCGCGCAATACGGTCGTGCTCGCCTACGAACGGCTCACCGCCGAGGGCTATCTCGAGATGCGCGGGCCGCTGGGCACTTTCGTCGCGATCGATGCAGCCGACGAGCGTTCTCTCGACCCCGCGCAGCGATCGGCGGCGCCATCGCCCAACCGGCCGCCCGCGTCGTCGCTGCCGCAATCCGCAACGCGCGTCGACGTGCTCGCCTTCGACGGGCACGCGCACACCGTCGTTCCGCCGCACGGCGAGCCGCTGCCGTACGACTTCTGGGTCGGCCGCCTCGATGCGCGGCTGTTCTCGCCACGCCACTGGCAGCGACTGCTCGCGCGCACGGTCTTCGAGATGCCGATCGGCAACTCGCTCTACACCGCGCCCGCCGGACTGCCGGCGCTGCGCGAAGCCGTTGCGCATCACGTGGGGATCGCACGAGGCATCGCCGCCAGCGCAGGTGAGGTGCTGATCGTCAACGGCATCCAGGAGGCGCTGAACATCGTTGCGCGCCTGTTCGTGCGCCGGGGGCGGCGCGTCGCGATCGAAAACCCGGCCTACCTCGGCGCGGCAAACGTGTTCACCAGCTACGGCGCGCGACTCGTTCCGGTCGACGTCGACGGGTGCGGCATCGATCCGCGCGGATTGCCGCCGAACGCCTCGCTGCTCTACGTGACGCCCTCTCACCAGTACCCCACCGGCGCGACGCTCGCGCTCGAGCGGCGCGATCGCCTGCGCGACTGGGCCGCGCGCAACGACGCGTGGATCATCGAGGACGACTACGACAGCGACTTTCACCATGGCGGCGCACCGCTGCCGGCGCTCAAGGCGCGCGACGACGCACAGCGCGTGTTGTATTGCGGAACCTTCTCCAAGAGCCTGGGCGGCGGCTTGCGCATCGGTTACATGGTCCTGCCGCCGCAGTTGATGCCGGCGGCAACGACGGTCAAGGCGCTGTTGAACAACGCCAGCGCCTGGCATCCGCAGGCGCTGCTCGCCGAATTCCTGTCCTCCGGGGCCTTCCTGCACCATCTGCGCCGGATGCGCACCGCGCATGCGTCGCGCCGCGACGCGCTGCTGCGGGCGTTGCGCGAACATTTCGGAGAACCCGAGGTGAGCGGCGCGCAGTCGGGCATGCACCTGGTCTGGCGCCTGCCGTCCACGCTGCCCGAATCGCGCGTGCTGCGCGCACGCGCGCACGAACGCGGCGTGGGTCTGTACGACTTCGACGGCGCGAACGTCTACATGGCCGACACGCGAACGCGCGCGCAATACGCGCGCGCACTCGTCCTCGGCTATGCCGCGCTCGACGAAGGCGAACTCGCGGTCGCGGTGCAGCGCATCGCGCAGGTCGCGTGCGCCGCACGCGACGAGCCCGTGCCGGCGTGATCGCATCGCCGCGGCGCGGCGCTGCACCGATGGCTCCGCCGCTTTTGCCGGCGATGGCCCTTGTCCGGTGTGTCAGGCTGTCCATACTCGGCTCGTGTTCAACCGGACGCCGCGCCCACGGCGATGCGAGCACGACATGTCGATGCGCACGAGCTCCTTTGTCTTCGTTTTCCTGATCGCGGCGGCGTTCCTGGCGGCAGCGCCCGCGACGGCGAAGATCTGGGATTCGGTTCCCGACGAACAGATCCAGGCGCTCGGCCTGGACCGCGACTCCTCGCCGAAACAGCTGTTCGACGCCGTCGAGCAGCGCTGGCGCGAGCAGTTCACGAAAGGCAAGCTCGCCAAGTGGTGGGAGCCGATCGAGCTCGACCAGTACCTGGCGCCCACGCTGTTCTACAAGCCCCCCCAGGTCGACATCGAAGCGACGCGAGCGCAGTGCGTCGAGTGCCACACCGGCGTCACGCACGGATGGGTCAAGTCGTGGGAGAAGAGCGTGCACGCGAACCTCGACGAGATCCGGCAGCTGCCGGCCGACGACGTGCGCGCCTACAAGAAGGAGATCATCGCCGAGGTCGAGGACAACCTGCGCTCGATGGGCAAGCTCGGCGCCGATGCGCCGCTGAAGGACGTAGGCTGCATCGACTGCCACATGGGCGTGGGCAAGAGCTCCGGCCATCACGTGCGCGACCTCCGGCTGCCCGACCGCGCCGTCTGCGGCACCTGCCACGTGCGGCAGTTCGCCGAAGCCGAATCGGAGCGCGACACGCTCGTGTGGCCGCAGAAACAATGGCCGAACGGGCATCCGTCGCACACGGTCGACTATCTGGCCAACGTCGAGCTCGAGACGTGGGCTGCATTGCCGCAGCGCGAGGTGGCCGCGGGCTGCACGATGTGCCACACGAACCAGGCCAAGTGCGACAACTGCCACACGCGACACGAGTTCTCGACCGTCGAGGCGCGCAAGCCGCAGGCGTGCGCCACCTGCCACAACGGCGTCGACCACAACGAGTTCGAGAACTACATGATGTCGAAGCACGGCACCGTGTACCAGACGCACGGTGATCAGTGGAACTGGCACGCGCGCCTGCAGGATGCGATGGACAAGGGCGGCCAGACGGCACCCACCTGCCAGAGCTGCCATTTCGAGTACAACGGCAAGTACAGCCACAACGTCGTGCGCAAGGTGCGCTGGGCGTTCCTGCCCTTCAAGAGCATCGCCGACAACCTCGACCATCAATGGTTCCAGGACCGGCAGAAGGCCTGGATCGGCACCTGCTCGCAGTGCCATTCGCCGCGCTTCGCGACGACGTACCTCCAGATGGCCGACAAGGGCATCGTCCAGGGCATCGAGCTGGTCGAGCAGTCGCGCAAGGTCGTGCAGAAGCTCTATGACGACGGCCTGATGATCGGACAGAAGACGAACCGGCCGGCGCCGCCCGCGCCCGAGAAGGACGCGGCCGGCGGGTTCTATTCGCTCTTCCTGTCGGAGGGCAACAATCCCACGATCGTCGATCGCACCTTCGCCGAGATGTGGGAACAGCACGTCGCACAGCACATGAAGGGGCTGCTGCACGTGAATCCGGGCGGCTGGACCTACTCGGCCGGATGGTCGGACCTCATACGCGACCAGACGATCATCAACGAGGCCGACACCGTCTTGCGCGAGAAGGCTGCGCTCCTCGAAAGGGTGCGCAAGCTCGAGGGCTCCACCGGCACGGGGTCGAGCGGCAAGGACGGCACGAACCCGGGCAGCACGGGCGGCAAGCCGGCGACGTCGAGCTCGTGGGACAACCGCGCGGGCGAGCACCTTGCCGCGCTCGGCACCGACACCCGTGCGCTCGGCGCGGGCCTGGGCTTCGTCGGGCTGCTGCTGACGCTCGGCGGCGTTCGCGGACTGCGCGGTCGTCGCGCCAAGAGGCAGTAACGGCGATGCATGCGCCGAACGCAGCATCGCATCGCCGACGCTCGCTCGCGGCGGTCGCCGCCGGCGCGATCGTCCTCGTCGCCGCAGCGGTGCTGTGGCGGCACTCGCCCGACCCGGCGCCGCCGTATCGCTACGTCGTCGATCCGACGCTCTCCGGCGAGCGGGCACAGACGCTCGAGCCGATCCTCGAGCGCGGCATCGCGCTCGAGCAAGGACGCGTCGTCACCGCCGGCGGCGACACGGCAGCCGAGTTCGTGCTGGCGCGCTCGGCGTCGGGCGCCGTGCTGCTCGACTGGCGCGCGCGCGTGGACGAACCCTTTCTCACGTTGATGCCGCAACCCGGCGAGATGGTCGAGGTTGCCGACGCGATCCGCCGTCACCTGCCCCCCGACGGCGTCTTGCTGGCCTGGTGGGACACGTCGCGTGCGCTGCGCCTGCTCGCCGAGCTGCCCGTCGTTTTCGATCGGCACCTGGCAGAGCCGCTGATCGTGCCCGCACGCTGGCAGGCGCAGCGCGAATCCGTCGCAAGGCTCGATCGGCGCTTCTTCGCTGTCGGCGCGGCACGGGGCGGTGCGCGCGCAGAGCGCGGTGACACCGCGGCAACCGGCGACGACGAGCCGTCCGATGCTTCGGTCGAGCGCGAGCGGTTTCATCGCTTCGTCGACGCACTGCTGTCCGACGAGACCACCGGAATCGCCGCCCTGCGCGAGCTTGCCGCGGGACGGCCGGCCGTCGTCGTGCTGCACGTACGCGACGCGCTGCTGCTCGGCGCGATCGATCCGGCGCGCATCGGCGTCGCGTTTCGCGACCTCCCCGGAATGGCTCCCTCGCACGCGGCCATCCGCACCGTGCGCGACTGGATGAGCGCGAACGGGCTGCAGGCCTACACGGTGCTGCACCGCGAAGGTCAGCCGCTGCGCGCCGTTGCGCTCACCGATCGGGCGTCGGGCGACACCCTGGCCGCGAGACTGCTGCCTTTCGTCGGCAATCGACAGGACGACGTGGCCGGTGCCACGCTCGTCTACCGAGCAGGCGCCTTCGTCGTCTTCGAACTCGACACGCGATCGGCCAGTTCGGCGGCGTCGGCCGGTGCACGCACTTTCGCGTCGTTGTCGAAATAGACGTACACGTCGCGCCCGCGCGGCCGCCGGCCAGGCGGCGGATCCGGCGCGGCCAGCACGTGTTCGGCGTCGTCGGGCTCGCCCCCTTCGGCCCACGCGAGCACCCGTCGCGTCCACGCATCGAGCGCGGCATCGTCGTAGCCGCTGACGTACAGCTCCTCGGATCCGTGCAGTCGGCAATAGACGAAATCGGCGGTGAGGTCCATCAGCCGTGGCCAACGCACGGAGTCGGCACACACGAGTGCGACGCGATACCGGCGCAGCATCTCGACGAAGGCGGGCTCGCGGAAGCTCTCGTGGCGGATCTCGATCGCGTGTCGCAACGCACGCACGGGCGCCTCGGGGATGCCGTCGTCGTTCGCGATGCGCTCGTCGTGTGCACGCGCCATTTCGGCTGCGCGCGCGGTGTCGTGCGGCAGCGATGCGAGGAACCGTTCGAAGCGCGAGGCGTCGTAGCGCAGGAACGGCGGGAACTGCCACAACAGCGGCCCGAGCTTCTCACCGAGCCGCAGCACGCCCGAGGCGAGGAAATTCGCCAGCGGCGTGTCGATCTCGCGCAGCCGCCGCACGTGGGTGATGGAGCGCGGCGCCTTCACCGAGAACACGAAGTCCTCGGGCGTCTCGTCATGCCAGCGCACGAAGCTCGACGCATGCTGCAGCCGGTAGAAGGTGCCGTTGATCTCGATCGAATCGAAGAGACTGGCCGCATACGGCAGCTCCTCGTCGTGCGAGAGCCGGTCCGGATAGAAGACGCCGCGCCATGGCGCATACGTCCAGCCGGAGATGCCGATGCGGACCCGGCCGGAACTTGCCTGCCCGTCGTTGCTCGTGTTCATGACGCACCGCGAGCGAGCGGCGCGCCCGCATCAGAACCAGCCGGTCAGCGCCACGCTCGCGTGACGGCGCCAGTAGCCCGAGCCGCCGCCCGACAGGCCCATGCCGCTGCCCGAGCCGCCGAGTTGCGCGCGCAACTGCAGCGTCGGCGACAGGTCGCGTGCGACGGCGAGCTCCCACAGATGCGGCTTGCCGCTCGTTCGCCCGTCCCAGCCGTCGACCTCGCGTGCGGTGCCGACACCGGCACGCGCCGCCACCTGCCACTGGCGCCAGTCCCTCGCGATCGAGACGAAGGCCCGCGCTTCCCGGTACGCCTTCGGATTCCAGTAGCCACGCCAGGCGAGATCCGGCCCGGTCGGGTCGGAACTGCGGAAGGCGAGCGCCTCGACGCCGGCACGCACGCGCGGCGCGGCGACGATGGTGCGTTCGATCCGCCCGTACAGGCGATCGCGTTCGTTGCCGTCGTCGAAACGAAAATGCGCGAGCGAGCCGGCAAGGGTCCAGGCGAGCGCAGGCCGGAAATCGATGCCGATCGATGCAGCGTCCACGTGCACCCGCTCTTCGACCGCCTTCGGCGTCTCGATCGTCTCGCGCACGAGCTCGGCATCGACGCGGAGGGCGTCCGTCGGCAGCCAGCGCAGGCGAGCCGCGCCGGTCAGCGGCTTCCAGCCGCCGTAGTCGTTGAACGCGATCGATGCGCTCGGCCAGGCGACGCCCCAGCGCGATTCGATGCTGCCCATGCGCGCGCTCGCCTGCGTCTGCCAGCGCCGCGCGTCGACGCGGCCGTTCGGATCGTCGAAGCGCACGCGGCGCAACGCCGTCTCGAGCGCGCGCCCTCGTTCGAAATGCCAGCCGGTGGCCACTTGCAGCGTCCGCGTGTCGAGTTCATCGCGGTCGGTGGACGTATCGAGCGCGGCAGACCACCAGCGCGAACGCTCGCGCGCGGTGCGGAAGCGCCGCAGCCACTGCGCGTCGCGATGCTCGATCGTCGCGAGCGCGTCGTCGGCGAGGTCGTCGAACCCGCTCCAGCGCAGCGCCCGCGCATAGTCGAAGCGCGCCTCGTCATCGAGCGACGCGGGCCTGGCCTGCCGGTACGCCAGCACCGCCGCGCGATGGCGGCCGGCGTCGTTCAGCGCGCGCGCGAGGCCCAGCCGGCTGCGCCGGTCGTTCGGGTCGCGCGCGAGCAGCGCCTCGAACGCAGCGATGCCTTCTTCGTGGCGCCCGAGCCAGACGAGGATCTGCGCGGCGCGGCGTGCATTGGTCGCGTCGTCCGGCTCGATGCGCAGCGCTTGCCGATACGCGGCGAGCGCGCCGGCCAGGTCTTCACGCTGCTGCCGCGATTCGGCCACGCCGCGCCATGCGTCGGCGGCATCGGCATCGTGCGCGGCCGCCTCGAGGAACAGCGCCTCGGCGTCGGTCGCATCGCCCGACCACAGCGTCTGCCACGCGAGCGACGAAAGCACGTCGGCGCGCCGCTGCGGCGCGACGGCGAGTACGCGCCGGTACATCGCGGCCGATTCGCGGTTGCGGTCGGCAAAGCCGAGCACGCGTGCGACCTCGATCAGCAGGTCGGCGTCGCGGGGGCGCTGCGCGAGCAGGGACTCGTAGCGCTCGAGCGCCTGCTCGAACTCGCGGCGGTCGACTTCTGCCCGCGCACGCGCGAGCTCGTCGGCGAAGGCGCACTCGGTCGACTCGAGGGGCGCTGCCTGCGCCGGTTGCGCCGGTTGCGGCGTCGGCTGCTGCGCCTCGGCGCCACCCGCGAGGCAAAGGAACGCAACCGCGAACGCCGCCGGGCGGCGCAGCCGAACGCGCGTCACGCACCGGCTCCGGCGCGGCGCGTGTCCCAGCGCACCGGTCGCCGCTGCGCTCGGCGCAGCAGCCACGGCAGCGAAACCACCGCGGCGAGCGCAAGCAGCATCCAGTAGACGATCGGATACCAGATCGCATAGGGCGCCATGCGTACGATCGACGGGTCGTAGCGCTGGTCGATCCACGCACCGACTGCGAGCTGCAGCACGCACATCGTGCCGATCGTCATGCCCCACAGGTTCGGAATCGGCGAGGCGCCGACGGGCGGCAGTCCGACCGCCCACGACGCGACCCAGATCACGGTGAGCACGACGAAACACAGTGCCCACAACGTCGACAGCGACGACTCGGCGAACACCGGCCACATGCGGCGGAATTTCCAGTGCATCATCACGTCGCGATGTCGGCGCAGCACCTGCATCAGGCCGCGCGCCCAGCGCAGCCGCTGCTTCCACAGTCCACGGAAGGTCGAAGGCACCGCCATCCAGCACACCGCGCGCGGCTCGTAGCGCACGTCGTAGAAGCGCTTCTGCAGCTTCCACGTCAGGTCGATGTCCTCGGTGGGCATGTCGGGACTGAAGCCGCCGACGTCGAAGAGCGCGCTGCGGCGGAACGCGGCGACCACGCCCGAAACGGTGACGACGCGGCCCCAGATGCGCTGCGAGCGGCGCAGCAGGCTCACGATCGACGAGAACTCGATCGACTGCAGCCGCGCGAGGAAGGTGCCGGTGTTGCGAACGCGCGGATTGCCGGTGACCGCGGCGACGCGCGCCGACGCGAAATGCGGAACCATCGTGCGCAGCAGCTCGGGCTGCGGCTCTGCGTCGGCATCGAGGATCAGCACGATCTCGCCGCGCGCAAGCGGCAGCGCGTCGTTCAGCGCGAGCGCCTTGCCCTCGTTCACCGACTTGTGCACCACGCGCAGCCGCGGGTCGGCGAATGCGCGCAGCACCTCGTGCGTCGCGTCGGTCGACCCGTCGTCGATCGCGATCACCTCGAAATCGGGATAGTCGAGCGCGAGCACGCTTTGCAACGCGCGCCCGACGACCGCCGCCTCGTTGTGCGCAGGGATCAGAACGCTCGCGAAGGGCAGCGGTCCTTCGTCGCGCGGGGGCGGCCGGCGCTGTTCCCAGCGCAGCCGGAACATGATCGACGTCGTCATCCAGAGGATGCTGGTGGCGATCGGGTACGCGGCGAAATACACCAGCGACCAGTCGTAGAAGGCGGTGGCCTGGAGCCAGCGCAGGAACTGCTCGAAGGCGGCGATCATGATGCCTGCCCGAGGCTGTTCGGGTTGCTCTCGACCGAGGTCGAAGGCTGCGGCCAAGGCGCCGTCGCGGCAGCCTTCGCCGGCGCCGCCACCGTATCGTCGGGCGCAGACGAGGCGCCGGCCGCGAACGGCACCGGCACCGTGACGATCGCGCGATACCGCTTCGTGCCCGACTCGACGTCGATCCGGATGCGGTCGGCTTGCGCAAGCGCGCTCCAGTCGGCCTGCACCCGCTGGCCAGCCCAGTCGACCTCGTAGCGGCATTGCACCGGCGCGACTTCGCGGCGGCGGTGCCGGCCACGATGCAGCGCGAGATTGTGCGCGATCCAGGTGGCCGTCAGCGTCGGCAGCACGATCGCCGAGGCGACGATCAGCGTCCACAGCTCGTGCGCTTCCCAAGGACGCTGCGCGACGCGGATCCAGCCGAGGACGAACAGCGTCCAGCCGAATGCGAGTGCGACGACATGCACCGCCGCGCGCCCGCACGATCCGAGCGGCGCAGGACCAGCGACCGACATCCTGCGGCTACCGCAACGAGTGGCGCTTGCGCCTGGCGACGAATCCGAGACCGCCGGCGGCGATCATCCCGAGCGTGCCGGGCAGCGGAATGCGGGTCGGGTCGATGACGAGATGGTCGGTGGGAACCGGCGCCCACGGGCCGTCGCCGTGCAGCCAGGCGAGTTGCACGACGCCGGCCTGCAGACGGTTGTAGGCGCCCAGCTCGAAGCGGTACAGGCCTTCGGAGAGCAGCAGGTCGTCGGTGAAGCCCATGCGTTCGCGCGCGCTCAGGATGAAGTCCGAAGAGATTTCGACGAACTCGCCGTCAGCGCCGTGGATCCGCAGGAAGAAGCCGTCGTCGTAGAGAACGCCGAAGTTGTAGAGTCCGGCGCCGGTGATGCGCAGAAAACCCGAGTATTGCGCCGTCCAGTTCTCCGCCGGCATCTCGTCAGGCATCGACGACACATCGCCCCAGGCCGTCCTCCCCCATGCATCGCGGTAGACCTGGTTCGCCTGGTCGATGCGCGCGACGGCGCCGCGCCAGCTCGCCGTCGCGGGCACTTCGCCCGACTGCACGCGCGCCCAGTCGCTCAGCCCCCAGATCCCGGACCCCCAGGAAAGGCTCCCGATCGGGACGTAGCCCGCGGCGGGCGTCGCCGAGTATTTCTTTGCGTCCTCGTTCCAGTAGACCGAGGAGCCGTGCCATTGCGAATCGATCGCGCGGAACTCGGCGAACGCGCCGGTGCCGGTTTTCGACGGACCTGCAATCGTGGGATGAAGCCCGATCGGTTCTGCGTTTACCGAACCGACCGCGCAAGCCAGAAGCGCTGCTGCGCAAAGCGGCCAAAAACGGGGGGACGACATGACACCTGCGAATTCGTACTGCGAAGCTGCGCGCGCAGTGTAGCCGCCGACCCCTGCTTCGAATCGGACTTTCTCAGTGACTGTTGCGCCGAGCATACGCCGGGCGCGCCGACCGGCGGGGCCCCGGCGCCGTCGGACCCCGCGCACTGGCATGCGTCACGCAACTTGCCGCTGCAGCGCTCCTCGGTGCCGCTTGCAACGCCGAAGCAGATTTACTTTGGTCGGCAAAGTGCACAGAGCTTGTTGCCATCCGGATCGCGCACGTATGCCAAATGCATCGCGCCGAGTTTGCCTTCGCGCAAGCCCGGCGGTTCTTCGATGGAAGTACCCCCATGCGCAACGGCCACGTCGTGGAACTGCTGCACCTGCTCCGGCGAAATGCACTTGAACCCGATCGTGCCGCCATTGGCGACCGTTGCCGACTTGCCGTCGATCGGTTCGGTGACGCAGAACGTCCCGCCATCGTGCCGGTAGAACAGGCGCGTTTGTCCGGTGCTGTTCTGATTTCGCAGCGCTTCTCCCGCCCCGAGCAAGCCGAGCACCGCGTCATAGAAGCGCTTCGAGCGCTCGATGTCATTCGACCCGATCATCACGTGGCTGAACATCCATGCATCTCCGTTGTCTTCGGTCTTTCGATACAGAATCTCGATCGCGGATTCTTCGCGGCGGAACGCGCTCCAACGCTGGACACGAGCGGCGGCCGACAGACAACGAAACCGGCTGCTGGACATCCACCCGATGGTCATGCATCACTACGCCGCCCACAGGACAAGACCGGCAGGCGAGCGAAGAATAACGGAGCACGGCAGTCGGTTCCAGGACATCTCCTCGGCGATGGGCTCGATTGCCGCTCGTGCCGCGTTCGTGCTGCCTGCCGCGGAGCTAAGCGCGCGAAGGTCGAAGGCCGGAGCGTGTCCGCTTCGGCGAAGGTCCAGGTTTCGCTCGCCGTGCTCTTGCAGCGGCGCTTCGGCGGCTCGCGGCGCGCAAGGCTTCTTCGGTCCACTTGTTCAGACTCGTGCCGCTGCGGGCAGCAGCCTCGAGTGCGGCAGCATGGACGCCGGGAGACACCCTCAGCAGGAGTTTGCCGCTGGCGGGCTTCTCCGGTCCGCTGCCAAGGCTCTCGCAAGCCGCGATGTAGAGTCGTCCACCACGGCGTGAAGATTCGCCTCGAACTCCGGGATCGATTCGCCGTGGAACGAGATGATGTCGTCCACCCCTCGGTGCGCAGATTCAGCGACCCGGCCGTTTCGCCCGAATGAATGCACTGAAGAACCTGCCGTCGACTTCTTCCGCGATCCTGGCGGCATCGAGCCCGCTCGCGCCCAGGAACTCGCGCGCATCGTCCGCCCGGTAGACGCGCGTAGGCTCGATCTCGATGTCGGTGAATCCCGCGGCCGAGAGCTTCGATCGATAGTCGCCTTCGTCGAGGGCGCCAGCCACGCAGCCGACCCAGGCGAGCACGCTCTGTCGCACTTCCGGATGAATCTGTCCGCGCGTGACGACATCGGAGACGGCGAAGCGTCCGCCCGGCTTCAGTACGCGGAACGCTTCGCGCAGCACCTGGTCCTTGTCGACCGACAGGTTGATCACGCAGTTGGAGATGATCACGTCGACGGCGGCGTCGGGCAGCGGAATGTGCTCGATCTCGCCCTTCAGGAACTCGACGTTGGTCGCCTGCGCCTGCCTCTTGTTCTCGTTGGCGAGCGCGAGCATCTCGTCGGTCATGTCGAGACCATAGGCCCGGCCCGTGGGGCCGACGCGGCGCGCCGACAGCAGGACGTCGATGCCGCCGCCCGAACCGAGATCGAGCACGACCTCCCCGGGCCGCAACTCGGCCAGTGCAGTCGGATTGCCGCAGCCGAGGGACGCGAGCACGGCTGCTTGCGGCAGGCTGTCGGTCTGGACCGCGTCGTAGAGATCGCGGGTGATCGGGTCGGCGCCGGACAGCGCGGTGCCCGAGCAGCACGACGAGGCCTGGGCGGCGGGAGCCGGCGCGCTGCCGCCGCAACACGACGTCGAAGCGCCCTGCCCGCGAACGCTTCGCGCCACCTCACCGTATTTCTGCTTCACGACGTGCTCGAGGTCGGCGTCACCCATCGTCTGTTCTCCTGGTTCCTGGTTGCGGCTGTCGCTTGCGGCCGTTGCTTGTCGGCATAACGTAATTTCGAATATACTGGAAACATGGAAGAATTCAAGGTGGTTCGCGCGCTGGCAGCGCTGGGGCAACCGCATCGACTGAAGGTATTCCGCGCGCTCGTCGTCGCCGGCGACGCCGGGCTGACGCCGGGGACGATCAGCGAGGCGCTCGCGCTCCCGGCGGCCACGCTGTCGTTCCACCTGAAGGAACTCGCCGTCGCGGGCCTCGTCACGCAGGAGCGCGCAAGCCGCCACGTGATCTATCGTGCGGACTACGCGTTCATGAATGCACTGCTGGCGTACCTGACCGACCACTGTTGCGAGGGGGCTCCCTGCATCGACACGCCGACCGCCTGCTGCGACACCCGAGCGAACGCGTGACGATCTGCATCCGCGTTCGGTGCACGCGCGTCGCAACGCGAAGCACGTGCCGGGGCGATGCACCGAGGGCTGCGCTCCTGCCGATCGCGCGCAGCTGAACGACGATTGCGGATCTGGAAACCATGGGAATCTTCGAGCGTTACCTCAGCGTCTGGGTGGCACTGGGCATCGCCGCGGGCGTCGGCCTCGGCCTGGCCGCGCCGGGTCTGTTCGAGGCGGTGGCGCACCTGGAATGGGCGCACGTCAACCTCGTGGTCGCGGTGTTCATCTGGGTGATGATCTTCCCGATGATGGCCCAGATCGACTTCGCCGCGGTGAAGGACGTCGGCAAGCGCCCCAGGGGCCTGATCCTCACGCTGGTCGTCAACTGGCTGGTCAAGCCGTTCACGATGGCCGCCCTGGCGGTGCTCTTCTTCGAGCACCTGTTCGCGCCCTGGGTCGACCCGGCATCGGCCTCCGAGTACATCGCCGGCATGATCCTGCTCGGCGTGGCCCCGTGCACGGCGATGGTGTTCGTCTGGAGCCAGATGACGCGGGGCGACCCGAACTACACACTCGTGCAGGTGTCGGTCAACGACCTCGTGATGGTGTTCGCGTTCGCGCCGATCGCCGCGTTCCTGCTGGGCGTTACCGACGTGCACGTGCCATGGGAGACGCTGCTGCTGAGCGTGGTCCTGTACGTCGTGCTGCCGCTGGTCGCCGGAGTGCTCGCGCGTCGCGCGCTGCTGCAAAGCGGCCCCGAGCGGCTCGCCCGGGCGATCGGGGCGCTGAAGCCGTGGTCGATGGTCGGCCTGGTCGCCACCGTCGTGCTGCTGTTCGGCTTCCAGGCCGGTACGCTGATCGCACAGCCGTTGGTGATCGTGATGATCGCCGTGCCGCTCGTCCTGCAGTCCTACGGCATCTTCTTTCTCACTGCGATCGGTGCCCGCTGGCTCCGGTTGCCGCACTCGATCGCCGCGCCCGCCTGCCTGATCGGAACGTCGAACTTCTTCGAGCTTGCCGTCGCAGTAGCGATCTCGCTGTTCGGCCTCGGTTCGGGCGCTGCGCTCGCCACCGTCGTCGGCGTTCTCGTCGAGGTGCCGGTGATGCTTTCGCTCGTGGCGATCGCGAATCGCAGCCGGCACTGGTTCCCGGCCGGGGATGCGCGCGAGGCCGAGGGCGCGCCGCAGGTGGAGGAAGTGGCACCGAGCGCGCGTCCGGCACGGTGAAGCAATCGCACGGGTGCCGGCGCCGCCGGGCTGTCGTGCCGAGCGCAGCACACCGACCGGCGCCGTTGCGTACCGTTGCGCATCATCTGTGCGCCACGTCGCCGAAACGCTGCAAAAGGCTGCATTTCCGGTCGGGCAACCGACTCCTGGGCACAAAAGGCCGCATTTCGGAGCGTTGCTGGCGCCCGTCGAGTTCCTGGCGAGAGGGGCATACGAACCGGCACGGCAGTCAAGGGGCTTCGGCCGATTGAACCAATTCATGCCCCCAAACAGGCCCCATTCTGTCGCCGTAGCGCTTAACGACTGCCAGCGGCCGGCCTTCTACGCCGAATGCCAGATCGTAGACCAACGCCCGAGCCAAAGCAGCACAGCAATCTCTTGGGCAAATGTCGCAAGGAATATTCCGGTCACAAGCCACGCGAGCCCAAAGACCAACAGCGCGTAGTTCCCTGTAACCGCCTCTCGTAGATCCCGGTGCAAGCTCCCTACAGCGCGCTCGCGTTCCTGCTTTTCCGCTTCGATCTGCGCGTCGAGTTTGTCTCGCAGCTCGTCAATCTGGACGTGGGCGGTATCCAAGCTTGCATCAACCTGAGAAACGTATTTCTCGATCGCCGCAAGTCGTTCCGGTACCGAGGCATCAGGAACCAGCTGGGTCCGTACGCGACCGCGGCCCCTCGCCATATCGCCGGGAAGCGTTCCGCCTCCGCCTATTACGCCCCCGGGTGGTTTGCCAAACTCCTTCAGCCACGCAAAAGTGCGAGAAAGGAAACCGCCCCGATCGAAATGGGCTGCAGTTCGGGCCAAGTCTCGCCACACGGTCCCGACGCCGATCAGCTGCAATAGCAAACCAAGGAGGCGGAATCGAAGGTCGACCGGACGGCCATCAACGCTCGGCAACGGATAAAAAAGCACCCCCAGGACGACAAATACAAGCGCGATGTTTGCCCAGAAAAGTCTGTTCCTGTTTGCCCAGTTCCACTTGTAGGTCAGCCAAGCCCGCGCTTGATGTACCCACTGCATCCTCGCTCCCTAAACGAAATCACGACGCTCGATGCAATGCCCGTTCTGCCGAAACCGAGCGAACATTAGCACTCCGCCATAGCGATCAACGCAAGCGTTCCTAGCACTGGTAAGCCGGACGGACGACCACGAATTTTCTAACGAGCGAGCATTCAGTTAGCTAAGCGACGATGCCGAATTGCAGTCCAGTTGACACAATCGTCAGCCGCCCCGACACTTTGCCCTATTCCTCATTCCGCGGGAAGAGCATGACAACTAGAACGCTTCTAATCTTTGTAACGGCAATATTGAGCGGGTGTGCTACCGCTGCCGGCTCAGACTTTCATCCCAAAACCGTATCAGGGGCGGAATGCAAGGCCTCATGCGCTCGCGATATGGCAGCCTGCCGCGCATCGTCATACACGTGTGATCGTGCTGCCGCGACCTGTATGGCTGCTTGTAGGGAACTCGACGCGCTATCGAAGTAGTCGCGTTAACGCTCTAGTACGGAAGGATCAGGTCACAATCCCCGCCAGTTGAAGCAGCATTTTCGCCGGACTTGCACCCATGCTCCCGCCAATGCACGAAGCAAAAATTTCTAGGGTGCAGCGGAAGCGAGCATCGCGATATGCAACTCAATAACCTTAGTAACACCCTGTCGGTTGCCGGAGTGGTGAGTCGCTCGCGCCAGCCGCGATTCGCTCAAGGTCGGCGTCGCCCAAACGATGCACGCAATCTGCTCGGATCCGCGCGCCGGCCGGCCCCGAGTGTTCCCGCCGGTTCATGAACACGCCGCCGATCTCCTTCGCCGCCTGTTCGAGTGCCGCAGCCGCGAGCGTGACGTTCCCTCGCATCAACGCCTGTTCGTACAGCCGTTGCAAGGCGCGAAGGCGGAACGACTGATTCGCGATCGGAACCGACGCCGCGTCGCGCAGGAATGCCTCGCGCGTCGCGAAGAACAGGTCCGACCAGCGCTTCGCTAGCGAACGCCCCGCGACCTTCTCGGGGTCGTAGCACTGCACCTGCTGCCGCGTGACGACGGCGTCGAATTCGTCCTTTACGGCCGCGACGATCTGTGCAGGCGTGTCGTAGCACGCGAGCGCTTGCACGATGCGCGTCTTGATCGGGTCGTCGAGCCTTGCCATTTCCTCGAATCGTATCGGACCGGTACAGGTTGCGGGGCCGCGCGGACGAACGCCTACGCTACCGCCCCCGGCGGCAGGTCGGCCCACCAGTCGAAGTCGTCCTCGACAGGCTTGCCGGCGCGAATAGCCGCCAGTAGCACCTCGATCATCCGTTTGTTCGACACGCCGAACGGTTGCGGCGCCGGCAGATCGAACCGCTCGGAATAGCGGACTGCAACTTGGATCACGTCTTCGTCCGTCATCGTTTCGCCCTCCCTCGTGGTCGGCGTAGGTGCCCGCCGCGCGGCTTGAGATCGCCGCCGCGGGCTGTCGCGGTTGCTTTGCCTGACGCGGGCGACTCACGACTAAGGCCCCGCCCGGCCGCCCGAACAGGATCGGCCGGTCCTACTCCCCTATCGGTCGTCTCAGGCGCCGCGCAATGCCCTCCGGCTGATGTACGGCGCGCCGAGGGGGCACGGCAAGGCCATCGGTCGCCTTTCAGCTTCGACGCGTCGCCCAGATCACGCGCAAGCGCCCGATCGATGGCCGCAAGACGCGCACGCACCGCACGCCGGATCGCGTCGCGCTCGCGCCGAATCCCGTGCATCGTCTCGTGCCGGCGATGCCAGCTTCGCGGCAGGCGCACGACTCTTGCCATCGACCACTCGCGCACGACCTCGGCGTGCCACAGCCGCGCACGCCCCGCGCCGGCGCGGGGCGCGACCTCGACCGACAGCCGGCCGGCGACGTAGCGTGCGACGTACGCGACGCCGCGAACGCGCACGACCGCTTCCCACGCGAAGCCGTCGTCGTGCAACGCAATCGACTGAACGTCGGTTCCTTCGTGGCGGTTCGTCGCCATGATCGGGCGCCTCATTCGACCGAGTCGCGCAGCGCGCCGAGCGCACGCGCAACCGGCAGCCAATCGGCGATCGTGCCGACGGCGTACGAACCGAACCGATCGCAAGCGATCACGTCCTCACCGACGATCTCGACCGAGTCGACGCCGACGACCGATGCTTCGCGAATCCAGTTCGCAACGAACGTGCGCAACTTCTCGCCGCGTTCAGGCGACAGGGTGGCGGTGGCGGTTGCGTTCATCTTCGTTGACTCCGTGCAAGGTTGCGATGCTTCGACAATGCGCGACGAGCGCCGCTCGATGCAACGCGATTGTCGGTAGTACGGCGCGACCGAAAAGCGCATGAAACGGGCGACGAACGGCTGGCGATGCGCGCACTCGGCCTCGCATCCCGCGCCGCGCCGGCTGCGCACGGCTCAATCGCTCGAAAGTTCACCGCTTTTCGGTTGCACGGGACACGCTTGTCGAGTGAACCCACTACCGAAAGTTGATGCACGTCCCGACGAACGGCAGCCGAATCGCGCGTCATCCGTCTATCGTCGCCTGCGCGGCGCGCGCGACCGCGGCTTCGGCCTCCTGCGCATCGACGACGAAGGCTTTGTGCATCGCGGCTTGCTGGTCGCCGCGATCGGATGCGATACCGAAGAACGGAAGATCGCGGACAACGGATGCATGCGTGAGGTACGCGGAGCACCGAGCGCCGCGTCGCACGATGGCATTACCGAGCGCCTTCGCACGCCCGAACGCCCGGCCGAGCCGCTCGATAGCCTCGCAATGCTCGCAATCGGCAGCGACCAGTTCGGCATTGAGCCACGCGACTTCCGCTTCGCGCAGCGCTTTCGCGGCTTCGTCGCGTTCAGCCTTCGCAGCTTCGAGCCTTCGCGCCAAACCGACGGCGGCCGCTTCGGAGCGCTGCGCGTCGTCGTTCGCTCGGTTCGCTGCTCGTTGCGCTGCGTCGAGCCGGGAATACGCCTGTGCGAGATCAGCCTCGGTCGCATCGCCGAGCGCGCGCGCGCCGGCCGTGTCTTCGTACGCTCGGCGTGCGACCGCGAGCGCTTCATCGGTCGCCGCGGTCGTCTCGGCCGCCGGTGCCTGCTCCGCGCTTGCCGCGATCCGCTCGACTTCGGTATTCGCGCGATCGTGACGCGCCTTCGCGCGTCGAAGCTCGGCGACCTGGGGGGTGACGGAAGTTCTCATTCTCTCGTTGCTCCGGTTGGACTACAGAAGAATCGACGCCGGGACGCGCCAGATCGACGCAGGCGCGTTTTTCGACGTCGGGGATAGGGTCGGGGTAGCTACGCATGCCCGATCGCGCGCCGTAGGCCCGGTTTCGTGGCCGCCGCGTTCATCGTTGCCGCGCCGCCGGCGCGAAAGCGCTGCAATGCGCGCCCCGGTCCGTCGGCAACCCGTTAACGTCGCGACCGAGACAGCGCACCGAAGCGCCGACGCCACGCAGATACCGGCAACGCGAACAGCGGTCGATCCGCTCGGCCATGTCCGCGACGAGTCGGCGCATCGCATCGGAGTCAGCCCGGTACCCGGCGCGCAACCCTTCGCGATCGGCCTCTGAGTACAGCCCGACGCGCACGCATTCGGCGAACGTCGCTTCGACCTCGGGCGGCACCGGCTGCTCGATCGGCTCGACGAATTCGACGAAGTCGGGACGCCGTTCGATCACGGCTTGCCGGTTGCCTGCGCGAGTGCCCGCGCGAATTCCGCTTCGTACGTCGCCCGCTCGCTCGACGACAAGCGCTCGGGAACGCTCGGCGACCATTCGGCGCTCGCCATCGCGACGACGCCGGGACCGAGCAGCGGAATGGTCAGTTCGCAGGTGAAGCGACCGACGCGAAACGTGCGACGGATTGCGCGGCGATCGTCGGTCATGACGCACTCCGACGCGATCGCGGGACGGGGCAGCGGGACAGCGGGACAGCCTTATAGGCTGCTGTCCCGTCCCGTCCCGCTGTTGGCGTCCGCTCCGGGCGGGACATGTCCCGCAAATGTCCCGCCATGTCCCGCTGTCCCGCTTGAGCGGGAAGCCGCGCCAATGCTTGCTTTCCGACGAGCGAACGAGCTTCTGCGTCGTTGTCCCGCTGCCCTTTTTTGAACGAGCGGGACAGCGGCGCCACGCGAGCCCGAGCGGAAGCGGAAATGTCCCGCTGGAAGCCGTTCACCATAGCCACGTCCGCGCTTCGTAAACGCCGACAATCCCAGCGTTCTTGAGTTTGTCGACGGCGCGTTGGAATGCCTTCTTGCTCGATTCCATCGCCTGCCGATCGTCCTTCGCAACGCCGCGTTCCTTGCGGAAGCGCTCGCGCCAGTCGTCGAGCGCGATGCGCGGCTTTCCGGCCGGATGCAGCGAAGTCGATTCCGTCCGGTCCTCTGTGTCGGCGCACAGATCGCGAAGCACGCGCAGCGCGATTTCGTCCGTGTCGGAGAGCCGCGCCGACGACGCACGCTTCACGGGCGAATTGATCGGCTCGACGACACACGACGTGCGCCGCTCGTCGGGATCGGCTTCGGGGTCGATCTCGATCATTGCGCCGAGATCGACCGACGCGAGCCGAAACGTCATCAGCACATCGCCGTCGGCACCGTCGCGAACCTTCTCGGCCGTCACCGTGCGCACGTCACCGTCGCGCTTGACGCTAATTTCGGCGTCGGTCGCGGCCTTGAGCGACGAATGCCCGCGGCTACCCTTCGTTTCGTCCTTCCCGCTGTGATGCACGAACACGACGGCGCAGTCGAGTTCGCGCTCGATCAGCTTCGCCGCGGCGATCAGGTTGCCCATGTCCTCGGACGAGTTTTCGTCGCCGCCCGGCATTGATCGATTCAATGTGTCGACGATGACGACTGCGACGCCGCCGGCTTCGTCGGCGACTTCTCGGAGCGCGTCGATCAGCGCGTGAACGTCGCCCGACGGATCGAGCAGGTTCACGGCCGAATCGAGGATGCGCAAGCCGTCGAGATCGTCGAGCGACAGATCGCCGTGCCGCAGGTATGCATCGAGCCGATCGCGCAATTGTCCTTCGGCCGCGACATAGGCGACGACGCCGCGTCGCGTACGGTGCCCGGCCCACGGCAGGCCGCGCACGATCGCGCCTGCGATATCGAGCGCGGCGAACGTCTTGCCCGAGCCCGAAGCCCCCCAGATCACGACGAGACCGCGCGCCGGGATGATGCGAAGCACGCGCCATGCGGGCGCCGGCTGATGCAGTAGCTCGTCGACCTTGAGGAATCGCAGCCGCGGCGCCTGTTCGCGTTGCTCGCGGACGGCTCGATCGACCACCGCGCGCGCCTGCGCGATTGCATCAGCCACGGCGAACCTCGGTCATCGAAGCCGCCGAAGCGATGCGCCCGGCGATCGTCCACAGCTTCACGCGCACAGACTCGGCGGTGCATCGGCCTTCGGCAACGTCGGAGACGATCACAGCCGCCTCGACAGCGTCGGCGTGGATCGCAACGAGCGCGGCACGCGGCGGGATCGCCTCGGTTCGCTGGCGTGCGTCGCGCGCGCCGGCCGAGCGCCAGCCCTTCGACCGATCGACGTCGTCCGGGTCGCGCTCGGGGAACAGGCTGTCGAATTCCAAGCCGATCGCGCCGAGAACGTCGAGCGTCGCGCACCCGCTGAAACAATGAGCGAGCAGCCGACCGTCCGCGGTTTCGGCGATCGACAGCGACGGACCGCGATCGTCGTGCGCTGGGCACCGGGCGATCCATTTTCCTTGTCCGACGCGGCGAACGCGATCGAGCCGCGAGAGCAGCACTTCGGCCGACACGGCGGCGACTTAGCGGGATTCGCGCTTGGCAATAGCCCGAACCTCGGACCTGCGCCACAGGCACTTGCGCGTGCCGATCTTGACCGGGGGCGGGAAGACGCCCTTCTTGATACCGAGCCACCAAGTCGACGGCGCCATCGGTACTTCGCCGCGAACCGCCGCCCGCGGCTTGCGGGGACCACGGCCGCGGGCTCGGTTCGCGGCAGCCTCGGCTTCGGTCACGCCCTTACGGCCGATGCACTCGGCAATGTCGAGCAGGGGATCGAAATCGTCGAAAGGTTCCATCGAATCGCCTCGGGTAACGTCGTTTGACGTTGGCGATCTTCGCTGTCCTTCGGCGCTAAGTCGTGGTAATCCGCCGAATCATTTTCGGACGCCTTTTACCAGAGCCCATCTCTCCAAGACTCCCGATTCGATTAGCTCGCGAATGCGGTTGTCAGGGTCGAGCGGCTCGCCGTCTATGTCCACAATGCCGGCGATTTCATGCATGACTCGGCAGGTATCGGGGAACAAGCCGGACGTCCGTTTCACCGGCAGTCCGGCCTTGACGAATAGCCGAGCCGCGAACGCCACCATTGCGCGCTCTCGATCCACGCGCGTCGAATTCGGCGGGCTCAGACTCACCACGGCTTGCATGTGCATCTGCATACCCAGAAGCACGCGGTCGAGCGAGCGTCGTTCGAACCCGGCCCGAATTTGGTCAAGCTCGGTCGGATCGCGCGGCGGCAACGAGCGATATTCCTCGGGCGACATTTCGGCAGGCGGCGCAGCCAAGTCGGCTACCGGCTGCGGGCTGCGCCAAGCGCCGAGCCTCGCCTCGACAATATCTCGCGCGTCCGCGTCGTCCGAGGGATTCGAGTAGCGCCCGTACCACTCGCCGATTGCCCTGAGTAGCTTGTGCGCGGCGGTTGCTATCTGCTGGGCTTCGCGCTTTCGTTTGGCAGGCGTTCGAACAACGCTCGCTCGGAACGCCTCCGCGCGCCGTCGAATGCGAGCCTGAATGTCGACCGGTACTCCGGAAGGAAACGGCGGCGCATCCGCTGCACTGCTCGATCCCGGCGCTCGCGGCCCGCGCGGCTTTCGTGACGCCATCATCGGCCGCCGAGTACGGCCGCCTTCATCGGAACGACGTTCTTCGTCCGATGCAGCCCGTCAAGCGAGTCCGCCCATTGCTGCATCATCGACGCGCGCCGCTCAAGGTGAACGCCGCGCAGGTACGCCGCATCGGTCAGGTTGTCTTTCGCGTGGCTCAGTTGTGCTTTCACGAGTTCAACCGGGAAGCCCATTTCTTCGAGCCCGGTCGAAACTGCCGCCCGCAAGCCGTGCCCGGTGAGCTTGCCGCGATAGCCCATCTTGTCGAGCGCCTGTAGGACGATGTTTTCGCTCGCCTGTTGATCCGCGCTCGCGGGCGACGGGAATACGTAGCCGGCATCGGCCCGGACGGTTCCGAGCGATCGTAGCGCCGCAACGGCTTGTGCCGGAAGCGGTACAACGTGCGGACGGCGCTTCTTCATGCGTTCAGCGGGAATCGTCCACACGCCCGCGTCGAGATCGAATTCCGCGGGGCGCGCGCCGCGAATCTCGCCGGTCCGACAAGCGGTCCACAGGATCATGCGAACGATCGCCTTCGTGCTCGCTGCGCCTTGATAGGCGTCCAGACGACGCAGGAACGCCGGAAGGTCCGCCTGCGCGATGCTCGCGAAATGCTGCCGCTCGGGCGCCTCGAAAGCGCCTTGCATATCCCGAATCGGGTTGTCCGTGCGGCGACCGGTCTGCACCGCATACGCGAGCACCGCACCGACGCGCTGCCGTACCCTCCGCAGCGTTTCGAGCTTTCCCGCCTGTTCGAGCGGCGCGAGCACTCGAACGATCTCCTGCGCTCCGAGCGACCCGATCGGACGCCGGCCGATCTTCGGCGAGACGTAGTCGCGAAGCGATTGCCGCGTCTGCTCGGCATGACCGTCGGTCCACTTCTTCGACTTCTTCGCGATCCATTCCGCCGCGACCACGTCGAAGGTCTGCAATTGCTCGTTCTCCCGGCGAACACGCGCGTCGCGGCCGGCTTGGACCGGGTCGATGCCCTGTCGCACGAGTTCGCGCGCCGCAGCAGCCTTCGTTCGAGCCGCGCTCAACCCGACGTCCGGATACTCGCCGAGCGCGAGTTGCCGCTCGCGGCCCGAGATTCGGTACTTGAGACGCCAATGCCGGGCACCGTTCGCCTTGACGAGCAGGAACAGGCCGCGACCGTCGAACAGCTTGTAGTCGCTCGCCCGCGGCTTCGCGCCGCGCACCACAACGTCCGTCAACGCTTCGAGCATCTTCCTCGGCACAACGGTTCTCCTATGCAACCGTGCCCCGAAACGTACCCCTAAGAAATTCGGATGTAAACGAACAATGTCGCATCCGTTCGAACGAGCCGACGGACGCAAACGCAGTATCTACGTGGCTTTTAGAGGGGAATTCGGATCAGATCGAACAACGTCGGACGACGTCGGATCCAGTAACTGGCGGAGAGAGGGGGATTCGAACCCCCGAGGGGCTTTGGACCCCTACACGCTTTCCAGGCGTGCGACTTCGACCGCTCATCCATCTCTCCGGGGGGCGCAGTATACCCCGCAGCCCCCCGGAACCGGCGTCTACGTCGCCTCTTTCAGCTGGTCGAGGATTCCCGGATTTTCGAGCGTGGAGACGTCCTGCGTGATGGTTTCACCGCGCGCGAGCGAGCGCAGCAGCCGGCGCATGATCTTGCCCGAACGCGTCTTCGGCAGGTTCTCGCCGAAACGGATCTCCTTCGGCTTGGCGATCGGCCCGATCTCCTTGCCGACCCAGTCGCGCAACTCCTTCGCGACTTTCGCCGCTTCAGCGCCCGTCGGCCGGGCCTGTTTGAGCACGACGAAGGCCGAGATCGCCTCTCCGGTGAGCTCGTCGGGCCGGCCGACGACCGCCGCCTCGGCGACCATCGGATGCGCGACGAGCGCCGACTCGACTTCCATCGTGCCCAGGCGGTGGCCCGAAACGTTGAGCACGTCGTCGATGCGGCCCATCACCCGGAAATAACCGTCTTCGTCGATCGTCGCCCCGTCGCCGGCAACGTAGTACCGCCCGCCGTGGATCTCGGCCGGAAAATACGTCTTGGTGAAGCGCTCCGGATCGCCCCAGATCGTGCGGATCATCGATGGCCACGGCTTCGTGATCGCGAGGAAGCCGCCCTTGCCCGCCGGCACGGTGGCACCGGTCTCGTCGATGACGGCGGCCGAGATTCCCGGCAGCGGCATCGTGCACGAACCGGGCTTCAGCGAATGCACGCCGGGCAGCGGCGAGATCATCGTTGCGCCGGTCTCGGTCTGCCACCAGGTGTCGACGATCGGACAGCGGCCGCGGCCGACGTTCTCGTAGTACCACATCCACGCTTCCGGATTGATCGGTTCGCCCACCGACCCGAGCAGGCGAAGCGACGACAGGTCGTACTTCTGCGGATGGTGGTCGGGCGACGTCTGACCGGCACGCACCAGTGCGCGGATCGCGGTGGGCGCCGTATAGAAGACGCTCACCGTGTGGCGGTCGATCATCTCCCAGAAGCGGCCCGGGTTCGGGAATGTCGGGACGCCTTCGAAGACGACCTGCGTGGCGCCGCACGCCGTGGGGCCGTAGACGATGTAAGTGTGTCCGGTCACCCAGCCGATGTCGGCGGTGCACCAGTAGACATCGTCGGGCTTGATGTCGAACACCCACTTCACGGTGATCGCTGCGCCGAGCAGGAACCCGGCGGAAGAATGCTGCACGCCCTTCGGCTTGCCGGTGGAACCCGACGTATAGAGCACGAAGAGCGGGTGATCGGCCTCGACCCACTCGGGCGGGCAGTCGTCGGACTGGCCGTCGATCGCCTCGCTCCAGGTCAGGTCGCGGCCGGGCTTCATCGACGCGCCCTCGCCGGTGCGCTGATAGACGATGACCTTGCGAACGGCGTCGCAGCCGCCCATCGCGAAGGCTTCGTCGACAGCGCCCTTCAGCGGCACTTTCTTGCCGCCGCGCACCTGTTCGTCGGCGGTGATCACCAGCGTCGCACCGACGTCGACGATGCGCTCCTGCAGGCTCTTGGCCGAAAAGCCGCCGAAGACGACGGAGTGGATGACGCCCAGGCGCGCGCACGCCTGCATCGCGACCACCCCTTCGATCGACATCGGCAGATAGATGATGGCGCGGTCGCCCTTGCGATAGCCGAGCGCCTTGATCGCGTTGGCCAACCGGCAGACGCGCTGGTACAGCTCCTTGTAGGTGACCTTGGTGACCTTGCCGTCGTCGGCCTCGAAGAGGATCGCCGTCTTGTTCTCGACCGGCGTGCCGAGATGTCGATCGAGGCAGTTGTAGGAGACGTTCAGCTTGCCGTCGGCGAACCACCGGTAGAACGGAGCCTTCGATTCGTCGAGCGCCTGCGTGAACGGCTCCTGCCAGCGCAGGTGCTCGCGCGCCAGCCGCGCCCAGAAACCGGCGTGGTCGCGCGCCGCTTCGGCGCACAGCGCTTCGTACTGCTCCATCCCGGAGATGGTGGCCTGCCGCACGAAGGAGTCCGGCGGCGGAAAAAGACGCTGCTCCTGGAGAATCGAATCCAGCTGTGCCGACATGGGGCGTTTCCTCCTCTTTTCCTGTCCCGCCGCAATAATGCCACTGCCACGAGCTTATTCCGTGTCGCCGCCGCTCGGGCGCATACCCACGATCCGCTAAAATCCGGGCGCGCCGGCCCAGCCGTGCCCGAATTTCGACTCCCACCGAGGTCCTTCCGATGCGCGTGATCCGCCAGGACGATCTGATCGACTCGATCGCCGCCGCGCTGCAGTTCATCAGCTATTACCACCCGCGCGACTTCATCGAGCACCTGGCGCGCGCCTGGGCCACCGAGCAGAATCCTGCGGCGCGCGACGCGATCGGGCAGATTCTCGCCAACTCGCGCATGTGCGCCGAAGGCCACCGGCCGATCTGCCAGGACACCGGCATCGTCAACGTGTTCCTGAAGGTCGGCATGAACGCCCGCTTCGAGGGCTTTGGCGGATCGATCGCCGACGCGGTGAACGAAGGCGTTCGACGCGGCTACCTCGACCCATCGAACACGCTGCGTGCGTCGGTGGTCGCAGACCCGCATTTCGAGCGCCGCAACACGCGCGACAACACGCCGGCCGTCGTGCACTTCGACCTCGTGCCCGGCGAGACGGTCGAAGTGACCGTCGCAGCGAAGGGCGGAGGCTCGGAGAACAAGTCGAAGTTCGTCATGCTCAACCCGTCGGATTCGATCGTCGACTGGGTGCTGAAGACCGTGCCGACGATGGGCGCCGGCTGGTGTCCGCCGGGAATGCTCGGCATCGGCATCGGGGGCACCGCCGAAAAGGCGATGCTGATGGCGAAGGAATCGCTGATGCAATCGATCGACATGTACGAGCTGCTCGCGCGCGGGCCCTCGAACCGGCTCGAGGAAATGCGCATCGAGATCTACGAGAAGGTCAACGCGCTCGGCATCGGCGCGCAGGGCCTGGGCGGTCTGACGACGGTGCTCGACGTGAAGATCGACCTGTTCCCCACGCACGCGGCGTCGAAACCGGTGGCGATGATCCCGAACTGCGCGGCGACGCGGCACGCGCACTTCGTGCTCGACGGCTCGGGGCCGGCGTACTGCGAGCCGCCGCCGCTGTCGGCGTGGCCGGAGGTGAACTGGACCCCGAACGTCGCGAAGTCGCGCCGCGTGAACCTGGATGCGCTCACGCCCGAGGAAGTCGCGTCGTGGAAGGCCGGGGAAATGCTGCTGCTGTCGGGCCGGATGCTCACCGGGCGCGACGCCGCGCACAAGCGCATCGCAGAGATGCTCGAGCGCGGCGAAAAACTGCCGGTCGACTTCACGAATCGCGCGATCTATTACGTCGGGCCGGTCGATCCGGTGCGCGACGAGGTGGTCGGCCCCGCGGGCCCCACCACCTCGACGCGGATGGACAAGTTCACCGAGACGATGCTCGCGCGCACCGGACTGGTCGCGATGATCGGCAAGGCCGAACGCGGCCCGACGGCGATCGACGCCATCCGCCGCCACAAGGCGGCGTACCTGATGGCGGTAGGCGGCGCGGCGTATCTGGTGTCGAAGTCGATTCGCAAGGCGCGGGTGCTCGCGTTCGAGGACCTGGGCATGGAGGCGATCTACGAGTTCGAGGTGCAGGACATGCCGGTGACGGTGGCGGTCGACGCCAGCGGCAGTTCCGTGCACGAGACCGGGCCGCGCGAATGGCAGGCGCGGATCGGCAAGATCGCGCTGCGCGTCGACTGACGCGGCGCGGCCGGCGCACGAAGGCGGCGCCGCATCGCGCATCACCGACCCATGGCTTACCTGCTCATCGATATCGGCAACACGTTCCTGAAGTGGGGAACGTATTCGCGCGGCGTACCGGGCGCGGGAGCCCGTGCGCTGGCGCACGAGAAGACGATCGCCTCCGGGCGCGTGCTCCTCGAGGAGATCTCGATGGTCACGAAGGAGTGGCGGCGCCAGCCGTTGCCGGATGCCGTCGTGATCTCGAACGTCGCCGGCACCGGCGTCGTCAACCCGGTCCTGCGCGCGCTCGAAGTCTGGCCCGATGCGCCCGAGGCGCAGTGGATCGTCTCGCGTGCCGAGCAATGCGGCGTGCGCAACGGCTACCTGAACCCGGCGGCGCTCGGCTGCGACCGCTGGGCGGCGCTGATCGGTGCGCACGCGCTGATCGGCGAGCGCGCCGCGCTGGTCGTCGTGTGCGGCACGGCGACGACGATGGACCTGCTCACCGCCGACGGGCAATTCCTCGGCGGCGGCATCATGCCGGGGCTGGGGCTGATGGTGCGCGCGCTGCATCAGAACACCGCGACGCTGCCCGACGCGCAAGGCGACTACGTCGACTATCCGCGCCAGACGGTGGACGCGATCGCCTCCGGGTGCATGCACGCGCAGGCCGGCGCCGTCGAACGCCTGTACTTCCTGCACAAGCGACACCACCCCGACCTGCGCTGCATCCTTTCGGGCGGCGCTGCGCGCACGCTCGGTCCGCGCCTGACGATCGACTTCACCTACCACGAGCACCTCGTGCTCGAAGGGCTGTACCAGATCGCCGAATCGACGACGAAACCCGGCGATCGCAGTAGTCCCTAGGCTGTTGGTAGCGCCGCGATTCCTGCGCGCGCGATTCGCGCGTCGTCGTCCGATTTCACGCCCGAGACGCCCACCGCACCGACGCACTGGCCGTCGACGAGGATCGGCACTCCGCCCTCGAGCATGCCTTGCAGCGGCACCGACAGGAACGCGAAGCGTCCGCCATTGATGCTTTCCTCGTAGAGACGCGATTCGCGCCGCCCGAGCGCGGCGCTGCGCGCCTTCTCCTGGCAGATGTACGCCGAAACCGGCGCAGCCGCATCGAGCCGTTGCAGCCACAACAGGTGCCCGCCGTCGTCCACGACAGCGATCGATACCGCCCAGCCGTTGCGCTGCGCCTCGGCCTGCGCCGCTTCGCCGATCGCCTTCGCGTCGGCGGCCTCGAGCATGGTCTTCGTCTTCACGGTGTCCTCCGCGTTTCGATCGATGGGTCGAGTTTCGGCGACGCGCCTGCGAACTGCGCGCGCAGCCGATACCACAGTCCGCCAACGCCTTCGTGCGCCGCGAGCCAGTTGACGTTCGAACCCTGCGCGCTCGGCAACCATCCGAAGACGCCGGCGGGGTCCGGCGTGCCAAGGAAACCGTGCGGCACGGGCACCGGTTGCAACCCGGCACGCTCGAACGATGCGCGTGCGCGCGGCATGTGATAGGCGTGCGTGACGAGCAGGATCCGTCGATGGCCGGGCAGCAGCAGTTTCGCCGATTCGCGCGCATTGCCTTCGGTATCGCGCGATCGGTCCTCGACCCAGCGCACCGGCGTGGCGAGCCGCAGTTCGAGCATTCGCTTCATCAGCACCGCTTCGGCGCTGCGATCGGCCTGCGGCCGGCCGCCGCTGACGAGTACCGGAAGGCGCGTGACCTGCGCCACCCAGGCGCCGTGCAGCACGCGCTCGGTCGTGCGCGGATTCGGCCACTCGGGATCGGGACGTTCGCGCCGATCGAAGCGTGTTCCACCGGCGAGGATGACGATCGCGGTGGGTGCGTCCGGGCGCGCGAGCATCGCTCGCAATTCACGCTCGTCGGGCGCTCGTCCGGCATCGCGCTCGATCAGCCCGATCAGCCATTGACCGACGACCTGCGACGACGTGAGCACGGCCAGCACGAGACCGATCGACGCGAGCACGCGTCCGACGCGCGGCCGGCGCACCGACGACGCCAGCCCGATCGCCACCAGCAGCAGCGGCGCCGCGGGCGGCAGCAGCAGGGACTCGGCGCCGCGCCGGGCGGCCAGCGCGAGCTCGGCTAGCGGCATCGTGCGCGAGAAGTCTCAGGTCGGTACGTCAGGTCGGCACGCCTGCGGAATCGCCGCGCCTTCAGGCCGACGCGCCGACCGCCTCGCGCACCTGCTCGAGCGCACCCGGATCTTCGATGGTCGTCAGGTCGCCCGGGTCGCGACGCTCGCACAACGCCTGGATCGAGCGCCGCAGCACCTTGCCCGAGCGCGTCTTCGGCAGCATCGTGACGAAGTGCACGCGGTTCGGGCGGGCGATCGCACCGAGTCGCTTGTCGACGACGCCCATCAACTCGCCCTCGAGCGCCAGGCGCGCATCGGGCTCGGCCGCCCGGGACGGATCCTTCAGCACGACGAAGGCGGTGGCGATCTGCCCTTTCAGCGCGTCGGCGACACCGACCACCGCGCACTCGGCAACCGCCGGATGACTCGAAAGCGTCTCCTCGATCTCGCGCGTGCCCAGTCGGTGGCCGGCGACGTTGATGACGTCGTCGGTGCGTCCGAGGATGAAGTAGTAGCCGTCGGCGTCGCGGATGCCCCAGTCGAAGGTGGAATACGCCTGGCGGCCGGGAATCGTCGAGAAGTACGTCTGCACGAAGCGCTCGTCGTTGCGCCACACCGTCTGCATGCACCCGGGCGGCAACGGCGGGATGATCGCGACGACGCCCTTCTCGTTGTCGCCGACCTCCTCGCCCGTTCGCTCGTCGAGCAGTCGCAGGTCGTAGCCGTACATCGCCATTCCCGGCGAGCCGAAGCGCGGCTCGGTCTTTTCGATGCCCTGAGCGACGGTGAGGATCGGCCAGCCGGTTTCGGTCTGCCAGTAATTGTCGATGACCGGCTTGCCGATCGCCTCGGCGATCCAGCGCGCCGTCGGCTCGTCGAGCGGCTCGCCGGCGAGAAAGAGCGCGCGCAGCGACGACAGGTCGTACTTCGTCAGCCACGACGGGTCCTGTTTCTTCAGCACCCGGATCGCCGTCGGCGCCGAGAACATGACGCTGACACGGTGCTTTTCGACCAGCCTCCACAGGATTCCCGGATCGGGGCGCAGCGGCGTTCCCTCGTAGAGGATCGTCGCCATGCCGGCGATCAGGGGGCCGTAGACGATGTACGAATGCCCGACCACCCAGCCGATGTCGCTGGTGGAGAAATAGGTCTCGCCTGCGTTGCCGCAGAAGATGTATTTCATCGAGGCGGCAAGCGCGACCGCGTGCCCGCCGACGTCGCGCTGCACGCCCTTCGGCGTGCCGGTCGTTCCCGACGTGTACAGCGTGTAGCTGACCTCGTTCGACTCGAGCCACTCCACCGGCACCTCGTCGTCGAGATGCTTCGCGCGCAACGCGGCATAGTCTTCGTCGCGGCCGGGCACTCGTTCGTAGGCCGCAAGCCCCCGGTCGACGATCAGCACCTTCTCGGGCGCGCGCGTCGTGAGCTTCAAGGCCGCGTCGAGCAGCGGCTTGTACTCGATCACCTTGCCCGCGCGCGAGCCCGCATCGGCGCTGACGACGAGCGCCGGTTCGGCATCGTCGATGCGGCTGGCGAGGCTGTGCGAGGCGAAGCCGCCGAACACCACCGAATGGATGGCACCGATGCGCGCACACGCGAGCATCGCGAAAACCGCCTCCGGGATCATCGGCATGTAGATGATCACGCGATCTCCGCGCCCCACACCGAGCGAGCGCATCACGGCAGCCATGCGCACGACTTCGCGATGCAACTCGGCAAAGGTGAACACGCGAGAGACGTCGACCTCGGTGGACTCGTAGACGAGCGCGGGACGGTCGGCCTGCGTGGCGAGGTGTCGATCGACGGCGTTGTGGCACAGGTTCGTCTTGCCGCCGACGAACCAGCGGGCGAACGGCGGGCGCGAGTAGTCGAGCACCTGCACGAAGGGCTCGTTCCAGTCGATCAGTTGCGCCTGCTCCGCCCAGAACGACTCGCGATCGCGGATCGAGCGTTCGTGGACGTCCTTCAGGGTCGGCGTTGCGGATGCGGCCATTTGTTCCTCCTGCGGATCCCGTTTGCGGGCCATTCTACGTCGGCGAATCCCTTGTTCGGCCTCGATGCGCGGCATACGGCCATCGGGAAACCGGCCGCGGTCGATGCGACGGGCCCGACTCCGCTCGGACGTCCGACTTCATTTTCCGGCCTCTTTTGCGAATTCGTCTCATTTCGATTAGTGTCGCAGTCCGCGTCGCGCATTCGACGCGTGCAGAGCCACCGAAAACCAACCGAACACGGGAGATCCGTTCCGCATGAATCGAAACCGCCCCTACGCACTGGTCGCCTGCGTGCTGCTCGCCGTCACCGGCTCGGCCTGGGCGCAGGAGAAGGTGCTGAACCTGTATTCCGCACGTCACTACGCGAGCGACCAGCAGTTGTACGACGGATTCACCCGCCAGACGGGGGTGCGCATCCAGCGCATCGAGGCGGGCGACGAGGCACTGCTCGAGCGACTGCGCAACGAAGGCGCGAACAGTCCGGCCGACGTCGTGCTGCTCGCCGACGCCGCGCGCCTGTGGAAGGCGCAGGTCGAAGGGCTGTTCCAGCCGGTGAAGTCGGCCACGCTCGAGCGGCGAATCCCGGCGACGCTGCGCGGCAGGGACGACGGAGCCGGCAGCCAGTGGTTCGGCTTTTCGATGCGTGCGCGGATCATCGTCTACAACAAGGCCGACGTCGACCCTGCGCTCGTGCAGAACTACGAAGACCTCGCGCGACCGGAGCTCGAGGGCAAGGTCTGCACGCGCTCGGGCGCGCACCCGTACATGCTGTCGCTGATCGGTGCGGTCTCCGAGCACGACGGCAAGGAGAAGACCGAGCAATGGGCTGCACGCGTCGTCGGAAATTTCGCGCGCAAGCCGCGCGGCGGCGACACCGACCAGATCCGCGCGGTGGCCTCGGGCGAGTGCGGCGTGGCGCTCACCAACAGCTATTACCTTGCACGGCTGATGCGCTCGGACAAGGCGCAGGACCGCGAGACGGTCGCGAAAGTCGGCGCGGTCTGGCCGAACCAGTCGAGCTACGGCACACACGTGAACGTCTCCGGCGCCGGCGTCGCCGCGCACGCCCCGCACCGGGCGGACGCCGTTCGCTTTCTGGAGTACCTGGCGAGCGACGAGGCGCAACGCCACTTCGTCGAGGCGAACAACGAGTGGCCGGTGGTGCCGTCGGTCAAGGAATCGAATCCGGCACTCGAGGCGCTCGGCGAGTTCAAGGCCGACGATTTGCCGGTTGCGTCGATCGGCCGCGCACAGGTCACCGCAGCCAGGATCATCGACCGCACAGGCTGGCGCTGAGAACGCCGGACGACGGCAACGTCGAGCACTGCCTCGGCCGCGGACGGCAGGTTCGACGTCGCTGTCTGGCGCTTCGCCGAGCCAGCGGCCGGTGTAACGGGTCTGCGCCTGCCGGTGGCGGATGGGCGGCACTCGAAGAACGACCAGCCGAGGGGTCGCTCCCCAGCTTGCGGTATGTAGATTGCGCTGTACGCCCCCTGACACATTCAGTAAGGTGGTGCCATGGCACGGTACCGGAGCTATCGATGATCGTTGCTCGCCTTCGCGGACCGGCGTTTTCCGTCCTGTCCGTCTTGATCAGCGCCAGCCTGATGCTTTGTGTCTCCGCGGTGCGTGCGACGCCTGACAAGCTCGACTGGGACAACCCGTTTCCATCCGGCGAACCGCTGCCACAGTTTCTGACGCACGACTACATCGACCTCTCGAATGTCGTAGCGATCTCGAAGTTTCGTTCCGGAGCCGGACACCCGTTCGTCGACGAATACGAAGCGCCGGATCGAAGCATGAAAAATTACATCCAGACCCTGCCATTCCCCAGTGGCAGTTCCGGTACCGATACCGACGTCGACGTGTTTGCACCGACCTCCGGCAAAATTGTTTCGATCGAAGCTGAAGGACGCATCCTGTCGACCGGCGAGCATCAGGGCTACCAGGTGCACATCGTGCCTGACGGCTATCCGATGTTCGAGGTGCGCCTGTTTCATGTCAACGTCTCGCCGAGCGTGTCGGTTGGCTCAGATGTCCGGACCGGAGAATTTCTTGGCTACGCCGACATGCGCGAGTCGGCGCCTGGCAGCGACATCGCTGTTGCAGGCATCTTCGGTGAGGCGCCGGAGTATCCGGACCGCCCGCCGGAATGGCTCTCTCGCTACCCCGACCGTGGCATAAAACTTTTCTCGCCCTTCGATTTCATGACGGATGCCCTGTTCGGCGAGTATCTGCTTCGGGGAGTTCACGATCGCAATGACTTCGTCATCTCGAAGCTTTTTCGGGATGCTCATCCGGCTGACTTCATCGGCTTCGATCCAGACGATTGGGTTTTCCTGACACCCCCGGTGCCTGCGCCGGAGCCTGCCAGCATTGTTCTGATCGGTATCGGTCTGGTCGGTCTGGGCGGACTGCGCGCGTCTCGGCGCAGCGACTCGCGGCTTCGCCCGCGGTCGCCGCGCTCCGCGCCCGGCACTTCGCCAGCGTCGCCCGCTAGCGGCGAACGTTTCACGCGCGCCGCAGCAGCGGAAGAATGAGCGAGCGCACGTCGACGCGCGCGCCGATGTGCGCGAGCAGCAGGAACGACCCGATCAGCTTGCGGTGCAGGAACATCGTCTGTGCAGGCGGCACGCGCAATAGCCCCTGTCGGATGCCGATCTCGAACCCGAGCGCACGTGCCCGCGAAGGCAGGTCGGAAGCGGCGAAATCGTAGCGACCGCGGTGCCGCAGCGGCTCGCAGACGAGCAGGATGACGTCGACCGTCGCATCGACGCGATGCGCGGAGTCATCTGCCGCGACGTAGCCGAGCGCGACTGCGTGCCGCGCGATCGCGGCGCGGTCTGCGTCGATCGCCGCACACGTGATCCGCCGATAGGCATCGACGAACTGCTCGTCGAACTGCGTCGTCGACCCGAAATCGAGCAGAACCACCCGCCCGGTGTCCGACTGCCACAGGTAGTTCGCGAAATTGGGGTCGGTCTGCATCGTGCGGAACTCGAACAGCTCCCGGAACACCAGCCGCTCGAGCACCGCGCCGACCGAATCGCGTGTCGCCTGGCGCACGGTCGGCCGTGCGAGCGCCTCGAGCGGTTCGCCTTCGACGAAGTCCATCGCGAGAATGCGGGCGGTGGTGTGGTCGGCGTGCGCGCGCGGCACGAGCAGGCGCGGCTCGTCGGCGACGAGCGCAGCGAAACGCCCGAGCGATGCCGCCTCGGCCAGGTAGTCGGCTTCCTGCGCGAGCTGGCGCGCCGCCTCTGTCGCGAGCGCATCGATGTCGGCCTCGGCCGGCATCAGCCTCAGCAGACGCAGTACGGCGACCACGTTGTCGATGTCGCTGCGGATCGATCGAGCGACCCCGGGGTACTGGATCTTCAGCGCAAGGTCGCGGCCGTCCGCGGCGCAGGCGCGGTGCACCTGTCCGATCGACGCCGCGGCAACCGGCTCTTCGTCGAATTGCCGGAAGCGCCGTCGCCATCCGCTGCCGTACTCACGGCCCAGGACTCCGTGCAGTTGCGCGGACGGCATCGGCGCTGCCTGCGAGCGCAGGATTGCAAGCGCCTGGGCGAATTCGGGCGGCAGCAGGTCCGCTCCCTGCAGCGACATCATCTGTCCGAGCTTCATCGCACCGCCACGCAGACGAGCGAGGCGCGCCGCGAGCCGCCGCGCGTTTTCCACCGACATCCAGGCGTCGCCCGAATCGGGTTGCGCGTCGCCGAGAAAACGACGCACTCCCGCGCCGAGCCCGCCGATCGCGAGCTCGCCGGCGGCGAGCGCGACGTTCGCCAGCCGCGCGATGCGCGACTGCGGCACGCGTGCGGCAGGGATCCGGACCGGCGCGACGCCGTCGCTGCTGCCGTCCCTGTCGCGCGGCTGCCCGCTCTTGCCGCGCCTGCTCGTCACCTGACCGACCGCTCACGCAAACGGATGTCCGATCGAGCTGCCGTCGGCATCGGCCAGATCGCCTCCGACCGTATTGCCGGGGTCGCGCGAGTGCGTCGGCGCGAGTTCCTTCCGCGACGCTTCGCGGATCACGACGTCAACGCGGCGGCAGCGCCGCGACAACCTGGATCTCGACGCGAAACGCGGGCGCGGCGAGCCTGGCTTCGACGGTCGCGCGCGCCGGCGTGTGTCCCTGCGGGACCCACGCATCCCAGACGGCGTTCATCGCGGCGAAATCGGCGATGTCGGCGAGATACACGTTCGCCTGCAGGATGCGCGTCTTGTCGGTGCCCGCTTCGGCGAGCAGCCGATCGATCGCGGCGAGCACCTGTCGCGTCTGCCCGCCGACGTCGAGCGAATCGTCTTCGGCGACCTGCCCTGCCAGCCAGGCGACCCCGCGGTGGCACACGGCCTGCGACATGCGCAGGCCGGCCTGCAGGCGAACGATGTCCGACCCGTCTTGCTGCGTCATCTGCGACCCTCGTCGAGAAAGCCCTGCACGGCGTCGATCTGCGCCTCGTCGATGATCGACGGCGCGTGGCCGACGCCGGCGAACACCACCTCGCGCGCACGCGGGCCGCGCTGGCCCATTTGGGCAGCGGTCGCCGCGCTCAGCAGGTCGGATTCGGCGCCGCGCAGCAGCAGCGTGGGCACTCGAATCGCGTCGTATGCCGGCCACAGGTCGGGCGGCTCGAACTGCAGGTTGCGAAACGGGACCGCGATCGCCGGGTCGTAGTGGAATCCCCAACCGTCGCCGCGGGGCACGAGGTAATGACGCACGAGCAACTCGAACTGCTCGTCGGAGTGCGGACCGAAGCTGCGCATCCGCTCGCGCAGATCGGCCACCGCCGCCGCACGCGTGTCGTAGACGGGATCGTCCCCGACGTAGTCGGCGATGCGCTGGCGCCCGCTCGGGTCGAGCACCGGACCGATGTCGTTGAGCACCAGCCGCTCGATCGGATTGCCCGGCATCGCCGCCAGCAGCATGCCCATCAGCCCGCCCATCGACGTGCCGACCCATGCGAGACGCTCGACGTCGAGGCGCGCGATCAGCGTGACGCAGTCGGCGATGTATTGCGGCAGGACGTACAACGCCGGGTCGCGTGCGCGGTCGGAGCGACCTCGGCCGATCATGTCGGGGCAGACGACCCGCCAGTTGCGCGAGAGCCGAACGGCGAGCGCATCGAAGTCGCGCCCGTTTCGCGTCAGTCCGTGCACGCAGACGACGGTGGGCGAGGACGCGCCGGATCGCGACGGCCATTCCCAGTACGCCATCGTGTGCAGGCCCTGCACGCTGGCGCAGGTGACGGTTCGCAGTTGCGGCTCGTTCATCCGTTGGGCGCTCCTCGACGATGACGCGGCCATCGGCCCGGGACCCGAGCCCGCGGTGGGCGTGCGTCCAGGCCCTAAACTACCCGGACGATTGTACAGGGACCCCATCATGCTCGAAGGCAAGCTCGCACTGGTCACCGGCTCGACCAGCGGAATCGGACTCGGTATCGCGCAGGCGCTCGCCGCCCGGGGCGCGCGCATCGTGCTCAACGGCTTCGGAGACCCGGCGGACATCGAACGGCTGCGCTCGGAGATGTCGGCCGCCGCGCGCGTCGACGTCGATTACGAAAGCGCCGACCTGTCCAGGCCCGAGGAAATCGAGGCGATGATCGCGCACATCGACGCGCGTCACGGCGGCGTCGACATCCTCGTGAACAATGCCGGCATCCAGTACGTGTCGCCGGTCGAGCGCTTTCCCGTCGACCGCTGGGATGCGGTGCTCGCGCTGAACCTCTCGGCCGCGTTCCACACCACGCGTATCGCGCTGCCGGCGATGAAGCAACGCAACTGGGGTCGTATCGTGAACATCGCGTCGGCGCACGGGCTGGTGGCCTCGGCGGAGAAGTCGGCGTACGTCGCAGCCAAGCACGGCCTGGTCGGGCTCACGAAGGTCGTCGCGCTCGAGACCGCCGGCACCGGCATCACCTGCAACGCGATCTGCCCGGGCTGGGTGCTCACGCCGCTCGTCGCGAAGCAGATCGACGCCCGCGCCGAGGCAAGCGGCCGTTCGGTGGAAGAGGAGCGTCGCAGCCTGCTGCTCGAGAAGCAGCCGTCGGGCGAGTTCGTGACGCCTGCGCAGATCGGCGAGATGGCGGCGTTCCTCTGTTCGCCGGCGGCCGATCAGGTGCGCGGCGCGGCCTGGTCGATCGACGGGGGGTGGACGGCGCAATAGGCTGCTGCGTCGCGAGGCGCACGCGCCAGTAGCGCCGGTCGTCGATGCGCGAGCGCGCGATGCGTGGCTCCTGGTCGCGCGCGTATTCGATCGTGATCGCGCCGTCGCGATCGCTGCGCAGCAGTTCGATCCCCGCCGCGCGATAACGGGCGACGACGCGATCGGCCGGGTGGCGAAAGCGGTTGCGGTAGCCGTTCTGGACGATCGCGTGGCGCGGCGCGACGGCGGCAAGAAAGGCGGCGCTCGACGACGTCTTGCTGCCGTGATGCGGCACGAGCAGCAGGTCGGCGCGCAGGCCGTCGACGCCGAAGCGCTCGACGAGCGCACGCTCCTGGGCCGCTTCGAGGTCGCCGGTGAGCAGCACCGTACCCGCCGGCGCGCGGATGCGCAGTACGCAACTCGACGCGTTCGTCGTCGATCGCACGGCGCGCGGCTTTTCCGGCCCGGGGTGCAGCACCTCGAAATCGACCTCGCCCCATCGCCAGGCGTGTCCGCGAACGCAGTCGCGAAACGGCTTGCCGCTGGCGCGTGCCGGGTGCGCCGGCGGCAACGATCCGGCGATCCAGTCGAACGGCAGGCCGCGCAGCAGGCTGGGCAGTCCGCCCGAGTGATCGGAATCGGCGTGCGAGACGACGATCGCGTCGACGCGATCGATGCCGCGCGAACGCAGGTACGGCAGGATCACGCGGGCCCCGGCGTCGGAATCGCCACCGTACGACGGCCCGGCGTCGTACAGCAGCCGGCGGCCGCGGACCTCGACCAACACCGCACTGCCTTGCCCGACGTCGAGCGCGACCACGCGCAGCGTTCCGGCCGGCGGCGCGTGGGTCGACGCCCCGAGCATCGGCAGCAGGCCGGCAAAGGCGAATTCGCGCCAGGCAATTCGCACCGGCGCAAGCAGCAGCGCGACGGCGGCGATGCAGGCCACCAGCGCGCCCGGCGACGGCGACACGACGACGGCGATCGCCCACGGCGAATCGGACAGTGCGGCGATCGCGTCGAGCAGCCACGCGGTGGCCGTCGCTGCGACGGCGAGCAGCGGCTCGCCCGCCCAGGGCAGCCAGCCGAGCAGCGCTGCAGCGGCGATCGCCAGCGGCGTGATCAGCGCCGAGACGAGCGGTATCGCGAATGCATTGGCGAGCGGCCCGACCAGCGAGACGCTGGCGAAGAACAGCGCGCCGAGCGGCACCAGCGCCAGCGACGCGGCCCACTGCGTGCGCACCGCCTCGACGAGCGCCGACTCGAGCCGCCGTCGGCGCGAGCGCGCGTGCATCCGCTCGCGCGCGCGCCCGCCGGCGGCGCACCACGCGATCGCCGCCACCGAGGCGAAGGACAGCCAGAATCCGGCCGCCATCGGCGCCCACGGGTCGAGCAGCGTGACCACGCCGGCGGCCAGCGCCAGCACGCGGGACAGCGAGCGGGTGCGTCCGGTGAAAAGCGACACGCCGGCGACTGCGAGCATCCAGCAGGTGCGCTGCGCGGGGATGCCCCAGCCGGCGATCCCTGCGTAGGCGAAGGCGACGGCGACGCCGAAGAGCCACGCGATCTGGCGCGCAGGCCAGCGCAGCAGCAAGCCGCTGGCGGCCGCCGCACGGGTGCGCAGCAGCCGGCGCGCCGTGGCGACCGCCAGGCCGGCGAGCATCGTGATGTGCAGCCCGGAGATCGACATCAGGTGACCGATGCCGGTTCGGTTGAACGCATCCCACCAGCGCGCGCCGATCGCCGCCTGGTCGCCAACGACCAACGCGACGAGCACGTCGGCTGCCTCCGGCCGCGCACCGGCGAGCGCCGCGCGCATCGTTTCGCGCAAGTGCAGGCGCGCTCGTTCGAAGGCGATCGGCACGCTCCAGGCGATTCCTTCGAGCCGTTCGTTCGGAATCGCGCCCTTGCGCGCACCGCGCACGGTGCCGTTGGCGGCGATGCCCTCCTCGAGCGACCGCAGTTCGGCGTCGAAGGCATTCGGGTTGTGCAGCGCATGTACGCGCTTCAGGCGGATCGTGAAGCGCCAGCGTTCGCCCGGCTGCACCGGCATCGGCCGCGAGCGCGCGTCGAACGCGTACCAGCCCAGCCGCACGCGCGCGCCGCGCGGGCACTCGGCGGCGCCGTCGACGCATTCGTCGATGTCGAAGACGAAGCGCGTGGCGCGTTCGGCAACCAGCGGCATCGACGCGACGCGACCGAGGACGACGAAGTCGCGGCCTTCCTGGCCGGGACCGATGCGTTCGGACAAGGCCACGTCGGCGGCGACGATCGTCGCGCCGGCGGCGGCGAGCAGTACGGCCAGCCAGCGCAGGCCGCCACGTGCCGCCGGCAGCGCGATCGCGGCGACGAGCCCTGCGGCAAGCAGCGCGAGCGCGAGCTCGCGCGGCGGCAGCGCGGGCAGGCGGTGGACGACGAGCGCGGCGACGACGATCGCCGCCGGCAGCGGGACGGCCGGAAAAATCGCCTGCGCGCGGGGCGCGCGAATCGTCCTTGCCGCAGGCAGGGACGACGCAGCACGACGCGAACCGAAAAGGCGCATCGCACGATGCTAGGCGCGCGCCCGCGCCCGCGACATCGACCCGATCGCCTACGCCGGTCGCTTCACGTCGGCCAGTGCGGCGGCAAGCCGCGGCAGGACCCGCAGCGCATTGCCGGCGGTCTGCGCGATCGCCTGCGGGCGGGCGATCCGGCGCAACTGCGCGAACGCGTCGGCGATGCGCGCGATCTCGGCCGGCTCGTTGCGCTCGTGCGCGATCCATTCCGGTGGAATGTCGGGCGCGTCGGTCTCGAGCACGTGCGCATGCGACGGCAACTCGGCGGCGAGGCGACGGATGCGCAATGCGCGGTCGTAGGTCATCGCGCCGCCGAAGCCCAGCGCGAAGCCGAGATCGAGAAACTGCCGCGCCTGCTGCACGCTCGCGTTGAACGCGTGCGCGATTCCGGTCAACGGTCGCACGCGACGCAACTGCGCGAGCACGAGGTCGTGCGCGCGGCGCACGTGCAGCACGACCGGCAGTTCGAAGTCGCGCGCGATGCGCAATTGCTCGCCGAGAAAGTGCTGCTGCCGGGAGCGATCGACCCCTTCGACGAAGAAGTCCAGTCCGATCTCGCCGATCGCGACCAGGCGCGCATCGCCGATCGACGCGGCGACGCGCTCGCGCAGATGCACGAGGTCTTCGTCGCGCGCCTGCCCGACGAAGAGCGGATGAATGCCCAGCGCATAGACGATGCGCGCATCGACGCCGGCCAGAGCGCGCACCGCATCGAAGTTCGAGCGCGTGATCGCCGGCACGACGATCGCGGCGACGCCGGCGGCAAAAGCGCGCGCGAGCACCGCGTTGCGGTCCGCGTCGAACTCGGCCGCATCGAGATGGCAGTGCGTGTCGATCAGCATCGCCGTCGGTCCGGCCGGCGCCGTGCCCGAGCGACGTCGCGTTCGATTGCCGCCACCGCGATGCCCGGGGCGCTCATGCGAGCTCAGCGCGCGGCGCGCGCGGCAAACGAGTCGGCGCGCGGTGCGGGGGCGTCCGCCACGAAGCGACCGTCGCGCAACTGCAGCGTGCGATCGGCGCGCGAGGCCAGGTCCAGGTCGTGCGTGACGACGACGAAGGCGATGCCCAGTTCGCGCGACAGCGTCTCGATCAGCGAGTAGACCTGGCGCGCCGTCTGGCTGTCGAGATTGCCGGTGGGCTCGTCGGCCAGCACGCAGCGCGGCTGCGTGACCAGCGCACGCGCGAGCGCCACGCGCTGGCGCTCGCCGCCCGACAGCTCGCCCGGCCGATGATCGATGCGCGCAGCCAAGCCGACGCGGGCGAGCATCGTCGCCGCCTCGCGGTTCGCGGCGGCCGGCGCGAGGCGGCGCACGCGCAGCGGCATCGCGACGTTTTCGAGTGCGCTGAACTCGGCCAGCAGGTGATGGAACTGGTAGACGAAGCCGAGCAACCGATTGCGCCGCGCGCCGAGTTCGGCCTGCGACAGCGCACCGATCGGCTCGCCCGCCCAATACACCGCGCCCGACGTGCAGCTGTCGAGCCCGCCGAGCAGGTGCAGCAGCGTGCTCTTGCCCGATCCCGAGGCACCGATGATCGCGACCCGCTCGCCGGGATACGCGGCGAAATCGACCCCGTTGAGCACCGGGACGACGAGATCGCCGTGCCCGTAGACCTTGTGCACGTCACGCGCGCGCACGACCGGCTCGGCGGGCGTCGTCATTCGTAGCGCAGCGCCGCGGCCGGCCGCACGCGGGAGGCGCGCCAGCTCGGGTACAGCGTAGAGGCGAACGCGAGCACGCAGGCGGTCAGCCCGATCGTCGCCACGTCGTGCCAGCGCAGATCGCTGGGCAGATGGTCGATGAAATAGATTCCCTTCGGCAGCACCTGGAAGCCGAACAGGCTCTCGAAGAAGCCGACGACGCCGCCGATGTTCAGCGCGACGACCACGCCGAAGACGACGCCGATCAGCGTGCCGAGCAGGCCGACCGAGGCTCCCTGCACCACGAAGATGCGCATCACGCTCTTCGGCGTGGCGCCGAGCGTGCGCAGGATGGCGATGTCGGACTGCTTGTCGGTGACCGTCATCACCAGCATCGAGACGAGATTGAATGCCGCCACCGCCATGATCAGCGTGAGGATGATGAACATCATGCGCTTCTCGATCTGCACCGCGGCGAACCAGTTCCGGTTCTCCGAGGACCAGTCGCGCACATAGACGTCGGCGCCGAGCGACGACGCCAGTTCGGCGGCGATCTGCGGCGCCTCGAGCATGTCGGTCGTCTTCAACCGGATGCCGGTGACGCCCTGCACGCGAAAGAGCTTCGCCGCATCTTCGAGGTTCATCAGCAGCAGGCTGGTGTCGTACTCGTAGTGGCCGGAGGCGAAGACGGCGACGACGGTGAGCTGGCGCAGGCGCGGAACGAGCCCGGCCGGCGTTGCCGTGCCCTGCGGCGCGATCAGCGTGATCTTCGATCCCGGTTCGAGCAGCAGCTGCTTCGCCAGTTCGCGCCCGACCGCCACGCCGAAGGAGCCCGGCTGCAATGCGTCGAGGTTTCCGCGCAGCATGTGCTTCGCGAAATCGGCCACGTGCGGCTCGATCGCCGGATCGATGCCGCGCACGAGTACGCCGCGCACGCTGTCGTCGTGCGTGAGCATCGCCTGCCCGGAGACGTAAGGCGCACCGGCGACGACGCGCGGATTGCGCTCGGCCTGACCGAGCACCGAACGCCAGTCGAGCATCGGCTCTCCGGCGGCGAAGATCTCGACGTGCGCGAGCACCGACAGCATGCGGTCGCGCACTTCCTTCTGGAAGCCGTTCATCACCGACAGCACGATGATCAGCGCGGCCACGCCGAGCGCGATGCCGGCGATCGACAACGCGGAGATGAACGAGATGAAGCCGTTGCGCCGCCCCGCCCGACGGCTCGCGCGGGTGTAACGCAGCCCGATGAAGAGTTCGTATGGCAGGGACATTCGGCGCAGGCGCCGCGGTGAAAGAGGCGGAAAGGCGGCTCGCGGCGACGACGCAAAGGCAGCGATCGGCTCCGTCGACGGTTCGGCCGCGGCGGCGCTTCCGTGGGGTTCGGCGGCCGCGGAAGTTTGCCATAGAATCCGGCGGTGACCCTCACGATCCTGTGCGCCGGCGCACTGGCGCCCGCGGGCGCGCAGCGCGCGTCGCTGGAAGCCGAGCCGGGCGGCGCATCGCCCTCGGCGCTGGCTGCGACGCAATTGCGCGACCGCATCCGCGACGCGGCAGCGTCGCACGTCAGCGCCCTTCCCGTCGGATCGACCTTTGCGCGGCGCCTGCGACGCGCTCGCATCGTCGCTCGCGCACGCATCGACGACGCCGCACCGGCCGAATTGCCCGACGAACGATGGCTGCGCGAGCGTTTCGCGCTCGACGGCACGCCGGCCGGCTGCACCCTCGCGTTCGACGCGGCCGACGGCGATGCGCCGCTCGTCGTTCGCCCGGTGCATCTGCATCTCGGCCTGGACAACCTGGTGCTGGCGCCCGCCTCGCGTTCGGCCCCCGATGCCGACGAAGCGCATGCACTGGCCGACGCGGCGAACCGCTGGCTTGCCGACGACGGTCTCGAACTCGTTCCGGTGCGCGCCGACGCCTGGCAACTGGCGGCCCGCAACGATACAGCGCGCGCCACGCTGGCAGCGTTCGCCGCGTTGCGCGCGCCGAGCGCACGCGTGGCGAGCGGGCGCAACGTATCGGCCTGGCAGCCGCAGGGCGACGCGGCGTCGCGCTGGCGCGCCTTCGAAAACCTGGTGCAGATGGCGTGGTTCGAGCATCCGCTCAACGAGCGCCGCGCGCAGGAAGGCCGGCTGCCGATCAGCGGCCTGTGGCTCGAGGGTCGCGCCGGTGCCGCGGGCAGGCGCGCCTTCGAATCGGTGCGCACCGACGACCCGGCGGTGGCGGGGCTCGCACGGCGCGCGGGCTCGCAGGTCGTCGACTTCGATAGCGGCGCGCCGCTTGCCGATCGCACGCTCGTCGACGCGGGCTTCTGGAAGGATCCGCTCGCAGAGGGCGACGCCGATGCGTGGAACGAAGCATGGCTCGCCTTCGATCGCTGGTTCGAGCGGGGCCCGAAGGAGATCGGCTCGCTGCGCTTCGTGCTGACCGGCGAACGCGATTGCCTCGAACTGGCCTTCGCGCCGGCCGACCGCTTCAAGCCCTGGCGCAAGCTGGCACGCGAAGCGCTGCTCGAGCGCGAGCCGTGAGCGAAGCACGGCCCTCGCGCATCGTCGCGCGCGAAACTCCGCCCGAGGCGCAGCAAAGGCTGCTCGACGCGGGGATCGCGCCGGTGCTCGCGCGCCTGTACGCCGCTCGCGGCATCGCCGACGCGGCATCGCTGTCGCGCGATCTCGCGAAGCTGCTGCCGCCGCAGCCGATGAAGGGCATCGGCGAAGCAGCCCGGCTGCTCGCCGACGCGATCGCCGCCGGCGAACGTCTGTGCGTCGTCGCCGACTACGACTGCGACGGTGCGACGGCATGCGCGGTGGCCGTGCGCGGATTGCGACTGCTCGGTGCGCGGACCGGGTGCGTCGACTACCTGGTGCCGAACCGCTTCGAGCATGGCTACGGGCTTTCGGCGCCGATCGCCGAGCTCGCGGCGGCGCACCCGCGCCTGGGCCGCCCCGACTGGCTGATCACGGTCGACAACGGCGTGGCCAGTGTCGACGGCGTGCGGGCGGCACGCGCGCTCGGCATGCGCGTCATCGTCACCGACCACCATCTGCCCGGCGGACAGCTGCCGGCGGCCGACGCGATCGTGAACCCGAACCAGCCGGGATGCGGCTTCGGCAGCCGCAACCTCGCCGGCGTGGGCGTCGCCTTCTATCTCCTGCTCGCGTTGCGAGCCGAGCTGCGCGCGCGCGACCCGCAATCGCCGGCCGCGCGCGCGCCGCTGCAGTCGCTGCTCGACCTGGTCGCGATCGGCACCGTCGCCGACCTGGTCGCGCTCGACGACAACAATCGCCGCCTGGTGGCCGCGGGGCTGCAGCGCATCCGCGCCGGACGCGCGCACGCCGGCGTGCGCGCGCTGCTGCAGGTCGCCGGGCGCGATGCGCGATGCGCGACGAGCGCCGACCTCGGTTTCGGACTCGGGCCGCGCATCAACGCGGCCGGGCGCCTGGCCGACATCTCGCTGGGCATCGAGTGCCTGCTGGCCGACGACGATGCGCGCGCCCACGAACTCGCGCTCGCGCTCGATGCGATGAACCGCGAACGACGCGGCATCGAACAGGCGATGCGCGCGCAGGCGCTGGCGGCCATCGAGGCGCTGCCGGCGTTCGGCGCGACGCAGGCAAACGCCGACGACCCGGCGAAGGCCGGCACCGCGCCTCGCAACGCGTTCGTCCTGTATCGCGAGCAATGGCACGAGGGACTCGTCGGGCTCGTCGCCGGGCGCCTGAAGGATCGCGTACATCGGCCCGTCGTCGCGCTGGCGCCGTCGGCGAACGACGCGGCGGTTCTGCGGGGCTCGGGACGCTCGATTCCGGGCCTGCATCTGCGCGATGCGCTCGACTGGATCGACAAGAAGGCGCCAGGCATGCTGCTTCGCTTCGGCGGACACGCGATGGCGGCGGGGCTGACGATCCGCGCGCAGCAACTCGATGCGTTCACCGAGCTCTTCGAGCGCGCCGTTCAGGTCTTCGCCGACCCGGCGTGCTTCGCGCCGTCGCTGCTCACCGACGGAGCGCTCGACCCGGCCGGCATCGACGTCGCGCTGGTCGCGCTGCTGGATGCCGAGGTGTGGGGCCAGGGCTTTCCGCCGCCGCTTTTTCACGACGAGTTCGCCGTCGGGCGCCAGGCGGTGGTCGCCGAACGCCACCTGCGCGTGGAGTTGCGCACGCGCTGCGGCCGCAGGCTCGACGCGATCGCCTTCGGTCGCACCGAACCGCTGCCCGCGCATTCGCGCGTCGCGTACCGGCTCGTGCGCGACGACTACCGCGGCGTGGCGTCGGCACGGCTGGTGATCGAGGCCGTGGAAGCGCTGGAGGCGCCCGAACAGAACGAGTGAACCGCTGCTCGCCTATAATGCCAGGTTGACTTCAATTCGTCGCACCCCATGGAAGCCGAGCGCCGCAACCAACTCGAATCGCTGATCGACGACCTTCGCACCCGCGTGGGCGAGCTTCGGAGGTATCTTTGACTACGACGCGAAGAAAACGCGTCTGGAAGTAGTCCAGCGAGAGCTCGAAACGCCCGACGTCTGGAACGACGCGCAGAACGCGCAGGCTCTCGGGCGGGAGAAGAAAGCGCTCGAGGCCGTCGTCGAGCGCCTCGGATCGATCGACGCCCGCCTGGGCGATGCGGCCGAGCTCTTCGAGATGGCCGCGGCCGAAGACGACGATCCGACGCTGATTGCCGTCGAAACCGACGTGCACGAGGTCGAGTCCGAGGTGGAAGACCTCGAATTCCGGCGCATGTTCTCGAACCCCGCCGATCCGAACCCGTGCTTCGTCGAGATCCAGGCCGGCGCCGGCGGCACCGAGGCGCAGGACTGGGCGGCGATGCTGCTGCGCCAGTACCTGCGCTACTGCGAACGCAAGGGCTTCGGCACCGAAGTGCTCGAGGAGTCGCCGGGCGACGTCGCGGGGATCAAGGGCGCGACGATCCGCGTCGACGGCGAATACGCCTACGGGTACCTGCGCACGGAAACCGGCATCCACCGGCTCGTGCGCAAGTCGCCGTTCGACTCCAGCGGCGGGCGGCACACGTCGTTCGCGTCGGTGTTCGTGTACCCGAAAGTCGACGACTCGATCGCCGTCGACATCAACCCGGCCGACCTGCGCATCGACGTCTACCGCGCCTCCGGCGCGGGCGGACAGCACGTGAACAAGACCGAGTCGGCGGTGCGCATCACGCACAACCCCACCGGCATCGTCGTGCAGTGCCAGAACGACCGCTCGCAGCACCGCAACCGCGACGAAGCGATGGACATGTTGCGCGCGCGGCTGTACGAACTCGAACTGCGCCGGCGCCAGGCCGAGCAGGACAAGGTCGAGGCGGGCAAGACCGACATCGGCTGGGGCCACCAGATCCGCTCGTACGTGCTCGACAACTCGCGCATCAAGGATCTGCGCACCGGCGTCGAGGAGAGCGACACGCGCTCGGTGCTCGACGGCGATCTCGACGAATTCATCGCCGCGAGCCTCAAACAGGGAGTCTGACCGGTGAACGAACGCGCCAGCGGGCACGATGCGGCTGCGTCGATCGAGGAAATCCGTGCGCGAAGCGAGAACACGATCGTCGCCGAGCGCCGGGCCAAGCTCGCCCGACTGCGCAACGAAGGCGTCGCGTTCCCGAACGACTTCGTTCCCGCGCACCGCGCCGGCGCGCTCGCCGAGCACTACGGCTTCAAGACGCGCGAGCAGCTCGAGCGCGAGAACGTCGAGGTCACGCTCGCCGGGCGCATCGTGCTGCGGCGCGTGCAGGGCAAGGCGAGTTTCGCCACCATCCAGGACGCCAGCGGCCGCATCCAGCTGTACCTGAACGACCAGGGCGTCGGCTCCGACCTGCACGCGGCGTTCAAGCATTGGGACCTCGGCGACATCGTCGGCTGCCGCGGCGTGCTGTTCCGCACGATGAAGGGCGAGCTCACGGTGAACTGCCGCGAGATCCGCCTGCTCGCCAAGTCGCTGCGTCCGCTGCCCGACAAGTTCCACGGCATCGCCGACCAGGAACTGCGCTACCGCCAGCGCTACGTCGACCTCATCGTCACCGGCGAAACGCGCGACACCTTCGTGGCGCGCAGCCGCACGATCGCGGCGATCCGCCGCTTCATGGACGGCAACGACTTCCTCGAGGTCGAGACGCCGATGCTGCACCCGATTCCGGGCGGCGCAGCGGCGCGGCCCTTCGTCACGTACCACAATGCCCTCGACCAGCAGATGTTCCTGCGCGTCGCGCCCGAGCTGTACCTGAAGCGCCTGATCGTGGGCGGCTTCGAGCGCGTCTACGAGATCAACCGCAACTTCCGCAACGAAGGCATCAGTCCGCGCCACAACCCCGAGTTCACGATGCTCGAGTTCTACGCGGCCTACACCGACTACCGCTGGCTGATGCCGTTCACCGAGGAACTGCTGCGCGAGGCTGCGCGCGCTGCCACCGGCTCGACGACCGTCTCGTACCAGGGACGCAGCATCGATCTGGGCAGGCCCTTCGCCCGGATGACGATCACCGAGGCCATCGCGCGATACGCGCCCGGGTACAGCGCGACGCAGATCGACGACGAAGGCTTCCTGCGCGCGGAACTCGCGCGGCTCGGCGAGGACGTCGAGGCGCCGGCGCTGAAGGCGGCCGGGCTCGGCGCGTTGCAGCTCGCGCTCTTCGACGAGGTCGCCGAGCATCATCTGTGGGAGCCGACCTTCGTCGTCGACTACCCGGTCGAGGTCTCGCCGCTCGCGCGCGGCTCCGACACGCGTCCGGGCATCGCCGAGCGCTTCGAGCTGTTCGTCACCGGGCGCGAGATCGCCAACGGTTTTTCCGAGCTGAACGACCCCGAGGACCAGGCCTCGCGCTTCCTCGCGCAGGTCGCCTCGAAGGACGCCGGCAACGACGAAGCGATGTACTTCGACGCCGACTACATCCGCGCACTCGAATACGCGATGCCGCCCACCGGCGGCTGCGGCGTCGGCATCGATCGGCTGATGATGCTGCTGACCGACAGCGCCAGCATCCGCGACGTCGTGCTGTTTCCCGCGCTCAAGCGCGAAGACTGAGCGTTCGCCCGCTCGGCCCGCCGTGACCGTGCCCGCGGTCGGCACCGCGATCGCCGCGCTCGGCGTGACGCAGATCGTCGGCTGGGGCACGACGCACTACCTGCCGGCGATCCTCGCCGGTTCGATCGCCGACGGCGTCGGCGCCAGTCCCACGCTCGTGCTCGGCGCGTTCTCCTGGGGCCTGCTGGTGGCCGGCGCGAGCGCGCGCGCGAGCGGCCGCCTGATGGATCGGCACGGCGCCCGCCTCGTGATGACGCTCGCGTCGCTGCTGGTCGCCATCGGGCTGCTGCTGATGTCGTTCGCGCGCGGCGCGCCGCTGCTGTTCGGCAGCTGGACGCTGATCGGGCTGGCGATGCGCTCGATTCTCTACGACGGCGCCTTTGCCGCGATGGCCGCGCTTGCCGGCACGCAGGCGCGCCGCGCGATCTCGCTGCTCACGCTGTTCGGCGGACTCGCGTCGACCGTGTTCTGGCCGCTCGGCGGCTGGCTCGACGCCTCGTTCGGATGGCGCGCGACGCTGCAGGTGTATGCGCTGCTCAACGTCGTGCCCTGCGCACTGCTGCATGCGCAGTTCGCCGGCACGCGCCGGATGCGCGGTGCGGCACGCGACGCCGCCGCGACGTCGCCGATCGTGGAAACGCCCCGCGCGCGCGCGGCACTTCGGCTGGCAGCGCTCGCCTTCGCGCTGCACGCCTTCGTGCAATCGGCGATGGCGGCGCACCTCGTCGCGCTGCTCGGCGGCTTCGGCTTCGGCACCGCGGTCGCCGTGTCTGCCGCGTCGCTGATGGGCGTGGCCCAGGTGATTGCGCGAGTCGCCGAGATGACGATGCAGCGGCGACTGTCGGCCGTCGCCGTCGCGGTGCCGTCGGTGGCGCTGCTGCCTTCGGCGTTCGTCGCGGCGCTGGCCCTGCCGGCCAGCGCGGCGAGCGCGGCCGTCTTCGTGCTGCTCTACGGCTGTGCGAACGGCCTGATGACGATCGTGCGCGGCGCGCTGCCGCTGGCCGTATTCGGTAGCGAAGGCTACGCCGAACGGCTCGGCCGCATTGCCGGCCCGGGATTCGTCGCCGCAGCCGCCGCGCCGGTGCTGTTCTCGGCGCTGCTCGAATCGCGGGGCTCGACCGCCGGACTCGCGCTGCTCGGCGTGCTCGCGCTCGGCGCGTTCGGCGCGATCGTCGCGCTCACCGCAATGGCGCGTCGCGGCCTTCCGCCGGCGTGAAGCGTTCGGGCGCCGGCGGGTCGACCGCAGCAGCCGCGGGCGGTCGCGAAACGAGCAGCTCGCAGCGGCCGATCAGGCGGCGAACGACTCGCCGCAGCCGCAGGTGGCCTTCACGTTCGGATTGTTGAACTTGAAGCCTTCGTTCAGGCCTTCGCGCACGAAGTCGAGTTCGATGCCCTCGAGATACGGCAGGCTCTTCGGATCGATCAGCACGCGTACGCCGTTCGACTCGCACTCGACGTCGTCGGCACGGCGCTCGTCGGCGAACTCGAGCTGATACGACAGCCCCGAGCAGCCCGAAGCCTTCACGCCGACGCGCAGGCCCACGCCCTTGCCGCGTCGCTCGAGCGAGCGCGCGACGTGCCGCGCGGCCGCTTCGGTCAGACGAACACCCTTGGTCGGTTCTCCCATTGGACTCCCCAGTCGCCCGAGCGCGTGCCTTGCCGCCGCGAACCGCGGCGCGGCCGGCGCGCGACTTTTCCGGTCGCGCGTCGGAGCCGGCACGTTCAGAGCGTAGTGATGCGACCCTTCTCCAGCTTGATCGGCTGCAGCGTCGAGGTCGGGTACTCGAGCGCTGCGCGATGCTCCTTCAGCACCGAGATCTCCCTCGGATGCGCCTTGGTCTCGCGGCCCTTCTGCTGCTCGACGAGATCGGCAAGCGAAACCGAGTCGAGGAACTCGATCATCCGCTTGTTCAGGTTGGTCCACAGCTCGTGCGTCATGCACGGCCCGCCTTCGTCCTGGCAATTCTCCTGGCCACCGCACTGCGTCGAGTCGAGCGGCTCGTCGACGGCGAAGACCATGTCGGCGACGGTGACGTCCTTCATCGGACGGGCCAGCGTATAGCCGCCGCCGGGCCCCCGGGTGCTCTCCACCAGTTCGTGACGCCGCAGCTTGCCGAACAGCTGCTCGAGATACGACAACGAGATCTTCTGGCGCTGGCTGATTCCGGCGAGCGTCACCGGGCCCTGATGCTGTCGCATCGCCAGATCGATCATCGCCGTGACCGCAAAGCGTCCTTTCGTAGTGAGTCGCATGGGAGAGCTCCGAGTAGTGGACAAGTTTAGTCTGATATTGCGAATTGTCTACTTCGGCGCAGGGAAATCTTTCCGGAAACCGGAAACGATTTCCGGTTTTCCCTTTCTTTCCTGTCGCCGATCACCTCGGACCTGAAATGCGAGCGCCTCCGGAAGGGCTGTCCCCATCGAAAGGCCATACTGCAACACCGGGAAAGGAGGTGACGGGCACTCGTAGCATTCCTTGTTCCCGCCAGGGAAATCCCTAGCGCGAGAACCCTGCGCGCCGAAGGGCTTCTGCCGCACGCCGGCATGCGATGAACTACCGCGTCGGCGTGCTCGGCTTCTTCGCGCTGGAGCAGCTGAAGACCGGCGACGCGCTCGGCGACTCGGGCAACTTCGCGCTGCTCGACATCGCACAGGCGCTGAAGTTCGTCCAGCGCAACATCGAGCGCTTCGGCGGCGATCCTTCGAAGGTCACGCTGATGGGCCAGTCGGCCGGCGCGATCGACGTCTGGGCGCTGATGACTTCGCCGCTGGCCGACGCGCTGTTCCACCGGGCGATACCGATCAGCGGCGGCATCTCGACGGCCGCGACGCTGCCTGCCGGCTCGATCCCGATCATCAGCCCGGCTTCGGTCTACCGAACCCAGGGCGAGCAGCTGCTGTACGAGCTGATGATCGCCGACGGCCGTGCGGCCGACGCGAGCGCCGCCCAGGCGCTCGTCGCCGGGATGACCGATGCGCAGGTCGCCGAGTACCTGCGCTCGAAGAGCGCCTCGGCGATCCTCTCCACCGTGCTCGCGAAGCTCGCGCCGAAAGGCCTCTCCGGCTCCGGCCCGATTCCAGACGGCAACGTGCTGCCGGCCGACCCGATCGCGGCGATCCGTGCGGGGCAGTATCGGGCGATTCCCGTGCTCGCCGGCAACACGCGCGACGAGGGCAAGCTGTTTGCGCCATTCCTGACGCTGCTGCCGCCGAAGGGCAGCCCGCCCGGCTTCATCGTCGACGACGCCACCCGCTTCCGGATGATGGCCGGCTACGACCCGAACGCCGCGCCGCAGCTCACGGATGCGGACATCATCAATGCCGCCTATCTGCCGGTCGATGCGCCCGGAACCGGATGGACGGCGCGCGCCGAGCTGCTCGACGACGTCTTCATGACGGTCAACCGCATCGACGTGCTCGACGCGCTGAAGTCACGCCAGTCGAACGTCTGGTTCTATCGCTTCGACTGGGACGAAGAGCCGGCGCCGTGGAACGACGTATACGGCGCCGCGCACGCCTTCGACCTGCCCTTCCTGTTCGGCAACTTCGGGCCTTCGCCCTTCTCCAATGCCGCCAACAGCAGGGCGAACGAGCCCGGGCGACTGGCGCTGTCGGAGGCGATGATGCAGAGCATCGCGGCGTTCGCGCGCAACGGCGATCCGAACAATCCGGCAGTGCCTCAATGGCCTGCATGGCCGGCCGCGATGGTGTTCGACGCGAGCCCGACGGCGACCGCCATCCACGTCGAGGCCGACGGCAGGCTCGAGTGAACGCGACGCGGGGCCGCGTCGCGGCCCCGCCGGTTCCTGCTTGCGCGCCGGCGACGTGCCGACGCAGCTCCTTCAGGCCGCCGCCACCTGCGTCGCGCGCCGCTTCGCCAGTTCGAGCAGCCCGTTGCAGGCATCCTCGATGTAGTCGAGCGTCTGGTCGAAGCCCTGGACGTTCCCGTAGTACGGGTCGGGGATCGTCGCCGTCTCGTGCTCGGTGGCGAAGCGCATCAGCAGCTGCAGCTTGTGGTGCGCGGCTTTCGGAGCCATTTGCTGCAAGGCCGAGAGGTTGTCCCAGTCCATGGCGAGGACGAGGTCGTAGTCGTCGAAATCTTTTTCCCGCACGCGCGTGGCGCGCAGGTCGGCGATTTCGTAGCCGCGCCGCGACGCGACCGCCTGCGCGCGCCGGTCGGGTGCCTCGCCCAGATGGAAGGCGTGCGTTCCGGCCGACGCGACCCGCACGACGTCGTCGAGCCCGGCCTGGCGCACCAGGTGCCGGAACACGCCCTCGGCCATCGGCGAGCGGCAGATGTTGCCCATGCAGACGAACAAGACGCGCGTGTTCATCGCGAGCGATACCGGTTCTCTCTTTGCCATTTTCGTATCCGTATCCGCGTGAGTCGAAGAAATCTGTTCAGGCGCTCCTGCGCCGCGTCGCAGCCCCAGCGTGCGTCGGAGCCGGATCTGCAACGAACGGAACCACATTGCTGCCCCCGTCCGAGCCGAAGAATCTGTGCTTGAGCGCGGCGAGCTGGTCGCGCACCTGCGCGGCCTTCTCGAACTCGAGGTTCTGCGCGTGTTGCAGCATCGCCTTCTCGAGTCGGCGGATCTCGCGTGCCAGGCCCTTCTCGCCGAGCGCCTCGTATCTCGATTGCTCCTCGGCGGCGCGCAATTCGATCCGCGACTGCGTCGCGTCGTAGACGCCGTCGATCATCTCGCGCACCTGCTTGCGAACGCCTCGCGGCACGATGCCGCGGCTGGCGTTGAATGCCATCTGCTTCGTTCGCCGCCGTTCGGTCTCGTCGATCGCGCGCCGCATCGAATCGGTGATGCGATCGGCGTACAGGATCGCCGAGCCGTTCAGGTTGCGCGCAGCGCGCCCGATGGTCTGGATCAGACTGCGCTCGCTGCGCAGGAAGCCTTCCTTGTCGGCGTCGAGGATCGCCACCAGCGACACCTCGGGAATGTCGAGTCCTTCGCGCAGCAGGTTGATGCCGACCAGCACGTCGAAGGCGCCCAGGCGCAGGTCGCGGATGATCTCGACGCGCTCGACGGTGTCGATGTCGGAGTGCAGGTAGCGCACGCGCACGCCGTTCTCGGCCAGGTAGTCGGTGAGCTCCTCGGCCATGCGCTTGGTGAGCGTCGTGACGAGCACGCGGTCGTTCGCCGCCACGCGGTCGTTGATCTCCGAGAGCAGGTCGTCGACCTGCGTGGCCGCCGGACGAACGATCACCTGCGGGTCGACGAGTCCGGTAGGACGCACGACCTGCTCGACGACCTGGCCCGCGTGCGTGCTCTCGTAGACGGCGGGAGTGGCCGAAACGAAAACGCACTGGCCGATCTTGCGTTCGAACTCCTCGAACTGCAGCGGCCGGTTGTCGAGCGCCGAGGGCAGCCGAAACCCGTATTCGACGAGCGTCTCCTTGCGCGAGCGGTCGCCGCGGAACATGCCGCCGAGCTGGCCGATCGTGACGTGGCTCTCGTCGATGAACATCAGCGAGTCGGACGGCAGATAGTCGATGAGCGTGGGCGGCGGACCACCCGGACGCGCGCCCGACAGGTGCCGCGTGTAGTTCTCGATCCCATTGCAGAAGCCCAGCTCCTGCAGCATCTCCATGTCGAAGCGGGTTCGCTGCTCGAGGCGCTGCGCCTCGACCAGCTTGCCCTGCTCGTGGAAGAACTGCAGGCGCTCGGCGAGCTCTGCGCGGATCGTCTCGAGCGCCCGCAGCACCGTCGCGCGCGGCGTCACGTAGTGCGACGACGGATAGACGGTGAAGCGCGGGATCTTCTGGCGCACGCGCCCGGTGAGCGGATCGAAGAGCTGGATGTTGTCGATCTCGTCGTCGAACAGTTCCACGCGTACCGCGAGCTCGGCATGCTCGGCCGGGAAGATGTCGATCGTGTCGCCGCGCACGCGAAAGGTGCCGCGGGCAAAATCGGTCTCGCTTCGCTTGTACTGCATCGCGACCAGCCGCTGCAGCACGTCTCGCTGCGACAGGCGGTCGCGCGCGCGCAGCACGAGGATCATCTCGTGGTAATCGCGCGGATTGCCGATCCCGTAGATGCACGAGACGGTCGCGACGATCACGGTATCGCGGCGCTCGAGCAGCGACTTCGTCGCGCTCAGGCGCATCTGCTCGATGTGCTCGTTGATCGACGAGTCCTTCTCGATGTACAGGTCGCGCTGCGGAACGTAGGCCTCGGGCTGGTAGTAGTCGTAGTACGAGACGAAATATTCGACCGCGTTGTTCGGGAAGAACTCGCGCATCTCGCCGTACAGCTGCGCGGCCAGCGTCTTGTTCGGCGCGAGCACGAGCGCCGGCCGACCCAGTCGGGCGATCACGTTGGCCATCGTGTAGGTCTTGCCCGAACCGGTGACGCCGAGCAGCGTCTGGAAGCTCAGCCCGTCGCGAACGCCCTCCACCAGCCGCTCGATCGCCTCCGGCTGGTCGCCGGCGGGCGCAAACGGCTCGTACAGCTGGAATGGGCTGCCGGGAAAGCGCAGCAGCGCCGGCGTGGGCGCGGGCTCGGTCATGGGCAAAAGGTCCGGATCGTCGCGGATCGGCTGCGTGCTAAACTGCTTTTCAGGGTTGTGCCCCAACGCCGCGCGTAGCCGGCAAGGCGGTTTTTCGCTGCATCGCACAACGCGCCGCGGGCCGGTTTCTCCGGTTCGACGAGGCGGGCGCGAACACCGCGAAAATCCACCTGCACCAAGGTGCGGGGTGTCGGTGGCCAAGCCGGCATTATCGCCTTCGCCTTGCCAAAAATCCAGCATTGCACGCGCCTCATGTTGCAGCGCACCGAGCCGCGCGCATTCTCGACACCCCTCTCCGAAGAGTTCCGACCGCGATGACCCCGTCGATGTTTTCCGCCGTGGAAATGGCGCCGCGAGATCCTATCCTCGGCCTGACCGAGGCCTTCAATGCCGACCCGCGCGCCAGCAAGGTGAATCTGGGCGTCGGCATCTATTACGACGACAGCGGGCGGATTCCGCTGCTCGAGGCGGTGCGGCGCGCCGAGCGCGCGCGCGTCGACGCCGCGCCGGCCCGCGGCTACCTCCCGATCGAAGGCTTCGGCGCCTACAACGAGGCAGTGCGGAAGCTGCTCTTCGGCGCCGATTCGCCGCTGCTCGCGGCCGGTCGCGTGGCGACCTTCGAAGCGCTGGGCGGCACCGGCGCACTGCGCGTCGGCGCCGACTTCCTGCACCGCCTGTACCCGCAGGCCGGCGTCTGGATCAGCGATCCGAGCTGGGAGAACCACCGCGCCTTGTTCGAAGCGGCCGGCTTCGTCGTGCAGTCGTATCCCTACTACGATCCGGCCACGCATGGACTGCGTTTCGACACCATGCTCGAGACGCTGCGCGGCCTTGCCGCGCACTCGATCGTCGTGCTGCATGCCTGTTGCCACAATCCGACCGGCGTCGACCTGAATGCCGAGCAGTGGGACGCGGTGATCTCGGTGGTTCGCGAGCGCGGGCTCGTGGCCTTCCTCGACATGGCCTACCAGGGTTTCGCCGAAGGGATCGATCCCGACGCGCTGGCCGTGCGCAAGTTCGCCGATTCGGGCTTGTCCTTCTTCGTGTCGAGCTCGTTCTCGAAGTCGTTCTCGCTGTACGGCGAGCGCGTCGGCGCACTGTCGATCGTCACCGCCGACCGGCACGAGACCGCGCGTGTCACCAGCCAGGTCAAGCGCGTGATTCGGACCAATTACTCCAACCCGCCGACGCACGGCGCGGCGATCGTCGCCTCGGTGCTGTCCACGCCCGAGCTGCGCGAGCTTTGGGAGCGCGAACTGGCCGGAATGCGCAATCGCATCCGGGCGATGCGTACCGGCCTCGTGCAACGCCTGCGCGAGAACGGCGTCGGGCAGGACTTCTCCTTCGTCGAGCGCCAGCGCGGAATGTTTTCCTACTCCGGACTGAATCCGGGCCAGGTCGAGCGGCTGCGCGACGATTTCGGGATCTATGCGGTAGGTACGGGACGCATCTGCCTGGCGGCGCTGAACGGATCGAACATCGACGCGGTGGCGAAAGCCATGGCGGGCGTGCTCGAGAACCAGTAGCCATGCTAAAATCTGCGGCTATTCCCCGATAGCTCAGTCGGTAGAGCGACGGACTGTTAACTCAATGGCAGCCCGCGCGGGAAACCGCGCGGTGAAAACACCCCTAATTCGGGGAACCCTAAGGCGCTCCGGTGTTGGTATCGGGCGCTACGGCAATCCCGAGCAAGCAGGCGGCGAACGATCGCTGCCGGGCATGTGTAGAGACTTTACGGGGTGCGCCTAACGCGATCGACACCGATCGCTACGGCGAAGAGAAAGTCCAAGCCGAGCGGAAACGTTCGGGCACTTGTAATCCGCAGGTCCCTGGTTCGAGCCCAGGTCGGGGAGCCACCATTCGACGACGAAGCCCGCCTCTCGCGGGCTTCGTCGTTCTTGTCGGTCAATTCCCGGTAGCTCTTCTCCGAAGCGCGCTCGAATCCTGCCCAGAGGCGCGATGTGTCGTCACAATTCGGCAAGCGGCGGCCGCGCGGAGCGCGACGCGTCAGCGCAGCTGCACCCGCTGTGGCGCCGCCGGGGGCGTATGCGCCGAATCTATGCCTTCCTCCGCAGGGCGCCGAGGCCGAAGAGCCCCATGCCGAGCAATGCGAGCGTCGCCGGCGCAGGAGCGGTTCCGTCGGGTTCGCCCGGGATGAAGGTGTCGGCCGTGATCTTGACCGAGTAGCCGTTGGTCGAGCCGTGATCCTCGAGCAGCAGCTGAAGGTAATGCGTCCCGGCCGCGAGGTCGCCTAGCGAAATGTTGTACTCGCCCGGGGTGACTCCGCCCGGGCCGCGCGCTCCGAACTGGTACGCGCCGTCGAGCCAGACGAAGATTCCATTGTCGACGCCGAAGCTCGCAACGACGTTGGTCGCACCGAGCGTGTCGAAGCGATAGATGACCCCCACCTCAGTACCGACCGTCCACGAATTGGGAATGGACGACTCGAAACTCCAGTTCGCGTTCAGGCTCCCCGGGGCAGTCAGCCAGTTGCCCAGCGCGCCGCTCGCGGCAGACAGATCGGGCGCGGTGCCAAAAGTGAGCGACGAGTCGTTCGACACGGGAAAGGGGCCGCTCTCGTCGCCGTTGGTGCCGTTCAGCGAGGTGCCGATGCTGTCGTTGTACCAGCCGGAGTCGCTCGTTTGAACGAGAACGACGGCCGAATGAGCCGCGGGGATCACGCCGGCGAGCAGCAGGCCGGCGAACAAGGCGGTGCGTGTCATGCTTGAGTCTCCTGGAGGCAACCCGGTCCGCGCACGTCGCACAGCGATCGGGTCGCCGTAGTTAAGCAAGAATCATGCAATGGCGATAAAAGACCCGAAAAATCAATTCCCTCTTCGGGTCGGCGTTGCGCAACGGCCAAACAGGTGTCAAGTGCGCCGACATCCGGACGCCGGTTTCTGCCGACGGCGAGAAGACTCGCACGGCCCCGAAAGCGCCGCGTAATCGACTAACGCAGCGGCGCGCGTTCGTCGGCGCCACACTGGTCGCATTGCCCCGGATACCCCGGCGAATTCCGGCGAAAGGGCAGCTTCGCCTCCCCGCCCGGGGGACCGCGACGACGTCCTCGAAGTCCGGCATCTCGGCATCAGCCCAGAGCGTTCCGCGCGCGTATTCCGCGATCGGCACCTGCACGATTGCGACCGCCACGTCACCGCTATCGCGGTTCTGAGCCGCCGTCGTCCTGCGTCGATCTGCCGACTCGCCACGCCTGCAGCGACTCGTCGATCGCCTCGAGCGTGGGCACCCGAACGACGCCGTCGGGCGTATGCCGCTCGAGTGCGGGCGCCGCACCGCCGACCCACAACGCGACGCCTGGCGGCAACTGCGCTCGCAGCTGCGCGAGGCTGTCGAGCAACAGGCGTCGCTTCATGCAGCCGGTGGCGCTGAGCGCGACGATATCGGCGCGCCACGCGTGCGCAGCCGCGACGATGTCCGCGATCGGCACCTCCACGCCGAGCGAAAGGCATGGACAATCGTCCAGCGCCAGCAACACCTGCGCCATCAGCAGCCCGAGCCCGTGCGGCTCGCCGGCCAGCGTGGCGAGCAGTACGCGCGGAGCGCTGCGCGCCGGCGGCAGGCTCGCCAGGGCGGAATGCAGGACGGCCTGCATCGACTCGGTGAACAGGTGCTCCTCGAAGATGCGCAATTCACCGCGCATCCAGCCATCGCCCACGCGCCGGGTGAGCGGCGCGACGACGTCGACGACGAAGGCGCGCAGCCCGAGGCGCGCCTCGGCGCCGGCGAGCGCATGCCGCAGGGCCTGGGCATCGTGCCGTGCCAGCAGCCCGAGCAAAGCGTCGACTTCATCGTCGCGCGCGCCGCCTGCGACGGGTTGCGTCGCGGCCCGGTCGCCCAGCGCCTGCAGTTCGGCAAGACTGCGGCTCACCAGTCCACCCGGCCGATGGCCGGCGTCGAGCAGGCGCTTGATCGCACGCAGCTTCTCCACCTGCGCCGACGGGTAGCGCCGCTCGCCCTGCCCGTCGCGCTGCGGCCGCGGAAAGCCGTATCGCCGTTCCCACGCTCGCAGCGTGTCCTTTCCCAGCCCCGTGTCGCGCTCGACGTCGGCGATCGTCATTGCGTGGGGCGGTGTCGTCGAAATCGAAGCAGGCACCGTCAACCCTCAAGTTTGTCCAAGACAATACTTGCACATTTTGCTGAACATAGATATCCTTCGCTCCGTGCTGTCGTTTTGTCTAGGACAAACTAGCAAAATGAGGCGCTCGATGGGGTCGCCCGCGACCTCCCCTGAACGCTCACTCGTCCACTTTATGGAGTCGTCATGAAAAAGACCTTTCTTGCCGCTGCGCTGGCCACCGCCGCCTTCTCGGTCCAGGCCGCCGACATTGTCGATACCGCCGTCTCGGCGGGCAACTTCCAGACGCTCGTCTCGGCCGTCCAGCAGGCCGGCCTCGTCGACACGTTGAAGGGACCCGGCCCGTTCACCGTGTTCGCACCCACCGACGAGGCATTCGCCAAGCTGCCGAAGGACCAGCTCGACGCGCTGCTGCGCGACAAGGCGATGCTCACGAAAGTGCTGACCTACCACGTCGTTCCGGCCAAAGTGATGGCCAAGGACGTCAAGGCCGGCCAGGTCGCCACGGTGCAAGGCGGCGAGCTGACCGTCTCGACGCAGGGCGGCATTTCCGTCGACCGGGCCAACGTGGTGTCGGCCGACATCGTGGCCGACAACGGCGTGATTCACGTCATCGACCGGGTTCTCGTTCCGAACCCGAACTGAGGCGCAGGGGCGCAAGCGGCCCTCGCCGCTTGCGCAGCGCGCCGGGCCGATCCGTGCCGGGACGATCGTCGACCGCGGCCTTCGGCGCGCCCGGTCATCGCCGAGCTCGCGTCGATCGCGCCCTCGCGACACCGAGCGCCGGCCCCGGCTCGACCGAGCCGGCCGGCACGTCGTCGGCCTGCGCATGCCCGGCGGTGATGTCCACGTATACGTGGCGAATGCGCGGAAAGCGCGCGCGGATCGTGCGCGAGAGCCGCTCGAAGGTCTCGCCGGTATCGAAGCGTCCGGACGCTGCGCGGCGCAAATCGAGTTCGAGCACGAGCATCACTTCGTCGGGACCGAGATACATCGTCAACACGCGGCACACGCGTTCGACCTGCGGCTCGGCGCTTGCGAGACGTCGGATCTCGTCGAGCGTCCTGGCGTCGGCACCCTCTCCGACCAGCAGTCCCTTGCTCTCGTAGACCATCAGCAGCGCGACCAGGCAAAGCAGCACGCCGATCGCCACCGACGCCGCGCCGTCGATCCACGGCATTTCCAGCCGGACGGCGAGCGAGATCCCGACGAACGCGAAGGCCAGCCCGATCAGCGCCGCCGAATCCTCGAGCAGCACGGCGAAGGTGGTCGGATCCTTCGTCTTGCGGATCGTCTCGACGAAACCGCGGCCACGCTGTTCGGCGCGGAAGGCCTTCAGCCCGTAGTACCAGGACACGCTCTCGAACACCGCGGCGACGGCCAGCACCCCGTAGCTCCAGTCGAGATCGCCGTGCGCTTCGCCGGTGCGGATGTGGGCGATTCCCGAGACGATCGACATTCCGCCGCCCAGCGCGAACACGAGCACACCGACGATCAGCGCCCAGAAGTACAGCTCGTGCCCGTAGCCGAACGGATGCTCGGCGTCCGCCGGCCGGCGGCTGCGACGCATTCCGTAGAGCATCAGTGCGCCGTTGCCCGTGTCGACCAGCGAGTGGATCGCCTCCGAGAGCATCGCGGCGCTGCCGGAGAATGCGGCGGCGACGAATTTCGCGACGGCGATCGCCAGGTTTCCGACGATCGCGGCAACGACGGCCGTTTTCGATTCCTGTGCCATCGGCGATGACGGCAACCGGCGTGCCGGCACCGGGCTGCTGGTTGCGCGAGGCCGGCTCGCACCGAACCCGATGCCGTCTTTTCCCTGCGTGCATCGCGCACGGGCCGGCCGCCTTATCATCGCGTCGAGCGCCCTGCCGCGCGACGCCGGCGGCCGTCGGCAAGCCGCAGGCCACGATCGGCAAATTCTTCGGGACACTCGTCTGCCGAAGCCGGCAGGCAAAGCGCGACGCCCGGCGGGCGTCGAATCCTTGCCACCCCGACTGCATGGCTGCCGCTGCAGTGAAGCTGCCCGCCACCGAAGACAAGCTGCGCTTCCTGCAATCGCTCGCGGCACGTCGCTGCGCTACGGACCGCGCCGAGTGGATCGAGACGCACATGTCCTGGGTGCTCCTGGTCGGCGATCGCGTACTCAAGATGAAGAAGCCCGTGCGCTTCCCGTTCCTCGACTTCTCGACGGTCGAGCTGCGCGAGCACCATTGCCGGGAGGAACTGCGGCTGAACCGAAGGCTGGCACCGGACGTGTATCTCCGACTGCTGGCGATGCAGTGGGCCGACTCGAAATTGCAGCTCGTTGCCGAGGAACGGCTGCCGGCGCCGGGCGTCACCGTCGACTGGCTGCTCGAAATGCGGCGGCTGCCGCGCAGCGAGATGCTCGATCGGCGCATCGCCGACGGACGCGTCGATCCGGCCGACATCGATCGCCTGGCGCAGACGCTGGCCGGCTTCTATCGCAGCGCTGCGCGCACGAGCCTGGGTGCGCGCGAATGGTTCGAGCGGATGCGCAGCGAGCACGCGAGAACCGAGCGCGTGCTCCTGCTGCCCGGCTTCGCGTCGCTCGGAGCGGCGCCGCTGCTCGATCGGCTCTCGAAGGCGCTCGACGCGCATGCAGGCGCGCTGCAGGCGCGCGTTCGCAGCGGCCGCGTCGTCGAAGGACACGGCGACCTGCGCCCCGAGCACATCTGCCTGCTCGACCCGCCGGTGGTCATCGACTGCCTCGAGTTCGACGCGGCGCTGCGCCAGCTCGATCCCTTCGACGAGCTCGCGTTCCTGGGACTCGAGTGTGCAATGGCGGGCGCCGAATGGATCGGCCCGCGCATCATCGCGTCGGTGGGCGAACGGCTCGGCGAGCGTGCGCCGCCCGCGCTCGTTTTGCTCTACACGGCGAACCGCGCGGCGCTGCGCGCGCGGCTGGCCGTCGCGCATCTGCTCGACGACGAACCGCGCACGCCGCAACGCTGGCTTGCGCTCGGGCAACGCTATCTGAAGCGGGCAGCGCTGGCACTCGACGAACTGTCACGGCCGCTCGCCGACCGCGGCACCGATCACGATCGACGCGGCGGCACGGCTTGACCGGCGCCTGCGGACAACGGTGCCGCCACCGCGCGGGCGAACAACGCCGCGCACGAGACGACGCGCATCTTCGCGCGCAGCGGATCGTCGGTGGGAACGCGAAATGCCGGCACGCTGTCGCTCACCCACACCTGCTCGATCGCGTCGTCGCACAGCGCCTCGACGGCCGGTTCGATGAACAGGCCGTGCGCGGCGCAGGCGATCACCGACGCCGCCCCGGCCGCCCGCAGCGCAAGCGCGGCACGGCGCATCGTCTCGCCGCTGGCGATCAGGTCGTCGTACAGCAGCACGGTCGCACCACTTACGTCGCCCGCGACCAGGCCGGCCGACGTGACGACGCCGGCGCTTCGCCGCTTGTCCACCATCGCGAAGCGCACCGGCGCACCGATTTGCGACTGAAGCGCCTCGGCCCACAGTTGCGCCCGCTTGACGCCGCCCGGATCGGGCGATGCAACCGCCAGCGGCGTTCGCGCGGCCAGCGCCAGCGCGAGTGCGTCGAAGGCCGGATAGGCATCGAGATGCGTCACCGGCATCCGGAAGGCATTCTGCAGTGCCGCGACGTTGTGCGCTTCGAGCACCACGAGCCGGTCGGTGCCCACCGCGTCGAACAGCTGCGCGACGTAGCGCAAGCCGATCGGGTCGTTCGGCTTCGTGCGCCGATCCTTGCGTGCATAGGCGAGATACGGCACGAGCGCCGTCACCCGCGCAGCGCCGTGGTCGCGCAGCGTCGCCACGAAGGCGAGCAGGCGCCAGAGCTTGTCGTGCGGGCTGTCGAGCGGCCCGCCGTGCAGGCCGAGCAGCACGAAGACCTCGGCGTCGCGCACCTCGAGCAGCGGGCGCAGCTTGCACTCGCCGTCGACGAAGCGCCGCTCCTCGTGCGGAGCGACGGGCACGCCCAGCTGCACGGCCAGCGCACGCCCCAGCGAAGCGTCCGCGGCATCGAGATCGAAGAACATCACGGTGCGTCCGCCCCGGTCCAGTCCATCCGGGCAAAAGCCTGCACGAAGCGGTCGAGGTCGTCGACCGAAAGCCGGTCGATGCCCCCCGCCGCGCTGCGGCCGCTGCCGCCGAAGCGCGCGCACAGCTCGCCCGCGCCCGAGGGCGAATCGAGCGGCGCCCGGACGCTGGCGACCAGCGAGCCGTCGGCGCGACGGCGCAGCACCGCGTGCGCGCACGAAGGTGCGGCCACCGCCCACGCATTGGCCGCGCTGCCGATCACGCGGCGACTCCAGGCAGCATCGGGCAGAAGGTGGACGCTGCCGGTGGCGCCGCTCCAGTACGGCGGCACCTCGAGCGCGCGCTGCAGGTCGGCCTCGCGCAGGGCGACCAGTTCCGGGGCGATCGGCTCCTCGTCGAAGAACGCGAGCGGATCCCGGTGGCGAACGAGCAGCGCGTAGAGCGCGGCCGGCGCGATGCGAACGTCCGACTCGTGCTCGCCGTAGGCGTTGTAGTTGATCGCCTCGCCCAGGCGGCGCAGCCGCTCGCGACCCGGCGCATCGACGCCCGCCTGGCCGGCCAGCCGTTCGCCGAGCGCCTGCAGGTTGTCGCCGTAGGCGCCCACCGCGGCCCACGCGCGAAAGGCGCCGTCCAGGAAACGATCGACGATCGCACTGGTACACACGTCGGCGGACAGATCGATGTGCGCCTCCAGCCCCGGGTGCCGCGGAACGTCGGAGACGGCGTGATGGTCGAAATAGCGCACGCGCGCACCGCGTCGAAGCAGGCGCAACAGCGCATCGCGATTGCGCTCCATCGACAGGTCGCACACCAGCACTTCGTCGCCGTCGGCGGCGTCGACGCGATCGAGCAGCGCAATCTCGCGCTTCAGGCCGGTGACGAGCGTGGACGACGCCGGTTCGTGCAGGCGCCACTGCACGACCGCGCACAGTCCGTCCGCGTCGCCGTTGCACACGTCGAAGCGTTGCGGGGCAGCGTGGGCCATCGTTCGCTCGCCCATGCCGTCATCGCGCCGGGAGCGGCGCTGCGCGCCCGGCGGCCGGCGCGCCGCGCCAGGCCGCAGCGATCGCATCGACGTCGAGCCCGCCGCGCGTCGTGTCGACCACGATCGCGGTCGCGCGCTCGACCTCGTCGAACGCTTCGCGCTGCGCGAGTTGTCGTTCGAGCACGCCCGGATCGGCCTCGGAGGGGTCGGCTCCGTGCGCCAACCGGCGCTCGACGCGTTCGCGCAGCACCGCTTCGTCGGCCACGCATTCGAGCACCGCGAAGGGCACGCCCCGCTGCTGCGCGAGCGCGCGAAAGCGCGCGCGGTCGCGCGCGCGCAGGAAGGTCGCGTCGACGATCGTGGGCCACCCCGCGTCGAGCGAGATCGCCGCCAGCGCCAGCAGGCGCGCGTACGTGCGCTGCGACGCGTCGGCCGTGTACAACCCCTGGCCGAGGCCGGAATGCGAGCGCGCGCGCGCGTCGAGCCCGTGCAGCCGCTTGCGTTCGAGATCGGAGCGGATGCGGATCGCGCCCGCACGGGCGAGCAGTTCGCGCGCGGCGAAACTCTTGCCCGAGCCCGAGACGCCGCAGGTGATCAACAGCCTCGGCTCGTGTGCCCCGAGCAGGCGCGACGCCAGGCGCGCGTAGGGCGAATCCGACGGCGCGTCCGCTCGCTGCGCGCCGCGGATCGACGCCACGAGTTCGCGCACCACCGCCCGATAGGCGAGGTAGTAGCGCAGCACCGCCAGCCCCTCGTAGTCGCCCAGTTCACCGAGCCAGGCATCGAGGAAGCGATGCGCCAGGTCGGCTCGATCGTGCGCGAGCAGGTCCATCGCGAGAAAGCCGGCGTCGCTCTGCACGTCGATCCAGCGCAGGCCGGGATCGAACTCGATGCAGTCGAAGGCGGTGACCTGCGAGTCGAGCACGACGACGTTGGCCAGGTGCAGATCGCCGTGCCCCTCGCGGATCCAGCCCTGCCGCTCGCGTTCGTCGAACACCGGCCGAAGGGCGTCCGCCTGCGCCTCGAAGCGCGAACGCAGCGCGGCGACCTGCGCCGACGACGCGGGCGCTGCGGCGACGATGCCGTCGAGCGCGAGCGCCGTGTCGGCGCGCACGCGCTCGGCACTTCCCCACCGCGGCTGCCCGCGGCGCCGGGATGCAGGCAAATGCGCTGCACCGGCCTGCGCCGCGTCGCATCGACTCGCATCGCTGCGCTGCGCGTCGCGATGAAAGGCCGCGAGTCGCACGCCGAAGCGCTCGACCGTGTCGGCGTCGAGCGTGCCCTGCGCGAGCCGTTCGGAGAAGAGCGCTCCGGCGGCGAACTGGCGCATTTTCACCGCGTATTCGATCGCCGGCCCGTCTCCGTCCAGGCGCGGCGCATCGCGCTCGCCGCGAACGCCGACCACGTCGAGGTAGATCTCGGGTGCCAGGCGCCGGTTCAGCCGCAGTTCCGCCTCGCAGCACGCGCGGCGCGTGTCGAGCCGCGCGAAGTCCAGGAATCCCAGCGTCAGCGGCTTCTTCAGCTTCCAGGCGTGCTCGCCGTCGAGCAGCACCCACGAGATGTGCGTCTCGACGAGCGCGACCTCGCGGCCGGTGCTCGCCTGCAGCAGCGCGCGCAGCGCGTCGATCGAGACGCCGCCCTCGACGGCAGCGGACGTGGCCGGTTCGGTGCTCATCGAGCGACGATACGCGAAAATGCCGCGCGAAAACGCCGCGCTAGAATCCGCCTTTCGCCAACGGGGAACGAGATGCGACAGGTGTTCAACTTCAGCGCCGGGCCTGCCGTCCTGCCCGAGGAAGTGCTCGCGCAGGCTGCCGCCGAGATGCTCGACTGGCACGGCAGCGGCCAGTCGGTGATGGAGATGAGCCATCGCGGCAAGGAATACATGAGCATTCACGAGCAGGCCGAGCGCGACCTGCGCGAACTGATGGGCATCCCCGAGTCGCACGCGGTGCTGTTCCTGCAGGGCGGCGCGACGCTGCAGTTCGCGATGGTGCCGCTGAACCTGATGCGCGAGCGCTCGCGCGCCGACTACGTGAACACCGGCGAGTGGTCGACGAAGGCGATCAAGGAAGCGCGCCGCTTCGGTGACGTGAACGTCGTCGCATCCTCCGAAGACCGCAGCTTCACCTACGTCCCGCCGCAGTCGACGTGGAAGCGCTCGCCCGACGCGGCGTACCTGCACTACTGCGCCAACGAGACGATCGGCGGCGTGGAATTTTCCTTCACGCCCGATGCCGGCAACGTGCCGCTGGTCGCCGACATCTCGTCGAACTTCCTGTCGCGCCCGGTCGAGGTCGCGAAGCACGCGCTGATGTACGGCGGCGCGCAGAAGAACATCGGGCCGGCGGGCCTGACGATCGTGATCGTGCGCAAGGACCTGCTCGGGCACGCACGCGCCGGCATCCCGACGATGCTCGACTACCGGGTGCACGCCGACGCCGACTCGATGCTGAACACCCCGCCCACGTGGGCGGTGTACATCGCCGGGCTCGTCTTCCAGTGGCTGAAGCGCCAGGGCGGCGTTGGCGCGATCGAGCAGCGCAACGTCGAGAAGGCGAACCTGCTGTACGACTACCTCGATTCGACCGCCTTCTACACGAACCCGGTCGATCGCACCGACCGCTCGCGGATGAACATTCCGTTCCGGCTGCCCGACGCGGCGCTCGACGAGCCGTTCCTGAAAGGCGCGAAAGAGCGCGGACTGCTGCAGCTCAAGGGCCACCGTTCGGTGGGCGGGATGCGCGCGTCGATCTACAACGCGATGCCGATCGAAGGCGTGCAGGCGCTGGTCGGCTGGATGCGCGAGTTCGAGAAGAACCACGGCTGACGAAACGGAGGAAAGAACGATGCGCGAGCCGATCCGCGTGCTGGTGCTGAACCAGATCTCCGAGAACGGGCTTGCGCGACTGCCCGCGCCCGCCTACGTCGTCGGCCCGGACGTCGAAGCGCCCGATGCGATCCTGTTGCGCTCGGCCGACCTGCACGCCACGACGATCCCGAAGTCGGTGCGCGCGATCGCCCGCGCCGGCGCCGGCACCAACAACATCCCGATCGCGCAGATGAGCGCGCGCGGCGTGCCGGTGTTCAACGCACCGGGCGCGAACGCCAACGCGGTCAAGGAACTCGTGCTCGCGGGCATGCTGCTCGCAGCACGCAACCTGCCCGAGGCGCTGCGTTTCGTCGACGCGATCGACGCCGACTGCGGCGACATCGAGACGCTGGTCGAGCAGCGCAAGAAGGCGTTCTCCGGCTTCGAGCTCGCCGGCCAGACGCTCGCGGTGATCGGGCTGGGGCGCATCGGCTGCCTGGTCGCCGATGCGGCGATCCGGCTCGGCATGGACGTCATCGGCTACGACCCGGAGATCACCGTCGACGCCGCCTGGAGCCTGCCGGCGCAGGTGCGCAAGGCGCATTCGGTCGGCGAGGCGCTGCGGGCGGCGCGTTTCGTCACGCTGCACGTGCCGCTGCTCGCCGCGACGCGCGGCCTGATCGGCGCCGAGAGCCTGCGCAACGTGCAGCCCGGCACCGTGCTGCTGAACTTCTCGCGCGAAGGCGTCGTCGACGAGCCCGCGGTGCTCGCCGCGCTCGACGAGCAGCGCCTGTCGCGCTACGTGTGCGATTTCCCGAGCGCGGCGATCGATGCGCACGCGCGCACGATCGCGTTGCCGCACCTGGGTGCCTCGACGCGCGAGGCCGAGGAGAACTGCGCGTGCATGGTCGCCGAGCAGCTGCGCGACTACCTCGAGAACGGCAACGTGCGCAACGCGGTGAATTTCCCCGACACGTACGCGCCGCGCGAATCGTCGTTCCGCATCGCGATCGCCAACGCCAACGTGCCGAACATGCTCGGGCAGATCTCCACGGCGATGGCACACGCCGACCTGAACATCAACAACATGCTGAACAAGTCGCGCGGCGACATGGCGTACACCATCGTCGACGTCGACAGCCCGGTGTCGCGCGACGCGATCGCGTCGATCGAGCGCATCGCCGGCGTGCTGTCGGTGCACTACCTGCCGTCCGCCGACTGAAACCTCGCCTGTCGCGCGCGGCCCGCGAACCGACCTGCCCCGGAAATCGGCGGACAGGCGGGTTTAGAATGTGGCGCCCCGCGTTTGGGCGACCGGCCGCCGCGGCACGCCGGACGTGCCCGGCTTGCGCCCGATTCGAACCGTACGAGAACCAGGAGATCCCGATGGACCGCCGTTCCCTGCTCAAAGCCGGCGCCGCCGCCTCGACCGCGCTGGCCGCTCCGTTCGTCGTCACGCGCGCGGCGCACGCACAGAACTACCGCGCCGAGTACCGGCTGTCCACCGTGGTCGGCACCGCGTTCCCGTGGGGCAAGGGCGCGCAGATCTGGATCGACCTCGTACGCGAGCGCACGCAGGGCCGCATCAACATGAAGCTGTACCCGAACGTGTCGCTGATCAACGGCGACCAGACGCGCGAGTTCTCGGCGATCCGCCAGGGCGTCATCGACGTCGCCGTCGGCTCGACGATCAACTGGTCGCCGCAGGTCAAGGAACTCAATCTTTTCTCGCTGCCCTTCCTCGCCCGCGACCACGCGGGGCTCGACGCGATGACGCAGGGCGAAGTCGGCAAGCGCATCCTGAAGATCGTCGAGAAAGCCGGCGTCGTGCCGCTGGCCTGGGGCGAGAACGGCTTTCGCGAGCTCACCAACTCGAAGCACGAGATCCGCACGCCGGCCGACATGAAGGGGCTGAAGTTTCGCGTCGTCGGATCGCCGATCTTCAACGATACCTTCACCGCACTCGGCGCCAACCCCACGCAGATGAGCTGGGCCGACGCCCAGCCGGCGCTCGCCTCGGGCGCCGTCGAGGGCCAGGAGAACCCGCTGCACATCTTCACCGCCGCCAAGCTGCACACGCTCGGTCAGAAGTTCGTGACGATGTGGGACTACGTCGCCGATCCGCTGATCTACGTCGTCAATCGCGACGTGTGGAACTCCTGGACGCCGGCCGATCGCGACATCGTGCGCACGGCGGCGCTGGAGGCCGGCAAGCAGGAGATCGCGATCGCCCGCAAGGGCCTGACGAAGGACGACCAGTCGCTCGTCCGGGAAGTCGAGGCGCTCGGCGTGAAGGTCACGCAGCTGTCCGACGACCAGAAAAAGGCATTCGAGACGGCGGTACGCCCGGTCTACGAGAAGTGGACGAAGCAGATCGGCCCCGAGCTCGTGAAGACCGCCGAAGCCGCCGTCACCGCGCGCCACCGCCAGGCGAGCTGATCCGGATCGGGCCGGCCGGACGCGCCAGGCGCCTTCCGCCTACGGCCGGCCGGTCGCCCTGTCCGCCATGTCCGAGTCGAACGAACCGGCCCGCCCCGGCGCCGATCCGCGCGTCGCGCCGTTCGCGCGTCGCCTGCCCGAAGACTGGATCGGCGCCGCCGCGATGGCCGTGCTCGCGCTGATCACGTTCGCAAACGTGATCACGCGCTACTTCACGAACGAGTCCTTCGCGTGGACCGAGGAGATCTCGATCTCGCTGATGGTCGTGCTCACGATGGTCGCCAGCGCCGCAGCCGCGGCGCGCAACCGCCACATCCGCATCGAGTTCCTCTACGACGCAGGGTCGCCGCGCCGTCGTCGGGTGCTCGCGATGTTCTCCGAGTTCGCCTCGATCGCCGCGTTCCTGATGCTCTTCGGCCTGTCGTTGAGACTGCTGTGGGACGACTACCGCTACGAGGTCACCTCCCCGGGCATCGGCGTTCCGCAGTGGTGGTACACGGTGTGGCTGCCGCTGCTCGCGCTGCTGATCGCCGCGCGCTCGGTGCAGCGCCTCGTGCGCCTGGCGCGCACGCGCGACGAGCACCGATCTCTCGGGCCGCGGGGAACGGGCACTGGATGATCGACGTCGCGATCTTCGTGCTGTTCATCGCGCTCACGCTGGCCGGAGTGCCGATCGGCGTCGCTCTGATGCTCGGCGGCTCGCTGGCGATCGGTGCGGCCGATCTCGGCTGGCTGTCGATCCCGAACAATTTCTACGCCGGCATCGCGAAGTATCCGCTGCTTGCGCTGCCGATGTTCGTGCTCGTCGGCTCGGTCTTCGATCGCTCGGGCGTCGCGCAGCGGCTCGTGCAGTTCGCGCTGGCGATCGTCGGTCGCGGACCCGGCATGCTGCCGATGGTCGCGATCGGCGTTGCGATGTTCCTGGGCGGCATCTCGGGCTCGGGCCCGGCGAGTGCCGCGGCCGTCGGCGGCGTGATGCTGGCGTCGATGGCGCGCGCCGGCTATCCGCCGGCGTATTCGGCGAGCGTGATCGGAGCGGCGGCAGCCACCGACATCCTGATCCCGCCGTCGATCGCGTTCATCGTCTATTCGGTGATGGTGCCGGGCGCCTCGGTGCCGGCGCTGTTCGCCGCCGGGCTCGTGCCGGGCGTGCTCGCCGGTTGCGCGCTGGTCGTCCCCGCCATCTGGCTCGCTCGGCGCCACGGCTTCGGCGCGGGCGAGTCGCACATCGAGCGCCCGCCGTTGCTGCGTGCGCTGCGCGAGGCGACCTGGGGCCTGTTCGCACCGGTCCTGATTCTCGGCGGCATGCGGATGGGCTGGTTCACGCCGACCGAGGCAGCGGTCGTGGCGGTCTTCTACGGACTGCTCGTCGGCGTCTTCGTCTACCGCACGATGGGCGTGCGCGAGATCGTCGAATCGCTGATCGAGTCGGCCGAGATCTCCGGCGTCATCATGATCGTCGTCGCGCTGGCGAGCATCTTCGCGTATGCGGTGAGCACGCTGGGCATCGCCGATCCGCTGACGCGCACCATCCTGGACAGCGGCATCGGACAATGGTGGGCGCTGGCGGCGATCGTCGCCGTGCTGCTGGTCACCGGCATGGTGCTCGACGGCATCTCGATCTTCCTGATCTTCGTGCCGCTGCTCACGCCGCTGATGCGCGGCTTCGGCTGGGACGCCGTCTGGTTCGGCGTGCTGCTCACGTACATGGTGTCGATCGGACAATTCACGCCGCCGCTGGCGGTGAACCTGATGGTGTCGTCGCGGCTGGCAGGCGTGAGAATCGAGCAGACGGTGCCGTGGGTGCTGTGGTTCGTGTTCGCGATGCTCGTGGTGCTGGTTTCGCTGATTGCGGTGCCGGAGTTGTCGCTGTGGCTGCCGCGGGCCTTGAACTTCTGATCGGGTTCGATCTCGGGGATATCCCCGATCAGCGCCCGCGCACGGCATGCAGAACGCCGCGGCGCCGTTACCATCTGCGCCATTCCGACCAACCCCAAAGGAACGAAGCATGCGACGTCTCTTCGGCACCCTCGTCGCCGCCTGCGCGCTGTCGCTGGCCGGCGTCGGCAGCGCACTCGCGCAACAGCAGTTCATCACCGTGCTCACCGGCGGCACCAGCGGCGTCTACTACCCGCTCGGCGTGGCGCTGTCGCAGATCTACGCCAAGACCATCCCGGAGGCGAAGTCGTCGGTACAGTCGACGAAGGCATCGGTGGAGAACCTGAACCTGCTGCAGGCAGGACGCGGCGAGATCGCATTCACGCTCGGCGATTCGCTGTCGGACGCCTGGAACGGCGTCGAGGAAGTCGGATTCAAGCAGCCGCTGAAAAAGCTGCGCGGGATCGCGGCCGTCTATCCGAACTACGTGCAGATCGTCGCGCTTGCCGACTCGGGCATCCGCACGCTCGCCGACCTGAAGGGCAAGCGCGTGTCGGTGGGCGCGCCGAAGTCGGGCACCGAACTGAATGCGCGCGCGCTCTTCAAGGCCGCCGGACTGTCCTACGACGACTTCGCCAAGACCGAGTACCTGCCGTTCGGCGAGTCGGTCGAACTGATGAAGAACCGCCAGCTCGACGCGACGCTGCAGTCGGCCGGCCTCGGCGTGGCGTCGATCCGCGACCTGGCGAGCTCGGTGAAGATCGTACTCGTGCCCATTCCTGCCGAAGTCGTGCAGAAGGTCGGCGACCCGGCGTACCAGAGCGTGACCGTTCCGGCCGGCACCTACGACGGACAGGATGCCGACGTACAGACCGCCGCGATCAACAACTTCCTCGTCTCGCGCGAGGGCGTCTCCGAGGAACTCGGCTACAAGATGACGAAGGCGCTGTTCGAGCATCTCGACCAGATGGTCTCGGCGCACGCCGCCGCCAAGCAGATCTCGCTGCAGAACGCAACGAAAGGCATGCCCGTGCCGCTGCATCCGGGCGCCGAGAAGTACTATCGTGAGAAGGGCGTTCTGAAGTAGCATCGCCTCCTTTCGCCCGCACGAGGGACGCCGTCGCGCGTCCCTCTTTGCTTCCGAAACATGGCATCGCAGTCAGGCTCCGCCGGCGTCGACAACGTGGACGTGCCCGGCGACATCCACGTGCCCGAGAACACGTCCGATGCACGGCGCCGGGCGATTTTCTGGATCGGCGTCGCGTTCTCCGCGTATCAGGTCTACACCGCCGCCTACGCACCGCTGTCGAGCATCGTCATGCGCTCGCTGCACGTGGGTTTCCTGATGCTGCTCACCTTCGTGATGCTGCCGGGCTTCGGCCGGCGCCACGACCGTGGTGTCGTCCTCGGCACCCTGCTCGGCGTCGCCGGCTTCGCGCTCGGCTTCTATCACTGGGTCTTCGAGGAAGAACTGATCGTCCGCTCGGGCGATCTCACGCAGCTCGACGTCGCGGTCGGCATCGCCACGCTCGCGCTGGTGTTCGAGGCCACGCGCCGGTTGATGGGCGCGGCGCTGCCGCTCATCTGCGCGGTCTTCCTCGCCTACGCGCTGTGGGGCAACTACCTGCCCGGCGTGCTCGCGCACCGCGGCTTCGGCCTGGACCAGGTGATCAACCAGATGTCCTTCGGCACCGAAGGCATCTACGGCATCCCGACCTACGTCTCGTCGACGTACATCTTCCTGTTCATCCTGTTCGGCACCTTCCTCGAGCAGGCCGGGATGATCCGCCTGTTCACCGACTTCTCGATGGGTACGGTGGGCCACACGCGCGGCGGCCCGGGCAAGGTGTCCGTCGTCGCCTCGGGGCTGATGGGCACGATCAACGGTTCGGGCGTCGCCAACGTCGTGACCACCGGACAGTTCACGATCCCGCTGATGAAGCGCTTCGGCTATCGCGCCGACTTCGCCGGCGGCGTCGAGGCGACGTCGAGCATGGGCGGGCAGATCATGCCGCCGGTGATGGGGGCGGTCGCCTTCATCATGGCCGAGACGATCGGCGTTCCGTACGTCGATATCGTGAAGGCGGCACTCATTCCCGCGTTCCTGTATTTCGGCACGGCGTTCTGGATGGTGCACCTCGAGGCCGGGCGACTGAAGCTGCTCGGGCTTCCGAAGGAGGACTGTCCCGATGCGTGGGCCGCGATCCGGCAGAACTGGTACCTGATCCTGCCGCTGGCCGCGCTCGTCTGGCTGCTCTTCGCCGGCTACACGCCGCTGTTCTCCGGAACCGTGGGGCTGGCCGCCACCGTGATCCTGATCTTCGGCATGTCGGTCGCGCTGCGCCTGCCGCAGACGGTGCTGCGCATCGTGTTCTGGGTCGGGCTGGGGCTGCTCGCGTCGAGTTTCCTGAAGTACGGCATCAGCGCGGTGTTCGCCGTCGTCGCGCTGCTCGTGGCGGTCAACCTGTTCGTCCGCGGCGGACGGACGGTGCTGCGCCAGGCGGTCGACGGCATGGCAGAAGGCGCCAAGAACGCGCTTTCCGTGGGCGTCGCCTGCGCGCTGGTCGGCGTGATCATCGGCGTGATGACGCTCACCGGCGCGGCGACGACCTTCGGCGGCTTCGTCATCCGCCTCGGCGAACACAGCCTGTTCCTGTCGCTCGTGCTGACGATGCTCACCTGCCTGGTACTCGGCATGGGCATTCCGACGATCCCGAACTACATCATCACGAGTTCGCTCGCCGCACCCGCGCTGCTCGGGATGGGCATTCCGCTGATCGTCTCCCACATGTTCGTGTTCTATTTCGGCATCATGGCCGACCTCACGCCGCCGGTCGCGCTCGCCGCGTACGCCGCGTCGCCGATCGCCCGCGCCTCCGGGCTGGCGATCGGCATGCAGGCGATGCGCATCGCGATCGCCGGCTTCGTCGTGCCCTTCATGGCGGTCTACGATCCGGCATTGATGCTGCAGGGTGGCAGCTGGATCGACACTTCGTACGTCGTGGCCAAGGCGTTGCTGGCGATCGGCCTGTGGGGCGCCGCCGCAATCGGCTTCTGGCTGGCGAAGCTGGCGTGGTGGGAGCGACTGCTCGCGGCAGCCGGCGCCTTCCTGCTGGTCGCGGCGATCCCGCTCACCGACGACCTCGGCTTCGCGCTGTGCGCCGTCTTCGTCGTCGTGCACGCGCTGCGCTGGCGTCGCGCGCGCCCGCAGGCGATGCGCGTCGCGTGAGCGTCGGCGTCTGCCTGTTCGTCGCGCAGACGCTGCGCGCGTTCGTTCCCGCGTTGGCGTTCACGCTCGGCTGGACGCACTCGATCGAGAAGACCAGCTGGGAAGAAGACTGGCAGGTCGTCGACGCGGGCCTTGCGCTCGCCGAGGCGCGCATCGAAGGCAGCGGCGCCGGCATGGAGCCGCCCGAGGGCGCGGTGCTGCGCGACGGCGTCTGGCACTATGCGCCGGCCCCTGCCGCCCGCGTGCACGCGTCGCTGCTGCTCGCGGTCTCGCCGTACACCGAGCCGTGGCGCTGGTGCGTCGACGGACGTTGCCGGTCGCTGGCCGCCGTCGCGAAGCTCGACGCCCCGTTCGCCACCGTGCGCGTGCAGCGCTGCGAACGCCCTTTGACAACGCCGGTCGCATCGCGTTGAATCCGGTGGATCCGCCGTTTCCCGGAGCCGAGACGTGACGCTGCGTTCCTTGCTGTTCCTGATCGTCTTCGGCTCGCTCGCCGCCTTCGTCCTTGTCAACTGGCAGGTGTTGAACGCGCCGACGACGCTCTCGCTCGCGTTCACCGAGGTGCACGCGCCGCTCGGCCTGGTGATGCTCGCGTTCATCGTGCTCGTCTCCGTGCTGCTGCTCGGGTACATCGTCTACCTGCAGATGTCCGGACTGCTCGAAGCGCGGCGCCACGGCAAGGAACTGCAGGCGCAGCGCGAGCTCGCCGACGAGGCCGAGGCGTCGCGCTTCACCGAGCTGCGCTCTTACCTCGACTCGCGTTTCTCGGGCAGCGACAACCGCCGCGACGAGATCGAGCAGGGGCTGCGCGCGCGGCTCGACGCGCTCGAATCGCAGCTCAAGTCGAGCGTCGAGCTGCAGGGAAACTCGCTGTCGGCCGCGATCGCCGAGCTGGCCGATCGCTACGATCGCGACCGGCTCGATCGCGATCGCCCGGCAATCGACCGACCCGATCGCTGAGCAATTTCCGGGACAGAAAGCCTCCCCGCAACGGGCGCGCGGAAGCTAGAATGGCGGCCGGCGGGCTCGCGACCGACCCCGGCCTCGTACGCCCGAACGCGACCCGATCGCCCCGCCCGCATCGCCGCGGCGTTCCACGCTCTTTGCCCTCGCACTTTTCCACCCCTGCGACAGCCGAAAACACGGAACCGACGCATGAAAATCGAAGACATCCTCGCCGCCCTGCCCGAGCAGGAAGTCACCATCGACGTCCTGCGCGAGAAATACGCCAAGGGAGACGAAAAGACGGCCCGCGACGTGCGCCAGCGCGTGGCGCGTGCGCTCGCCTCGATCGAGCCCCAGGCGCTGCGCGAGCACTGGGAGGGCGAGTTCCTGTGGGCGATGGAGCACGGTTTCGTGCCGGCCGGACGCATCAACTCGGCCGCCGGCACCGACATCCGCGCAACGCTGATCAACTGCTTCGTGCAGCCGATCGGCGACGCGGTCTGGGGCTACGACGAGCGCGGCACGCCCGGCATCTACGCCGCGCTGCAGGAAGCCGCCGAAACGATGCGCCGCGGCGGCGGCGTCGGCTACGATTTTTCGTCGATCCGCCCGCGCGGTGCGCTGGTCAAGGGCACGCTGTCGCGCGCCTCCGGCCCGGTGTCGTACATGCGCGTGTTCGACAAGTCGTGCGAGACGCTGGAGTCGGCCGGGTCGCGGCGCGGTGCGCAGATGGGCGTGATGCGCGTCGATCATCCCGACGTCGAGGAATTCATCGGCGCCAAGAATGACGGCTCGCTGTCGAACTTCAACATGTCGGTGGCGGTCACCGACGCCTTCATGCGCGCAGTCGAGGCCGACGACGAGTTCGAGCTCGTGCACGACGTGCAGCCGTTCGACGAAAACGGCCTGGGCCGCAATGCCGACGGCAAGTGGATCTACCGTCGGGTGCCCGCGCGCGCGCTGTGGGACCAGATCATGGCCTCCACCTACGATCACGCCGAGCCGGGCGTGATCTTCATCGACCGGGTCAATCGCGACAACAACCTGTCGTACACCGAGCGCATCGAGGCGAGCAACCCCTGCGGCGAGCAGTTCCTGCCGCCGTACGGCTGCTGCGACCTCGGTAGCCTGAACCTCACGCGCTTCATCGTCGATCCTTTCGGCGAGAAGCCGGCCTTCGATTTCGAACGCTTTCGCCGCACGGTGGCGATCTCGGTGCGCGCGCTCGACAACGTGCTCGACCTGACGCTGTGGCCGCTCGAGGCGCAGGAGCGCGAAGCGCAGGCCAAGCGCCGCATCGGGCTGGGCTTCACCGGACTGGGCAACGCGCTCACGATGCTCGCGCTGCGCTACGACACCGAGGAGGCGCGCGCCTTCGCCGCGCGCATCGCGCAGTCGATGCGCGACGTCGCCTACGAAGCGTCGGTGGAACTCGCGATCGAGCGCGGTCCGTTCCCGCTGTTCGAGGCCGAGGCGTGGCTCGCCGAGCCGCACGCCGCCTCTCGCCTGCCCGAGGCGCTGAAGAAGCGCGTGCGCGAGCACGGCATCCGCAACTCGCACCTGCTGTCGATCGCACCGACCGGAACGATCTCGATCGCCTTCGCCGGCAACGCCTCGGGCGGCATCGAGCCCGCCTTCTCGTGGACGTACACGCGCCGCAAGCGCATGCCCGACGGCAGCCGGCAGGAATACGAGGTCGAGGACTTCGCCTATCGCATGTGGCGCCACCTCGGCCACGACACGAACGCGCTGCCCGCGTACTTCGTCTCGGCGATGCAGATCTCCGCGCTCGACCACATGCGCATGAGCGCGGCGGTGCAGCCGTACATCGACTCGGCGATCAGCAAGACGGTCAACGTCGACGAGGATTATCCGTACGAAGAATTCAAGACGCTGTATTTCGAGGCGTGGCGTGCCGGCCTGAAGGGCATCACCACGTATCGGCCGAACAGCGTCATCGGCTCGGTGCTCAGCGTTGCACCGTCGTCCAGCGCCCAGCAGCCGCAAGACCTGCAGGTGGCGCCCGAGGAGTCCGACCGGCGCCTGCGCATCGAACGCGTGCCGCAGCCGGCGCTGTCGTCGCTGCGCTGGCCGAGCCGCCCGAAGCTGCCCGGCGGCAACCTCGCCTATTCGTACATGGTCGAGCCGCACGACAAACGGGCGTCGTTCTGCATCTTCATCGGGCAGACCGAGGAGCCCTACCCGCGCGCCGACGGCACGACCGGGCTGCGCAGCGTTCCGTTCGAGACGTGGGTCAACGGAAACGAACAGCCGCGCGGCCTGGGCGCGATCGCCAAGGCGCTGTCGATGGACATGCGCTCGAACGACCACGCCTGGCTGAAGATGAAGCTCGATGCGCTCGCGCGCACGCGCGACGAACAGCCCTTGCAGATGCCCTTCCCGCCCAACGGCGAAGTGCGCTGGACGCCCGGGCTGGTCGCCGGTTTCGCCGAGATCGTGCGGCAGCGCTGCGAGGAGCTGGGCATGTTCGAGGCGCTCGACGCACAGCCTTCGCCGATGGTCGACGCGATGATGTTCCGCAAGGAGCCGAAGTCGGGGCCGCTCGGCACGCTTTCGTGGACGGCCGACGTTGCCAACGCGGCCACCAACGACGACTTCGTCATCGGCGTCAAGGAGTTGCAGCTGCCCGACGGCACGCGCCGCCCCTATTCGATCTGGCTTTCGGGCGACTACCCGCGAGCGCTCGACGGCCTGGCCAAGCTGCTGTCGATCGACATGCACCTGATCGACGTCAACTGGATCGGCCTGAAGCTGCGCAAGCTGCTGAACTTCGGCGAGCTCAACGGCTCGTTCTGGGCGCAGGTGCCGGGCGAGTCGCGACAGCAGGTGTGGCCGAGCACCGTCGCCTACATCGCGGCGCTGCTGCTGCACCGCTTCATGGTGCTCGGGCTGCTCGACGCCGAAGGCCGCGCGATCGGCGGCGCAGGTGCGCTCGCGTTGCCCGATCACGAGAAGCCCGAGGCGAGCAACGCGGCACCGCTGATCGCCGGGCACGCATGCCCGTCGTGCGGCGCGCACGCGTACATCCGTCGCGACGGCTGCATGTTCTGCACGGCGTGCGGACACCAGGGCGAGTGCGGTTGAGCTGAGAAGCGGTGAAGCCGAGGCACGCGGCGCCGCTTCGGTGAGCGCGGCGCAGATGGCCGAGCGAATCCTGGTCGTCGACGACGAAGAAGGCATACGCGAGCTGCTGTCCGCGTACCTGACCGACTTCGGCTTCGCGGTGACGACGGTGGCCGACGGCGGCGAGATGCGCCGCCATCTGTCGGCGCATCCGGTCGATCTCGTGCTGCTCGACCTGGGGTTGCCGCACGAAGACGGGCTCGTGCTCGCGCGCGAGCTGCGCAGTCGCAACGACGTGCCGGGCATCATCATCGTCACCGGCCGTGGCGAGCCGGTCGACCGCGTTCTCGGCCTCGAGCTGGGTGCCGACGACTACATCCCGAAGCCCTTCGACCTGCGCGAACTCGTCGCGCGCGTGCGCAGCGTCCTGCGCCGCCTGCGTCCGCCGGAGGGCGCGCCGGCTTCGCCCGGCGGGGCGGCGCCGCCGGCCGCCGAGAGTTTCGATTTCGACGGCTGGCGCATCGACTTCGCGGCGCGCTCGGTCGCCCGTCCCGGCGGCGCCCCGGTGGCGCTCACGACGAGCGAGTTCGACCTGCTTGCGACCTTCGTTCGCAACCCGAATCGCGCGCTGACGCGCGACGAGCTGATGGACGCGCTGTACCGGCGCGAGGCCGGCCCCTTCGACCGGGCCGTCGACGTGCTCGTCGGCCGGCTGCGACGCAAGATCGAGCAGGATCCGGCCGAGCCGCGATTCGTCAAGTCGGTGCGCGGCGTCGGCTACCTGTTCGCCGCGCGCGTCTCGCCGCAGCTTCGACAAGCCGATGCATCGCGCTGAACCGCAATCCGCGACGGGGTCGATGCCCGCCGACGTCGACGAGCCGGCGCTGTACCGGCAGATCTTCCACGCGTCCTCGGACGCGATGCTGATCGTCGACGACGCGGGCTGCATCCGGATCGCCAACGCGCGCAGCGAGGCGGTGTTCGGTTATCCGGTCGACGAGCTGGTCGGCAGGTCGATCGAGACGCTGATCCCGCCGCGTTTTCGCGAATCGCACACGCAGCACCGCGCGCGCTTTCGCAGCGCCCCGCGCGCGCGGCCCATGGGCAGCAACATCGCGCTCACCGCGCGCCACCGCGACGGGCACGAGTTCGCCGTCGAGATCAGCCTGAATCCGCTGCAGGTGGGCGGCGCCGTGTGGACCTGCGCGAACGCGCGCAACGTCGACGATCTGCGCCGCGCGCAGGACCTCATCGTGCGCGCCCGGCAATCGAACGCGGTGGCCGATTTCGGGCGCCTGGCGCTGGGCACGCGCGATTTCGCCGCCCTGCAGCGCCAGGCGTGCGCGTTGATCGTCGAGCACCTCGGCGTCGATCTGGCGCTGTGCGCCCGCGTCGCGCTGGCCGGCGGGCGGCTGGACATCGTGGCGCAGATCGGCTTCGGCGACGACGACGCAGTCGAGCCGCTGCGTGCGCAACTGGAGCGGCTCGTGCGCGACGAGCCGCAACGACTGCTCGAGCGGCCGATACTGCTCGAGCGGCCGATGCTCGCCGCGTGCGGCGGCGTTCCCGAGCCGCCGACCGCGATCGCCTGCGCGATCTCCGGCGAGGAAGACCGCTGCCTGGGCATGTTGCTGGCGGGTTCGCGCACGTCTCGCAGCTTTTCGGGCGACGACGGCAGCTTCGTGCAGGCGCTCGCCAACACGGTGGGGGCAGCGCTGCAGCGCGAGGGCACCGAGGCGCGGCTGTTCCAGTCGCAGCGCCTCGAAGCGCTCGGCCAGCTCACCGGCGGCGTCGCGCACGACTTCAACAATCTTCTCACGGTCGTCTCGGGCAACCTGCAGATGCTCGAGGATCGCATCGTCGACGACGCACTCGGCGCCCGCCTGGCCAAGGCGGCGCTGCGCGCGACGAGCCGCGGCGCCGACCTCACGCGCAAGCTGCTCGCCTTCTCGCGCCGGCAGACGCTGCAGCCGCGCGCGATCGACGTGGCGCAGCTGCTCGACTCGATCGTCGACATCCTGCGCCGCACGCTCGGTGCGAAGATCGACGTGCGCCTGGACGTCGAAGGCGACCTGGTGCCGGCGAAAGCCGACCCCGGGATGCTCGACACGGCGCTGCTGAACCTGGCGGTGAACGCGCGCGACGCGATGCCCGACGGAGGCCGGCTCACGCTGTCGGCGAACCGCGTGAGCGCCAACGCGAACCCGTCGCTGCACGACGGGCAGCTCGCGGCCGGCGAGTACGTGTGCATCTCGGTCACCGATACCGGCTCGGGGATGCCGCCCGAGGTCCTCGCGCGCGCCTTCGAGCCGTTCTTCACGACGAAGGAAAGCGGCAAGGGCAGCGGCCTGGGGCTGAGCCTCGTCTACGGCTTCGCCAAGCAGTCGGGCGGGCACGTCGACGTGCGCAGCGCACCGGGCGTCGGCACCTCGATCGTGCTGTACCTGCCGGCCGACGACGGCAGCGGCACGCCGCGGGCGCGCCGCGCGCGCGACGCCGACTACGCGGGCGGCGAGGAGACGATCCTCGTGGTCGAGGACGACGACGAAGTGCGATCGGTGGCGGTCGGCTTTCTCGACAAGCTGGGCTACCGGGTGCTGCAGGCGGCCGACGCGCAGCAGGCGCTCGAGCGCATCGACTCCGATGCGCACATCGACCTGCTGTTCACCGACGTCGTGATGCGGGGCGAGCTCGACGGACCGGCGCTCGCCCGCGAGGCTTTGCATCGCCGCCCGCGGCTGCGCGTGGTGTTCACGTCGGGTCACGCGCCGGAATCGATCGTATTGCTCGAGCGCCGGGTCGGCGCCGAGCTGCTTTCCAAACCCTACCGAATCGACGATCTCGCCCGCATCCTGCGCCGCGCGTTCGAGACGCCGGCACCCGGGGGGGCCGCGGCGCGACCGGCGGGCGATCGCCCGCGCTGATTCAGCGCGCCTCGCGCCGAGTCTCGCTGCGCCCGATCACGGCGCGCAACGCCGCCAGCGAAACGATCGCGATCTCGCGATTGCGCACGTGGAGGAGGCCTTCGACCTGGAAGCGCGACAGGATCCGGCTCACCGTCTCGAGCTTCAGCCCGAGCATGCTGCCGATCTCCTCGCGCGTCATGCGCAGCACGAAGCAGCTGGCGGAGAATCCGCGCGCCGCCATCCGCTGCGACAGGTTGATGAGGAACGCGGCGATCCGCTCTTCGGCGCGCATCGAGCCCAGCAGCAGCATCAGCGCGCGCTCGCGCTGGATCTCGGCCGCGAGCATGCGGAACAGTTCGCGCTGCAGTCCGGGGTCGCGCATCGCCAGCGCATCGAGCTCGGCGAATGCAATCTCGACGACTTCGCTGTCTTCCAGCGCCACGGCGTCGCCCGCATGCACGTCCAGGCCGATGCCGTCGACGCCGAGCACGTCGCCGCCCAGATGAAAGCCGGTGACCTGCTCGCGGCCGTCTTCGGTGAGCAGCACCGACTTGAACGAACCGGCGCAGATGCCGAACAGCGAATGGAAATCGTCGCCGACGCGATACAGGTATTCGCCGCGGCGCACGCGCCGCCGCGTGGCCGGTGCCGCCGCGAGCAGCATCTCGAGCCCGTCGGGCCGCTGAGCCGGTACGCTGCGCGGCCGTGCGCCGAGCGGGTGTGCCTGCCCGGTACCGGCGACCAGGGCAAGGCCGAGCGTTGCGGCGGGGACTTCTGCGAAATGCGGCGTCGACATCGGAGAGCTCCTGCGCTACCGGGCACGGGCCCGGTTCGATGCCAATCTACCGACCGCATCGCTCGATTCGATGGCACGGCGGCAACAGCGGGTAACAGTTTGTAACGGCGGTTCGCAGCGACCGCCGGCAGAATCCGACTTCGGCGCCCGGCTCGGCTCGCGCAGCCGCTTCGCATCGACTAGCATGGCGCATCGGCGCTCGCGGAGAAGACGCATGTACAAGCACCTGCTGGTTCCCACCGACGGATCGGAGCTGTCGAACAACGCCGTCGAACGCGCGATCGGCTTCGCCCGGGACAGCGGCGCGCGCATCACCGCGCTGCACGTGATGCCCGAGTACATACCGCCGGCTTTTGCCGAGTTCCCGGCCGCCGGCCAGGCCTCGTTCGCCGAGTTCACCAAGGCCACCGAGGAGACGGCGAACATCGTGCTCGAAGCGGCGGCGCAATCGGCGGCGGCAGCGGGCGTCGACTGCGACACCGTGTCGGTGCGGCACACGCAGCCGTATCGCGCGATCATCGACACTGCGCGCGATCGCGGCTGCGATCTCATCTTCATGGCCTCGCACGGCCGGCGAGGACTCAGTGCGCTGGTGCTCGGCAGCGAAACCAACAAGGTGCTCACGCATTCGAGCATTCCGGTGCTGGTGTTCCGCTGAGAACGTCCGGCCCGGCACGACAAACCACCACGGACCCGGAGAACCGCTCATGGATTCAATCGACCAGGCCGCCGCCACGCGCGATCGTCTCGCCGGCCAACTGCGTTCGCTCGTCGACGACGCCGAGGAGATGCTCAAGGCGGCCTCGCGCAGCGGCAACGAGCAGTTGAACCTCGTTCGCGAGCGCCTCGAGCGCGGGGTGAAAACCGCACGCAGCGAGCTGAACGCGTTCCAGGAGGCAGCGCTCGAAACCGCGCGCCAGACCGCCGCCGACACCAACGAGTACGTGCACGAGCATCCGTGGAACGCCGTCGGCCTCGCCGCCGCCGTCGGCGTGCTGCTCGGCGTGCTGCTGACGCGGCGCTGAGGCCGGCAGTCGCGCACGCTACGCGGCGCGCGAAATTGACCGGGGCCCGCGCGCAACGCCCGATGCGCGGCACGCGGCGCGTGCGCGCGCTGCTCGTCGGTCGCGCGCCGGCGCTTGTGGTTCGCGCGCTTCCGTCCTTCGGTCACGCGCTGGCGCTATCGGGTCGCGCGCTGGCGCTGGCGCTCGCGCTGCTCGTCGCGCTCGCCACCGGCGCGCCGAGCGCGCATGCGCGCGGCGATGCCGGCTCGCCGCCTCGCGCAGCGCAGCCTCCGGCCGAAGCGCGCCCGGCGCCGCGCGTCGCGTGGATCGACGGCGTCGTCGAGCACGTCTACGACGGCGACTCGTTCCGGCTTCGCGCGGCCGACGGCCGCGAGCTCGGCATCCGCATCGCAGGAATCGACGCTCCCGAGCGAACGCAGCCCTTCGCCAACGTCGCGCGCCGGGCGCTGCGCGACGCCATCGACCGGCGCGAGGTGCGCGTCGAGGCGATCAAGGTCGACGCCTACCAGCGAGTGGTCGGGCGCGTGTTCGTCGGCGGGCGCGACATCGGGCTCGAACAGCTCGAGCGCGGGCTCGCGTGGCACTTCACGCGCTACGACGCCGACCTTGCGCCCGCCGAGCGCGAGCGCTACGCGCTCGCGCAGGCGAACGCGCGGGCGCGCCAGGCGGGACTCTGGCGACAGAGCGACCCGCTCGCGCCCTGGCTATTCCGCCAGCATCGACGGTAGCGCCGCCGCCGCCGACGCGCGAATGCTCGCGTCGGCGATGTCGTCGATGGCCGTCTCGGCCGGGTCGACGACGACGAGCCGTGCACCGTGACGCCGGGCGAGCTCCGGCAACTGCGCGGCCGGGTACACGAGCGCAGACGTACCGACGACGAGCATCGCATCGCAGGCCGACGCCGCGGCCTGCGCCTGCGCGAGCGCCGCCTCGGGCAGGAACTCGCCGAACCAGACGACGTCGGGCCGCAACGGCGCGCCGCAACGCGGGCACGGCGGCGGTTCGCGCGGATCGGCGCGCCAGTCGAAGGCCGCGTCGATCGCCTCGGGACGGCCGCAGCCTTCGAGGCACTTCACGCGCGTGATGTCCCCGTGCAGTTCCACGACGCTGCGGCTGCCGGCGCGCCGATGCAGGCCGTCGACGTTCTGCGTCACGACGTCGACGCGCCGCCCGCCCCGGCCTTCGAACCCGGCGATCGCGAGGTGCGCCGCATTCGGACGCGCGCGCAGCACCGCAGCGCGACGCTCGGCATACCAGCGCCAGACCAGCGCCGGATCGGCGCGAAAACCCGCCTCGGTGGCGAGCGTCTCGGGATCGAAACGCGCCCACAGTCCGGTGAGCGCGTCGCGGAAGGTCGGGATGCCGCTCTCGGCGGAAACGCCGGCGCCGGTGAAAACGACGACGTGCGCGGCCTCGTGCAGCCAACGGCGCGCGCCGGCGACCGTGGCGTTCATGCCGATGGCCGGCGCCCGGCACCGGCGCACGCAAGGGCGCGCCGCGTCGGCGTGCCGCGAAGGCGCTTCACGCGGTTGCCGCCGCGCGCTGTCGCAGCGTCTCGTACAGGACGATGCCTGCCGCGACCGACACGTTGAGGCTGCCGACCGCGCCGCGCATCGGAATGCGCACGAGCGCATCGCAACGTTCGCGCGTCAGCCGGCGCATGCCGGTTCCCTCGGCGCCGAGCACCCAGGCGACGCGGCCCGTCAAGCGCTGGTCGTACACCTCCGAGCTCGCGCGCTCGTCGGTGCCGACGACGAAAATCTCGCGGTCGCGGATCTCGTCGAGCGCGCGCGCGAGGTTCGTCACCATCAGGTACGGAACGCTCTCGGCGGCGCCGCTCGCCGTCTGCATCGCCACCTCGGTGAGCGCGCAGGCGCGATCCTTCGGCGCGATCACCGCGGCCGCACCGGCACCGTCGGCCACGCGCAGGCACGCACCGAGATTGCGCGGGTCGGTGACGCCGTCGAGCACGAGCAGCAGGATCGGCTCGGCATCGACGTCGTGGGCGTCGAGCAGTTCGTCGAGCCGCTGCCCTTTCGGCGGCGCCTCGACGAGCGCGACGACGCCCTGGTGGCGCTTGTGCGGGCACAGCCGCTCGAGGCGATCGGCATCGACGAAATGCGCGCGCACGCCCGCCGCCTGCGCGGCACGAACCAGGTCGCGGGCGCGCGCATCGTCGCGGCGCGCGTCGACGTACAACTCGCGCACGCCGGCCGGCGCGCGGCGCAGCCGTGCCAGCACTGCGTGGAATCCGTAGATCAGCATCGGGTCGTGCTCACAGGCTTCGGGTCGAGCGCCGCCCGCGCGTTTCAGTGGCGCCGGCGCAGGCCGGTGCGCCGCTTCTTCGCCGCTGCAGACGGCGGGCTGCTGCGCGCGGCAATGCGCTCGGCGCGCGCCTTCTTCACCTTCTCCGACTTCGCCGCGGCGGCTTTCGGCGTCGATTGCGCGTCGCTCTCGCGCGGCTCGCCGCCGCGCTGCAGCTCGCGAAAGCCGAGCCGGTCGACCAGGCGGAAGTCGATGCGGCGCGCCTCGAGATCGACGCGCGAGACCTGCACCTCGACCTCGTCGGTGAGCCGGTACCGCTTGCCCGTGCGCTCGCCGCGCAGTTCGTGCGCGACCTCGTTGTACTGGAAATATTCGCTGCCCAGCTCGGAGACGTGCACGAGGCCTTCGACGTACAGCTCGTCGAGCGTGACGAAGATGCCGAACGGCGCCACGCCGGTGACGCGCCCGACGAAAGCCTCGCCGACGCGTTCGCGCACGTACAGGCACTTCAGCCACGCCGCGACGTCGCGCGACGCGTCGTCGGCGCGCCGCTCGTGCATCGAGCAGATGGCGCCGAGCAGCCGCCACAACTCGTGTTCGCGACGCCCTTCGCCCGCGTCGGCCGGCGCCCCCGTGCGCGTGCTGGCGCGCGTGCTCGT
>JACDJC010000116.1_pt1 | contig 102680 bp, 88 predicted proteins | sample 7454191 | NCBI WGS metagenome assembly JACDJC01 (sample SAMN14253291, study PRJNA609438) | sludge metagenome | isolation source: sludge after 25d culture with pyrite and EDTA | collected 2018-12-20 | reverse complement strand
GCATTGGTGGCAGACCGTTCGACCAAAAGTCAAAGTAAAAAAAAATGAATTAAAATTCATAATGGAGAAGAACACCCTATTGACTTTTTTCTCAATAGACATCCAGGAGGGATCTTCTGCTGGTCAGGATAATCTGGTTGTTGATCCCAATGCAAGCGTTTGGATTCTTCGGTGCGAATTTTTTGTTCGGGAAGTCTAATGTTCTTTTCCCTTGATGGAAAAGAACCAAAAGATCATGGCTGTCCAAAAAAATCGTGAAATTTTACGGCTCGCTGCACTGAAATTCTTAAACTCGCCCGCCTTGCGGCGGTCTCAGACAGCAAGAATTTCAGCCGTTCCGCTCACCTGAATTTCAACCGATTTTTTTGGAAGGCCGGGGTGGAGAAGATAGTAGTAAGTAAGAAGGATAAGAAAAAAGAGTTAAGAGCTTTAGATTCAACTATGGTGTTGCGGGACTCTTCGGGGCGAATTTTCTGTTCGAGTGGATGAATTAGAAAAACGGAAAAATTTATACGAGTTAAAATTCGCCAGGGCTTTTTGCTACTTTTTGGCCTTCAAAAAGTAGAGGGAAGAGAAGTAGGAAGTAGGAAGTAGGAAGTAAGAATTTAAGAGCGTTAAGAGAAAAGAGTTAAGAGTTAAGAGTTGGGAAAGAAAAGTAGGAATTAAGAAGTTGGAAGTAAGAAGGAAGAAAAAAGGGTGATGAGAAAAACGGTAGGCGGTCAAAAATTGACAGACACCGGGGAGAATCGTTATAATTTTGTCACATAAATGTACAAAACTAAAAGTCTGGTAATATGAAGATAGCTGAGAACGAATATGCTGTTGTTGTGGAAAATCTGACCAGGAGCTTTGGCTCTTTTAACGCGGTGGATAATATTAGTTTTAAAGTTAAACGCGGCGCGATTTTTGGATTTTTGGGCGCGAACGGAGCCGGGAAAACGACTACGATCAGAATGCTGTGCGGCCTGTTGCTCCCGACATCCGGTAAAGCGACTGTCGCCGGATATGATGTTTACACTGAGCCGGAGACCATTAAAAGAAATATCGGATATATGAGTCAGAAATTCAGCCTTTACGATGATCTGACGGTAAGGCAGAATATAGAATTTTATGGCGGTATTTACGGATTAAGCCGCGCAAAGATTGAAACAAAAACGGAAGAACTGCTGAGTTATCTGAAGCTCGAGGAACAAGCGGATCAGCTCACTCGTTCTCTGCCGCTCGGATGGAAACAGCGGATGGCGTTGAGCACCGCAATTTTACATGATCCGGAAATCATTTTTCTGGATGAGCCGACGAGCGGTGTAGATCCTGTATCACGAAGAAATTTCTGGCTGCTAATTTACGAACTTGCCGAAAAGGGGAAGACCATATTTGTGACGACTCATTATATGGATGAAGCGGAATATTGTCACCAATTGAGCATTATGCGGGACGGCCGGATCGTGGAACTGGATAATCCTCAGAAACTTAAAAGCAAATACCGGGTGGAATCAATGCAGGATGTTTTTATGAAGGTTGTAAAACAGGCGGCTCTATGAACCAGATCCTGAGAAGTATAGCGAAAAAAGAGTTTACTCATATCTGGAGAGATCCGCAGACACTTGCCATTATCATCGTCATGCCGATAATTATGCTTTTTCTTTACGGTTACGCGATTACGCTGGAAATGCGCAATATCGAAACCGCGATCGTTGATTTATCTAAAACACCGGAAAGCAGGGCGTTGACAGAAAAAATAATCTCGACGGATTTTTTTATTCTTACCGATGTAGATGTTCCTTATGATCAGATTGAAACTATATTTTATCAGAGGAAAGCCCGGTGCGTCCTTGTGATACCGGAAGACTTTTCAAGAGGATTACAGACCGGCGTGAGTACTCCGGTGCAGTTACTGATCGACGCGAGTGATCCCAACGCGGCAAACTATATAAACAATTATGTCACGCTTATCGTGAGTAAATATAATTTTATGATGAATCAACAGATGATGACCGCGTTTCAGGTCGAACCGAGACTTTTGTATAATCCGGATTTGAAGTCATCCTATTTCTTTGTACCGGGACTGATCGCGGTTATTATGCTGCTAATCAGCGCTCTTCTGACAAGCATCACGATCGTACGTGAGAAAGAGGTGGGAACGATGGAGCAGATTCTGGTCAGTCCGGTGCGGCCTGTCCAGATTATAATCGGGAAGGTGATCCCTTATGTGATCATCGGTTTTTTTGACAGCATTATCGTGCTCTTTTTTGCATGGCTATGGTTTGATGTCCCCGTCAATGGTTCCCTGATGCTGCTTAATATAATGCTGATCCTTTATTTGCTGACCGGCTTAAGTCTGGGCCTGCTTATCTCAACGGTTACCAGTTCACAGCAGGTGGCCATGCTGGTTACGATTGTCGCCACCATATTACCGACAGTGATGCTCACGGGATTTATTTTTCCCATCAAAAGTATGCCGGAAATTCTGCAGTATATCGCCTGGATTATACCCGCGACGCATTTTATAGAAATTATCCGCGGTATCATGCTTAAAGGCGTTGGAATCGCTGAATTGACATGGCAAACGATTTATCTGGTAGTGATGTCCGCCGGATTGATCATCCTAAGTCTAAGAAAGTTCAGCACGAAACTGGAGTAAAAATGATCCAAAGGATATTATATCTGATACAAAAAGAGTTCAGGGAAATTTTAAGGGAAAAAGCTTTCATTGGTATCATTTTTGTGATGCCGTTTGTCGAAATTGTATTGCTGGGATTTGCCATAACCACCGATGTAAAGCATGTTCCACTGGCTATTGTTGATCTGGATCATTCACAGTCCAGCCGAAGGATTATCGATGCGTTTAGTGTGACTGAATCATTCGAGTATATCGGGGCGGTGGAGACGGAAGCCAGATCGAAAGAGATGATGGATTACGGTGAAATTAAACTAGCCTTGGTTATTCCGCCTCATTTTGAAAGGGATTTGAAAAACGGTATTCAACCAAAAGTTCAGGCAATTGTTGACGGGGTGGATGGGAACTCTGCCGGAATCGCGCTTGGTTATGTGAATCAGATCTCTGTCAATCTCCAGAAAGAATGGTTGGGCAGCGCCGGACTTCTCGCTCAAAAAACGGCAGGTGTGCACATAACTGAAATTTTACCACGGATGTTATATAATCCGAGTCTTGAAAGCGTAAATAATATTGTACCCGGAGTCATCGCCGTATTGCTTACTATTATTACGGCGGTGTTGACTGGGATGAGTATCGTTCGTGAAAAAGAGATCGGAACTCTCGAACAATTAATGGTGACGCCCATAAGGAGCAGTGAGCTTATTATCGGAAAAACGATTCCTTTCCTGATCATCTCATTCCTGCTTCTGAACGTCGGCATACTTGCCGCGGGAATCATCTTTGGGATATGGATCAAAGGAAATCTGATTTTACTATATGTGTTGAGTATGATATTTAGTTTAAGCACCCTCGGACTCGGTATATTTGCGTCAACGATGGCTAAAACTCAGCAGCAGGCCATGTTTGTAGCCTGGTTTTTTTCAATATTCGCGTTTATCCTCTCCGGTTTTTTTATCCCCATCCAAAACATGCCCGACTGGGTGCAGATGGTAACTTATCTTAATCCTCTGCGTTACTATATGGTAGTCATCCGGGAAATATATTTAAAAGGCACCACAGCTCCTTATCTTGTGCAGGAAGCGTTGGCCATGCTTGCCTTCGGATTAATCGCTTTCGGATCTGCGGTCCTGCGTTTCCAGAAACGTCTGAGTTGATCTATAAAAGAATATTCAGCCGGGGAAGAAAAAAATCTTACCTGTGAGAAAAATTATTTTTTTTGGAAAATAAATTCAATTCTCTTGTTTAATAGATACAGATCCTCATTCTTTATGAATTAATCCTGGTTAGATAAAACTGATCCTGTTCAAAATTTTTATATAAGATTATAAATTTCAGGGGACCGTTGTATGGCTCCTAAGGCCGAATCCATAATCCGTGAATTGCTTGAGATTGCAGGTATTAAAATAAACGGCCACGAGCGGTATGATATTCTTGTGCATGATGATCGCTTCTACGAACGGGTACTGCGTGATTCCTCGTTGGGTATGGGAGAATCCTATATGGACGGGTGGTGGGATTGTGAGGCGCTTGATGAGTTATTTTACCGGATATTGTCATCGGGAATACATGCTAAAATTAAAGATAGCCTCACATTAAAATGGCATGTCGGCAAATCCAAACTTTTTAATCTTCAAAACCGATACAGGGCATATCAGGTTGGAAAACATCATTACGACATAGGGAACGATTTGTACAGAGCAATGCTCGATAAAAGGATGAATTACAGCTGCGCGTACTGGAGAAACGCGGATCAGCTTGATGAAGCGCAGGAAGCCAAGCTCGATATGATTTGCAAAAAAATCGATCTCAGGGAAGGTATGACTGTTTTGGATATCGGCTGCGGTTGGGGTGCGTTCGCGAAATTTGCAGCGGAGATGTACGGCGTTTCCGTTACGGGCATAACGGTTTCAAAAAATCAGTATGAGCTGGGCAATGAATTGTGCCATGGGCTGCCCGTTGAGATCAGATTACAGGATTACCGTGCTGTTAAAGGCTCATTTGACCGTGTGATTTCCATCGGCAGCTTCGAACATATCGGTTATAAAAATCACCGGACTTATATGGAGGTGGTCAACCGTACTCTTAAAGACGACGGAATTGCGTTTATTCAGACCATCGGACAAAACAAGAGCTCCACCACCATGAACCCATGGACTATAAAATATATATTCCCGAACGGACAGGTTCCATCCATAAGACAAATTGGATCGGCGGCGGAAAACCTGTTTGTTATTGAAGACTGGCACAATTTTGGGCCTGATTATGATAAGACCTTAATGGCGTGGTATCAAAATTTTGAAAACGCCTGGCCGGAATTGAAAATTCATTATGATGACCGGTTCAGCAGAATGTGGAGATACTACCTCTTGAGCTCAGCTGCGGGATTCCGCTCCCGGGATAACCAGTTATGGCAAATCGTATTAACAAAAATCGGTCGTACTCAACCGGAGATCAGATATTTCTGACCGGAAGAAATATATATTTTAATTATGTGAATCCGGTTTATTTATGTGTATTATATCATATACGTTGTGGTAATACCTGAATAAAAATTAATTCTAAAATTTTTAAACAGGGGGGACCATGTTATCAAAAGTAAAACTCACCATTCTTGCCGAAAACAGGGTGAACAACCCGAAACTTATCGCCGAGCAGGGATTGTCGGTGCTGGTACAGACTTCACAGGGAAATATTCTTTTTGATACGGGGCAGACAGACGCGTTTATGCACAACGCAATTCAGCTTGGTATCGATCTCAATCTCGTGGATATGGTTGTTTTGAGTCATGGCCATTTTGACCATACGGGCGGATTGACTCATTTCGTAAAACACATAAAGCCGATTTCCGTCGTTTGCCATCCTGCCCTTACAAATAAAAAATTCCGCGTTTATCCGAATGGAAAAGTGGATATCGGTGTGCCCTGGGAAAAGAAGGATGTGACTTCTTCCGGGGCGAATTTTATTTTCAAATCACATGCCCATGAACTATTCCCGGATGTATGGATTTCAGGAGAAATCCCGCGTCTGACGGAATATGAATTTATTGATGAGACCTACCAGCAGCGGGTATTGGAAAGTTTCATCCACGATGAAATACATGATGATATGTCGCTGATACTAAATAGTGAAAAAGGACTGATTGTTCTTCTCGGATGCGGGCATTCAGGCGCTGTTAACAGTGTAAAACACGCGATGAGAATTACCCACAATAATACCATTTTTGCTATTTTCGGAGGTATGCATCTGCTTGGCAACCCGTTAAAAAAAATTGAGCGTGTTGTTGCCGACCTGAAGAAAATAGATCCGGCATTTATTGTTCCTTTACATTGTACCGGCTTTACGGCAATGCATACAATGTTTCAGCATTTCAAAGGCAGGGTAAAGCTGATGAATGTCGGTGATTCGTTCGATTTAACAGCGGAAGGGCAACAAGATTAAACGAACCGGGTAATCATATATAAAAGTTATAGAAAGGCCGGGGGATTTTCAAGAAATGGAGGTGTCTGATGAAAGCTGCCTTTTTTATGGTTTTTTTGTTTGTTCTCATGATTGGGTCAAATGCTTCGGCGGCCGGATTCTCAGTGGATGCTGATACAACTGAGATAAAACCGGATTTCAAAAATGTGAATGTAGTGGTGGAATATGAATGGAAAGACAGTGAAACCCTTGAAAAAGTAGATGTTTATCTCCACCTTGATGCTAAGGAACCGAATGTAGAACTCATTGCCAGTGAATTCAGAAAATGTGAGATCAGTATTATCGATGGGATAGTTTTAAAAATATTTGATTCTCAAACGGGTAAATTGCTAAAAACGATAAAACCAAAGAAATAGAATAAATTATTTGGTTATCTGAACAATTGTTGAACGGTGTTTTTTCCCTGGCCATGGGAAAAAGGTATTTTTTTGTCAAAAACGAAATAAAGAATCAGGATAAAACAGGAAGTTTGATTCTTTAATCAGGTGTTTTTCCCATGTTTTTTTATTAGAAACTGCTAAAGATTCATTGTATTTAACAGTATAAATTTTTTATTGTTATTTTCAAAAAAGACAAATATTTAGTAAATTTATTTCATGAGAACAGAACAGGATGCTCTTGGAGAAAAAGGTATTCCGGGCGATTCATTATACGGGATTCATTCGATAAGAGCCAGAGAGAATTTTCCGGATCGATCCCCATTTAATTTTATATGGTACCGAGCTCTCGGAACTGTCAAACTCGCCTGTTATCAAACTTATGAAAAATTTAAAAATGCTACCCGGCAGAAATATCCGAATAAAATACTTCCCTTAAAATTTATTGATGACTCTGTTTTAAAACAAATCATCATCAGTGCTGAAGAAATATCTTCCGGTAAATATTTCGAACATTTTATTGTTCCCGGCATTTCCGGAGGAGCCGGAACAAGCATCAATATGAACATCAATGAGATTATCGCTAATTCGGCTCTGGTGAGAATGGGTAAAAATCCGGGTGATTATGAAGTTGTTCATCCGATAGAACATGCCAATATCTTTCAATCAACCAATGATGTGGTTCCTACCGCCCTGAAACTGGCTGTGATGGAATTACTGGGAGTTTTGGAAAAAGAAATCAACGGATTGCGAAAAATCACTGAAGTACACGAAACAAACTACCGGGAAAACCTTCGTATTGCATATACCCAAATGCAGGCAGCGGTTCCATCTTCATACGGAAAACTATTCAGCGCATATAATAATGCCCTTTCACGAGACTGGTGGCGCGTTTCAAAAAGTTTGGAACGAATAAAAATCGTGAATCTTGGCGGGAGCGCTGTCGGCACAGGTATCACCGTTCCCAGATTTTTCATTTTCGAAGTGGTGCAGACATTGAAGGATTTAACAGGGCACCCGGTGACCAGAAGTGAAAATCTATCGGACACTACCGCTAATTTGGATTCATTTGTCGAAGTACACGCGATCCTGAAGGCAAACGCGGTAAATCTGGAGAAAATGGTTTCCGATCTCCGGTTGCTCTCATCGGATTTAATTTCTCAAAAAGAGATGGAAATTCCGAAGAAACAGGTTGGAAGCTCCATCATGCCCGGTAAAATTAATCCCGTTATTCCTGAATTTGTCATTGGCGCTTGCCATAAAATCTACGCGAATGACGGACTTATCACTTCGCTTGCCGCTCAGGGATGCCTTGATCTGAATGCCTATCTGCCGGTAATTGGAAACGCCTTGCTGGATAGTCTGCAATTACTCATTGATTGCAACTGGACAGTAAATCGTAATATGATGACCGGTCTGAATATCAATACGAAACAGGCGCTTGAAAAATTGTTGAAAAATCCAGCGGTTACGACAGCGCTTATTCCGTATCTGGGGTATAAGGAGGCGGAAAAACTGGCAAGAGTAATGTCGGAACACAGTTGTGATATATTTAATGCAAATCAGCATTTACATTTAATTGACCCCGATCAGTTGGAGATCTTAATGAAGCCGGATTATCTGTTAAAACTCGGATTTACAATTGATGAAATACCCGATAACCGGGATAAAGAGAAAGATGATGAGTAACAGATTTTGTTGAGTTTCATTGTCTAAATTTGGAGCATCCATGACAAAAGCAGAAAAACCGCATATCGGAATCTTTGGCCGGAGAAATATCGGCAAAAGTTCTTTTATCAATGCGGTTTCGGGACAAAATGTTTCGATCGTTGCCGATTATCCCGGCACGACGACCGATCCCGTAAACAAAGCGATGGAACTGCCCGGAATTGGTCCGGTCATCTTTATTGATACGGCGGGTATTGATGATGTGGGGGAAATGGGGCAGAAAAGGGTCGGGAGAACACTCGAGGTCATAAAAACGATAGATATGGCGATCCTGCTGGTCTCCGAAAATACTTACGAAAGTCCCGAACGGCTGCTCGTCGAAAAGTTTGAAGAATACAGGGTGCCGTTCCTGGTGGTGCATAATAAATCCGATCTTTTAAGAATGTCCGCTTTAACCAAAGAAATAATCGAAAAAGAGACATTGACGGATATTATTGAGTTTAACGCTTTTTGCCCTGATAATATAGATGAGATTATCGGTTTAATAAAAAAACATGTCCCTGAGTCCTCTCTGGATCAGCCGAGTCTGGTGGGTGATCTGGTTTCATACGGTGATATTGTTGTCCTTGTAACGCCGATTGATGTGGAGGCGCCGAAGGGCAGACTTATATTGCCTCAGGTTCAGACGATTCGCGACTTGCTCGATCATGACTGCATCACTATCATCATGAAAGAGAGGGAACTGGAGGCATTTTTCAGGAAACATCCTGATCTGAAACCAAAATTAGTGATTACAGACAGTCAGGAGTTTTTAAAAGCGGATGCTTCAGTCCCGGCTGATATCCCTCTAACAAGTTTCAGCATTCTTCTGGCCAGATATCGCGGAGCTTTCAGGGAATATATCGACGGCACACCTTATATATCCAAGCTAAAGGATAATGACCGGATATTAGTTCTTGAATCATGCAGCCATCATGTTGCCGGAGACGATATTGGAAGAGTAAAAATTCCAAGATGGATAACCAATTTTACCGGGAAAAAGCTCCATTTTGATATGGTGGCGGGACTCAGCAATGTGGAACGGGAGATCCTGGAATACAGTATGGTTATTCAGTGCGGCGGGTGTATGCTCACGAGAAAGCAGATTTACAACCGGTTAAAGCCGGCAATAGACCTTGAAATTCCGGTCACCAATTACGGCATGGCGATAGCTTATTGTCTTGGAATTTACAAGCGCGCTATCGAGCCATTTTATAAAATGAACGACTCAGCTCAATCCTATTTATAATAAAAAATTGAGGTAAGGCAACTAACCGGCTTTAACAAATATTAAAGATGCGCCCTGTGCCCAAGCGTTTTTGACACAGGTCTTCCCGTTGAGATAGTAAGATTCTGAAAAAGTATTTCCGCGTCCTTGATCCCATCAATAAAGTCTTTTTTCGGATATATTTTATAGAGGTGTTTCACTTCTAAAGGAGTTATATCCAGCATAATAACATTGGCGCCGCATAATAGAGCGTTTTTCTGTCCGGTTGTCTCTTCGATTGTTGTAAGAGCTGTTGTGGCGGGAATAAGCGCATCCTTGGTCATGATCCGGTTTATGGCGGTGATTTTGTATATAAATTCCGCTTCTGGCTGAATGAATTTATTACGGTTTGGTGTTGTTTTGATTTTCGGAGTATCGGGGTTATAGATATATGGACCGCAGCCGATCATGTCAATATCAAGATTTCTAAACAAAATGATATCGTCCGCTATACTTTCATAGGTTTGTCCGGGGATTCCGATCATAATGCCTGACCCGGTCTGATAGCCTATCTCCTTGAGGTTGATCAAAGAAGTGATCCGGTTGTGAAATTCCAAATCAGGATGTAGTTTCCGGTATAAGCCCGCATCAGAAGTCTCATGTTTCAAAAGGTACCTGTCCGCACCTTCCTCACGCCATTTTTTTAATGTTGAATACGGACGTTCACCAAGGGAAAGGGTAAGGGCAACGCTAAATTTCGATTTGATCATTCTAATTAGTCCTGACACCATTTCATCTGTGTAGTAGGGATCTTCACCCGATTGCAGCACGAAAGTTTTATAACCCGCCTTTACTCCCTCCGAGACAGTCGCAAAAATCTGATAAGGTGTAAGACGATATCGCTGAATATTTTTGTTATTTTTTCTTAATCCACAGTATAAACAGCCGCGCTTACAAAAGTTTGAAAAATTAATGAGGCCTCTGACATGAATTTCCTCTCCGCAATAACGCGCCCGAATTGTGTTGGCACGGTTATATAATTCTTTTATAATGTACGGATCATCCGTTTTTAATAAATCAATGATCTGGCTCCGGTTTAGCTCAATTCTCTTATGTGGATCTTCATTAAGTATCGTCAGCATGTTGTCTGCCTTCTGAAGTCATTCATTTTTGTAAACAAATCTATTGTTTTCCGATTCAAAGTCTATACTCAGATTAAATTTTTAATTCACCTTTTATCTTTTTTATTTCTCGAATTCTTTTCAACACTACCCTATAAATATAAATCCCTACTGCCGTTCTCTATTTCGATCAAATCTTTGCGAATTCTTCTTTGCAGCCCTTCATTATTGATTTCGTTTCCAATCATTCTCTCGATCATTTTGAATCCGTCGATTTTTAACTCCGCATCAGCAAAATCATGTAAATACTCGGCAAAAGTGAGCATCGCGTTTGGAAGGCAGTTTTGTTTTATTAAACCCGGTTTGGCGAGATCCATAAAATCCTTACCGACGCGTCCCAGACGATAACATGCTGTGCAATATGATGGTATGTGATCATGCGCGACGATATCCTTGGTCACTTCCAGCAGCGGTCTGGAGTCACCCAAAGAGAACTGACTCCTTTCGCCTTCGGGGATATCCGCCGGATGTGTACCATCATGTTTATAACCACCGGGATTGGTCCTGGATCCCGCGGATATTTGCGATATACCCAAATCAAAAGCGGCCCGGCGCATCGAAGCGCCCTCACGGGTGCTGAGTATGATCCCGGTGTACGGTACGGCAATTCGCAGAACAGCGATAATTTTTTTAAAATCATCGTCGCTCACCGCGTAAGGCGGATCATAACTGATCTCAGAATTGAGCGCGGGTTCGATTCGCGGAACGGATATGGTGTGCGGACCGAGTCCGAATTTTTGCTCCAGATGATTGATATGATTGAGGAGCGCGAGTGTTTCATATCTCCAGTCAGCAAGTCCGAATAGAACGCCTATCCCCAAATCATCAAAACCGGCTTCAAAAGCCCTGTCCATGGTATTGAGACGGTATTCATAGTCCGATTTCGGGCCTTTCAGATGTAGTTTTTTGTATGTGTCCTCATGGTATGTCTCCTGAAAAAGCTGGTATGTGCCTATTTGCTGCTGGTATAACCGTTTAAACTCATCTACGGACAGGGGAGCGATGTTTACATTAATTCTGCGAATATTCGCGTTGCCGGTTTTGACGGAATACACCGTTTTGATCGAATCGAATATATAATTTAGCCCGCGTTCGGTATAAGATTCACCGGAAACCAGCAGAACCCGTTTATGGCCCTGTGAAAGAAGGAACTCAACTTCTTCCCTGATCTCATCCTGTGACAGTGCTTTTCTGACCAGTTTTTTATTTTTTGCTCTAAAGGCGCAGTAAAGACATTCATTCTTACATAAATTGGAGACATATAATGGAGCAAACAGCACGAGTCTGTTACCATATATTTCCTGTTTTATCCATCGCGATGTTTCATACATTTCACTGATCAGCTGAGGGTCGTCAAGATGTAACAGAGCAAGGACTTCATTATATTCAAGTCCTTTCATTTCGCGGGCCTTTGCAAAAATTTCACGGATGCGCTCCGGTGAAGTAATCACAGGATTTGCCAATTCAGCGTAAATTCGCTTGTTATCTATAAAACTCATCACATTGCTCCTTAGGATTCAAAGAATGTTTTCTGGTGCAGACAGAAAACATTCTCATAATAACCATATTTTTCATCGCCTTTCCAATCCCTGCGAATATTAAAAAGGGGATGAAAGAATACCCTCCATCCCCTAACCACCAGGAAGGAAAACTCTTAATTTTTGTTACGAGGCGTGTAGCTCGTATGTAACAATTTATGGGATAAATGTCCCAGGGGTTCCCCCAGAAAATCTTTGTAAATACGATCTACTTCGGGATTCTCATGTGACTTCCGGATATTCATATTTGTATCTTCTTCATAAATCGCCGCCATTCGTTTTTCACGGATCTCCATATTGGTCGGAATTGGCTGACCGCCACCTCCGATACAGCCTCCGGGACAAGCCATTACTTCAATGAAATGAAATTCTGATCCGTTTTTCTCCATACTGCTCATTACTTCATCCGCATTCTTTAAACCGTGCGCGATAGCGACATTTAAAGTCACACCATCAAGAAATTTCCATTCATCTTTGCAGTTTTCTATCTTTATAGATGCAGATTTTACTCCTTCCATGCCTCTGACGGGGACAATATTTAGATTTTTAAACGGAACTTCGCGTCCGGTGACAATTTCATACGCCGTCCTGAGGGCAGCTTCCATCACGCCACCCGTTGCGCCAAATATCACACCGGCACCCGTGGAAGTACCCAGGAGTGAATCATATTCGGATTCTTCAATTTCTCTGAAATCAATTCCGGTCTGCCGGATCATTAGGCCCAGCTCACGTGTGGTCAGTACATAATCAACATCACGAAATCCGGTCGATTTCATCTCCGGTCGCTGCGCTTCAAATTTCTTTGCCGTACATGGCATGATGGAGACAACAATGATATCTTCCGGATTGATACCGGCTTTTTGCGCATAGTATGTTTTGGCAACGGCGCCGAACATCTGCTGCGGGGATTTACAAGTGGAAAGGTTGTCCAAAAATTGCGGATATTCATGTTCGATAAATTTTATCCAGCCCGGCGAGCACGATGTCATCATCGGCAATGCAACATTTTCTTTATCCACCAGCGCTTTTTTTAATCTGGTAAGTAATTCGGTTCCTTCTTCGATAATTGTCAGATCTGCTGTAAAATCTGTATCAAAAACGGTGTCAAATCCAATCCTTTTCAGAGCGGTTACCATCTTTTTTGTCACTCTTTTACCGGGGTCATACCCGAGCATCTCACCCAATGCCACGCGAACCGCGGGCGCTGTCTGCACGACCACGTGTTTGGCAGGGTTGTCAATGGCTTCCCAGACATCTTCAATATAATTTCTTTCTACCAGGGCGCCGGTGGGGCAGCGGTTGACGCATTGACCGCAGTTTGTGCAAACCACATAGTGTAAAGGTTTATCCATAAAAGTTTCAATACGCATATTATCGCCCTTGTGCGCTACCGTCAGGGCATTGACTTTTTGAAGTTCCGCGCAGGTGCGGACACAGCGCTGACAGCGGATACATTTACTGTCATCTTTCAAAATGGCAGGCGAAGAGGTGTCTATATGACGTCCGATTGCCAGATCGATATAGGTTTTTTCTTCTATCCTGTAGTCGTTTGCGAGTGTCTGGAGCTCACAATTTCCATTTTTATAACATTTTGTGCAGTCGCTGCGGTGTTCGGAAAGAAGCAGCTCTATGACGTGTTTTCTTGCTGACCGTACTTTCTTCGTATTTGTGAATATTTCCATACCTTCGAACACAGGTGTCGCGCATGAAGCAGTCAGTGTCCTGGCGTTTTTCTGTTCAACCAGGCAAACCCGGCAATTACCCGCGACGCATAGATCCTGATGATGACAAAGTGTCGGTATTTTGATTCCGAGTACTTTCGCTGCATCCAGGACTGTGGATTCGGGGGTGATGCGCACAGATATGTTATCTATCTTCAGACTTACCATTTCAGTCATGTTTATCTCCTGGATTAATAAATAACTTCTTCTTTAAAGTTATCGACGATTGAAATAAATGGATTTGCGACGGATTGTCCCAAGCCGCATTTTGACGCGATTTTCATTGTTTGAGCCAATTTTTTTAGTTCTTCCACATAGGTCGTGGGCTTCTCACTTTTTTTTATTGCCTCAATCCCGTGCAGCAACTGCTGACATCCGATACGACACGGGCTGCACTGCCCACAGGATTCTTCCGTAAAAAAATCAAGATAATTATGAAGCACGTTGTACATGGAACGGGTGCTGTTAAAAAGCATCATTGAACCGCCGGTAGGAATGCCCTCAAAACCGATGATCGTTTCACCGAACTTTTTTCGCGGAACACAGAATCCGGATGATCCTCCTACCTGTACGGCTTTTGTATCACTATCTCCAAACAGTTCTACAAATTCCGCTATGGTCATTCCCAGCTCCAGTTCGTAAATCCCTTCGATGTGGGCATCACCGGAAACAGAGAACAGTTTGGAACCCCGGGAATCTTTGGTACCGAGGCTCTTAAAAAATTCAGGTCCATGATTTATAATCATTAAGGCATAAACAAGAGTCTCAACGTTGTTGACAACCGTTGGCTTTCCCAGATAGCCGTTCGAAGTAGGGAAGGGAGGTTTATTTCTCGGCTCGCCACGATTTCCTTCCATGGATTCAATCAGTGCTGTTTCCTCTCCACATACATAGGCGCCGCTTCCGGATCTGAATTCAATGGTAAAATCGAAACCGCGCTCTTTTAATCCCAGGTTAAAATTTTCGGCTTTTTCCAGTAGCTCCGGTAGAAGATAATTGTACTCGGCCCGCAGATATACAAATCCGGATTTTGCGCCGATTGCTCTGGCGCCAATCATCATGCCCGCGTAAACTTTTTCAGCTTGCTGCTGCAAAATTTCCCGATCTTTAAATGTACCGGGTTCTCCTTCGTCGGCATTACAAATTATATACTTTGTGTCGCTTTCCTGTTCGGCGGCAAATTTCCACTTAAGGCCGGTTGGGAAACCCGCTCCTCCGCGTCCGCGTAATCCGGAATCCATGATATTTTGAATGATGTCCTCCGGAGTCATGAGCAAGATTTTATCAACTATCATCCAGATATCCCGATCAACAAAAATCAGATCCACTCGTTTCTGATGTTCTTTCAATTTTTTTACTTTTTCTTCTCTGGCAGTCATTATTTGTTTCCTCATTACTATAGATAATCTTCAATCGCTTTGAGTGCCTTTTCCGGAGTCAGTTCAGTATAAACCCGGTCATTGATCAACATAGCAGGTCCTTTATGGCACCACCCCATGCAATTGGCGGTAAGCAGGCTAAATTTATTGTCTCTGGTTGTTTCACCAAGTTTTATTTTTAACCGCTGCTCCAGCGCGCTAATAATTTCTTCTTTGTTTTTCATGTCACAGGTAATGGTTTTGCATATTCTGATAATATTTTTACCGCGGGGTTTAATATCCAAAAAGGAGTAGAAGGAAGCGACGCCGTAAATTTCAGCCGCGGATAGTCCCATTTCATGAGAAACGGTGATCATCGCTTCTTCAGATAAATAGCGTTCGCTTTTTACTATTTTTTGCAGAACAGGCAGCAGGTTCTCTTTAGTTTTGCCCAGCATGGAAACATGATCATTTACAATTCTTTCAACATTTGTCATTTAAGTCTCCTCAATTGATCAGGAAAGCAGCTCTGAATTAGAACAAGAGAAATAATTCACATAATCATATAAATAAAAACGGTATCAATATATTGAGACCGTTTATCAGCTTGCTCAATCCATTCCCTGGCTTTGTATGTTCCATATTATTTCTCTTTGAACTTTAAAAAGGCAATTTTCAGGCCATAATTGATAAAACATTTATAAATATAGGTTTGTGAAAAAATTCGCATAATCCATTATTTTTATTTTTCCTATAATTGCAAAAATAAAGTGAAAAATTTCTCAAAATAGATAAATCAACCATCTGTCCCATAATTTAGCGTTTTATTTTCATCCTATTCCCGCTGAGATCAATCAATTATTCACTTTTTTTTACTGAATTTTTGTTCTTCTCCAAAAATATTTTAAAAAAAGTCCAATTTTTAGTTATTTTAGCGAAAGATTTTTAACGCTTATTTGTATATATGACTGAAAAAGATAAAAAGAACGAAAAACAAATCTGGCAAAAACTGTATTCATACGAAGGTGAAGTTTACGGCTATATTAAAAATGCGGTGAACAGTTCCGAGATTGCGAAAGATTTATGCCAGGATGTTTATTTGCAGGCTTTGAAGAATCTGAAAAATCTTGATCCGGACCGTTCACTGAAAAACTGGCTGATTACGGTGGCAAGAAACCGGGTTGTGAATTTTTATCTTCAGCAAAAGCGCCGGCAGTTTGAGATGATAAATGAAGATGCGCTGCAAACCGAGATGGACGAATCCAATTTTGATGAACCGTTTCAGTCTGCTTTGTCATCTCTTCCTGAGAGACAAAAGCATATATTTATACTCAGGGAGATTGACGGGTTAAGTTATGATGACTTGAGCCGGGAGATGAATCTGAGTGTGCAGGCCGCGACATCATTAATAAGCAGGGCGCGGGCCGTTTTTACAAAAGCCTATCTCCTGTATTTTCTTCCGCAATGGTTCAGGGAGAACGCGGGAAATCTGGAAATCCGGGATATCGCCCGATTTATAAATTCATTTGAGCCACCCGATGACCTTTTTAACCAAATTCACAAAAAAAGTCAGGCTTATTTTGATCAGATAAGAAATGAATGGGATCCTGTCAGAAATAATTACTTTGATGAAGGCCGTCTCGATGAGATATTTTCATTGCTCAATGGCCAGGAAAATAAAAATATCCTGGATCTTGGAAGCGGTACCGGATTTGTAGCTATTCACAATGCTCTTCGTGGAGCGAAAGTTACCGGTATTGAAATTAACCAAATCATGCTCAGGCAGTTAATCGCGATAAAAAAATCTCTTTCGTTAAAAGATTTTAGCATCCTAAAGGCAAATATCAGCCAATTGCCGGTAAAACAAAAAAGTTGTGATCAGGTTTTTGTTTCACTTGCACTGCATCATGTGCCTGATCCGGCGGATCTGATATTTGTTTCCGCCGGAATATTAAAAGAAGGCGGCTATCTGGTGGTTGTAGATTTTATGCGCCATAATAATAAGGAACTGGCTGATAAAATGCGTGATCTCTGGCTGGGATTTAATCCGGCGGTTTTGAGAAAATGGGCTAAAAAGGCGAAATTAACTGAAACAGCTTTTCGTTCATGGCACAGTATAGAAAACATAGATGTTTTTTATCAGATATTTAAAAAACAATAAATTAAAATATAAGATGTAATAGAATCATCATATTAGAGAGGGAGAGAATAACAAATGGTTAAGCACGATGTAAAGGATTTATCATTGGCCCCGCAAGGCAGGAAACGAATCGAATGGGCGGATGGTGACATGCCCGTTTTACGAGCAATCAGAGAGCGGTTTGAAAAAGAGAAACCTTTGGCGGGAAAAAAGATGTCAGCTTGTCTTCATGTGACCGCTGAAACGGCAAATCTTGCGCGAACCTTAAAAGCGGGCGGAGCAGATCTGGTGCTGGTGGCTTCAAATCCCCTTAGCACTCAGGATGATGTTGCCGCGTCACTTGTCGCCGATTACGATATATCAGTTTACGCGGTAAGAGGGGAAGACAACAAAACTTACTATGATCATATAAAAGCAGCGATTGAGCATGATCCGGTTGTGACCATGGATGATGGCGCCGATCTCGTTTCCACGATTCATTCGGATTATCCTGAAAAATCGGCACAAATCGTCGGTTCAATGGAGGAAACCACCACAGGTATCATTCGTTTACGCGCCATGCACAAAGACGGCGCTCTCAAAATGCCGGTATTCGCTGTAAACGATGCCCAGACAAAGTATTTATTCGATAACCGATATGGAACAGGTCAATCGACGGTTGACGGAATCATACGCGCTACCGATTTTCTTGTTGCCGGGAAAAAAGTGGTTGTGGCCGGGTACGGATGGTGTGGAAAAGGTTTGGCGATGCGAATGAAAGGCATGGGCGCAAATGTCATCGTTACGGAAGTGGAGCCGATCAAAGCTCTTGAAGCGGCAATGGACGGGTTTATGGTGATGCCTATGATCGAGGCGGCAAAGACAGGTGATTTGTTCATAACCATTACGGGCGATATCCATGTTTTGCGTAAAGAACATTTTGAAGTGATGAAAAATGGCGCAATCATAGCGAACAGCGGGCATTTTAATGTTGAGATAAATATTGATGATCTGCATGAACTGGCGAAAACAAAAAATTCCGAAGTTCGGAATTATGTTGATGAATACATTATGAAAGACGGACGTAAGATCTATCTTCTCGCGGATGGGCGTCTTATCAATCTGGCAGCCGCGGAAGGACACCCTGCTTCGGTAATGGACATGAGTTTCGCCACTCAGTCTCTCGCGACAGAATATGCCGTAAAAAATAAATTGCCGAACGGTGTGCATGAGGTACCCGGTGAAATTGAAAACTGGATTGCTGACGCAAAACTTGCATCGATGAATATTAAAATTGATACTCTCACGGAAGAACAGAAACATTATCTGGCCTCATGGGAAATGGGCACATAAGATTACACCATATTACCGGAAACCGGATTTTCCGGTTTTCGGTTATCTTTTTAGCAATATACTTTTATGATTGAAGGAGCTTAATGAACATCGATAAAATCCGCAATATTGCAATTATTGCGCATGTGGACCACGGTAAGACAACACTTGTGGACGAGTTACTGAAACAAAATCATGTTTTCCGGGATAATCAGGTGGTTCAAAAACAATTTATGGATTCGAACGATCTGGAACGGGAGCGTGGAATTACCATATTGTCAAAAAATATTTCTTTTAGATATCAGGATTATAAAATAAATCTAATTGATACCCCGGGCCATGCCGATTTTGGCGGTGAAGTAGAGCGCGTTTTAAAGATGGCAAATGGCGTACTGCTGTTGGTTGATGCCTTTGAAGGCACCATGCCGCAGACAAGATTTGTGCTGCAAAAGGCGCTTGATTTGAATCTAAAACCGGTTGTGGTTATAAATAAAATGGATCGGCCGCATGTCCGTCCAAAGGAAGTGCTGGATGAGATCTATGATTTGTTCATCGATCTGGGCGCAGATGACCATCAGCTCGAGTTTCCGGTAATCTACGCTTCAGCTAAGAACGGCTGGGCAAGTAAATCAGCCGCAAAGCCGGGAAAAAATCTTGAACCTCTGATGAAAGCGGTAATTGAAGGTATTCCGCCGCCTAAAGCAGAAGAAGGAACCACCCAGATGCAGATAACGAGCATAGACTATTCTCCGTATGTAGGAAGGATTGGGATAGGGCGGGTATACAGAGGGGTGGTCACCAACGCGAAATCTTACAAACTGGTTAAACGAAACGGTGATATAAAAAATATTCATATAAAACAGCTATTTACATTTGAAGGACTTGAACGTGATGAACAGGATGAAGTACCGACAGGAGATATTTGCGCCATCGTCGGAATAGAAGATATCAATATTGGTGATACAATCGCCGACTTCGAAAATCCTGAACCAATGCCTATCATTACTATTGACGAGCCGACGATCAGCATGACGTTTACGATTAATACATCTCCGTTTTATGGTAAAGATGGCAAGTTTGTCACAAGTCGTCATCTGAGAGACCGTTTGTTCCGGGAGTTGGAATCAGACGTGGCGTTAAAAGTGGAAGAAACCGGTTCGCCGGACAGCTATAAAATTTCGGGACGGGGAATATTGCATTTGTCTATTCTTATAGAAAATATGCGCCGTGAAGGTTATGAGTTCGCGGTCGGTCAGCCGAAGGTGATCTTCAAAGAGATTGACGGGCGCAAGGCTGAGCCGGTTGAAGAACTTGTAGTTGATGTACCCGAAGCATGGGCAGGAAAGGTGATTGAAATCGTCAGTCCGCGCAGGGCAACTCTTTTGAAAATGGAAGACAAAGGCAGTTTCAGACATCTGGTTTTTCACATTCCGTCACGCGGTCTGATGGGGCTGAGAAATAAACTTCTTACAGCAACAACCGGTGAATCGGTGATGTCTCATCGCTTTTATCAATATGAATTTTTTAAAGGTTCAATTCCTCACCGTATCAACGGAGTAATGATTTCAATGGGTACGGGCCCGGTAATACCTTATGCCGTTGACGCGCTGCAGGACAGAGGCAGTTTTATAGTCGAGACAACGGAAAATGTATATGCCGGTCAGGTTGTAGGTGAATACAATAAAGAAGGCGACATCCAGGTTAATTTACAGAAATCGAAAAAGCTTTCTAATATGAGGGCATCGGGCAGTGATCGGGCGATTAAGATTGTTCCCGCGACAAGATTAAGTCTTGAGGAATATCTTGAATTCGTTGACGACGATGAATTGGTGGAAATCACGCCGAAATCAATCCGGTTGAGAAAAATTATTCTCGATGAAAACGAACGGAAAAGATTCATGGCGGTTAAGCTGGGTAAAACCAAAAGTAAATAGTTAAAAAAGCCGTTGCTGAGAAACCTGCAACGGCTTTTTTGTTAATAAGCAAAATCAGTAAGTCTGCTTCTTATTTTTTCCAAAAAGCCGGTGTAAAAATGATCAGGACGGTATAGATTTCAAGACGTCCGACAAGCATAAGAAAAGAAAGAAACCATTTTCCGATGTCGGGGATAAATGCGTAATTGTCGCTTGGACCCACATCACCAAGACCGGGCCCTATATTTCCGATGGTGGCGGCGACGCTTCCCATAGCCGTGTCAAGAGTCAGTCCGAGTTCGCTCATAAAAAGCACACCCGAGACAAAAAGGGCGACATAAAACATAAAAAATCCGGCAATATTAGTCACGATCTCACGCGGAATGACTGAATTCCCGATGCGGACAGGTAGAATCGCCTGCGGATGAATAAGCCTTTTTAATTCATTTAAGCCGAATTTGATCAGAATCAGTGAGCGTATGATCTTCATCCCGCCTCCGGTGGAACCGGCGCATCCTCCCATAAACATCAGCACAAACAGGATCATTTGTGAAGTGGAACTCCATAGTTCATAATTTGCCGTGCCGTAACCGGTAGTGGTGAGAATTGATACCACCTGGAAAAGTGAATGCCGGACGGTTAAAGCAAGGTTGTTTCCGGTGTGAATCCAGACATTCAGGCCGATGGCGATCGTCGCGAATACGATTATCCCGATAAAAAACATCGCCTCCGGATCCTTCCAGTAAATAAAAGGTTTTTTCTTCAGAGCTCTGTAATGCAGGGAAAAATTGGTTCCGGCCAAAATCATAAATAGAATGATAATATAATCTATCATTGCGCTGTTATAATGACCGATGCTCGCGTTTTTTGTTGAGAACCCACCGGTTGCCATTGTTCCGAATGTATGACAAAGAGCATCAAACCAGTTCATGCCGGCCACCATTAGCAGACTCGCCTCTATTATACTTAAAAGAACATACACTCCCCAAAGCAATTCAGCGGTATGTTTTATCCTGGGAGAAAGTTTATCCGGCGTCGGCCCGGGGACTTCCGCTTTAAACAGCTGCATACCGCCCACTCCCAAAAGCGGAAGGATTGCCAACGATAGCAATATAATTCCCATACCGCCCAGCCAGTGGGTCAGCGACCGCCAAAATAGAAGACCGTGCGGGAGAACTTCAATTTTGGTAAGAATGGAGGCTCCGGTTGTTGAGAATCCGGACATGGTTTCGAAAAAAGCGTCAGTATATGACGGAATGAATCCGGATATTATGAAGGGAAGCGCTCCGAATGCCGCGAAAAGAATCCAACCCAATGTGACGATTAAAAACCCGTCTTTTATCTTGAGTTCGGCTTTTGTTCTTGACGCAAAAAATCCTGTTAATCCCAGGATGAATGTCAGGACAATCGTAAAAATAAACGAACTGAAATCACCTTCATCATAAAAGTATGCAATGACTGCAGGAAACGTCAGCGAAATGGCCAGAAACAGCAGCAGGGCACTGAGAATGTTAATAATGGCGCGAAAATTTATCATATTAATAATGCCGGAATTAGTTGAACAGTTTTTCCACTTCATGAATTGCGGTTGGCAAGGCGAATAAAACCACCTTATCGCCCGCCATAATTTGAGTGCTTCCGACAGGAATAAAGACATCCTCTCCGCGCATGACCGCGCCCAGGATCGCGTCCTTTGGGAAACGCAAATCAATTAAAGGTTTTTGGGTTATTTTTGAGCCGGGCTGGGGTATCATTTCGATGGCCTCGGCAGCGCTTCCGGGAATTGAAGCAAGATTAACAATCGCACCGCGACGTATAAATTTAAGAATACCGTTAACAGTCAGAATTTGTTTTGAAATGAACGCGTCAATCCCTATTGTCGGAATGATCGGCGTATAATCGGTTTTATTTATTAGTGATATAATTTTAGGGACCTGCAGATGTTTTGCCATAAGACATGAAATAATATTGGTTTCATCGTCTCCGGTCACGGCGATAAAGGCGTCCATGTCGATAATGCCTTCAAGCGCGAGCAGATTGAGATCACGGCCGTCTCCCTTAATTACGAGAGATTTTTTTAATTTTTCCGCAAGGTCAAACGATTTATCCACATTTGATTCGATGACTTTGACATTCATCGTTTTTTCGAGCTCTCTGGCCAGGAGATAACCCGTTTGCCCTCCGCCAAGAATCATTACGTTCTCAATTTTTGTGTTTTCTTTTCCTGTTGCCTTGATAACATCTTTTACATATTCCTTGGGAACGACGACAAATACACGATCATTAGCAATGAAAATATCTTCACCGCGTGGAATTTTGGTGAAATCTTTTCGCTGGATGGCGATTGTACGAAACGGTATATCCCGAAACTGCTGCGCCAGCTCGGTCAGCGGTTTGTTCAGTATGGATACATTACGGTCAAGCTGTATGCCCATCAAAATAATTCGGCCCTGCGCGAATTCTATAATATCGGTAGCCGCGCTCTGGTTAAGAAGATGGACAGCTCCATGCGCCGCTTCAGATTCTGGATGGATGATGAGATCGATGTTAAATTTCTCTGCATTTACCGGTGAATCCTTATCGAGAAAATCTCTGTTTTTAACACGGACAACAGTACGTTTTACGCCGTACTGTTTCGCGATGATCGCGGAGAGAAGGTTTATCTCATCAGAATTGGTTACAGCCACAAGCATATCAGCCGATTTTATCCCGGCTTTCTCCAGAATCTTATAACTTGTACCGTTCGCGTGGTAAACCTGGGCATCGAGAGCGTCGGATGCGCGCATGAATTTTTCTTGATCTTTTTCAATAAGTACCACATCATGGCGTTCGTATGAAAGCATTTTCGCCAGATTAAAACCCACATCCCCCGCGCCGATGATAATAATAAACAATGTTAACCTCTTTATTTTCGATAGTTGACGAATTTTAAATCAGGATCGGTAAAGCTTATTTAATTTTTCTATGACGAAATCAATGTCACTGTCGTCAATATCCAGGTGGGTGACTGCCCTCAGCTTTTTAGCTGAAAACGCGATCATTTTTATCCCTTCGCGACTCAGTTCTTCCGCATAATCGGGAGCGGATTTTGTCCTGCTCATCACTTCAAATATGGCGATGTTTGTCTGAACCAGAGCCGGGTTAATGCTAAAATCGGGTAACGCGCTTATATTCTCAGCCAGAATTTTTGTACGAAAATGATCTTCTTTAAGCCGGGCCACATTGCGATCAATAGCGTAAAGAGCAGCGGCGGCAAGTATTCCGGCCTGACGCATTCCGCCGCCGTATGCCTTGCGATAATAATGAACACGGTCTATAAATTCTCTGCTTCCGGCTACAACAGAACCTACAGGAGCGCCGAGTCCTTTTGAAAAACACAACGACACGGAATCAAAATACCGGCTGTATTCGGCAATTGATATACCGGTTGCCACAGACGCGTTCCATAATCTGGCGCCGTCAAGGTGCATCTTAAGCCCGAAACGGTCTGCAATCTTACGAATCTCCGCTATCTGTTCAAGAGGATATATCGCTCCTCCCCATCTGTTATGCGTATTTTCAAGACAGATCAGACGGGTTCTTGGAAAATGGTGATCCGCGGAGCGGATGGACTGAACAACCTGATCAAGGTCAAGTACCCCCGCCTGACCTTGCAAGGGATGCAGCTGCACTCCGGAGAGCATTGCCGGGGCTCCTGCCTCGTAATTAAATATATGGGAATTGTATTCGCATATCACTTCGTCGCCGGGTTGAGTGTGCGCGTTAATCGCCGTCTGGTTTGCCTGTGTACCGCTTGATACAAATAAGGCGGCCTCTTTGCCGGTCAGTGTTTTTATTCTTTCCTGAAGTGAATTGACCGTGGGGTCTTCACTAAAGACATCATCACCAACTTCAGCCGCGGCCATAGCGGCGCGCATTTCAGGAGATGGTTTCGTTATTGTATCACTGCGCAAATCTACTGTTTTCATCTCAGTTCCTGTTATATTGAAACATCAAAATAATTAAATTGAGCATTTTCTGCAACATGAATCGGAATTCCCTGTCTTTCATTTTTTTATTGCAAGAGAATTTCTTCCCTTGTAAACTAATTATTTAGAAACCGTTAAATTAGAATAATCGGAACTTAGCATGTAACTATTGGTATTATTCTTACTCATTTCAGAAATACAGGTTTAATATAATGGATGAAAAGAAATTAGAACGTGAAAAACTGGCAAAAACTTATAACCGGATAAAACTCATCGTTAGTTTATCCGAAACCTTAATTTCATTACTGCTGATTGTTGGATTTGTTTATAGTGGTTACTCGGGACGCCTTAGCGATCTTGTCAGTGAATGGTTCAGCAATCCTTATATCCGGTTGCTTGCCTTTTTGGCAATAATCGGAATGGTGATGTCGGTTATTTTGTTTCCAATAAGCTATTTTTCCGGGTTTTGGCTGGAACATCATTATAAATTAACGAATCAAAGCTTGAAAGGTTGGATTCTCGAGAAAATGAAAGGGCTGGCTGTCGGACTTGTGCTTTTTACGCCAATTCTGATTCTGTTTTATTTTTTCCTGAGAAATTATCCGGATACCTGGTGGTTATGGACAGCGACGGCGCTATTTGTTTTTTCGGTGATTATTGGGAGAATCGCGCCACAGGTCATCTTTCCTTTGTTTTATAAATTTGAAAAATTGGATAATGAAGAATTACTTGGCAGAATGAACCGGCTTGCAGGTAAGGGAAAATTTAATCTGGACGGTGTTTATCGTTTTAATCTGAGCAAAACAACAAACAAGGCAAACGCGGCCTTTACAGGATTCGGGAAATCTAAAAGAATCATCCTTGGAGACACGCTGCTGGAAAAATTTTCGCTGGACGAGATTGAGACGGTTTTTGCCCATGAAGTCGGACATTATGTTCATAAACATCTTTTAATCGGAGTCCTCATCGGTACAATTACCAGTTATTTGAGTCTGTATATCGCGCATATCGTTTACAGTGGTATGGTATTTTCCTGGGGCTTCAACGGGTTGGGTGATCTTGCGGCACTGCCGCTGCTTTCAATTGTTCTTGGAGTCATCTCTTTTATTTTTAACCCATTTGAGAATGCGATCAGCCGCCGGCATGAACGACAAGCCGACCTCTATGCTCTTGATAACAGCGATGAGCCCGGGGCGTTTATTATCGCGATGCAAAAATTAAGTGACACAAATCTGAGTGATCACTCCCCCAATCCGGTGGTTGAATTTTTGTTTCACAGTCATCCTTCTGTGGCCAGACGGGTGCAATTCGCGGAGCAATATTTAAAATCTTAATATTTCGCGCAGGTATACATTGAAAAAAGAAGTAATAAAAAAAAGCCGGTTCAAAACTATTCTTTCTGTAATGAAGTGGATCTTCGCCGGTATTTTTTTATCGGTGCTGATTATCATCCTACTTCATTGGCAGACCAATGTTGTTGCCAACGCCATTTCTTCATACCTGAATCATGAGTTAAAAGACACAGGCAGGATCCATTATACATCACTGAAAGGAAATCTGCTGAATCATGTCGTTATTGAAAACCTTGAATTCGAATTAAATGACCGGGTACATCTGCGCAGCAACCATGTTGATCTTAAGTATAATCTTCTTCCATTGTTAAAAAATCAGGTAAAATTATCCCGGATATTTTTTGACAGTCTCAGCATTAATCTGCCCGGCGGAAATGAATTGCAGATCGATAACGACAGTAAGGAATTTGTTCTTGATTCAACTCTCGCGCAATTGCAAAAAGCGGTGTCTGTGGACAGTCTGCTGAGGACTTTACCGGAAATAGAGCTTGATGATTTTGAAATTGTCGCGGGTAAGGTGGATATTGTTAATCCGAAACTCAGATTTGATGACATTTATGTGAAGTTTGATCTGTCAGTAAAAAAAGATTCCTATAAGCTGAATGTATCTAAATTATCCGGTAAATGGCCGGATAAAGATTTTGAGCTGTCCAAACTACATTTTCAGATAATGGGTGATGAGCGGCATGTGACGATCAATCAGTTTCAGTTGTTCACCAAACGGTCAAAAATTTTTCTGACAACCGATGTTAATCTCGAAGACTCACTGCATATTGTTCTCTCATTTGATGAAATTCAACTGGATTTATATGATTTGTACCTGCTGACGGGAGATGAAAAATTCAAAGACGGGAATCTGAGCGGGAAGTTTGTATTCATCGGTTCTCCACGGAATTTTGGGATGGACTTCGCCCTGAATGGTAGATGGAACGATTTGATTGTCCGGAACGCGGCTTTGAAAGGAGATTATGAATACGGAGATATCAATGTTGACTATTTAAAGATAAGCGCCAATGACGCGGATGTTTACTTTAAGGGAATGTTGAATCAGGTAAAGGGAATTGAAGGTTTATTGACATTTAACAATATTAACCTGCATCAGTTTGCGCGGCAATACGAATCGAGCCGCATCAACGGTAATTTAAAATTTAAGTTGGATGGATTGAATTTTAAAAGGCCGACAGGGCAGGGGAGTCTCTACATATTTGACAGCAGCCTGGGTAATGTCAGTCTGGATTCATTGCGATTTGCTATCCGGGCCACAAAAGGCGACAAAGAAATTATGCAGCCGTCGTATGTACAATTCAATTCATCCTCCCGATTTAATCTCTACGGAACGCTTGACCGCAAAAATCAGATGGATTTAAAGTTATCAACAAAAGAAAACCAGCTTGGAATCCTCCTGAGTCAATTCGGTATAATTGATAGTCTCGATGCCGCGTTTGACGCGGAATTTATGGCAAAAGGTCCGCTAATGGATCCGGATATTTTAGGAAAATTCTGGATAAAACAGCTAAATTATGATACGGTTCACCTGGACAGTATTTCACTTGATCTGTACACAAACAGCATTGCATCGAGCCGTAATGGTCAGGCCACATTCCGGATTAAATCGGGCAGTATTGAAGATATTCCGGTGACTAATGTTCTCATGAGTGTTGATATCGACAGCAACAGGCTTGAAATTCCGGAACTAAGCATAAATAGTCTGCAAAATTATATCAGTGCCGTATTTCATGTTACCTTCAATGATGATTACACGGAGATTATTTTTAATAATTTTAAGGCCGAATATGAAAAATACTGGCTCACAAACAATGATAATATTGAATTCAGAATAGATTCATCCGGTGTGAGCATCGAGCGGTTCAGATTGCACGGGCCGAAAAAATCTGCTCTTGAAATAAGCGGATTTTGGGATAATACGATTGAGGACGCGCAGATCTATGTGGTGCTGGATAGTATGTCGATTGAACCGTTTCAACAATTCTGGGAAAATAAATTCAGCGCGGGGGGAGTCATAAACGGTTGGATAGAACTTATTACTCCGTTTCACGATCCCATAATGGATATAAAGGTGACAGTGGATGATCTGATTTATAATGATACCCGCCTGGGAAATATCCGGAGCCAGTTCCAATATGTTAATAAAAATATCTCTATTCAGGAATTTATGATTACGGAGGCAAACTCTAGTTTAATAATAGGCGGCGATCTTGCTCTTGTTTTCGGGAAAAACGTCAAAAAAGGATTCAGATTTTTGGAAGATACAGAAGCCCATTTAAGCGTAGATTGGTCTAATTTATCTCTTCACCGCTACTCATCCTTGTTTCAGCTAAGATACCCGTTGAGCGGCACAACATCAGGCAGTCTTGAGATGAGTGGCAGCGTTTCGCAACCCGTATTGAATCAAAATCTTTCACTTGTTGATTTCAGGTATAAAGATTTTACTGTCGATTCACTAAGAATGTTTGCGCAGTATAACAGCGGATATATTATTGTGGACAGTCTTCAGGGAATTCTTAATAACACATCATTTGATATAAAGGGTTGGCAGAAATATGATCTGAACCTGGCCCATCCTGAATTTAATCTTGCCGATCAGCCATTTGAAGTTCTGCTGAAGAGCAAGGACAATGAAATCAGTTTACCCGGTCTGTTTAATGAACAGCTTGAATCGATCGCGGGCAATTATGAGCTTGAATTGTATATTGGAGGGACACTTAACAAACCGGCTGTAACAAGCGGGTTTATCAGATTAAACAACGGTGAAATTCTGCTTTCAAGGGTAAGGGATAAGATAAAAAATGTTACTTTTAACGCGGAGATCAATGATTCCGTGTTAAAAATAAATAATTTTTCCGGTTATTCTGTGAAGAAAAAAGATTTTCTGGAGAAAGGCTGGCATTATGTAAGAAAATTGACGGCGCTTCTACGAGGAAAAACGATCAGAGAAGGATATCTGGAAGCAAAGGGAACGGTCGACCTGTCCGAAGTTTTACGCCCCGGTCTCAGCATAGATGTGTTAGCACAGGAATTTTATATTGACTATTTTGTGGAAAATACATCGCTTTTAGTCTCATCGGATAATTTAAAAATTCAAGGCAGAGACACTATTATGGTTACCGGGGATGTGTATATTCCTCAGGGCTTTTATGAAGTGGATCTGGGACAGATGCAGAGAAATATTTATCTGATTAGTCCTTCAGCTCTCGATCTGGAGCCGCCTTTTATCGCCTACAATCTCGATGTGCAGATACCCGGTAATTTTGTTATTTCAAGCAGTCCGCTGGATTTAACAAATAATTTTAAAATCACCATCCTGGGAGATCTTCAGACCATATTGGAACCAGCCGCGGAACTGACAAAAATAAATGGGCATCTCGAAGTTGTATCCGGAAAGTTTTCTTCTCTGAATCAGAATTTCGGAGTCAAATCAGGTAGTATCGATTTTACAAATCCAAACAAAATCAATCCGGATATCAATATTGTCGCGGAGAAAAAAATCAGCAGAAAAATATTCCAGCTCAACATTACGGGAACCCTGGAACAGATGCGCCAGGATATACTGGTAAAAGATCTGGATGGTAATGAACTACATATGACTCCCCAGGATAAAATCACTTTGCTGACCCTTGGAGCCGATACGGAGATGCTCTCATCCAATGTGGATTCAACCTTCAGAAATGTGGGAGAAGATGTCGCGACTACATCGATGCTTACGGCAGTGGAAAGGGGAACCGAAACATTCACCGGGCTCGATAAGGTGGAGATTGAGTCAGATTCTAAATTTCTCGATCTTCAGAAAATGAAGCTCAATAACGGCCTGAAGGACGCGTCAATTTCTCTTGGAAAATATTTAACAAGCGATTTATATATTGAATACCGTACTCAGTTTGGTAACAGTGTCCCCGCGCCGAAACTGAGCTGGGATGCCGGTAACAGACTCGGTCTTGAATACCGGATAAACCGACATTGGTCTTTTGACAGCTATTATGAAAAAACCATACAGGGCAATAATAAAGTGCAGATCGGATTATCCTGGGAAGTGACATTTTAGAATCAGGGAAAAATGAAATCAAATATAATAATACAACTAACCTTCTATTTTATAATCAGTTTGCTGCTGTCTTCGCATTTATTTGCCGCGAGTGAGATCAGTAAAATCACCTTCAGTCATAATAAATATTTTACGGCAAAAGAACTCACCGAGATCATCAATTCTAAAAAGAAGGATACCTTTGAGCCAAGAATGATCAAACTCGATAAGATTTTACTGAACAATTTTTACCGTAAAAACGGTTTTCTCACCGTCGAGGTGGAAGACAGCCTAATTTATTCAAAAAAGAGAGAAAAAGTTGAGCTCCACTATCTGATATTTGAAGGGCAGCAATATTATTACGGTGGAGTAAGATTTGAAGGCGTCAGTGAGATACCGGAAGAAAAACTAATTAATCAATTCAAAAATATCCCTCTTTTATCCCGGTTTGATGAAGGCTTGATAAATGAAGCCAAACAACGCGTGGAAAATGTATATTATAATTCGGGCAAGCCGTTTGTCAAAATCACCAACGACTATGTGTTTGAGCAGGATTCACTGGTTATCTCTCTTTTTACCATTCAGGAAAATCAGACGGTTTATATAAAAGATATTCAGTATACAGGAACAAAATTAGTTCAAACATTTCTAATTCGCAGAGAGCTCGAGGTAAAAAAAGGCGAATTGTATAATCGTGAAAAAATGGAATTATCACAGCAAAATATCTATGGAACAGGTTTGTTTAAATATGTCAGATTCGAAATCGAGCCGATCGTGGCTGAACCGGGCAATGTCATTCTAAAAATTTATGTACAGGAAAAAGATCCGCGATGGTTTGGAGTTCATCTTGGTGTTGCGAATGAACAGGAGGATTACTACGGAAGCAAGCTTGAGTTCACTGTACAGGGCGGGCACAGAAATCTGTTCGGAACGGCCCGAAACGTAAGTCTTCACGTGACGCCATCTTTTTTGTACGAAACTAAAGAGCACAGGATATTGAATCCGGAAAATAAGATTTCCTTTATGTTTGTAGAACCATGGATCGGGTATACGAGGACCCCGGGAATTTTTCAGGTATCATATCACCAGTACCGGCCATCTAACAGCGGAGATTTCAATCTCCTAAAAACTTCCTTCAGCGTAATGCACAAATATCCAAATAAAATTGAATTATCCGGAGGAATCGAAGCAAAATTCCTGGATATCCTGGGCGGATCCCAAATAGATACAACCATTCTAACCGGAATTAGTCAGGATCAGAATCAAATTTATACGGTCAGGCTTTATGGCGGTAAAGATACACGTAAAAACATTTTTAATCCGGTGAACAGTTCACTTACCGACCTTAGTATCAGCTTTTCAAACAGTTTCGGAAGAGATTACAATAATAACAGGGAAATTAATCAATACTTCACTGTCATAAGCTCCTGGCAGCGTTATCAGCCGATAAAAGTCAACATTTTTGATTGGAAACGGAACTTTACACTTGCCACACGCTTAAAAGTGGGAGGAATATTTGAGATAGGCAAGACAGAAGAAATTCCACTCAGTGACCGGTTCTATGCCGGAGGCGCGAATACGGTCCGTGGATATCCGGAACAGTTACTCGGGCCGGCATCCAAACTGGACGCTGATGGCAAAATTGAAGAAGCCTCAGGGGGTAAGATGCTTTACTTATCCAATGCGGAATTAAGAATACCCTTATACTGGCTTTTTGTGCTGGAGAATTTTATTGATGCAGGATATGTATGGAGAGAGATCGGTGATTTCAGGCCCGCGGATATAAAGGTATCCATAGGTAGCGGCCTGGCTTTAATGACGCCTCTTGGACCGGTAAGACTGGACTATGGATATAAATTGATGAGAGATGAGAAAGATAGCTCATCCTCAGCGGTACATATTGGATTCTATTTCGCGTTTTGATCTTTTGTGATCAATGGATGTTCGGATCAGATGCGAAATTGTTGCTTTGAAAATCACATCATATTAAATTAACAATTTATTTTAATTTCATAATAATCTGATTTGCGGATTTATCAAGGAGATTTTTCAATGAAATTGATGAAGTTAACAACGGTTCTGCTATTAGTTACGGGAATGATATATTCCTGCTCTTCCATAAAATCGGAAGAGGAATATTACAAATCGGCTACAGACGCTTACGCAAAAGAAGATTTCTCCGGAGCTGCGGAAAATTTCAAAAAACTGGTTGAAAATTATCCGACCGGAAAAAAATACGGTGAATCGCTTTTTATGTTGGGCTTTATAAACGCGAATAATCTTGAAAATTTTGAAGAAGCCGGAAAGTATTATAGTGAATTTATTAAAAAATTCCCGGAGCATGACCTTGCCGATGATGCGCAATATGAACTTGATATGCTGGGAAAGGATATAAACAATCTTCCGATGTTCCAAAATTTGGACGCCGATACTACCGGCCAGTAAATTTCAACCAAAAAACAAAGCTGTAATATAATTCAGCTTTGTTTTTTACATTGATTTAGATGAAACTTTTTTATTTACCATTAGTACTATTTCTTTTGTTGGACAAATGTTAATCTGAGCAAGGAAAATGAGAAAAGTAATATTTAATCTTAGTGCAGTATTTTTATTGTTGCTTTTAATTGAAGCGAATCAGGCCGTTGCATCTGAAGCGGACAGCTTACAATCTTTTGTAGAACTCCGCACTTTCATGGATCAGGACCAGGTACCTCTGAACCGGGAAGTCGTATATGTAGTAGAGCTATCATGGTCCGGTGAACTAAGTCGATATAAAATAATAAGCGCGGGCGATCCGGCTGCGACAAATCTAAAGCTGAGAGGCAGTGGGTCATCAAATCGCTTCTTTACAGATGAAAACGGAAATCAGTATTCCGTTAAAAAGATCACTTATTATTTTACACCTGTCGGTTTAGGAATGGCGTATGTTGATGGTGTTACGATAAGGTACGAGGACACCCTGACCGGGCAGCAGGAAACACTGAGCGCCCGCCGTCTTGAAGCTAAAATAATCAAACCCGTTCCTGATAAAAACAATGGCCCAATGCTTGAAATGGTAATTGTCTGGCTGTTTATTATAGCTTTTTCTTTTGCCGTTGTCTTTTATGTTCTTAAATATTTCAGGAAACAAAAGCTGAATCAGCAGAAACCGGAAACAGAGCCGGTAACAATTGAGCGGAAATATCTGCAGATTCTGAAAGAAACAATTCACTCATCCGGAAAACCACCCAGTGAAAGCCTGAATTTACTGACAAAAATATTTAATAGCTACGTTTCTGAAAAATATAGACTTACGGGTGGGTTTTCATATGAGTTGATTCAGAAAAAAATCAAAAATGAAAATTTAAATCCTGAAGTAATCAGTAAGTTGAAAGAATTGTACGACCGCGCGGAATTGACAAAATTCGCAGGAGAGGATATCTCTGCAAATGAATTCCATCTGTTTTATGATACGGTGGAAATGGCTTTAAACCATTTTGAAAAAGCATCTGATCTGACTAAAGTAAAATGAAAGCGTAAAGCAAACAGCCGATTTTAATTGGTGTAAAAATACTCTGTTTATGAATATGAGGAATTAAATATGATAGATCCAAGTACCGAGGAGGCAAAATGAATCCTGATATCAAAGCGATCAATGAAAAAGTCGAAAATGAAAGCTCTTTTGTTCAGAAAATTATAGATGAAGTATCTAAAGTGATTGTCGGTCAGGACTATATGATCGAACGGTTACTCATCGGAATATTATCAAACGGGCATATATTACTTGAAGGCGTTCCCGGACTGGCAAAGACATTGACAGTTAAAACGCTGTCAAACACCATCCGTACAAAATTTCAAAGAATTCAATTTACCCCCGATCTATTACCGGCGGATCTCCTGGGAACACTGATCTATAATCAAAAAGACGGAGAGTTTACCACCAAAAAGGGCCCGATCTTCAGCAATCTAATACTCGCGGACGAGATTAACCGGTCACCGGCGAAGGTCCAGAGCGCTTTGCTTGAAGCAATGCAGGAGCGTCAGGTCACTATCGGTGAAAATACATTCAAGCTGGAAGATCCGTTCCTTGTACTCGCGACACAAAATCCGATCGAACAAGAGGGAACATATCCGCTGCCGGAAGCGCAGGTGGATCGTTTTATGCTAAAAATAAGTGTGGGTTATCCTTCAAAAGAAGAAGAACTTGAGATCATTCGTCGTCAGACAAAATTTCAACCCAATGGGGTCGAACCCGTTGTAACGCCGGATGATATCATTAAGGCCCGCGAAGTGGTGCGTGAAGTTTACGTGGATGAAAAAATCGAGAAATATATTGTTGATATCGTATTCGCCACCCGTGAGCCCGGAGAGTATGGACTTGATGAATTGAAGGATCTGATCACTTTTGGAGCAAGTCCAAGGGCTTCGATCTATTTGACGCTTGCGGCAAAAGCGCATGCGTTTCTCCGGAGGAGAGGATATGTAACTCCGGAAGATGTCCGTTCCATAGGGATGGATGTAATGCGGCACCGGGTGATATTGTCGTATGAAGCAGAAGCGGAAAATATGACGACAGAAGATGTTATAAGAAAAGTCCTGAACAGAGTTGAAGTACCTTAAACGGTGATTAACAAAAACAATAACAAACAATAAATTTGATTAAAGAGATATGATCTATATTATTAGCAGCGGAGTCCTGGTTTTATTTCTGGCGGTTATTGGATATTTCATCTATTTGAGAAATGTAAGTAAATCAATGCCGGTCAGAGCTTCGGCAAATGATGGAGCCATCCTCTCCCGCGAACTTCTTAAAAAAGTTCAGCAAATCGAAATTTCTACCAGAAATGTCGTTAATGAAGTATTTTCGGGTGAATACCATTCTGTTTTTAAAGGCAGAGGAATGGAATTTTCGGAAGTTCGCGAATATCAGCCCGGCGACGACGTACGAACCATTGACTGGAACGTCTCGGCGCGGATGGGACATCCGTTTGTTAAAGTTTTTGAAGAAGAACGTGAATTGACGGTAATGCTCCTTGTTGACGTTAGTTCGAGCGGTAATTTTGGAACAGCCGAGAGGCTGAAGCGTGAAGTAGCGGCAGAGCTTTCAGCGGTTCTTGCCTTCTCCGCGATAAAGAATAATGACAAAGTGGGACTGATTATTTTCTCGGATAAAATTGAAAAATTTATACCGCCGAGAAAAGGTAAAAAGCATGTTCTGCGTGTAATCAGGGAAATACTTTTTTATAAGCATCAGGATGCAAGCACGGATCTGAATGTGGCTCTGGAATACCTTAGCAGGGTAATCAAACGCAGAAGCACCGTGTTCCTGTTGTCTGATTTTCTTACCGAAGATTTTGAAAAATCATTACAGGTCGCCAACAAGAAGCATGATATTATAGCAATCAGTATTATGGATCCGAGGGAAGTGGCACTGCCGAATGTGGGGATGATTGAACTTGAAGACGCTGAAACCGGGGAAGCAGTCCTGGTTGATACAGGAAGTGAGATGATTCGTACAGGCTTTTATAATCAATCTCTGCAACAACATGAATCCCTAAATAATCTTTTCAGATCTATCGGTGTGGATCATATCAATATATTGACCGATCGTTCTTACATAAAACCGATTACAAAATTTTTTAAAATGCGGGCGCGGCGGCTGGCATTTTAAAAATGAGAAAAGCCTAATACGGATCAGAAGAAATAAGAGGCTAAGAGAGATTTAAAAATGATAAAAAAGATTCTTGTTTATATTTTTTTAGGATTTCTTATACTTTCCTGTACTCAGGATAAGAAGGAAAGTATTTCTGAAGAGAGTCGATTAAAACTTGCAAATGCCTATTACACCAATGGTTTGTACCCGGCGGCTGTGGATGAATATCTGGCCTATTTACAAAATTCTAATCCGGAACCATCAAGAAGCGCGAATACATATTATACCATCGCGAATATCTATTATGATCGGATCGGCGACTATGAGAAAGCGTTGGAATTTTATTTTAAAGTAAAATATCTTTACCCGGAAAGCAGTCTGCAGGGTGACGTGAGCAAGCGGATTGTAAGCTCCCTCGAACGATTGAAGCGGTCGACGGATGCCGCCCGCATTTATGAACAGGAAGCGGCGCTTGATAAATCAACCGTAAAGGAGCGCCGGGAGGGCGCGGTGATCGCGAAAATAGGTTCCCGTGAACTGACACAAGGTGACCTGGCGTTTGAGATATCAAAGATGCCGGTCTATATTCGTGAGCAATTTAAAGATAAAAACAAGAAACTGGAATTTTTAAAGCAGTATCTCCTTCAGGAATTACTGTATGACTCGGCAAAGCGGCAGGGCTTTGACAAAGAAAAGGATGTAATCGAAGGAACATTTCGCGCGCAAAAAAGTCTGATGGCTGAAAAATTACTGCAGCAGGAATTGGAGAGTCAGGTAAAAATAGAGCCTGCCGATGTCGAATTATATTATAAAGCGAACAAAGAAAATTATGCGGAAAGAGATAAAGACGGGAAGATAATCAGACAGAAGTCATTCAGAGAAGTTGGACAACAGGCGGCTCAGGATCTGGCCATGGAAAAACAAAGGCAGGCATACCAGAGTCTGGCTGACCGGTTAATGAAAGCTCAAAAGGTTCAGATATATGAAAATCGGATTCAGTAATTATCTTATGAAAAAAATATTCCTGGCATTAATTTTTTTCCTAATTGCCGGTCCTCATAAGACTATAGCGAGTGAAAATGTCCTGATTGAAGTTCAATCGATGGTAGATACTTCAACGATTACCATTGGAGACCGCATTCTCTACTCGATTATAATAGACCGCGCGGAGAATCTACGGATTGAAAAACTGGGTGAAGGTTTGAATCTCGGGATGTTTGAGATAAAGGATTATAAGTTCTATGATCCTGAAAAAAAAGATGGCAGAATCATCGAACGGTTTGATTTCAGCATATCCGTTTTTGATACGGGAAAGTTTACCATCCCGCCGTTTCCGATTGCTTATTTCCCTTCGGATACGAGTAACATATATCAAATTATAGAGGCATCGCCGATAGATATATATGTTAAGTCAGTTCTGGCAGACGACGATGCGCCCGAATTAAAAGACGTCAAACCACCAATCGATATCCCGTTTAATTATAAATTCTGGATTTTAGCTCTTAGCATACTCTTTTTAATCTGCGTAATCGTGTTTTTAGGATACCGGTTCTGGAAGCAGCGAAAAGAAAAAGGATATATATTCAGTCCGCCTCCTCCTCCGGAGCCGGCTCACCAGTTAGCTTTAAGGGCGCTCGATAAGCTGTTCAGCTCAGATTTACTGGAAAAAGGACACCTGAAAATATTCTTTACGCAAATGTCAGATATTTTGCGCAGATATCTTGAAGGACGTTACTATTTATCGGCGCTTGAAGAGACAACGGCTGAAATTATGAGAGATTTAAAAAAGCAACTTACGGATGAATCAATCAGACAAGGTCTGTTAGATGTGCTTGTCATGTCCGATTTAGTTAAATTTGCGAAACATATCCCGGATATGGATGAAACTGAGTCCCTGAAAATAAAAGCAAGATCTTTTGTTGATCAGACAAAGATAATCTATGAATCCGAACCGGAAAAAAATATACAGGGAAATGGCGCGCTTCTGCCGGCGGCAGAAGCGAATAAAACAGCGGGCGATCACTAATAAATTAATCGCTCCGACTTAACAGAAGTAGAGAGATTTAGTAAAAAACATGGTTGAAAGATTGGTAAAATACGGGAATAAAGGAAATTTTAAATAATGCGTAAAACAATTATTATTCTTCTCGCCGTCTTAGGATTAGCCGCATTATTTTTTCTGTTCAAAATTGATGGCGGCAATGAACGGGAATTAAAGAGAAAGAAAACAGAAAAACTGTTCCGGACGGAGAGGGACAGCATAAATATGATAGAGCTTATCAGGCAGGATGAACATTTAGTCCTGACAAAAACAGCAGCCGGCTGGCAGATTATTAAACCGGTTCTGACAGAAGCAGATGAAAATTCCGTAAACCTGCTGCTGCAAACGATATCTGACGCGAAGATTGAAAATCCCTTCCCGGTAAAGGGTGAAGAGATGTCACAATACGGATTGACGGATGACGCGGCGATGATTGTCCTGACAGGCAGCACCGGATCAAGGGATTCAGTAAGAATCGGAATTGATTCGGCGGCCGGAGAAAAAATATACGCGGCACTGTCGGATTCTTTGGTATGTCTTACCGGATCGGTTCTCAAAAGGAACGCGGGGCAGTCGCTCTTTGAATTACGTGATAAAAAATTTACACAGTTCGACGTGAACAGCATACAATCTATTCTTTTAAAGAATCAGTATGGTAATTTTGCATTTGTTAAGGATGGAAGCGAATGGAGAATGAGTCGGCCGGTGAATACAAAAGCTGATCAATCTGCTGTGGAAAACATGCTGAATACCCTGACCGGCGGAAGAGTTGCATCTGTTGTATCCGAGTATAAGCGTAACCTGAATAAATATGGATTGTCTAATCCCGCGGTCAGTATTGAATTACTTAATAACGCCGATGAACTGGAGTCGGGTGTCGGTTTTTCAAACCCGCGCAAAGACATCATTTACGGAATTGATGAAAAAAGAACTTTGATATTTGAAACTGACAGCTCTTATGTGAATTCATTGAATAAAAGTCTTTACGAATACCGGTGTAAAAAAATTCTGTATTTTGATATTCCGAGTGTGGACCGCATAAATCTGCTTTACAAGGGGAATTTGATCACCTTGTCCCGGGATAGTCTCAATGTCTGGCAACTGCAAACGGGTGAAAAAGTGGAGATGCAGAATGTTAAAAATATATTGAATTCTTTGAAAAATTTGACGGTGAAGAAATTTGTCGCGGAAAACCCCACTTATCTGTTTCCTTTCGGGCTGACAAGTCCCGCCGGTATGATAGAAATTTTTGCGGGTGATATGAGAACGGCCGAACTGGAAATCGGAACCAGGAAGAAGGGTATTGTATATGTGAAAAATCCGATTGACGGAGATGTTGTTGCCGTGGATGAATCGACGCTTGATGAAATATTTAAATCCAAAAACAATCTGATTATAGATAAAAATTTAGAGGAGACTTCAGAGAAATAATGTTCCGATTTGCTGATCCTGCCTATCTGCTGTTATTACTGATTCTGCCCGGAATGGTTTACTGGTATCTGCGCGGAAACCGGAAAAGCAGCGGTAAAATGAAATATTCTGATGTCGGATTAATAAAGAGATTAGGCAGCAGCACAAAGCAGCGGCTGCATCATACTCTTTTCCTTGCCCGGTTGATGGCTTTTGTCATGCTCATTCTGGCGCTTGCGCGGCCGCAGTCAAGCAGCAGGGAGGAGCTCGTAACGACTGAAGGTGTTGATATTGTCATGGCCATGGATGTCTCCAGCAGTATGCTGGCTGAAGATTTTAAACCAAATAATCGCCTTGAAGCAGCAAAAATTGTCGCGGAAGATTTTATTAAGGGCCGAAAAAATGACCGCCTCGGTATGGTGGTGTTTGCGGGTGAGAGCTTTACTCAATGCCCTTTAACACTGGATTACGGGGTCTTGCTGACACTTTTGGAAGAAGTAAAAGTCGCCGATAAGGATTGGGACGGAACCGCTATCGGAATGGGAATTGTCAACGCGGCGAATCGTTTACGCGACAGTAAAGCAAAAAGCAAAGTGGTAATCCTGCTCACGGACGGGATCAATAATCGTGGTCAGGTTGATCCAATCACCGCGGCAAGAATTGCTCATTCATTCGGCATAAAAATTTACACCATCGGAGCGGGAAAACAGGGGACGGCCATGTATCCGGTTGATGACCCGATTTTCGGACGGCGGTATGTCCCGATGGAAGTGGAAATAGACGAACAGGTTTTACGGGAAATAGCCGGGATTACCGGAGGAAAATATTTCCGGGCGACGAACGAACAAAAACTGAAGGAAATTTACGACGAAATCGGTGAAATGGAGCAAACCAAAATTGAAGTGAATGAGTTTACAAGATACGAAGAACTGTTCATCTATTATCTGGGAATTGGTCTTCTCTTGCTCATCGCCGAGTTGATTCTGAGTAATACTTATTTTAGAAAATTACCCTGAGATGATAACATTAAAATTTTATAGGTAAGAATGGACGTATTGAGATTTGACAACCCATCCTGGCTGCACGGGCTTTGGGGTATATTTTTGATCATCGGCTTCTTTATTTATGCATTCCGGAAAAAAGAAGCGTTGCTGAAAAGTTTCGGCCATATCGAGATGCTAAAGAAAATGATGCCCGGTTTCAGCAAAGGGCGGGTCATTTGGAAAGCGGTGTTGTTTACTGCCGCTTACGTTATGTTGATCATCGCGCTCGCGAATCCGCAGATCGGGACGCGGCTGGAAGAAGTGAAGCGTGAAGGCGTTGACATCGTTGTCGCTTTGGATGTTTCTCTCAGCATGAAGGCAGAGGACATCGCGCCGAACCGGCTTGAAAAAGCAAAGCATCAGATAGCAAAATTAATTGATTTGCTGCAGGGTGACCGCATCGGTCTGGTGGCGTTTTCCGGGATGGCCCACGTCCAGTGTCCACTGACGCTTGATTATTCAGCGGCAAAGTTGTTCCTCAGAATGATGGATACGGATTTGATACCGGTGCCGGGAACATCTTTGGGTGACGCGATAAAAACTTCCATGAAAGCGTTTAATCAGAAGGAGCGGAAACATAAGGTGCTTATTTTGATAACCGATGGTGAAGATCATGAAACAGATCCGATTGCCGCTGCGGAAGAGGCGGCGAAAGAGGGAATATTGATCTACACAATCGGCCTGGGTTCGCCGCAGGGAGTGCCGATTCCTGTCTATGACCGGTCAGGCCGTCCGGCAGGATTTAAAAAAGACCGTGAAGGAAATGTCGTCACAACAAAACTCGATGTAACAACGCTACAAAAAATTGCCTATTTAACCAACGGAAAGTATTATATTTCAAGCGCGGGTGAAACAGAGCTGGGTCAAATTTATGATGATGTGAACAAAATGGAAAAGAAAGAATTAAAATCCAGACAATTTTCCCAATATGAAGACCGGTTTCAGATCTTTATTTTAATTGCGGTTGTTCTGCTTGGAATCGAAACGTTTTTACCGGTACGTAAAAAAAAATATGCAAATAATCAGATGAACGGCTTATGAAAAATTTCTTATATATTCTTATCATATTGATGTTAACCCAATATACCTTTGGGCAGGGAATCAGATCAAAAGTGAACGAGGGGAATTCTCTGTACAAACAGGAAAAATATGAGGATGCTCTTGCAAAGTACCAGGATGCGCTTCTTGATGATCCGCAGAATGAAAAAACCGTCTTCAATCAGGGCGACGCGCTCTATAAAATGAAAAAGTATGATGAAGCCATTGAGGCTAATCAAAAATTGTTGGGCAGCAAAGATACAGAACTGACTGCTAAAGCATATTACAATATCGGCAACAGTTATTTTCAGAAGGATAAATTACAGGAAAGTATTGACGCGTATAAAAAATCACTCGAGCTGAATCCTTCTGATCATGATGCGAAGTATAATCTTGAACTGGCCAGAGCAAAATTGAAGGAAATGGCGGACAAACAAAAGCAGCAGCCGAACCAACAAAATCAACAGCAGCAGCAACAGCAATCAGGTTCCGGAGAAAAGAGCGAAGATCAGCAATCCGGAGAGCAGGATCAGCAGAAAGAAAAGAAACAAGAGAAAGACGAGCAGCAAAAACAGCAGGAACAGCAAGAGCAGCAGAAGTCTGCAGAAGAAGAAAAACAGCGGGAGCAGCAACAAGCCTCTGAAGATAAAGAACAGATGGACCGGCAGGAGGCAGAGCGAATTCTAAACGCGCTGCGCGCCGAAGAGCAGGAATCTCAGAAAAATAAACCGCCGGTACGCGGAGGACGCAGACAGGTTGGAAAAGATTGGTAATTGTATGCTAAACAGAATATTTTTAACAGTAATGTTTTTGGCTGTTACTGCAGGTTCAGCCTTCTCCGGAGATGTCTCAATCCGGGCGGTTGTGAATAAAAATAATGTCAATATTGATGGACAAATTCAGTATTCGGTAGAACTTTCCGGAAAATCAACTTCGCTTCCGGAAGTCACATTTCCCGAATTTGATGATTTTTACATTCTTTCCGGTCCAAATTCATCCACAAGCATTCAATGGATCAACGGCAATATGACGTCGTCCAAATCCTTCTCATTCTATTTGAAGCCTCGTAAATCGGGTGACCTTAAAATAGGAAGAGCCTCTGTAACCATTGATGGTGAACTTCTTCAATCGGAAGAAATAATTATCAATGTCGATAAATCTTCCGGTCAGCCGGCCGCTCCAAACCCGTCCGGACAAAAAACGACAACTGATGCTGATATTGCAGGAGAAAATTTATATCTAAAAACAAATGTATCAAAGACGAACGTCTATTTAGGTGAACAGATAATTATAGAGTATAAACTTTATTTCAAAGTTAACGTCCGCGGCTATAATATCGATAAAATGCCGTCGAATGCAGGATTCTGGACGGAAGAATTTAAAATGCCGCAGCAACCGGTCATCGAGAATGAAATTGTCAACGGAGTTAATTATAATGTCGCTATTCTTAAGGAAGTAGCTGTTTTTCCGACTCAGACAGGTGAATTAACGATCGATCCCATGCTTATTACGATGGAATCGGTTGTCCGGTCACGTCAAAGTCAGAGAGGGCTTTTCGATAACTTCTTTAATGACGCTCTCGGTACAACCGTTCAGAAAACGATCAGCAGCAATCCGGTGAAAATAAAGGTGAAACCACTTCCGGAAAGCGGCAAACCTAAAGGATTCGGGGGAGCGGTCGGCCAGTTCAAATTTGATGTTTCGGTGGATAAGCAGGCCTCAAATATTAATAACGCCATTTCTATGAAACAGGTTTTGAGCGGTGTCGGAAATATCAAATTGACCGATCTGCCTGCTCCGGTGATTCCTCCGGATATCGAAAAATATGAACCCAAAATATTAACCGATATAAATAGCAGCGGTTCTGTTATCCGTGGAGAAAAAAAAGCTGAATATATCCTGATACCCAGAATTGCCGGAAAATATAATATCAAATCCGTCTCTTTTTCATATTTCGATCCTGATCAGAAAAAATACATAACGATTTCGAGTGAGCCGATAGAATTAACGATCAGCGGTGAAAGCGGGCAGTTAACCGCCGGGAATGGCATTCAGCAATTTAACCGGCAGGAAGTATCGCTTTTGGGGCAGGATATCAGATTTATCAAAGAAAATTCAACGTTTGTCCCCATTGGTAAGAAGCCTTACATGAGCTATTTATTCTGGATAAGTATTTTTTCCGGTCTGATGCTGTTTATCGGTTTTTCTGTTTATAATGACTATCACGTCAGGCTTTCCGGAAATCAGGAGCTGGCGAGAAGGAAAAAGGCGGGAAGAATTGCCGGAAAAGCGCTGGCCGACGCCAGGAAGAAGATTTCTCTGGAAAATCAATCGGAATTCTATCGTTCCATATCGCAAGCATTGCAGGGATTTGTTCAGAATAAACTGAATCTGGAACTGACCGATTTTGGAAAACAAAATCTGGAAAAATCATTGCGTCATAAGGGAATTGCTGATAGCGAAATTCAGGAATATCTGGAAGTTCTCGAAGAAAGCGATTTCCGTCAGTTCGCGAACATTTCGGCTAATAATGTGGATAAGAATGATCTTTATAACAGGGCAAAGTCTATTCTAACAAAATTAGAGAAATGGATATAATGATTAAAAAACTTTTTGTTATTCTCCTGCTGACCTCATTTACAGGGCTTTATGCTCAGGATATACAACAATATTTCGACCAGGCTAATCAATTGTATCAGCAGGGCAATTTTGATCAGGCGCTCGATGTGTATGACAAGATTTTAGAAAAAGGGTATGAAAGCGGAGAACTGTATTTCAATATCGGGAATTCGTATTATCGCCTTGGGAAAACAGGAAAGGCCAGACTGGCCTATGAACGCGCCCAAAAATTTTTAAAGGGGGATGAAGCGTTAGAACAGAATCAAAAACTCGTGCAGGCCAGATTGGTGGATCAGATTGAAAATCCGCCGCGTTTGTTTTTGACGGCCTGGTGGGAGGCTCTTCTCAACTTATTCAATATCAGCTTGCTGACGATTGTTGTGAGTGGATTGTTTTGGCTGACACTAATCCTTGGCGGGCTGCGGCTTTATTACAGATCCCGCGGGAGGCATGGAGGACTTAAGGGCATTTTTGCTGTTGTTTTAACGGTTTTTGTTGTGTTTTCATTTATTATGATCAACAAAATTTATATTTTTGAAACAGAAAAATACGGCATTATATTAGACGCTTCAGTAACACTTTATGCTGAACCATCGAATACCGGGACTGAATTATTCGTAGTTCATGAAGGGGCAAAGGTAAGGATTGAGCGGCAAAACCAGATGTGGTTTGAAGTTAAGCTGGCTGATGGAAAAACAGGCTGGCTGCAGCAGGAAAATTTTGAAATTATTTAAGAGGAAAATATGAGAATAATTATAGGACTTTTGGCTATTGTTATGATGTTTGGCTGTGCTTCCGTTAAATCTACATCCAGAGAATCCATACCCGAAGAAAAGGTTCAGAAAGGGAAATTTGATGAATCTTTTGATCCTCTTACCCTCAACGATGACGATATCAGTGTCGGGGACAAGGAAATCACTTCTCCAGTGGATATAAAGGCGGGGCAGGACAGGGATGCCGGTTACAATCAAACATCTATGGAGCCGTTTAAAGAGGTCGATGGTTTTCGGGTACAGATACTGGCCACCAAAAATATTGAAACGGCTACGCTGGTCCAGCAGGAGGCAACTGATCAGTTCGGTGTATTGAAGTTTAAAACTTATCTCACATTCGAGGCTCCGCTTTATAAGGTCAGAGTGGGAAATGCTATTGACCGCAACGAGGCGGAACGAATCAGGGATATTGCAAAAGATTACGGTTATAAAGAAGCATTTATTGTACGCAGCAAGGTAGTCGTTCCTGTCGGTCAGGAAAGCAACCAATGAAGTTCAGCCTTTTATAACGCCAAGCGGTTTTAGTTTTGCAACTTTAAGGCTGATACCGCTTTGATGCATCACATTGACCACATCAGCTACATCTTTATATGCGTAGGGCATTTCCTCGGCGATAGTTGCTTTACCACGCGCCTGAACGAGAACACCCATATCACTCATTTCCCTGATAAGATTTCTTCCCATGGACATTCTTTTCGCCTGATTTCTGCTGAGCAGTCTGCCTGCTCCGTGGCAGGTGCTTCCAAATGTATCCGATTCGGCTTTATGAGTGCCTGTGCAAACGAATGAATAGCGCCCCATATCACCGGGTACCAGAACCGGTTGACCAATTTCCCGGTATCGTTCGGGAATATGCGGATTTTCCGGCGCAAAAGCCCTGGTCGCGCCTTTACGGTGAACACAAACCTGCTTTTCCATGTTGTTGATAGTATGAATTTCTTTTTTTGCTATATTATGAGACACATCATAAATCAGACGGAAATTTAATGTATCATCCGGCAGGCCGAATACTTTTCTGAATGCTTTCCCGGCAAGAGCCATTATTACCTGACGGTTGCACCAGGCAAAATTTGCCGCACATGCCATCGCGGACAGATATTGCATGCCCTCCGGACTCTGGATCGGAGCTGAAGCCAGCTGCCGGTCAGGGAGATTTAATCGGTATTTTGACGCCGCTTTCCCCATCACCTTTAGATAATCATCGCATACCTGATAACCAAATCCGCGAGAACCGGTGTGTATTAAGACAACGATCTGGTTCTTGAACAGTCCCATTGTTTCAGCCGCGCCGGTTTCATAAATATGATCCACCACATCGACTTCAAGAAAGTGATTCCCGGATCCAAGCGTTCCCATTTGAACCTGGCCCCGTTCAATAGCCCTGCTGCTCACGGCAGATGCCTCCGCATGGCGCAAATGTCCCCGCTCTTCAATATTCTCAATATCGTCTTCGGTGCCGTACCCCTGTGTGACCATCCACCCGACACCCTGCTCCAGCAATTTTTTCATTTCTGAATTACTCAGCTTTTTTATAGCGTTTGAAGAGCCGAGACCGGTCGGAATCACCCTGAAAAGTTCATCAATCAATGAAGGCAATCGCTTTATAACGTCGTTATAGGTAAGTGAGGTTGATGCGAGTCTCACACCGCAATTAATATCGTACCCCACTCCGCCGGGAGAAATTACCCCGTCCTGCCAGTCGGTTGCCGCCACTCCGCCGATTGGAAATCCGTATCCCCAGTGAATATCGGGCATGGCGAGTGAATATTTTTCAATCCCGGGCAAGTGCGCAACATTGATTACCTGCTGGAGCGGTTCTTTTTCCCGGATTAAATCATTCATCATTGCCGGAGACGCGTAGATTCGACCGGGCTGCAGCATATCGCCGCTCCTCGGAATTTCGTACAGAAAGTCATCTATCTTGTTAATGGTGTATTCTTTAAATTTCATAAGATGCCCCCGAATTAAATATCAAATATAACACGTGCATGATATTCATCTTGTTCCCTTACTATCCGGAGCTGATGGTAGGTGACGGATTTTATTTCCCTTAATCCGGACAAATCTGATTGGCTTAAATTATACGTTCCGGCTGAAACGTTTAATAATAAATCATTCCCGATATGTTCGATGGAAAGATTCATAATGGGACAAAGAATTTTTTGTCTTACCGTTAAAAGAAAATTTAATTCGTTCAGGAAAGAGACGAGCAAATCTTCCCTGGTCGGTTCAATTAATTTCATCCTGGTCATGGATGTGCCGCTGTACGCATCGGAGATGCCAATAATTTGGTACATTCCTGCTGCCGCGGTGATGAAAAGTCCGGTGATGGTTTTTCCCGAAATTTCAATCCCGGCATCAGTGGTATGATCGAAAATGTGATAGCGGTCATTCACTTTTTTGAATTCTCTGCTATTTTAAGATTAAAACCTACCGGAATTTAAGAAAAATAGCCAGAACGATAAAGCCTAAAAGTTTTTTGTCGATATAAGATAAAGTAAGTCCGATTATTTAATATTTAATGATTTGAAAGGATTCTTATGCTGAACAGGTTAATAATAGTGATAGCCTTGACAGGCATTTTTAGCGCCTGCACGGTGAATGAGCCGAGCCTTCCTACCTGGGACAGCCAGTGGGCGATCGAATTCCCCGCAGAAAATATGACCATGGAAGATATAATAAATGATTCTACGGTTGTTACGGGTTTTGACGCGTTAACAGGTGACTCGATAATTGTGATCAGTATATCCGATTCTACGGAACCAGAGAAGATAGATCCCGCGGAGATGGCGTTCGATCCTGATGATGATCATTATGCTGAATCAATAGGCACGGTAAATCTTAACGCTCCACCGGCTGAGCTGACGGGCAATGTATCATTTTCTGAATTACTCTCTTCATTGAATCTTTCTCCGGGACAGACGGTCCAAATAGATCCGATGACACTTGAACCCGTGCCACAGTATGTAGAGATGGATGATTATCATTATGTTTCCATCGATTCGGCTTCATTACAGATTAAATTCTACAACAGTCTGATTGTGGACATCGATAGCGGGATGTATATCACCATATTTGATGATACGCGTTCGGGGGATCCGGATGGAGGACTGATCGATACCGTATTTTTTAGCGATCCGATTCCTTCGAACACATTCGGGGAAAGCGATTTATCCGATCTGGCAGGAAAATATATATCGAATGAATTACGGCTGGAATATTCTATTCCGATTGCAGGAACCGGCGGTCCTATTACTATTACACAAGAAGATCTGGACAGCTACTATTATAGCGAAGTGCTGATTTCAGACATGAAGGTTTCAAGCGCGGAAGCTATAGTGCCATCACAGGAAATATCGGAAAGTGATTCGGTTGCACTGGATCTTGACGGTGACATCGCCTATATAGCATCGGTGGATAAAGGAATCTTAAACGCCAATCTGAAGAACAGCCTTTCGGTAGATCTGGATATTGAATTGACTCTGCCGAATTTTGTGGATGAGCAGAACAATCCGAAGAAGGTTGTAGAATCAGTTCTCGCGGGTCAGCAAACAAGCATCTTGCTGGACTTAAAAGATCTCCAATTTCAGCATGATAAAGATCCCGGGCAGCCGATTGAGAATATAATTTATGAAATTTATGCTGTTTCAAAAGAGAGCGGCGGGTATGTCCAAATCACTTCTGATGATTCAGTAACAGTTGATTTTACTTCAGATTCCATTTATTTCTCATATTTTGAAGGAAGCATCCAACCGGTTATCATTGATATCGAACCAGTTGAAGAAAATGATTTGCTTGACGTTGCCAATGTGGACGGAAATATCACATTGGATAAACTGATCCTGACCATAGACGCGTTTAATGAAATTAATTATGATATTTCTCTTGAACTGGATATAACCGGGTATCACAAGGCTGCTGAAACCAACACTATTACTGATTCGGTGCAGATTCATATCACAGAAGTTGTCGGACGCGGTGCATCGGGTGATCCGGCAAAAACGACGATAATAATCGATTCGGAATCCACTTCGCCAAGTATTGTGGATCTGATGGCGATATTGCCGACAGATATCATCGTCTCCGGCCGCGCGATAATAGAAGGCGCCGGAAGTGTGTCTCTCGATGATAAATTCTGGGTTAATTATTATATTGAATCACCCCTCTCCGTCATCATTGAGAATAGTATTGTGTATAAAGGTGAAATTGAAATAATTACCGAGGATGATCTTGACCGGGATCAGCGCGATGATATTGACAAATATTTTACGAATGTGGATGCTCAATTAAACCTGGACAACGGACTTCCTTTGGGGGCGAATGTAAGATTGTTCATTGCGACGGATACTACTGATTTTTATTCGGACGTTATAACGGATTCATCGAAAAAAGTCATCATTTCAAGCAGTGTCGAGCCGGGTGTTGCAGATCAGAACGGGTATGTGAATACGCGGGTGAAAAGCGCAAACCGGATCAAATTGACTGAAAGACAGATTGATATCTTCCAGTATGATCCGATTTATGTGGGCACCCTGGTGGAAGTTCAGCCGACGGAATCGTCAGTTTCTTTCCGGAAGGATGATGAGCTGATAGTCGGCGGTGTACTTTATATTGATGTTCTGATCGATCCTGAGGATTAATAAAATAAGGAAAGTTATGAAGAATTTAATCATTTTAATGATATTAATTGCTTCTACTGTCTTCGGGCAGGGAGTTGATGGAGCAAGTCTTGGGATGGCGGGAAACTATACGGCGCTCAGCAGGGGCATTTCTGCGATGGCATGGAATCCTGCAAATCTTGCCCTGGAAAGGGAGAATACTTTAGAGTTAAATCTTTTTTCGGTGAATGCTTCCATTTTCAACAGCAGTTTTTCGATTAACGATTATAATGAATATTTTACAGATGAAGGAAATAACGGTCACTGGAACCGTTCAGACAAAGAGGCTATTCTGGATTTAATTCCGGATGACGGGTTTAAGTTATATTCCGATATTACCACCAATCTGTTCGGTATTGCCTATGACCGGTTTGGTTTTAGCAGTCAGATTATAAGCAGCAGCAGAGCCACGATGCCAAAAAAACCGTTTGAAATTGTCCTCTTCGGAGAAGATCTCAGCCGTGAATATTTGTATCACGATTCCAATTTTTTTGATGTGGATGCTTATGCCGCGATGAAGCTGTCGTTCGGATACGCGCATCTGATCGATATTGAAGATTATCTTCCCGGATTTTCAGATTTGGCTGTCGGCATGAATGTCAATTATTATCTTGGGATTGCCGTCGCGCAGTCGCTGACCTCAGATGTTTTGCTCGAAAAAATTGATTCAGAAACCGCAAAAACAAATCTTCAGATGGAATACAGGACCGCGACTCCGGAATCAGAACCATTCCCCGGGGGCGGATTTGGATTTGATCTTGGCGCCAGCGCCGTTTTTGATGATGTCTGGACATTTTCGCTAAGTTTTACAAATATCCTTGCCAGCATCAATTGGGACAAGAATACGGAAATGAATGTTATAATTGAATCGGATTCCACTAATGTCTATGAGGATTCTGATGAAGATTATTCTGTTTCGGTCGATACGACTTATTCGGCGGGTTCGTTCAAAACCAACTTACCGGCAAAAATGTCTATGGGAGCGGCATTCCAAATGTTTGATAATCTGACTCTAACCGCTGAGTGGCAACAGGGATTGAATGAGGATTTCGGAAACTCGACCACCCCACGGGTAGGTGTAGGCGCAGAGTACTTTCCGCTAAAATGGCTGCCGCTGAGGACGGGAATGGCTGTCGGAGGACGAGTGGGATTCCTGTATGGGATGGGAATCGGTTTGAATTTTTCTCATTTCCACTTTGATTATTCCTACGCGATGAACAAAGCGATGTGGCCGTCTTCTTCAAATGGTCTGTTTACGGCATTGAGCATGAAATTACTTTTTTAAAGGATTATAAATTTATGAGGCCGCTAATCAGCGGCCTTTTTTTTGATCTTGCTTCAAACCAACCAGGGCAGCTCCAAATACCCCTGCTGAATCCTCTAATTCCGCCTGCTTAATCTCCGAAAGAAGTTCGTCATTAAAAACGTTCTTTTTTACAGCGTCAATCCCCTTGTCATATAAAAACCGGAAATTGCTGACACCGCCGCCAATCACTATGATATCAGGATCAAGGATGTTTATAAGGTTACCCATAGCTATTCCAAAATAATTACAATAAGAATCAATAATCCTGTTTGTGAGATCATCGGTCTCATCATAAAGGTGATTGAATTCTTTCGCCGGTGAATTAATGCCTTCGGGTTTTAGAAGATAGTTTTCCATAGCCGGTCCGCTAAGATACGTTTCCACACACCCTTTCTTTCCGCAATAACATTCGTGTCCGTCAGGGATTAAAAGTGAGTGACCCCATTCCCCGGCAATATTCTGTCTTCCCTGAAGTATTTCTCCCCGGTAAATCAAGCCTCCGCCAACCCCCGTCCCGATAATAGCCCCAAATACCAGGTCACTTCCTTTGCCTGCTCCCCAGGTCGATTCCGCCAGGGCGAAACAGTTCGCGTCATTCTCGAAGCCGGCAGGGTATTGCAATATATTCTGCAGATCACCCCGGAAGTCTTTGCCAATCAGACAAGTTGTGTTGGAATTTTTAACCAGCCCGGTTGTCCTGGATACCGCGCCCGGTAATCCAATTCCTATAGTTGTCCGGTTTAGTTCCGCGCCTGCATCTTTCACAAGCTCCAAAATATAATTTGCCGTCCGGTTTAAAATAAATTCATAACCATTTTCCGGAAAAGTTGGAATTCGTTCCCGGATTATTACAAAATCATCCAGATTTTCAGATTGTTGAAAACCCGGAATTAATACGGCGCCTTCCATTTTGGTGCCGCCCAGGTCAATTCCGATATGTAGTCGGGTATCTGAATTCATGGTAATCCAGCCTTTTTTCTTTGAATAAATAGTAAGGAAATCCCTCTAGCGCTAAATTCTGCGACGGAATCCTTCTCCACGTACTTCATGGACCGTATTGATGATTACAAACGCGTCAGGATCGATATCTTCGATAATTTCTTCCAGAATTCCGATTTCCCTGCGTGTGATGACCGTGATAAGAATTTCCCGGTCAACATTTTTATATAATCCGCGACCTTTCAGGGCTGTGGCGCCCCTGCTCAGTTTAGCCATGATCTGTTCGGCAATCTGATCATGTTTTTCCGATATAATATACGCGGAACGGGCATAATCAAACCCGTCAAGTATAATATCAATTATTCTGGCAGAGACAAACACCAGAAAAAATGAATAAAAAGTGAGTGACATGGCCGGCCGGTTAGGGGATAAATCTTTGAAATAAATAATGAGTCCGGCGAGAATGATTACCAGAAAATCAATCGATAAAATCACCTGACCGGGTTTCGAGCCATATCGTTTCTGAAAAATCGCGGCGACAATATCGGATCCACCGGTTGTTCCTTTGAATTTAAAAACAAGGCCAAGACCGACACCCAAAAGAGCAGATCCAATAAGAATCAGAAACAAAAAATCATTCTGCATCAAATCTTTTATTGTGTCTGTTGTATTTAACGCGAATTGTGACAATCCCGGAATATCCCCCCGGAAAAAATCAATAAAGAAGGAATTGATCGAGAATCCGTAAAATGTTCTCACTCCAAATCTTGATCCAAGAGCTTTTAATCCCCAAATGTAAAGAGGGATATTAAATATCCAGATCATTAATCCCACGGGTATTTGATTCCCCGAAAGATAATGAAGAGCCATCGCGAATCCCGATACTCCTCCCGGGACAACCCTCGCATCGACAAGAAATACGCCTATTCCGATGGCCATTAAGATTGAGCCGATCGTGATGAACAAATAGTCTCGGAAGGCTCTGTTTTTAAAAATTCTTCGCATTGCATAATCCTGTATTAACTGAAGTAATAATCAAAGCGGCCATTATACTCAGAGTAAACGCATTTGTCAATAGTTCTGATTTTTAAATTCTTGTTTTCCGCAACCAAGGAATTATATTGTAATAAATGACTGTTATGACCTATATTATTTCATATTCCCGGAGTTGAAACAATGGGCTTACCGGATCATAGTGAGGTTAAAAAGATTAAGTGGTGTGATCTTAAATGCCGGTATGCCCGATTCCCGGATAAAGAGGCGATCGATGGGTCCGGTTCCTGTAGGACATTTGTTGCCTTGTACTGTGAATTTCTTAAAAAATATGTGACAAAAAATGCACCTTGTGCCGCTCTTGTGCGTCAAAAATAGCATGGTGTACAAAGAGTTGAATTTTTTCGGCTTTGGTGTATATGAATTTGGAATTTATACAGCGACTGTAATTAGTCGAAGACATCCATAATCAAAGATGTGAAACATTAGAAATGATAAATCGTTGTATCATGGAATACTTTTCTTTTAGAAAAAATAGCCCGGATCTGAAGACGGACTTCGATTATAAAATCAAATAAAACGAAGGAACGATTAATTCGATGGACAATTACTCATATATAGATAACGCGCACCCTGAATATATTGATCAGTTATACAGGGAATACAAGCAGAATCCTGAGTCAGTGGAAGAAAGCTGGCGTAAGTTTTTTGACGGATTTGAATTCGCTAAACTCAATAACGCTCCGGGTGAGAGCCTGCCCCAATCCAGTCAAAAAGAGTTAGCTGTTTTAAACCTGATTAACGGATACAGAACAAGGGGGCATTTTTTTACAAAAACAAATCCTGTGCGAAATCGCCGTAAATACAGTCCTACTCTGGCCATTGAAAATTTCAACCTGACTGAAATTGATTTAGAAACCGTTTTTCAGGCGGGCACAGAAATCGGTATCGGGCCGGCGACTTTGAGACAAATCATTGATCATTTGGAAGAAACGTACTGCAAATCAATCGGCGCGGAGTACGCTTTTATCCGCAAGCCTGAAAGAGTGAAATGGTTGCAGGAAAAATTTGAATCAACACGTAACCGGCCTGATTTTTCCATCAAACAAAAACAAAGGATACTTCAAAAGTTAAATCAGGCTGCTGTGTTCGAAAATTTTCTGCATACAAAATATGTAGGCCAAAAACGGTTTTCTCTTCAGGGCGGGGAAACGCTAATCCCGGGTTTGGATGCCATGATTGAGAAAGGCGCCGAGCTTGGAATTGAAGAATTTATGATCGGGATGTCGCACCGCGGACGGTTGAATGTCCTCTCGAATATCTTAAATAAAGACTATGAGGAGATATTTTCGGAATTTGAAGGAGAAGAGTATGCCGACGCGGTTTTTGCCGGGGATGTGAAATACCATCTGGGATATACATCCGAGGTGACGACTCAAAACGGTAAAAAAGTCAAATTGGGACTTGCGCCAAATCCGTCCCACCTGGAAGCGGTTGATCCCGTTGTTGAAGGTATGGTTCGTTCTAAAATTGATTACAAATATGACGGCGATGAGAGCAAAATTGCTCCCGTTCTGATTCATGGAGACGCCGCAATTGCCGCTCAGGGTGTGGTATTTGAAGTTATTCAGATGTCACTGCTCAAAGGGTACCGGACCGGCGGTACAATACATCTTGTGGTGAATAATCAATTGGGATTTACGACAAATTATCTTGACGGCCGCTCCAGCACTTATTGTACGGATGTTGCCAAAGTGACTCTGTCGCCTGTTTTCCATGTGAACGCTGATGATGCCGAAGCCGTTGTTCTGGCAGTTCAAATAGCGATGGAATACCGTCAGATTTTTCATACGGATGTGTTTATTGATCTTCTTGGTTACCGCCGGTACGGACATAATGAAGGCGACGAACCGCGATTCACTCAACCGAAATTATATAAAACCATCGCGAAACACCCCGATCCGAGAGAAATTTATAACGAAAAACTTCTAAAAACGGGAAGTGTCGAGAAAAATATGGCCAAAGAGATGGATAAGGAATTCCGACAGATGCTTCAGGAAGACCTTAAGCAGGCAAAAGCAAAAAAATATGGTAAAACTTCTCCTACTTTCTCGGATGATTGCGATTTAAAAATGCGTCAGGCCGGACAGATATTCGATCCGATTCCTGAAACCAGAGTTGACAAGAAAAAGTTACTTGAGATCGGGAAAAATCTATTCTCGATACCTGAACAATTAAAGCCCTTTAGTAAAATTGAAAAACTTTATGAAGAACGTTTTAATCGTTTCACGGGAGGGCAGAACTTTGACTGGGCAATCGGTGAAATGCTCGCGTATGCAACTCTTCTCGATGAAGGGGTGCCTGTGCGTATAAGCGGTCAGGATTCTGAAAGAGGGACTTTTTCACACCGCCATGCCATAATTCGGGATGAAGAGACGGAAGATGAATATTCTCCCCTGAATAATGTGAGCGAAAACCAGGCCCGGTTCCAAATAATCGATTCACTCCTGTCAGAATACGCGGTTCTTGGTTTTGAATACGGCTATTCATGCGCAAATCCGGACGGACTTGTCGTCTGGGAAGCGCAATTCGGGGATTTTAACAACGGGGCGCAAATTATAATTGATCAGTTTATATCCAGTTCCGAAGCCAAATGGAACCGCAGCAACGGACTTGTTTTATATTTGCCGCACGGGTATGAGGGACAGGGGCCGGAACACTCATCAGCAAGGATTGAACGATTTCTTTCTCTATGCGCGCATGATAATATGCAGGTAATCAACTGTACCACACCTGCCAATCTTTTCCATGCGTTACGGATGCACATGAAGTATCCGTTCCGGGTGCCTCTCGTTGTGTTTACGCCAAAAAGTTTACTGCGGAATCCTCTTTGTGTCAGTGATCTCAGTGATTTTACAGAAATCGGGTTCAAAAGAGTCATTGATGATGATTCCGCTGATCCGAATGATGTAAATCGTATATTGTTCTGTTCCGGGAAAATATACTATGAACTGTTGGCAAAGAAGCAGGAAGAAGCAAGAAAAGATGTGGCTATTGTGCGGGTGGAACAACTTTATCCGCTTCCGCAGACCGAATTGGAGTTCATCGTCAAAAAGTATAAAAAGGCAGAGCGCCTCATCTGGGTTCAGGAAGAACCTGAGAACAGCGGGGCCTGGTCATTTATAAATCGGAAATATAAAAGCGTTCCGCTGGAAGTCATTTCGAGAGACGAAAGCGCAAGCCCGGCCACCGGTTACTACAAAACGCACATTGCGGAACAACAGGCGATTCTGTCGAAAGCATTTGAATTGCCAAAGAAGCAAAAAAAAGCGGTCGTTAAGTAGATATTAAGAATAACAACTAAGGAAAATATCAATGAAATTAGAAGTAAAAGTCCCGGCTATCGGAGAGTCCATTAATGAAGTTACCATAGGAACCTGGTTGAAAAAAAGCGGTGAAACGGTGGAAGAGGATGAGATCATTGCTGAGATTGAATCAGAAAAAGCGACTGTTGAAATTACGGCGGGACAAACAGGAATATTAAAAATTTTGTCTGCCGAAGGGGAAACGGTGGCCGTTAATTCCATCATTGCTGAGATTGACGGCAACGGATCAGTTCCTTCCCAAATTAAAAAGGATCAGCCCGCTGACGACCGTACGGAAATAGTTGAAAATTTAACAGAGCCGGTTTCGGATGATGATAAAAAAGTGAAAATATCGCCACTCGCCTCAATAATTTTAAAAGATGCGGGAGTATCTCCTGACAGCGTAAAAGGCAGCGGTGTATCGGGAAGAATTATAAAAGATGACGCGCTGAATGCTGTCAGAAGCGCGAAAGAAACACCGGTTTCGTCCCGGACTCAGGAAACAAAGAGTGAGAGCGTTGCCGCTCCACCCGTTGCCGATCCCGGTAAAACGGATAGAAAAGACCGCAGGGAACGGATGTCCACTCTGCGTAAAACGATTTCAAACAGACTGCTCGCGTCCAAACAGGGTACAGCCATGCTGACAACGATGAATGAGATTGATATGTCGGCAATAATGGAGTTAAGAAGTAAATACAAAGAGTCATTTAAAGAAAAATATGGAGTCGGGCTGGGTTTTATGTCATTTTTTACAACCGCATGCGCGATTGCCCTTCAGGAATTTCCGGTTGTTAACGCGATGATTGATGGTGATGATATCGTGTATCACGATTATTGTGATATATCGATCGCCGTATCAACCCCGAGAGGATTGGTTGTACCGGTAATCCGAAGCGCTGAAAAAATGACGATGGCTCAGATTGAAGCGGAAGTCCTTCGTCTTGCCACAAAAGCCAGAGACGGTAAACTGACGATAGATGAAATGACCGGCGGAACGTTTTCCATTACAAACGGCGGCGTATTTGGTTCACTCTTATCAACACCGATTATTAATTCGCCTCAAGCGGCCATATTGGGTATGCATACCATTCAGGAACGGCCTGTTGTCCGGAACGGGGAAATCGTGATCAGGCCTATGATGTATGTGGCGTTGTCATATGATCACAGAATAATCGACGGGCGTGAATCTGTCAGCTTTCTGATGCGTGTCAGGGAAATCCTTGAGGATCCCGCAAGAATGCTGCTGCAATTATAGATAATGGATGATATTTAATAGACGATATAAGTAATGGACAAGAAGGAAACTAAAAATAAGGTGTTTCCGCGGGCTGCTGTCGGAGGCGTTGTTTTCAGGGATGATCGTGTATTGCTGGTGAAAAGGGCCCAAGCCCCGGCTCAGAATCAGTGGGCTGTACCCGGCGGCAAAATTATGCCCGGTGAAAATATGCGGGACGCGGTGAAGCGGGAGATTTTTGAGGAGACCGGAATAAAAGTCGATCCGGGTGAACCGGTGTTTGTTTTTGAACTGATCGAACCGGGATCTAACAAATCAATAGACTTCCATTATATAATTATAGATTTTGATTGCGCTTATGTTGAGGGAGATGCGGTTCCCGGAGATGACGCGCTCGATGCGAAATGGGTGAGCCGGGATGAACTGGGAAAATTATCCGTAAATCCCAAAACATTGGAACTTCTGGCCGATAAATATGGTTTTCGAGCTATCTGAGCAAAAAATATCAAACACTATTATTTTGGTCAACAGGATGTGAAATGAATATGAACAGGGATGATCGATTCACGGGCACATTGATGGGAGCGCTTCATGGATCCGCATGGATTCCGGATCGGTGGCTTGACAACATGGAAAACGGAGAATTTGGCAGAGAATTTATTAAGACTCTCGCCAAACAACTCGCGCAGGTCAATTCTTCCCGGTCCAAAATTTAATTTTTCTTTAAAACCCGCCACTATTGTATTAGTTTTTGTGTTATAGCTTATTATTTTACTAAGGCGGAACTATGTCAAAAATTAAACTCGGTATCATTGGAACTGGGTTAGCTGCCAAAAAGCTACATTGGCCGGCGCTTAGGAAATTGAACGATTTATTTGAGATTACAATGGTTTGTAATCATACGGAGCCGAAAGCGAAAGAGTTTGCCATGCTCGCGGGAAATGTTCCCTATGTCATGGATTATCGTGAACTGATTAGTCATAAAGATGTAGAGGCCGTATCCATTATTTTACCGATTCATCTGAACTATCCCGTGACCCGTGACGCGCTCAAATCGGGTAAACATGTGATGGTTGAGAAACCGCTGGCCGCGAATCTTCATCAAGGCAAGAATATGCTCGCGCTGGATAAAAAATATCCTCAGGTAAAAATAGTGGCGGAGAATTTTCGGTACCGGAATACATTTAAGCGTATAACAGCGCTGATGGAAGAGGGACAGGCAGGCAAAGCGCACGCGGCGGTCTGGAATGTTTTTCACCATGTGGAGGGTGAAATCAATCCTTATGCCAGAACCGAATGGCGCATTAAACATCAATACCCGGGAGGATTTATAACAGATGGCGGAGTACACTATATTGCCGCTATAAGAGAACTACTCGGGGAGATTACTGAAGGATATGCGTGGACAAAGAGCATAAATCCCGAAATTGGAACTCCGGATACAATGTCGTTTCAGTTTAAAACAGATCGGAATATTTCCGGTCTTCTCAACATTTTTTTTACGACCGGCGGAATTGAGGAAAACCGGTTAGTTATTTTAGGTGACAGAGGAAGTGTCATCGCGGAGAACAATCGTATCACTTTAAAAAAAATCAATCATGACGATCTTATCGAAGAAACAGATGACGGAGGCGGATACGCGGGGGAGTACCTGAACTTTTACGAGGCCATTCGTCATGGAGAACCCGTCGACAGCAGTTTTGAAAAGGCCTATATTGACTTAAAAATAATTCTCACTGCCCTGAAATCGGCTGAAAGCAATCGGCGCGTCAGGCTATAATAATTGTGATCAGTCATCTGGCGGACATCTCCGTAAGATGTTGATCCATCAACAAATATCTCTCGCTTAATCCAAAAGTTCCTCTGTTTCAATAATTTTCTTTTAAAAATAAATGAAAATATCATATATTTATACGGATTGTTAAAATCAGAATAAAAGGAATTACTATAAATGAGTAAAAATGAAATTATGCTGGGCATTGATATCGGAGGCACTAATACGGCTTTCGGCTTTGTCGACAAAAATGGAACGATAATCGGGGAGGCTTCAATCCCGACACACGCCCATGAATCAGCGGAAACCTTAATCGGGCGTCTGCATGCTGAAACGGTAAAGCAATTTCAGAATCTAAAGGAAAAGTATGAAATTAAAGGCATCGGCATCGGCGCTCCTAATGCAAATTATTATTCGGGAACGATTGAAAACCCTCCAAACCTGAAATGGGGAGTTGTTGATTTTGTTAAACTCATAAACAAAAAATTCAATTTTCCTGCTGTAATCACAAATGACGCAAACGCCTGCGCTTTAGGGGAAATGCTTTTTGGCGCGGCAAAGGGAAAGAAAAATTTTATAGTAATCACTTTGGGCACCGGGCTCGGAAGCGGAATTGTCATAAACGGCGAGCTTGTTTACGGCGCGGATGGATTTGCGGGAGAACTTGGCCATACATGCGTGGAAATTGAAGGTAGAGAGTGTTTTTGCGGGAATAAAGGTTGTCTGGAAACCTATGTTTCAGCTACGGGAATTAGACGCACCGTCTTCGAACTAATGGCTAAACGGATTCAAAAAAGTTCTTTGTACGATATCCCTCATGGAGAGATAACTTCAAAAAAAATAGCGGATGCAGCCCAGAGTGGTGATTGCCTTGCTTTGGAGGCTTTCGATTATACAGCCCGGATTCTGGGGGTCAGTCTGGCAAATGTTATTTCTTTCAGCAGCCCGGAAGTCATTATTTTATTTGGCGGTCTTGCATCGGCGGGTGATTTAATATTTAAACCCACAAAAAAATACATGGAAGAACATCTGCTCAAAACATTTCGCGGAAAAGTCAGTTTGCTGCCGTCGGGGCTTTCAAATGGTAATTCTGCCGTGCTTGGGGCAGCGGCTCTTGCGTGGAATGAATTTTAAAGCTGATCTGTTTAATCAAACATAACATTCGTGTTGAATCCGGGGATAAAGTTGTCAGAAAATCCAGTGTTAAAAATCGCGTACCAGGGTGAAAAAGGCGCGTATAGCGATTATGCCATAGACAGGCTATTCGGGGACAAAGTTGTCGAAAAATATCCTTCCCGGACTTCTTATGATGTAATAGACGCGATAAAAAACGAGACAGTTGACTTTGGTCTTCTTCCGATAGATAATTCAATCATAGGTAATATTACGCATACTTATGATCTGCTTCTTGAACACAGGCTTTATATCGTAAATGAGATCATCATCCCGATTCACCACGCCTTTCTGGCTGTTGATCAAATATCAAAAAATGAAATTAGAAAGATATATTCTCATCCGGCCGCGATCTCACAGTGCGAGGTCTTTCTGCGCGCGTTTAATGACGCTGAAATTATTCCAACCTACGATACGGCGGGAAGCGCGAAAATGATCGCTGAAAAAAAAATGTATGATACCGCCGCGATTGCAAGCGAGAAATCAGCAGATTTATACAATTTAAAAATCCTGCAGAAGAATATTGAAGACTTCAAACATAATCAAACCCGGTTTGTGCTGGTGTCCATCAACGCGGGAAATGAAGACCCGAAAAACGAAATCCTGTACAAAACTTCCATCGTATTCAGCACTCCTGATAAACCGGGGATGTTGGTTCGATGTCTCGGGATATTTGAAAAGTATCACATAAATATGTCCCTGTTGACTTCCCGTCCGCATAAAACAGAATTGTGGAATTATCACTTTTTTGTTGATATTGACGGTCATGTGCGGGATGAAAATGTGTCAAAGGCCTTTGATGAAATTCGCCGGATAGCGGGATCTATTCATGTGATGGGATCTTATACAAAATTTATAGGGAATGAATAAAAAAAAGCCCCGAAGGTTGTACTTCCAGGGCTTTTTTTAAACTCAATATTTTAGAATATATTGAATAGTTTTCTATTGTCTTCTATATCGGCTTTACTTTTTAGATCTTCATACCAATCATAGAATACTTTGTTTTTCTTTTCAACAAGCAGCTGATTTTTGATTTGTTTTTTCTGGATATTAAATGCAGCGCTGTCAAATTCGGTTTTTTCGAGAAGTTTTTCGTAAAAAAATCCACGGGGAGATTCAACCAAGCCCGAGGTTTCTCCGATATTCAATGTAAACGCGGTTGCGGCGAATTCAATATTTTTACCGATACCGGGAATACTCTGTTTCATATCAAACATTGCTGTTTCGCTGTAAGTCACTTTTTTATCGGTATCCTGATCGGCGATTTGTTCGAATGGCATGCCCGATTTAACCTTATCACTTAATTTTGACGCATATTCTTTCGCGAGTTCGGTGGATTTTTCAAGTTTTATACGATTCTCGATAAATCTTTTTACGGATTCCAGGTCTTTGTAACCGGCCTTTTTGATTACGTCAAGTTTCACAACGACGTATGAGTGTTCCAGAAAATAAGAATCAGAAACCGCGTCAACGTCTGATGTAAATACAAATCCCATAAGGGACGGGTTACGGCCGATTCCGGGTATAAAGCCGCTGCGTTCCTCGAATGGACCGGATTTAAGAACTTCGAAGTCTGAATTTTGCGCGGCGGTATCAAAACCCAGATCCTTCGCGTCTTCAGAGAAAAAGCGCGCTTTATTTTCCTGTTCCTCGATAGTGGACGGTCCGGCGGTAATTTTCAGAAGGATATGGCTCGCTTTTACTTTTTCTATACCATTTTCGGTTTTCTTATCCTCTACAAAAATCAAATGCAGGCCGTAAGGAGATTTTACAGGACCGACAACATCGCCGATATTAGCATCGAATGCCGCGTCAGAAAATTGTTTCACCATGGCATTACGATCAAAATAGCCAAGATCGCCATTATTGCTTTTTACGGAAGGATCCTCAGAATATTCTTTTGCTAAATTGGAGAATTTTTCACCATTCGCCATCCGCTCCCGAATACGGTCGAAGTCAGAATAAATTCTGGCGGTATCTTTTTCGGTCGGTTTAATGGAAAAGAGCACATATGAGACATCCCGCATTTCATTTTGCTTGTACTCGTCCTTGTGCAGATCATAAAAATTCTTAATTTCTTTATCACTCAGCGTAATATCATCGGTTTGAAATTTATTTGGTAAAATGCTGAGATATTCGACTTTTGCCTTCAGGCTAGATTTTTTAAATTCATTGAGCACTTCATCGTCTGTGACGCGAACCGTGCTTGTAATAGTACTTTGCAGCTTGACAATTGGAATCTGCTGACGGTAAACATCCTCGATCTGACCCCATGGAATACTTGGATCAGAAAAAGCAGCCTGATATTTTTTCATGTCAAACACACCTTCCGTCTGAAAGGCAGGGTGCCGTCTGAAGTCTTCCAAAGGGCTGTTGTATATGTAGTAAACGACTTCGGAATCTGTAACTGCAATTCCCAGTTCATCCATCTCTTCCCTGAATAGAGTCATCTGGACAAATTGTTCCCAAACCTGGTTCCTCAATCTTTCCAGTGCAGTATCATCCAATTCTTTACCGGTCCTTGCGCGCTCATTTTGAAAAGCCTGTTGATACATATCATTAAACTGTTCAAATGTGAGTTTTTCGCCGTTCACAGAACCAACTGTATTCTCACGGGTAGAACGCCCGCTGTAGTCGGCACCCCATTCAAATACCATTAATCCCAGAAAAGAAAAGACCAGAATCCACAAAAACACTCCACTCAGCTGACGCAATTTCGTCATCATAAGGCATGTATCTCCTTTTATTTCATATTCATCATCACAACAATTTACAGATCTTCATCTCTGTAATGTGATATAATCGGTCTTTCAAAAACTCATAAATTTACAAGTTGAACTACATAATATCAACTTTAAATAGATGAATATGTGAATTATTTTATAACTTTATCTTCTATTGGTTGATTCAAAAATGTTAATTACCTAACTTTAAATATGCATAAAACAGAATACTATATCGTTAAATTTTTATTTTGGCTTTTTAACAGGATGTCTTTTAAGGGAGGCAAAAGAGCCGCGTTTTTTTTGTACATCATTGTGGCAAAGATATTCCGCTACAGAAGAAAAGTTATTCTGGATAATTTGCGTCTGGTTTATGGCGATAAGCTGCCTGAAAATGAACGGGAACTTTTAAAAAATATTTACAAAAATTTTGTTTATCTTTGGATGGAATTTTTTCAAATGCGGCAGCTCACGGTCGAGAACATAGATGAACACATCCGTTTTCATGATCGGGATATCCTGGATAATGCTCTTAAGAAAGGGAACGGTGTGATTTTGATTTCCGGGCATTTTGGGAATTTTGAATGGGAGGGCGGGGCACTTTCAATGCTTGGTTACCCGATCGCTGGTATAGCGAAGAAACAAAGCAATCAATACGTTGATAAATTAATCTATGAGAATCGGACAAAACTGGGCAGCAAAGTAATTTATAAAAAAAATGCTATGAAGGACGGATTAAAAACGCTTAAAAATAATGGGACTTTATGTTTAGTAGCTGATCAGGATGCCAGAAAATCGGGGATTTTTGTCAATTTTTTAGGCCAGCCCTCATCCACTGCAGCCGGTCCCGCGGTTTTTAAAAAACGAAGTCAGGCAACAATGATCTTTACAATCTCTGTACGCAGAGATTATGGAGTGTTTGATGTCTTTTTCAAGGAAGTTTTTGATTCATCCACGGATGATAGCTCATCCGAAGATGTTAAAACGATCACTCAAATGCATACTAGTATGCTGGAAGAGTGGGTTTTGCTTTATCCGGAACAATGGTTTTGGGTACATAAAAGGTGGAAAACAAAACCGCCGCAAGAAGATCAACCGGCGAAGAATACAAACGGTACCGTTAAATCTGAGGGCGTTGCGTAAAAGGATTTGCATTAATGGAATATTTTAAGATCAATCCGGAAAAGCCCGATAAAAAAGCGATTGAAAGAGCGATCGAAGTACTGCGGGATGGCGGTATTATTGCCTATCCGACAGATACGCTATACGGACTTGGAATCGATGTTACTAACGAAAAAGCAGTACATAAATTATATTTTCTAAAACAGAGAGACCTGAGACTGCCCGTATCTTTAATGGTAAATTCTCTTGATAAAATAGAAGAATTAGTCGGAATCCTGCCCATTGAGTTATACAGCCATCTAAAAAAAATACTTCCGGGTAAAGTAACCGCGCTTATCAATAATACGGAAGGTGTCTCTCTGCCCCTTTTTGAGTATCTTCAAAAAAGTAAAAACTTACCTGAAAAAATCGGTTTTCGAATTCCGGATTACCCCATCTGTCATGCAATGACTTCCAGATTTGAAAATCCAATTTCGACAACAAGCGCGAACATTTCGGGAAATGGTAATGCATATTCGATCAAAGAGGTAATTGCTCAGTTTGGAAATAAACTGGATCTCATTCTTGACGCGGGCGAAATTCAACACTCGGAAGGTTCGACAATTATTGATTTTACCAAAGATCCGTATCTGATCGTGAGGCAGGGAGATCTTTCGGTTGGCCAACTCGGAAAATTGTTACCCGATTTAAGTTGGCGAACCAGGCGCGATACATTTACCATTACATTCATTTGTTCGGGGAATATCTGCCGTTCACCCATGGCTGAAGGGATATTAAAACAAATTCTCAGCCGGACCAGGTATAAAAAATGGATCAAAGTCCGTTCAGCAGGAACACTCATGATTCCGGAATCTGATGCCCATGAATTTGCCATAGATGTAATGAAAGATAAAAATATCGATATCGCGAAACATCGTTCATCAGTAATAAGTTCAGCAATAATGGGAGAATCGGATGTAGTGATTGCCATGGCTTACAATCACTACAAATATTTGCGGGAGCAGTTCCCCGGTCACAAAGATAAGATCGTGCTGATAAAGCAGTGGCATCGTGAAAACCACCTGACTAATCCGTCTGTAGCAGATCCGATCGGGCATGACGTAGAATTTTTTAATTTAACATACACAGAGATATTTCGGGAAATTAAAAGAATACTCCCGCATATATTAAAACAAATTGAAGCGTTCGCTGAGTACAATAATCTTGTTTAATTCATCGCTATCGCCTAACAGCAGCGTGAATATTTGGAAATAAATCCATATCTTAATATATTTAAGCCTTTTTGAATATATCCCGTGGGACTGGCTCTGACGGGACTGATATAAAACACTGAATAAAGAGCAAAATAAATGAAAATAAGTGGTTTTTCTTTTGTCAGAAATGGCGCAAAACTTTATTACCCTGTCGTTGAATCCATTAAATCAATGCTGCCCGTCTGTGACGAATTTGTAATAGCGGTCGGTCAGGGCGACGATGATGATCAGACAAGAAATCAGATTGCCGCCATTGGTGACCCGAAGATCAAAATTATTGACACCGTCTGGGAAGAAAAATATTTCAAAAAAGGCGTGATTAATGCCATGCAGACTGATATTGCTCAACAGGCCTGCAGTGGTGACTGGCTTTTTTATCTTCAGGCGGATGAAGTGGTGCATGAAAAGTACCTCCCGGTAATCCAAAAACGGTGTGAAGAATTGTTAAATGTCCGGGATGTGGAAGGTCTTCTTTTCAGATATAAGCATTTCTGGGGCGATTATAATCATTTTCACGGCGGTCATGGGTGGTATCCTAATGAGATAAGAATAATCCGAAATCTTCCGGATGTACACTCCTGGCAAAGCGCGCAATCATTTCGCCATTTTAACCCTTATGAGAATCCCAGACAGGAGTCGGGCACGTCAAAACTGAGGGTCGCCCGCGTGGACGCGGAAATCTATCACTACGGCTGGGTAAGGCCGCCGCATCTGATGCAGAATAAAAGAAAAGCTCTGGATTCAGTTCACTGGGGAAGCAATAAGGCGGAAGAATATTACGATAAAGCGCCGAAATATTTTGACTATGGCCCGCTGGATCGTCTTGAAAATTTTAATGAAACCCATCCGGCGGTTATGAAGGAACGTATTACCAGGCTTGACTGGCAGGATAAGTTACAGTTGTCGGGAAAGCCGAACACGTTCAGGCTTCCGCACAAGCATGAACTTCTGAAAACCAGAATGATCTCTTTTATAGAAAAAAACATCCTACGCGGCAGACAGCTGGGTGGATTCAGGAATTATATATTATTGGATCAATTTTAATAGTGACCGGTAAGGAAATTTCCTGATGCATTTAAAATATTACGAACGTCTGATCAAAAAATGGTTTCGCCTGCCTTTGTTTCTTGTTTATTTTTTGTCTTTTCTGTCCCGACGGGATAAAAAAGTCTGGATTTTTGGAACATATAACAGGGCTTTCAATGACAATACAAAATATATGTATTTGTTCATCGAAAAGAATTTCCCGGCCATCACTCCGGTCTGGCTTTCAAAAAGCCGTGACAGCGCGGAGAAATTTAGAAAATCAGGGATCAACGCATATTACCGATATAGCCTGAAAGGTATAAAATACCTTTTGACCGGTAAGTTTTATTTTTGTAATACAAATCTTGGCGATCTCAATTATTGGCTTTCAGGGGGCGCGGTTTATATAAACTTTTGGCATGGGGTTCCCTTAAAAAAGATTGAATTTGACATCACCAAAGGAAGTATTGCCTGGAAATACCAATCATCAACAAAGTTAATGCGATGGATAAAAGCGGTTAGTTTCCCGGAGCTGTATCGCAGACCGGATCACCTGCTTGTCCCGTCTGCCGAATTGCTGCCGGTATTTAAAAGAGCGTTCCGGATAGGTGATTCAAACGCGGTGTACGGTCCGTATCCCAGGAATTCAATTTTCAATTATGACAAGACGCGGCTCAGGGAAATTGTCAGCAAGTATGAGGATAAATCCGCGCTGTCTCTTTTAGATCGTCTGAATTTATTTGAAAAAGTTATTTTTTATCTGCCGACATTCAGGGATGGAAACAACGATTTTCTGCAGGATTCAGGTATCGATATTGATAGACTGAATGATACGCTAAAAAAACATAATTATTGTCTGCTTGTTAAATTTCATAGCAATACGAAGTTACCCGCGGATCTTTTCAGCAGGTTGACACATATACTTCAACTGAGCAATCAGATGGATATTTATCCGCTGTTGCCATTTACGGACGCGTTATTGACAGACTACTCATCCATTTATGTGGATTATCTTCTGCTGGATAAGGAAATCATCTTTTTCCCGTTCGATATAAAGGAGTATATGCAGAAAAGCCGTGAATTTTATTATAATTTTGATGAAATCACACCGGGTGTTAAGTGTTATGATTTTAAAACACTGCTGTCACAAATCGAAAACTTGAACGATCTGGATTTCAGGAAACAAAGGGAAAATATTCGAAGCAGGATCTGGAAAACAAACCGGATTGAAGACCTGAAGGCATTGACCGAAGATCTGATTAAAAATCATTAATATTCTTCGTGGAATTGTTCTTGGAATAAGGAAAATTTTATTATTATGATAAATGATGCTATGTCCGGAAAAGTGACGCTGATTATCACTGTTTACAACAGATCTCACTTCCTCCGAAGCGCTCTGCTGGCTTTGCGAAGTCAATCATTCAAAATTGATGAGTTGATCATATCGGATGACGGTTCAAGCGAAGATATCATTTCTGTTATAAAGGAATCGCTGTCCGGTCTGGATTGCGCGGTAAAGTTTGTGCGACAGGATGACAAAGGATTTCGCCTCGCGAAATGCAGAAATAACGCCATAAGGGAGGCTGAAGGCGATCAACTGATTTTTATTGATCAGGATATCGTCTATACAAAAAATTATCTGAAAACGTTCACCGATAATCGTGAAAAAGGAGTTTTTTTAGTCGCTTATCCGGTCCGGCTCAGAGAAGATCAGACGAATCAGCTTACTGAAAAAATGATTGAGGATGCGGATTATTTATCCCTGATCAGTCCGGAGCAGAGAAAAAAGATCCATAAACAGTACTATTCGGATTTGTTTGAATATTATTTGAAAAAAACGTTAAGAACAAAAGGTCATAAACCGAAATTACGGGGCGGAGTCTTTGCGATCGGGAAAGAGGATATTTTGAAAGTTGACGGATTTGATGAGAATTATCAGGGATGGGGTAATGAAGATGATGATTTGGGGAGACGTTTATACAAAGCGCGTATAATAGGGAAGAATGTCTTCTATGATGACTACCCCATACATCTTTATCATCCGACGTTTCATGTGGATGGTAAACGGGTTAATCAGGAATATTACCAGACCCGGATCAAGGAAATCCGCAACGGGAAATACCGCGCGGTTCACGGAGTTTCAAATCCGCTGGGTGATGATAAAATTGAAGTTATACGGCTAAGATAGGCACATGGAAAAACTCTCGATTGTTATAATTACAAAAAATGAAGAATCAAATATCGGCCGCTGTTTAAAATCTGTACGATGGGCTGATGAAATAGTGATCATCGATTCGGGTTCCACCGACAGGACGCTGGAAATTTGTCGGGATTATTCCTGTGTGATCACCTCTTCCGAATGGCTTGGATTCGGCCGGACAAAACAACTCGCGGTGTCAACAGCCTCTAATAACTGGCTGTTCTCTATTGACGCCGATGAAGAAATGACACCGGAGCTTGCCGATAAAATTCGCCGGATATTGTCAGACAATAGTCATAAAAACGGATACAGAATCAGAAGGATGTCATTTTACCTTGGAAAACTTATTCGGCATTCGGGATGGAACCGTGATTATCCCCTGCGTCTGTTTAACAGAAAATATGGCAATTTTAATGAAAAAGATGTGCATGAGTCTGTGGAAATTGAGGGTGATATCGGAAAACTGAATGAACCTTTGCTTCATTATACTTATCCGACCATTTCTTCGCATCTGATCAAAATGGATCGGTACACATCCATCGGAGCGGAAGTATTATCTCAAAAAGGTAAAAAAGTATCGATTGCCGGCGCGGTATCCAGGGGAATGGTAAAATTTATAAAAATGTATATCATCCAGGCCGGCATAATGGATGGACGGGAAGGGCTCGTTCTTGCTCTAAATTCAGCTTACGGCGTTTATCTGAAATATCTCAAATTATGGAAACTAAATCACTGAAAATATTGCATATCGATACGGCAAAAGAGTGGCGCGGAGGGCAGCAGCAGGCTGTTTATCTGCACCGGTCACTTATTGAACAAGGATATTCATCGGATCTTGCATGTCAGCCCGGTTCACGATACGAATCTTATTGTATCGAAAACCAGGTGCCTTATTTTGCAGTAAAGATGCGCGGGGAATACGATTTTGTTTCGGGATGGAAGATTGCGGGATACTGCCGGAAAAATCGCATTCATATTATTCACGCGCATTCAGCGCACGCGCTGGCAATCGGTTTATGGGCAAAAATGTTTTATTCGGATATAAAACTGATCGCCGCGAGAAGAGTGGATTTCAGCATTCGGAAAAATATTTTTAGTGTTCTGAAATACAATAATAGTTATCTGGATAAAATAATATGCGTATCCGATAATATTAAATCGGTTCTTGTTGCTGACGGATTACCGGCGCATAAAATTACGACTGTTCATAGTGGGATTGACCAGCATAAATTTGACAACATTCAGGTTCCTGATGACTTTCTTCAGGAATGGAAAATTCCGGATGGAAATATAATCATTGGAACAGTCGCCGCCATTGTGGGGCATAAGGACTATCCCACATTATTGAAGGCAGCGCGCATTGTAGCGGATTCGAATCCCAATGTGACGTTCATCGCGCTTGGCGGCGGAACAGATGAAGAAAAGGTGAAGTCAGAGGCAAAGGAACTGGGACTTGGCGGGAAATTTATATTCGCGGGGTTTCAAAAAGAAGTGGGTCTCTTCCTTAAGAGTTTTGATATATTCGTCCTGGCTTCAAAGCTGGAAGGACTCGGAACATCCATTCTTGACGCGCAATCGGTTGGTTTACCGGTCATTGCCACAAAAACAGGAGGTATTCCTGAGGCGGTGTATGACGGAGTAAACGGTTTGCTTGTTCCACCGCAAAATCCCGCCAGACTCGCGGAAGCTATTTTAAATTTAATTGATGATGAAGAGAAGCGGAAGGAATTAGGGCGAGAAGCGCTGACCACCGTTGAAAATTTTGATATCAGAAAGACGGTTGAGAAAACAATCATGGTTTATGAGAGCCTTTTTGAAGAACAACCGGGCAGCTGATTATATGATGAAAGTATTCCAAAACGATGAAACCAAATAAAATTTTAATTATACAAACAGCATATCTTGGCGATGTTATTCTGATTACACCTCTAATAAGGGCAGTCAGTGAACTTTTTCCGGAAGCCGTAATTGATGCGATGGTTATTCCACAAACAAAAGGTGTCCTCGAAAATAATCCATATCTAAGAAATGTCATCACATTTGATAAACGAAACAATAAATTGACCGCGTTCTGGCGTACCGTCAAGAATATCCGTAAGAATGAGTATGATCTGGCTATATCCCCGCATAGTTCTGTAACCACCGCCTATCTCATGAAATTGGGCGGTATAGAAGAGCGTTTGGGATTTGACCGCTGGCAGGCGGCAAAACATCTGACGAAAAAAGTGCCTCATCTTAACAATGTTCATAAGATCAAACGAATATTGCACTTGTTGACGGTATTTACTGACCGCGAATTTGATATGCAGAGCGAATTATTTCCGGATGAAGAGATGAATAAGCATGCCGGGAAAATAATTTCCGATCTACCGTTTCCCGGACGTCCGGTTATCGCAATCGCTCCCGGTTCTGTGTGGTTCACAAAAAGATGGCCGGAAGCATATTACAGCCGTCTGGCGGGAATGCTGCATGATGAAAAATTTAATATGATTTTCATCGGCGCCGGAAATGAATATGAACTAAACGAAAAAATCATAAAGGATTCAAAATCTGCCGCTGTTAATCTAACCGGAAAAACAAATATACTGGAATCCGCGGCTATTATACAAAATTGTGATCTGATGATTTGTAATGACAGCGGTCCGCTTCATATTGCCAACGCGATGCAGACAGATGTTTTTGCGTTTTTTGGTCCCACCGTTCGTTCTATAGGATATTTTCCATTTAGGGAAAATGATATTGTCTTTGAAATTGATCTTGATTGCCGGCCATGCAGCAGTCACGGTGGAAGCGCGTGTCCGCTAAAACATCACAATTGTATGAAAGAGATCTCACCTGAACAGGTCTTGTCGAGCGTCAGGCAAAAATTCGGGGATGTTTAAATGGTTGTACCGTATTACATTTATAAATATCCCTATAAAGCTGCATGGTATCTCTTGAGACTACTAAGAGTTAATCATCCGGCGGTGGTGTGTTATATTGCAGAACCATTGGACTATATTCTGTTCGAGACCATACAAAAACATCTTCCGCCCGTTCAACTGGCCGCGGCGAAAGAAGCCCGTCCGTTTCTAAAAGCAAGGGGAATCAATCCGGGGAGAATTCCTTCATTTCCCGACGCGGTCATCATGTTCAGGCATGCCGCGCATAAATTTCCGGTTAAGAAGATAGTAAAGATCGGATTGAGGCATGGTCCTTACCATTTTAAGAAATTCACAAGGGCCGCTAATTATAACGCGTTTGATGTATTTATGATGACAAGTGAAAGGGAAGTGGAATTAGGCCGGAAAATCGGGATTAAATCTGCCGTATCCGTCGGATTTCCTAAACTTGATCCGTTGTTCAACGGTGTTTATGATGAAAAAAATTTAGAATCGGTCAGATCAAAAACGGGAATTGACAACAAAAAAAAGACAGTCATTTTTACCGCGACGTATGATGCGTCGGGTATGTCAGCCATTGAAAGGTGGATAAATGAACTGGAAGGTCTTTCAAATCAATATAATATCCTCGTTACCGTACACGCCTGGACATCAAAAAAATATGTCAATCGGCTTAAGTCATTAAAAAATATCTATTTTATAGAAGATGTAAATATTTTGCCGTATCTTGCGATTTCAGACATACTTATCGGAGACGTAAGTTCGATAATAGCCGAGTTTTGCGCGCTCGATCGCCCCATAGTCACGTTCAGCGTTAAGAAGGCAAGAAGAAGCGTGCCTGAAATATTTGACATTCTTGAGGACATAAGCATAAAAATTGATGACAGCGCGCAATTAAAAGGGGCCATCGAAGATGGATTATTGACTCCCGGAGAAAAAAGTGAACAACGCCGGAAAGCCAATGATATTATTTATGACAGACTTGACGGTCAGGCGGGAAAAAGAGCCGCGGATATCATAAAAAAATGGATTCCCGAACTGGCGGGATAAATCCGGTTAACTATTTTTAAAAAATGATTATTGAAGAGCAGAGATGAAATTATATTTTAAAATATTAGCATTCATGAAACCATACTGGAAGCACATCGTTTTGGCTGTCTTCCTGACCCTTCTGTATGTGGGTTTTAACAATCTCTCACTGTGGATTTCAGTTGATTTTATGCGCGAGCTGTTTGCTCCGGAGAAGATTGTATCGGTAGAAAATGTTCAGCCTGAAAATTCGGATCCATCCATAATTCCATCCGAACAAAAGAAAGATAAAATCAAAAATATGTTCGGATTCAGCGCCAATCTGAGTATTTATGATAAGATGAATTTGTATATTAAAAGCGTACTTATTCAGGACGATCGTTCCGACACTCTCATAGTAGTATGTTTCATCATTTTTCTCTCATTTCTTTTGAAAAATATCACGCAATACGGCCGAAGGGTTTTATTGAGTTTCATCGAAATAAATATTGTTGTGAATATAAGAAATAAATTACATAAAACTTTGCTGCGCCTTCCATTGTCGTTCTTTGAAAAAAGGCACAGCGGCGACCTTACATCAGTAGCTTTTAATGATGTCAACGCGGTTAATACGGTACTGGATAAGAGCTTCGGTAATATGATTCTTTCACCGGTACAGATACTGGCCAATATTGTGATCTTGTTTTTAATCAGCTGGAAGCTGTCATTGATCACACTTACAATCATACCGGTCAGCGCGTACGTGATTGTAAAGATCGGTCAGAGTATGCGCCGCAAGAGCAGGCGGGTTTTTAAACAGATCGGCAATGTTGTTTCAACTTTTCAGGAAGCTGTTTCATCAATTCGTATTGTAAAGGCCTTCACGAACGAGCCGCGGGAAGAAAAAAACTTTGAAAATGCCAACAAGGAATATTTCAGGAAGTATTTCCGGGCGCAGAAAATGAATTATGCGACCTCACCGGTTAATGAAACACTTCAGGTATCAATTCTTGTTTTTCTTCTATGGTACGGCGGTAATCTTGTTTACTCGAATCAGGGACTTTCCGCGGAAGATTTTATCCGCTTCCTCGTTTTTCTTTTTACGATGTTTCAGCCGCTAAAAGAGCTATCGGGCATAAATAACACCATTCAGACGGGACTCGCCGCGGCGGAAAGAATTTTCGCGGTCATTGATTCCGAACCTGAAGTTTATGAAAAACCGAATGCAATCCAATATAATGAATTCAATAAAAATATTAAACTTGAGAATGTCTCGTTCAGGTACAATGAATCCGGAGAAAATGTATTAAAAAATATTAATCTGACGATTCAAAAAGGAGAAATGGTCGCTTTTGTCGGACACAGCGGATCGGGTAAAACGACACTGGTGAATTTACTACCCCGTTTTTATCAAAATACAGACGGGAAAATTACTCTGGATGGAATCGATATTCGGGACATGACGCTCCATTCCCTGCGTAAAAAAATGGGAATAGTGACTCAGGAAACCATATTATTTAATGAAACTGTCCGGTATAATATCGCTTATGGACTCGAAAATATCGGTGAAGATGAGATTATAGAAGCGGCTAAGGCTGCAAATGCCTGGGAGTTTATCGTTCATCTGGAAAACGGACTCGATTCTCATATCGGTGAAAAGGGTACACGTCTGTCCGGTGGTCAAAAACAAAGACTTTCTATCGCCAGGGCTCTGTTAAAAAATCCGCCTATACTGATTCTTGACGAAGCAACATCCGCATTGGATACAGAATCAGAACGGCTGGTGCAGGAAGCGATAGACAGGTTACTGGAAAGCCGAACGGTACTTGTGATCGCGCACAGGCTCTCCACCATTACGAACGCGAATAAGATCGTGGTCTTAAATAATGGCGTGATAGAGGGAATCGGTACCCACAATGAGCTCTTACAAACCAATGAGATTTACCGGACGTTAAGTAAAAATCAGTTTATCACCAAAACGACAGAGGAAGAACCCGCCGACAGCTCAGAACAGTCATAATAATGCAATCATCAGTTTCTATTTGTTATTCTGACTGAAATACCAGTCGGTAAACCCGGAAATTCCTTCTGTAATGCTTGTTGATGGTTTGTAACCAAGAAGATTTCTTGCCTTTGTGACATCCGCGAATGTTTCGATCACATCCCCGGGCTGCATTGGTAAATGTTCTCTTTTTGCTTTCTTTCCGACGGCATTCTCTATTTCTGTGATTAAATCGCTGACACTGATGGTCTGGGATTCACCGAGGTTGATCACTTCAAAGCCGCTTACGTTCAACATGGCCTGTTTTATGCCGTCGATAATATCCGCAATATAAGTAAAGTCTCTTCTTGGTAAGCCTTCGCCATATACAGGTACCGGTCTTCCTTCATCGATCAGCCGAGTAAATTTATGAATTGCCATCTCCGGACGCTGCCTCGGACCATAAACCGTAAAAAAACGCAGCGCGAAAATATTCATCTTATAAAGATGATGATAATTATAACATATTAGTTCACCGGCCTTTTTTGACGCCGCGTAAGGAGATATGGGTTCATCCACGGGATCCGTTTCAGAAAAGGGCACTTTTTTGTTGTTACCGTAAACAGATGAAGATGAAGCGAAGATAAACTTACCGATTTTATGACTTTTTGATAATTCAAGTAAATTGGTTGTACCTTCAATATTGGTTTTCATATATCCCGCCGGATCATCGATTGATGGCCTGACCCCGGCTTTCGCGGCCAGGTGTACAACCATTTCGGGATTATGTTTCCTGAATATTTTTTCCAGAGACTCATGATCGAGTATGTCTGTCCGGTAAAGGTGAAATTTCTGATAATCCATTGCTCGCGAGATATTGTTTTCTTTAATTTTTTTATCATAAAACGAGTCGAAATTATCAATGGCAATAACTTCCATATTCTGATCGAGCAGCGTATCGGTCAGGTTTGATCCAATAAATCCGGCTCCGCCGGTAACCATAATCTTCACTTTGTCGTCTCCATATCAAAATTTGAATAATAAAATGATCTGAAAATTAGGAAAAAATGTGTATTTTTCAAAATGTCTGTGATAATTTTAAAATTGTGGTCTGTCTGTTGCTTTTATAAATTTGTCCGCCGATACGGGGAATTAAGATGATGATTTTTTAATTATAATTTTGCAAGTGATTCAATAGAGAATCGATCCTGTTCTCATGTGGACTAACTAATTTGGTTTCAGATGAATTAAAACTTATTGTGTATAATTCACGTAGATAATATATTGCTGATTTGATGGAGTTGCTCATGAATAAAAAATTACCGCTTTTCCGGCATGTTATTACCCTGATCTTTTTCTTGATCATAAATATCCATGCCCAGGATTCCACCGAACATATCAATCACCTTGCGCAGCCGGATACGCTGACCGATTCGTTATTGACGGAAACAGAAGACTCAACAGAATCCGTTCTTATCATCCTCGATTCATCGGCGGTTGACAGCCCTAAAGCGGCTGGTGACAGGGTCATTAAAGCGGTTGGTGACACAATTAAACCGGAGAATAAAGAGAAGAAGATAGATCCACCAAAAAAATCTCAGAAAATAAACAATCATGCTTTTGAAGTCGGCGAAAAACTTAAGTTTAAGATACGGTTTGGATTTATCAGAGCGGGAACAGCCGAAATGAAAGTTCTTTCTCAAAAGCAGAAAGAAAAGCGTATGGTGTATCACATCCAGACCACAGCAAAAAGCGTTTCAGCCTTTAACTGGATGTACAAAGTTGATGATGTCGTTAATACTTATATCGATTCAGATGGTTTGTATCCAATCCGGTTCGAAAAAAAGTTAAGGGAAGGCGGTTATAAGGCGGACCTGTTTGTGGATTATCTTCCTGAAAATTCAACGGCCAAAGTTGAATATATTCGTTATGAAAAAAATATGAAAGAAAAAAGCCGCAAAAATTTTTCTATTAAAACCCCAAAATATGTACAGGATGTACTGTCCGCTTTTTATTTTATCCGGAATATGGATATTGAAGTCGGGAAATCCATATTTATGAGCAATCATGATAAAGATAAAATTTATGATCTTGAAGTCAAGGTTTATGAAAAGGAGATTATAGAAGTTGAAGCCGGACGATTTAGATGTCTTGTGGTGGAGCCTATGATGAAAGGCGAGGGCTTATTTAAACAAAAAGGAAATTTGAAAATTTGGCTGACCGATGATGACAGGAAAATTCCTGTTCAAATGACCAGTGAAATTCTTGTGGGACATATAACTACTGAACTGATTAAAATTGAAGGTGTGAAAGGAGAAATCAAAGCAAAATTAGATTGATATTAGTGTTTATAATACTTCGTTATATTTTTTCCCCCTTTTAAATTTGAATATTCCGATCAGAATTTTTCATGATGACAATATTTTTCTCCCCTTAAAATTTGCTTAAAACAGAGAATCTCTGGAATAAATTCGTCCAAATTTTGATTACACATAACGATTGGAAAATAATTAATAAAATTAAAAATTGAGGAGAGTAAAATGTCATATTCATTGCCGGAACTTCCATATTCTTATGATGCGCTGGAACCATACATCGATGCCCGAACCATGGAAATCCATCATGGCAAACATCATGGAGGATATGTTAACAATTTAAACGGCGCGTTAAAAGAGTTTAATGATCTGCAGGAAAAATCACCGGAAAAATTGCTGTCAGAAATTAAAAATTTACCGGATAGCATCCGCACAGCGGTTCGGAATAACGGAGGCGGTCATTGGAATCATTCGTTCTTCTGGAAACTTATGGGGCCTAAGGCTGGTAAAGAGCCAACAGGCGATCTCGCCAATGCCATTAAAAATTCCTTCGGGGCCTTTGACAAATTCAAATCTGATTTCATAAAAGCAGGCGCTACAAGATTTGGATCCGGATGGGCATGGTTGATTATTAACAAGAGCGGGAAACTTGAAGTATGTTCAACTCCGAATCAGGATAATCCGCTTATGGATGTTGCTGAAGTTAAGGGCAGGCCGATTCTGGGAGTGGATGTCTGGGAGCATGCTTATTATCTTAAATATCAGAATCGCAGACCTGATTATCTGGATGCGTTTTTTAATGTGATCAACTGGAATGCTGTCGCTGACCAGTATGACATGTATAAAAAATAGAATAGAATTTTAATCAATCCGAAGCCCGACTTTTTAGTGCGGGCTTTTTTTATTGTATTTTAATAACGATTTGTAGTTAATTTTTATATATTTGGACTGTTCTTTTTGAGATAAATCTTCCGGGGAAAAATATATGGGTACAGTTATCAATGTGATCACTGTTTTTATCGGCAGCGCGATCGGTTATTTTTTACGGTCAAAATTTTCGGAGTCGCTCAAACAACAAATGCTGTATGGTATCGGACTGGTTACTATTCTGCTTGGTATCCAAATGGGACTTAAAACGGAAAATATTCTGATACCTTTAGGAGGTTTGCTGCTTGGAGGAATATTTGGTCATCTTATAAAAGTGGATAAAGGTTTGGAAAATTTCGCCGCAGTTCTTAAAAACCGCTTTGCGGATAAGATAGACGGTAATGGAAATTTTATGGAAGGATTCATTACAGCCAGCCTGATTTTTTGCGTTGGGCCGATGACGATTCTGGGTTCAATTAATGACGGACTGAACGGGGATTATCAGTTATTGGCTATTAAATCGGTACTGGACGGATTTACCTCAATCGCGTTAACCGCGTCGCTGGGAATAGGGGTGGGATTCTCGATTATCACCATTATTATTATTCAGGGAGGATTTACTGTTTCCGCATACTATCTAAGCAGTTTTTTCTCCGCAGAAATAATTAACGAAACCACCGCGGTCGGGGGTCTGATTATCATAGGTTTGGGAATATTGATTCTTGATATTAAAAAAATTAATATCGCGAACTTTTTACCGGCTATTTTTATAACGCCCCTGATTGTCAAAATTGCGCGAATTTTTCTATGAAAAAAAAAATAGGTTTTTGGACTGCTTTAGCCTTGACGATAGGAAATATCATCGGTGTTGGTATTTTTACGACCACCGGTTATCTCGCGGGAAAAATTCAGAATCCTTATTTCATTTTGCTGGCATGGGGGGTTGGCGCCGTATATGCCTATACCGGCGCGAAGACGTATGGAATTCTTGCCGGTCATATGCCCTATCAGGGAGGTGACTATGCCTATTTCAAGGAGCATTATCATCCTTACTTCTCTTATCTTTTTGGCTGGTCGGCCATATTTATCACTTATACCGGATCGATCGCCGCGCTTGGAATCGGCTCCGCGCATTATCTGAATGATGTTTTCCCGAATTTGGGCCTTGATTATTCTATCTTTTCAATCGGCATTTCCGGCGATTATTTTTTTTCACTTGACGGATTTAAAATTGCCGGAATTTTAAGCATTATCATCCTGACATATCTGAATTATCTGGGAATACAAACAGGAGGCCGCACTCAGATTGTTCTGACGGCCGCCATTGTATTTTTGATGATCACTTTTATCTTTATCGGATTAATTGACGGTGCAACCGGTTTTGTAAACAGCCATGGAACGGATGTGTATCCCTCATGGAATTCATTCTCTGTAGGATTGGTTGCCGTCTTATTTACTTATATGGGATGGACAACCGTAAACTACATCGCTAATGAAGTCGAATCGCCCAAAACGATTATTCCGAGGGCTCTGATTACAGGAATCATCGTCGTTGTCGCTGTTTATCTTGGCATTAATTATGTGTTTTTAAGTGTTCTTTCGCCGGCGGAGCTCTCAGATCAGATTAATTCAGCCAGTCTTGTGGCCGGGAAACTATGGGGACCACAGGCGACAAAGGCAATCGCGGCAATGATCTTAATCGCGATTTTAAGCAGTCTTAATTCAACCGTGTTGTCCGGTCCCAGAATTTACCAGGCTATGGCCCGCGATGGTTATTTATGGAGCGGGCTGGTGAAAGAGCACAAGAAATATACAAGTCCCTCGGCTGCGTTGTGGGCACAGTGCCTCTGGTCGATTGTTTTAATGCTTTCGGGAACTTTTAATCAGCTCCTTACGATTGTCGTGGCGGCCATCCTGCTGTTCTCGATTATGTCGGGAACTATTTCGTTCAAAATTATGTTATATTCGGCGAAATTAAAGCTTGGCGCCGTTATTTCCGTCACTATCTATTTGTTGCTTTGCACCCTGATCTTATTTAATATTCTCTATTCGAATTTTGTTGAATCTCTGATTGGCTTGATTATATTATTGGTGTCATATCCATTCTATAAAATACAAACGGTTGGACGGACTTAGATCAAGAGATCGCGCGAGATGTAAATCTCGAAATTAACTTGCAATAATATATTATAACTCTTATATTTTGCATTTCGGTTAAGTGGGTCTCTCAGCCCACTTTTTTGTTATCTGGAGAATTAGTTTGGATATTAGAGAGAAGCTGGAACAAATTGTAAAATCTATATGCATTGACCTTAATTTGGTTCTGGTAGAGATAAAGTATAAAGGTGACGCGAAAAATCCTATCTTTCAGGTTTTTGCTGATAGTGAGCAGGGAATCTCAATGGGGGAGTGTGAGAATTTATCCCGGGAAATAAAAGATGAGATTGATATGGATGACTTGTTCCCTGAAAAATATAGATTGGATGTTTCATCGCCCGGAATCGACAGGCCCCTTGTTGAAGATTATGAATTCAGGAAGAATATCGGGCAGGAATTATTAGTCCGGATGAATCTTGATCATGATGGAATAGAATATACCGGCAAGCTGTTAGAGTTCGATTCTGATGAGATTCGGTTACAGGATCGGCGTAAAAATATTATTAAAATAAGTCGACCTGCGATTGATCAGGCAAAAGTTAAATTAAAATGGTAATCTTTGGGAGGATAAAAGATTGTTATGAATAGCGAGATAATGGAAGCCATTACTCAAATCGCCAAGGATAAAAAAATTGAGAAAGAGCATCTCAGGGATATGCTGGAAAATATCTTTATTCAGCTAATCCAAAAGAGATACGGCGTCTCCGATAATTTTGATGTTATTGTGAACATCGATAAGGGTGATATTGAGATCTATCAGGAGAAAACAGTAGTTGAAGAAGTAGAAGATCCCGTATCGCAAATTGACCTGGAGTCAGCCAGAAAAATTGATCCCGATGCAGAGATTGGTGAGGATATTGTAGAGGTCATTGATCCGATTTCTTTCGGGAGACGCTTGATCGTGACCGCAAAGCAGAATCTGAATCAGAAAATACGTGATTTTGAACGTGACAATATTCTCGGGGAATATAAAAATAGAATCGGCGAGATTATCATTGGCGATATTCATCAAATGCAGAAACGCGGAATTTATATCAATGTAGATAAAACAGAGGTTTACCTCCCGCGTGAAGAACAGATTTACAACGAGCGTTTGAGAAGAGGTGATACAATGCGTTGTATCATTAAAGAAGTAAGAAATCAGGGACGCGGTCCGGAAATTATTGTCAGCCGCGCCGATAAAAATTTCCTGGTGCGGTTGTTCGAGCTCGAGGTGCCTGAGATATATGATGGTATCGTTGAGATAAAACGTGTTGCCAGAGATGCCGGAGACCGTTCAAAAATTGCCGTTGAATCCATCGACCGGCGGATCGATCCTGTCGGCGCGTGCGTCGGTATGAAGGGAGTCAGGATTCAGGCCATTGTGAAGGAATTAAATAACGAAAAAATCGATATAATTAGTTTCTCCACCGAGCCTGAAATATTTATTTCACGGGCGCTGGCGCCTGCGAAGCCGGTTAAAATTATTGTAAACCGTGATGATAACATGTCGGTTGCAGTAATACCGGATGATCAGATGTCGCTGGCAATCGGTAAAGGCGGACAAAATTTGCGGCTCGCGTCTGAAATTACCGGTTATCAAATCGAACCGATCCGTGAATCAGAATATAAAACAGAAAGCAGTCAGACCTATACCGCAATCGAGGATGTTACAGAACTGCCGGAAGCATTGAAGAATAAGCTTCTTGATGCTGATGTTCTGGATGTATATGAAGTGTCTGAGCTTGGGGAAGAAGGTCTTAAAAAAATATCCGGAATCGGACCAAAGTCTGTCGAAAAAATTCTGGAAATTATTCAGAAATATTTACCTGAAGGACAGCCTGAAACTGAATAACTGTTTCAGAAATTTAAAAGGACTATATTATAGAATTTGGAGTGTAAATGGCGGTTGGTAAAAAATACAAGCTATTTAAAATTTGCAAAGAACTGAATCTCGGACACGAAACGATAAGTGATTTCCTGCAAAAAAAAGGAATAAAGGTTGCAGGGCCGAATACGCCTATCGATGAAGAAATCTATATCGATATACTTGAGAAGTTTGCGACGGACAAGGCGAAAGCCGAAGTGCTAAAGGCTCGTAAAGAAAGCATGAGTCAGCCGGAAAGCGCTCTGACTGAGGAAACTGATCAGGAAAAAGATGTTCAGAGCGATTCTGCTTATATGAAAGCCATTAAACAGTCCATTGCTGATGGTGCTGAGGCTTTAAGCAAACCTCCTGTAGAAAAAAAGAAAGCAGAACCCAAAAAGAAAAAAGACGAGATCAAAGTTGATAAGCCAGCCGTCGATGAAGAAGCTCCGGATACGAAAGTTAAAAAACCGAAAACAGTCGTTGATATTCCCGAAACAAAAGAAATAGAAATGGTATCCGCCATAGATGAAATAAAAACGGTTCCGGTTGATGATAAATCTGACCGGAAAAAACCGGATGTGGTTCAAAAGCCTCAGGAATCCTTAGTGGAAGAGCCTGTAAAGGCAGAAGATGAATCAAGGGCAAAGAAATCGGTTCCGGGGAAAGACAAGGAAAAGAAAAAAACCAACGAAGAAGACGCGTTTCTTAGCGAGAAAGAGAAAAAACGCAGAAAAGCCCTGGAAATGATTCGCAAAGACGGAAAAAAACATCCGTCACCGGGAAAAGTTGATATTACAAGATCTGATTCTGATGGCGAAGGCGGATCCAGAAAACGCAAAAGCAAGAAACCGAAAAGAAAACAGGTCGATCTTAAAGAAGTTCAGGATAATGTTAAAAAAACACTCGCATCCATTGACAGTAAGGGGCGTAAGCCAAAACGTCATAAGAAGATAAGAGTTGAAAATGGTGAAGAGATTGAAGAAAATATCATCAAGGTAACTGAATTTATTTCAGCTAGTGATCTTGCCAATATGATGGATGTTTCAGTTTCTGAAATTATTACAAAATGTCTTGAACTTGGCCTGGTTGTATCAATAAATCAAAGACTGGATTTAGACACAATCACACTTCTTGCAGAAGAATATGGTTTCAAAGTAGAAGAACAGTTTGTCTCTGAATTTGCGGAAGATGAGATCGAGGAAGAAGAAGATGATGAAAAAAGCCTGAAGCCAAGAGCTCCAATCGTAACGATTATGGGCCATGTTGATCATGGTAAAACCTCTTTGCTGGACTTTTTACGGCATAGTAACATTGTAAGCGGTGAGGCAGGGGGTATTACTCAGCATATCGGAGCTTATGAAGTTGAATACAATGAAAAACATATCACATTCCTTGATACACCCGGTCACGAAGCATTTACGGCTATGCGGGCAAGAGGCGCGCAGGTAACGGATATTGTAATTCTGATTATTGCCGCGGATGACGCGGTTATGCCTCAGACCGACGAAGCTCTTGATCATGCTAAAGCGGCAGGTGTGAAAATTGTAATTGCCATCAATAAAATTGATAAACCCGGTGCCAATTCGGAAAGAATAAAACAACAGTTGGCAGAACGAAATGTCCTGGTTGAAGATTGGGGAGGCACGTATCAATGTGCTGAAATTTCCGCCAAACTCGGAAAAGGGATTCCTGAATTGCTCGAAAAAGTTATTCTGGAAGCGGAAATGCTTGATCTTAAAGCCAACCCGGAAAGAAATGCGGCCGGACATGTTGTTGAGGCGCGTCTTGATAAAGGCAAGGGAGCCATAGCGACAGTTCTCATTCAAAACGGAACACTTAAAGTTGGCGATAATTTTATAGCAGGACAATATTACGGAAAAGTCAGGGCGCTGTTTAATGAAAATGATGAGCGTATTAAAAAGGTCGGTCCTTCGCAGCCCGCGGTAGTTGTCGGGTTTATGGGTGTTCCTCAGGCAGGTGATAAATTTGTTGTGATGAACGATGAACGCGCTGCAAGAGATATCGGTGTTAAACGGCAGCAATTAAGACGTGAACAGGACTCGAGAAAAGTAAAACTGAAAACACTCGATCAAATTTCTGAGCAGATCAGGCTTGGCGCTGTAAAAGACCTGAATATTCTCGTAAAGGCTGATGTGGACGGTTCGGCGGAAGCTCTGGCCGATTCACTGATAAAATTGAATACATCAGAAGTGCAGGTGAATGTAATACGAAAAGCCGTCGGTCCCGTCTCTGAAAACGATATTCTTCTCGCCGCCGCGTCAGATGCTGTTATTATCGGATTTAATATCCGCACGAATACAAAGGCGAAGGAGCTTGCTGAAAAAGAAGATGTAGATATTCGCCATTATCGTGTTGTCTATGATGCGATAAACGAAGTGAAATTGGCGCTTGAAGGTCTCCTTGAGCCGGAAGAATCAGAAGCGGTTCTGGGACAGGCAGAGGTCAGAGAAACATTCAAAATATCACGTCTTGGTGTGATCGCGGGTTGTTATGTGATCAACGGGAAAATCTTGCGAAATAACAAGGTACGGCTGATCAGAGATGATAAGGAAATTTATTCCGGAAATATAGCATCGCTCAAAAGATTTAAAGAGGATACGAGAGAGGTGGCATCCGGATTTGAATGCGGAATCCAGATCGAAAATTATAATGACCTTAAAATCGGTGATATAATTGAATCGTACCAGATTTCTAAAGTTAAGAGACATTTGGCATAAAGAAAGCGTATGTTTGTCGGGGTATTGACAACTGAAATTCTGATTCCCGGAAGCGCGTCACTCAAAGATAAACGCGTTATCCTCAACAGGATTCGTGACCGGGTTCGGAAAAAATACAATGTTTCGGTCGCGGAAATCGATTATAATGATAAATGGCAGCGTTCTTTGATCGCGTTCGCGATTGTCTCATCAGATAAATCGTTTACAGATCAGATGATGCAAAAAATATTCCGGGATCTAGACAATGAGATGGAATTTGAAATAATAAAATATCAATTTGATTACAGATAAATTTTATGGCTCAGAAAAGAAGACAGGATCGTTATTCGGGCGCTCTGAAAAAAGCGCTTGGTTCGATCATTGATTTAAAAGTAAAGGATCCGGAAAAAGGAATGATCACATTAACAAATGTGAAAATTTCTCCCGACCTTAAAATTGCAAGCGTTTATTATACGGTGCTTGGGGATGACCTGCAAAAAGAAAAGACATCTAAAGTGCTTAAACGTTCTGCGCCCTTTATCAGGAATGAGCTCCGGTCGACTGTAACGGCGCGATGGTTGCCGGAATTACGCTTTTTCTATGATGAATCAATAGAATACGCGGCGCGAATAAATAGTCTTTTGAAAAAAATCGAGAATGATTCCGATTCTGAAAAAAAATAACGTCTTGTCCAGGGACGGGCTCGAAAAAGGATTTTTGGTTCTTATAAATAAGGAAGAGAACTGGACTTCCTTTGATGCGGTAAAAAAAATCAGAAATTATCTGAAAGTTAAAAAAGTCGGCCATGCCGGAACGCTTGATCCATTTGCGACAGGTTTGTTGATTGTCGGAGTGGGAAAGGGCACGAAAATGATGGCTGAAATGAGCGGACTTTCAAAAACATACCGCGCCTTGATTAAATTTGGAATTGAAACCGATACATATGACCGGACAGGACATATAGTGCGGGAGACAGAAGCTGATCATCTTGAATTGTCTAAAATAGAAAACGCGGTTCAAAAGATGACCGGAAATCTGGAGCAGGTACCTCCCATGTATTCCGCGAAGAAGGTAAACGGGCAGACATTATATAAACTGGCGCGTAAAGGGGTAGAAATTGAGCGCAAACCCGTAAATATAACGATTCATGAAGCACGGTTGTTGTCCTGGGAAAATCCCTTGCTGAGTTTAGATCTAAATGTTTCGAAGGGAACATATATCAGGTCTTATGCGCATGAGCTTGGAGAAATACTGGGAGTAGGAGCCTGTCTTGAAGAATTGGAAAGATCCTCAATTGGTCAGTATAAACTCGAAGACAGTTTTACTATCAATGAATTTATCGGGTATTGGAAAGAGTTAGCGGCATAAGAGATATGGAAATTATTGACGGAATAGAAAATATATATAGTAAATTCCCTTGTGCGATTACGGTCGGAACCTTTGACGGGATTCATTTAGGTCATAAGAAGATAATTGCCCGGCTATTGGCGATAGCGAATGAAAAGAAATTATGTTCCACAATGGTTACTTTTCATCCTCATCCCAAATTAGTCGTGAAGAGTGAGTTTAAAGATGCTTTAAAACTCATCACCGACAAAGACGAAAAAATCGAAATAATCAGGGAAAGCGGTATTGATCGATTAGTGATTATCAAGTTTGATCATGAATTTTCTCAAACTAATTACCGTCAGTTTGTTAAATCAATTCTGCTTGAAAAATTGATGGCAAAAGTGGTGGTTGTCGGTTATGATCACGCCTTTGGTAAAAACAGAGAAGGAAATTTTGAAAACCTGCTTCTGCTGAGTGATGAATTTAAATTTGATGTCGAAAAAGTCGGACCGTTTGAATTAAATGATCAGGTGATCAGCAGTACGACGATCCGGAATGCATTAATCAAAGGTGAAGTGGAGAAAGCTGCAGATTATCTGGGCAGACTTTACAGTATTTCGGGGAAAGTAGTTCCCGGTGATGGACGAGGGAAAAAACTCAATTTTCACACCGCGAATATAGATGTGGAGAACCCGAATAAATTGATCCCCGCAAAAGGTGTCTATGCGGTGGATGTCAAACATAACGATCAAATGTATAAGGGGATGATGAATATTGGATTCCGTCCGACATTTGGTTTGAATCAGCTAAATATTGAAACCCATATATTTGATTTCAAAAAAGATATTTATGGGGATAAATTAACCGTTTATTTTAAGAAACGCCTTCGCGATGAAATCAAATTCAATTCTGTTGAAGAATTGATAGCTCAACTTGAAATTGATAGACAAAACAGTTTGAATATTTAATTTTGGAGGAAGAAACATGGCTTTAACAAAAGCTGCAAGATCAGAATTGGTCAGCAAATACGGTGAAAATGCCAACGATACCGGGAAATCAGAAGTACAGGTAGCATTATTGACCGAGCGTATTAAATATCTGACCGAACATTTAAAAACACACAAAAAAGATCATCATTCACGCCGCGGGCTGCTAAAACTCGTTGGTCAAAGAAGAAGATTCCTGCGTTATCTCCAGAAAACAGACGTAATGAGATATCGTAAATTAATTGAAGAATTAGGTATAAGACGATAAGTTGCTTATCGCATTTTTGGAGGTTAAATGGTTGTTAGAAAATCGATTGAGTTGAGTGGCAGAACGCTCACAATAGAAACAGGCAGAATGGCGAAACAGGCAGACGGCGCTGTCGTCGTCAGTTATGGCGATACAGTTGTCCTGGTTACCGCGGTTGCGGCAGAAAACCCTTCTCCACATCTGGACTTTTTCCCGCTAAGTGTTGAATACCGTGAAAAAACATATTCAGCTGGGAAAATACCCGGTGGTTTTATCAAAAGAGAAGGAAGACCCAGTGATAAGGAAATTCTTTCCGCGCGGTTAATTGACCGGCCGATTCGACCATTGTTTCCGGATGGCTTTCAGAACGAAACTCAGATTATCGCCAATGTCCTGTCAATGGATAAAGAAAACGATGCTGATGTATTGGCCGGCCTTGGCTCTGCAACCGCTCTCGGTCTGTCCAATATCCCGTTCAACGGCCCAATAGCCACCGTACGGGTCGCGAAAATCGACGGAGAATATGTAATTAATCCGACAATCACCCAACTCAAAAGCGCGGAAATTGAATTGATTGTTGCCGGTTCAGATGATTCGATCATGATGGTTGAAGGTGAAGCGAAAGAAGTGTCTGAAGATGATCTTCTGACTGCGATTGATGAAGCGCATAAAGCGATTAAAAAACTTACGGCGCTTCAAAGAGAACTTTTCAGTGAACTGAAAATCGAAAAACGCGCATTTGAGAAAGATGAATTACCTGAAGGGCTGGAAGAGAAGGTGACCGAATTATCCCTTGAAGGTATCAAAAAAGCCGTCAGAATTGCTGAAAAAACAGAGAGACGGCAGGCTTTAAAAGCGCTTAGAGATGCAGCAGTCACTGAGCTGGAAGAAAGTTATCCCGAATCCGCAAAATTAATCGCGGCCATCATTCATGATATAGAAAAAGTTGAAGTTCGTTCAATGATCATCAATGATAATGTGCGGCTTGACGGACGAGGTCTTAAAGATATCCGGGAAATAACCAGTGAAGTGGGACTCTTGCCACGTACCCACGGATCCGCGCTATTTACACGCGGGCAAACCCAGTCCCTGGGTGTGGTCACACTCGGAACAAAACAAGATGAGCAAACGATTGATGGCCTGGCAGGCGAAACGTCCAAAAAATATCTCTTACATTACAATTTCCCGCCGTTCTGCACGGGAGAGGCAAAACCCATCCGTGGTGTCAGCCGTCGTGAAATTGGACATGGTAATCTGGCTGAGCGGGCGTTAAAGCCGTTACTCCCGGAAGAAGGGACATTCCCTTATACCATTCGAATAGTTTCCGAGGTACTTGAATCGAACGGTTCATCGTCGATGGCCACAGTCTGTTCAGGGTCACTGTCTTTGATGGATGCCGGTGTTCCGGTTAAAGGCACTGTCGCGGGTATCGCGATGGGACTAATCAAAGAAGAGTCAAAAATTGCCATACTTTCAGATATCCTTGGGGACGAGGATCATCTTGGTGATATGGACTTCAAGGTTGCCGGAAGCAAAAACGGAATCACGGCTGTTCAGATGGACATTAAGATTGGCGGAATTTCCAAAAAGATCATGGCCGATGCCCTGAATCAGGCAAAAGAAGGCCGGGCGTTCATTATGGGAAAAATGGAAGAAGTATTAAATGAACCTCGCAAAGAAATGAGCCGCTGGGCGCCGAAGATTATGGAAATTTATGTTCCGACAGAAAAAATCGGTACCATCATCGGACCCGGAGGCAAAACCATCCGCGGAATTATCGAAGTCACAGGTGTGAGCATCGATATAGATGATACGGGTAAGGTCGTCATCGCATCCGATGATATGGAAGCTGCTGAAAAAGCTCTTAAAATTGTAAATTCCTTGATAGAGGAACCTGTAGTCGGCAAAGCTTATAAAGGGATTGTCAAACGCGTAAAGGATTTCGGCGCGTTTGTTGAATTTATGCCCAACAAAGAGGGTATGGTTCATATTTCTGAACTTGATGTGGCGCGGACAAACAAAGTAACCGATATCGTTAAGGAAGGTGACGAAATTGATGTGGTTGTCAAAGGTATATCACCGGACGGCAAAATTGCTCTCAGCCGGAGAGAATTCCTTAAACGCCAGAATTCAAGCGAAAAGCAATAACTAAAAAACTGATGAATCATTCAATAAAAAGAACGGTTCTAGATAACGGTCTCACCGTAATTAGCGAATCCATTCCTTCGGTGAGATCGCTTTCCATTGGAGTCTGGTTAAAAACAGGCTCACGTTCCGAAGATATAGCTAATAATGGGATAGCTCATTTCATAGAGCATATGGTTTTTAAGGGCACAAAAAAAAGAAGTGCTTTGAAAATTGCTCAGTCTCTTGAAGATTTAGGTGGAAGCCTAAACGCGTATACCAGCAAAGAAATTACCTGCTTTTTCACCCACACTCTTGACACACAGCTCTCAATAAGTATAAACGTTCTGTCTGATATGGTTTGCAATTCACTTTTCCGTGAAAAAGATATCGAAAAAGAACGAATGGTTGTACTTGAAGAAATCAGTTCGGTTAAAGACACTCCCGAAGAATACATATTTGATCTGTTTCAGGAAAAACTTTATCCCGGTCAGTCAATCGGATATCCGATTCTGGGTACACCGGAGACGGTATCTAAGTTTGATCGGTCGGCAATCGAAAAATTCTGGTCAGAAAATTATCAGCCGGAAAATATTATCATTAGTGCCGCGGGTAATGTAAATCACGACAAATTGATTAAACAAGTAGAACAGAATTTCCATTTTAACGAAAACACCGGCAGAACCGGCTTTCATCAGCCTGAGGCGGTTACCGGTTTCAATATTGATGTTCCGGAATCATTTAATCAGTCGCATATCTGTATTGGTCTTGAAGGCATGTCTTATCACGCGAAAAATCGATTTGAACTGATCGCGTTAAATACATATCTTGGAGGCGGAATGAGTTCCAGATTGTTCCAGGTTGTACGGGAAAAAAATGCTCTTGCTTATTCGGTATATTCTATGTTAGATTTTTACAGTGATACGGGTGTCATGAGCATTTATCTCGGGACAGATAAACGTCACCAGGAACGGGCGATAGATATGCTTTACAAAGAGATTGACAGAGTGAACAATAAACCGTTAAGCGGAAACATGGTACATAAGCTAAAGGAACAACTAAAGGGGAGCTATGTACTCAGTCTGGAAAGTATATCCCGCAGAATGAGCAGACTGGCGAAAAACGAAATCTCATACAGAAGACAAATCCCTCTCGATGAAGTGTTGTCTTCCATTGACCGAATCAATCCTGAATCAATGATTGAAGTGGCGAGGAAAATTTTTGTAACAGACAATTTCAATATTCTAAAACTATCACCATCGGTGAATTAAATAAATGTACAAAGTCGGGCTTTTAAAAGAAATTAAGCAATTCGAAGGGCGTGTCATGCTCAGTCCGGAGGGAGTAAAAGTGCTCATCCGGAACGGTATTGATGTTTTTGTGGAACGAAGCGCTGGTGAAATGTGCGGTTTTGATGATATTCAGTATGAACGGGTAGGCGCGACCATTTTGCCAACGATGGAAAAAGTCCTGCAAAAAGCCGAACTAATTGTGAAAGTCCAACCGCCGCAACCGGTCGAATATGAATTGTTAAATGAATCCCATATTCTCATATCATTCTTAAATCTTGTTCATAATGCAGATCGGCTGAAAGCGCTGATGGATACGAAAGCAACATTCTTTGGCGCGGAAATGATCCAGGACGCGGATGGAAAATATCCTCTGTTGATGGGAATGAGTGAAATCGCGGGAAAAATGGCAATCCATCAGGGTGCCAATCTTTTAACAATAACGGAAGGCGGGAAAGGAAAATTACTTTCCGGTACCGATAATGTAAAACCGGCAACGGTAACAATCCTGGGCGCCGGAAAAGTAGGCAGAACCGCGGCAATGTACGCTTGCGCAAATGGTGCCAATGTTAATCTGCTTGGGCTTAAAAAAGTTCAGACAGATGAACTTGATGTAAATCATCCAAATCTGAGAATTGTAAATTATTCAGAAGAAAAACTACAGGAATTGCTCCCGCAGACGGATATTTTAATAGTGGCGATATTCTCTCTAAAATATTTTTCCAAAAATATATTTATAACAAAAGATATGGTCGCTTCGATGGAGCCGGGAAGCGTGTTAATTGACATATCCATTGAACAAGCGAATCTTGTAGAGACTTCACACATCACAAGTCTTGAAAAACCAACCTATATTGTTAATAATATCGTTCATTATTGTGTGCCCAATATCGCGGCGACTGTACCGCTAACAGCAAGCCGGATTATTACAAAAAAAATAGTACCCTTTGTTAAATTGCTGGCGTCATCCGGGCTAAAAAGCGCTCTGATTAAGGAACCGGCGTTATTGTCCGCTCTATCCATTTATAAAGGAAAAATAACAAACCGTTACGCCGCGGATCAGCACGGGTATGAATTTTATAATATCTTTGAATTGCTTGAACTGAATCTTTAATAATGCAAATCTCCCAAATTCCGATAATCAATTATCATAAGATCGACAAGGTACGAGACGTCGGCATTACTACGAGGCATCCGGATGATTTTAGACGTGATATGGAGATTATCCGGGATAATGGATATGAAACCATCACGTTTACCGATATTAATACGGGCAGTCCTCTCCCCGCGAAACCACTGATCATTACTTTTGATGACGGGTATGAATCCGTTTTTAACCATGCTGTTCCGGTCATGAAGGAAATGAAGATGCGCGGCGTAATATTTGTGCTGACTGAATTTATTGGAAAATACAATGACTGGGATGTCCAGTTGGGAGATAAAAGATTCCGGCATATGGAGACCGGTCAAATAAAAGAACTTATGAGTGACGGCTTTGAAATCGGATCACATACATGTTCTCACCGTTTATTAACCGCGTTAGGGATTAATGAACTTCTCCGGGAAATAAAACAAAGTAAATTACTGTTGGAAAATCTCTTAATGACTGAAATTATATCCGTCAGTTATCCGTTCGGAAGATTTAACGAGGATGTGTTAAAATTAACCCGTGATGCTGGATACCTTTTTGGTGTTTCACTGGTAAATTTTAAAAAAATTGATCCGAAATGGGAGCAACTTACCCTTAATAGACATAATATCTACCGCTTTGACGGAGTTGGAGCGTTTATGAAAAAAATTTCAGATGAGCGTCATAGACCTCTGGAATTAAGAGATCGCCTCATTCAAAAAGGCGGACTTGCCACGGCGGCTTACCAAAAATTAATGAAAAAGAATCTGAAGTTAACCTGAGTGAAATTTATGAAAAAGATGATATTAAAATGGCTTCCTTTTGGCGTTATCATGACGACCGTGATCATCAGCAGTGTGTACATCCTGCTTGCGGAAGGTGAGAATCTTTATCGTCCTAAGACTGATTCACCGGCAATCATTTACCGGGAAGCATGTATGCATTGTCACGGTGAACGCGGGCAGGGTAATGGAATATTATATTCGTCTTTTGATTATTCGGAGCTGGATACGGAAAAAATTAAATTAAGAATTAAGGAAGGCTCTTTTATGATGCCGGCGTTCAAAAATATAAATAATGACACCCTTCAAAACCTGGCGATCTATATTCTTGAAAAAGGATTCATAAAGAATAGCGCATCGGGAAAATCTTCCGAGACAAACGATTCAATCTCCTTTGATTTAAATTGACAACCTTATTTTTTCAGTGAATTTATAATTAAATATGAAACACGTGTTCAAATGTTGAAAGAATGAGCCACCCTGTAATGTATCAGGAAATAAATAAAACACGATATTAGAAAATATTTCTTAGATCCGAAAAGGCATTCAGGATAATTAGTCGTTCATTTTCCCGGTCTATGGGTTCATTATCAAGTTTCCATGTATCCTTGTAGGGAATGTGTATGGCATACATTCCGGTCCTGAGGGCCGGATTGATATCCGATTTCGGACTGTTCCCTACCATGCAGGTCTCTTCAGGTTTCCAGGCGTGATTGTTGAGTAGATCCATATATGTATTATCATTTTTTTCGTGCGGCACAAAATAATCTTCAATATAATCACAAATACCTGAGAGCTTAATTTTACCGCTTTGTTCCTCATAATCTCCTTTTGTCAGGACATAGAGGCTATAGCCAGATTTTAGATAATCCATAGTTTCGATCACATTTGAAAAAAGGGAAGGTTTGCGTTTAGGATGATTGCTAAAGGTTTGTACTATTGAAGAAAACCGATCCTGATTTATGTTGTGGCCGTTCCCGGAGCTGTATTTTTGATAGATTTCCTTTAGAATATAGACAAAATTCTCACTGCCATATCCGCGTTCTTTCACAACTTTTATTTCAAGTTTATCAAAATCTTTTTCAACTTCGGAGCGGCTGATGCCCGCCCGGGAAAGCAGATCAAAAAAGTCTGAAGCTGCTTGAAGGTAGTATACATTATTTTCCCACAGAGTATCATCCGCGTCAAATAAAATACGTTTTATTTGTAATTCGTGAGATTGCATCTTATATTAACCCTTTACAAAATGAATAAATTTCAAAAAATATTCAATTTATCATCATTACAAGTTACAAAACATCTAAATTTTATACAATAAAATGTATATATTTTTTTAAAAACAGGGAATTTGTTCTATTTTGGAATTGACTTTTTTTAAGATTTCAGCTAAATTTAAACCCTGTTTTTGCAATAACCAAATCCATAAGGAGATTTACGATGAAAAAAGTTGTTCTGTTTTTGATGGGCCTGATGCTCTCATTCTCACTGATTGCCTGCGGTGGTGAAAAAAAAGCTGTTGAAGAAGTTGCACCTGCGGTAGAGCAGAAAGTTGAAGAAGTAACACCTGATACTACAGTTGCTGATACAACAGTTATGGAAGAAGAAGCGCCAAGCATGGAGTAATAATTAGCATAAGCTAAATAAGTTACTTTTGATCACGTTAGATTCAGCAAAAATTATCAAGCAAAAAACCCCTGTCAAGGGGTTTTTTGCTATGGAGAAAGATTAAATGAATATACAGATAATTGAATCATTTCTGAAGAACATTGAACTTTTCAAAGATTTAACAGATAACGAAATAAGATTAATCGCAGAAAATACTGATCAAAGAAAATATAAAAGCACATCATTTTTGTTTTCCGAAAATACTGACAGGAAGGATGTTTTTCTTATATTCGAAGGAGAAGTTGAACTTTTCAAAACCGGGCCTTTTGGTGACGAAAAAAGGATGGCTCTTTTTGGAGAATTTGATTTCCTGGGGGAAGGCGCTTTGCTGGACAACTATCCCCATTCAACATCGGCGAGGGCATTGACGGATTCAACGGTTTTGACGATAAACGTAAAACGTTTTTCCCAGATTTTACATGAAGAGCCTGCGCTTGCCGGTAAAATATTGTCACATGTCGCCCGGGTTATTTCACGCCGAATGAGACAGACAAGCACACGGGTTGTGAACGCAGCGGCGCAATATATTTCCGGCCGGACACGCGGGGAACATGATCTTCTCGGAGAAAGAGATGTTCCTTATGAATATTATTATGGAATTCAGACGTTAAGAGGCTTTGAAAATTTTAATATTACCGGTATTTCTCTGAGTCTCTATCCACGTCTGATTGAAGCGCTGGCAATGGTCAAAATGGCAGCCGCAAAAGCAAATAATGATCTGGGACTGCTCACGGATCAGATTACAGAAGCCATTGTTCAGGCCTGTACCGAAATTCTTAACGGCCGACTCCATACACATTTTGTAGTTGATATGATACAGGGTGGAGCGGGAACCTCATCAAATATGAACGCGAATGAAGTCATTGCAAACAGGGCTCTTGAAATTTTAGGGCATGAAAAAGGTGAGTATGAATACTGCCATCCCAATAATCATGTCAATCTTTCACAGTCGACCAATGACGCCTATCCTACCGCGCTAAAGATCGCCTTAATCAATAGCAACAAACAGCTGCTGGAGGTTTTAAAGGAGCTGATTGATTCTTTCAGGAAAAAAGCAATTGAGTTCTCTCATATCATCAAAATGGGAAGAACGCAGCTACAGGATGCGGTACCGATGACCCTGGGGCAGTCGTTTGAAGCCTATGCGGTGACTCTTAGCGAAGAAATTGAACGACTTGAACAAAACGCCCGGTTGTTTCTGGAAGTGAATATGGGCGGGACCGCCATCGGGACAGGCATAAACACAGATCCGGAATATAGCGAAAAAGTAATAAAGCATTTGCGCCAAATTACGAATCTGGACATCGTACTTGCCGCCAATTTGGTTGAGGCAACTCAGGATACCGGCGCATTTGTCATGTACTCATCCGCGCTGAAAAGAATGGCGGTAAAACTTTCAAAAATATCAAATGACCTTCGACTTCTTTCGTCCGGGCCACGCGCCGGGCTCAATGAGATAAATCTGCCAAAAATGCAGCCCGGATCATCCATCATGCCGGGTAAGGTTAATCCTGTCATACCCGAGGTTGTCAATCAGATTGCTTTCAAAGTTATCGGAAATGATCTGACCGTCACGCTTGCCGCTGAGGCGGGCCAGCTTGAATTGAATGTGATGGAACCGGTCATCGCTCAGAGTATTTTTGAATCGATGATGATGCTGAAAAATGGTATGGAAACTCTAAGACACCGCTGTATTGACGGGATAACGGCAAATGAAGAGCATTGCCGTTCTATGGTGCTGAATAGTATTGGGCTGGTCACCGCGCTCAATCCTGTTTTGGGATATGAAATATGTACCCAGCTTGCCAAAGAAGCGCTCAATACAAACCGAGGTGTTTATGAGTTGGTTCTTGAAAAGAATTTGTTGTCCGAAGAAGAGCTTAACGACCTGCTTACTCCGGAGAATATGATCCGGCCTCAAATCAAGTCCGGAATAAAATCCAAAAAGAAGAACTAAAAATGAAGCCCCTTGCCGACTGATCAGCAAAGGGCTTTTTCTTTTTTTTTGTTTTGACGCGCTCACTTTAAAAATAGGCGTCGAATGATCATCCGGATTCCGTCTGGTATCGACGTCAACAGTTGATCACCGGATAACAAGGGATTTCATATCCAGCCAGGTGACAAGTTGTAAAGTGAGAACATTATATCTGCTGTCGTCCTCAACCTGATCAGAGAGATATTCAATTCTGACTTCGGCGTCATAATCTGTGCGGTACCCCAGTCCGAGAGTAATTCTGTTCTGAGTCTCCTTATCCCCGCTGAAATCACGATCCATTTCAGATTCCCAGTATCCAAATCGGGCAGTAGCAAAAACCGGCAAATTGATCACATTTTCAAAATCATTTGAGAGCTGAACATAAAATCCCTGATAGATTTTGTCAGAAGAAATAGTATCCTGAGCGGCGTCAAGCAGATTTTTTGTCCAGAGATATTCCGATTTAATATCAAGCGATCCAAGTGTTGCGGCGAAGTCAACACCGGTTATCCAGTTGCTTTTTGTGTCGATTGAACTGAATTCTGCCGCGTATGAAAATCCGAATTCCAGGTTGTTGATAAAAGTAAATCCTGAATGCGCCCCAAACATAAGATCACCGTTAAGGCCGTTGGTTGAGAATAAATCAAGATTGTAATTTTTTTGAGTTGTATGAATATTGATGCCCGTACCGGACCATTCACCAACAGTTTTCTGATAAATAAGAGGTTGTGTCACTACCGGTCGCACAGGGGCGTCGAAAGACAGGTAATCAATTCCGAAAGGCACGTCGGTCTGGCCAATGGAAATCCCGGCATGGGCGTGAATGGTGTCGGTTCCGGAGATAATGTGCTCTGAACCTAATTTACTGGTATAGTGTATTATAGCGTCGGCTAATTCCATTTTGCCGTCATCTTTATTATATCCGATTGCCGCGTCTATCGAAATGGGACTATCATATGATTGTGAAATGGCAATCTCAAACTGGTTGACATTGAATCCGGTGTTTTGTCCGGCTTCCAAGTCTGTGCTATTGATGATATCAAAAAAACCACCAATTTCGGTTTGCGCGCTTCCCGTTGCAAAAAATGAAAAAATAAAAAAAATATAAAATATGGGATTTATATATTTTTTCCTGGACATTATTCACTCCCTTCTATTTGTAACTATATTTAGATTTCATGTTAACACCGCATAATATTAATAATAAAAATTTTCATATTCCCGGTTGATAAATAACCAATTTTTAATGTGATACTTGCTTCCGGATAAAATATTATCTGTTAGAATATGAGATTCATAAGCGACTGCAAATTCGCCAAAAATTGATCATAGAACGATTACATATGGCATTGCCTTTCTAATTTCTTAAGTGTTTATTGACTTGTCATATGGTTATACAGGACAAACAACTAATTTCTTGCACTTTATATTAAAAAAAATAAAAAAATTCTCAAATAATCAGATTCTGTAAATCATTCATTTTTAAAAACCCGACGCATTTTACCTTGTCCTTCCCATAAACGAATTTCATTAGCTTTAAAATATTTGTTTCCGGTCAGGTGACCGATAAGTTTTATGCGCAAATCTACTTTTGGAATTATTTTTCCGCGAAACGTAGCTGAGGATATATCAATTATCCATTTTACTCCATGATAATCTTCAATAATTAATTCTGTGTCTGAAATATTATTTGTAATAATCCCCGCCAGAAGTCCATCGCCGGGTGAACTCCATACTTCCTGTTTACGTTTTTCTACACTTTCATAAAATGGAAAATTTCTTTCTAATAATGATTCCAGTCTTGATGGGATCACTGATTCATTCAAAATTGTTCCTCCTGCGACAGATAAAATTATGCTGCTCAGGATAACAAGTATAGAGTTATATCGATATCCTTTTCCCATACGCCGAAAATAATAATAGATAAATCCTGTAAAACCTGATAAAAAGAAGATCCAAAAATATGGCATGGCGATGAATATATATCTGTATACGTCGTGGCTGAAATAATGCAACAGCTCCCATTCTGTTTGTTTTAATTGGTATATAGCAATTCCGCTTGCTACAGATCCCAGCAATACCGATATGAAAAATAATGTCCAAATTATCGAACGTCGTAGTAAAAAATACGATTTTGGGTAGGGATTTATCTTGTTTTTTTCGATGATTTCCAGTGTTTTTTTACTAAGATTTGTCATAATAATTCACCAGGTTAATATCTTGACGTTCAGCGATTTTCCTGAATTTTGATTTACCGCGATTAATAAGGGAAGCGATTGTTCCGGCAGGCTTTTGCAAAATATCACTGATCTCATCGTAAGTTAAATTTTCCAGATAATGCAATACCAGCACTTCACGATATTTGTCCGGCAGATTATAAAGCGCGTTTTTTATCTTTTTTGAACACTCTTGTTCTATATATTCTGAATGGCTGTCAGGCGTAGGAGAAATAATTTCATTTAGAATTTTAATATCATCATGAATACCGGATGAGTCAGAAATAAAGGGCCGGGAATTTTTTTTGTGATATTGATTAATAATTTCATTGCGGGCAATTCGATAGATCCAGGAGGAAAAGGACAGATCCTGACTGAAACTATGAAGGTTACGATACACTTTGATAAAAATTTCCTGGAGAATATCCTCTGCTTCATCCTTATTTACATTTGTTAATCGATGAGTATACAGCAGTAATTTTGATTCGTATTTTATCATTAAATAATAAAAATATTCTTTATCTTTGAGAGATGCCTGAACGAGATCAGTATCGGACATATTTCCGATGAATTCTGATGATTTTTTTTCAATCATGGTTTAGTTTTAATCCCGGCAATGTGTTATTTCCGGAAAACCCATTTAAATCCGTCTGTTAAGAATGCAGAAAAGTTTTTATTTTAAAAAACAAATACTGATTATAAAAATTCTATACTCTTGATCATATTGCCTGATATATTGAAATTATCTGTCACATTTCTCAATACTGACATAGCTGTGATAATAAAAAAAACTGGAGAGGAATAAAGCGGATCCGATACCAATATACATCATGGACAGATACAGTTTTGGGATCAGGGCGGTATGACGTAAATAGATTCCAAGGCTCATCATAAAAATAATCAAAACATAGCTTTTCCATTCCTGGAATGCGAAAGGACATGTTTTTTCTCTAAGATTCAGAATACGCCGTATATTTTTTCGGGCCACCCGTTTAAACCCAAAAAAAGCAATCAGCACACCAAGAATGCTGCCAATGAGAATAGATTCTGTTATTTCAAACCTGCTGTAGGCAGAAAGCCAGCGACCGGCAAAACTATTCAAAAGGATTCCTACCCCGGACCAAAGAATTCCTGAAATGATCAGCAACCAGTCTCTCTTTATACCTTTTTCAATATTTTTTAACAACAAACATCCCCAGTCAGAATTTAGTTAATCCGCTTATTCATAATTTAATATCTCGAATGCCTCCGCTGGAGTCTCCAGCAATATGACCCGGACACGTTCCTGCCAGAAATCAACAAAGCTCAATTTATCCGACTCTGTCGCCATCCCGCTTAACATTAAGGGCATCAGACGGCCGATTTCCGGATTTTGATATATAAATTGCGGCCGGTATAAAACGCGTACTTTTTTATGCGAATCGGTTCTCTCAAACAGAATATCGGATGAAACGTCTTTTTCAACCTGGATGTTTTCATCAAATGTGAGCATTTCGTAACGGTTGAATTTCCCTTTTATCCCTTTGAAGCCTGTGATCGGAGCTGCGCCCGTAATAAAAGTAATGACCTGTGATACGGGACCGTTCACCAGCTGTTCAGGACCTCCGGCTATTCTTACTCTTATTTGACCACGGACCGGAGTCGTATTTTCATAAAGACTTTTTAATGCCAGTTGAGTTGATTTATACGCTCCCGCCACGGTTGGACAGGAATGTCCGCTGAGTTTTACAATATCTTTATAGCTGTATATAAAAACATCGGAATCACGCGTTGCTCCAAGAAATGCCGATAAGGGATCAGTAAGCTTGATCGGTTCGACTTCGTCATAAAATGGATATCTGAATTTGGTACTAACTTCACTATTTGTATTCATATTTTCACCACCTGATAAATATTAATGCAGGATTAGCTTCTAATCTGTGATCCGGCATTAATTGTATTTATTTGTCCCACTGTTTTATAAAGTTCTAAACTTAATTATACAATATCTGATCTCAAAATATAAAATCCACAAAAATTTACGGGCGAACAATTTGTTCACCCGTAATGTTTGATATTTAATTGTTTTATCATTCATGTTTTTTGCATATACGATTATTTTGAAACAACAAAGGTACCTTCCGGCGGGTCCATCAGGGCGATACGGACCGCTTCCTGCCAGATTTCGCCAAATAATTTTTTCTGTTCTTTGTTGGCTTTTCCGCTTAACATAACCGGCATAAGTTTTCCCATTTCAGGATTTCCGGGAATCAGATCAGTTCTGTAAGTAACCGTCACTGATTGATTATTATCTGTTCTCTGAAAAGTAGCTTCCGCCCAGACACCTTCTGCGGGGGGATTCTCCGGTTCGTATTTTAACAAGTTCTGACGGCTAAAGAATTTACCTTTTATGCCTTTAAATCCGGTCTCTGACGCGGCACCGGTTATGAACGAAATCGCCTGTGAGATCGGACCATTTACCTGATACTCTGGACTTCCCTTTATGGTGACACTTATCTGACCGCGGACTGGTGTTTCATCCCCGTATAGTTCCTTTAGCGCGATTTGTGTCATTTTGTAGGCTCCGGCAATAGAGGAGCATGAATGTCCGCTGTATTTTATAATGTCGGCGTAATGATAGACATAGGCTTCACCTTCGTTTACGGCACCAAGAAAAGAACCAAGGGGATCAACTAAAATAATCGGTTCGACTTTGTCATAAAAATCAGGCAGAAACTGAGTGTCATCTCCCGCCTGGCTGAGGCCAGACGACATTAACAGCACAGCAGTCAGAAAAAAGAAAATATATTTTTTTGAATTAGTCATATTATTTCTCCCGCAGGGTTTTTAATACGATACAATCAACTTAAAAATGGTGATACAATCGTGAATTAAATTAACAAAAGAAGAGCCGTCACTGACGGCTCTTCGAAAAATCAAAAAACTTACATGCGGAAACTGAATTGTAAGAATACAATATTTTGTTCCGCGGCAATTTTATTAGGTGAAGCACTGGATTCAACTTCATTATGCAAGCCGTGTGTATAGGAAAGGGTAGAGCATAAAGCCTTGCTCCAGTTTTTTGCGACACCAACTGAAAAATGGTGCTCGACGACGGCGATTGAGCCGAGGTTGCTGTCCACGTCTTCTTCACCAATCGGTGTTTTACCATAATTATAACCGGCTTTAAGCATCAGTCCGGGTTTAACGGCAAAGTCCAGCCCAAAAGCATAAACCATCTGGTCATCCCATCCGAATTTTAAGGGTATTACACCACCGGTAGGGGTTTTCAGATCCAGTACATCCATAACATCTGAAAAATTAAACCATTTAACGTCAGCTTCAACTAAGAGTCTTTCATTTGGTCTGAATGCTAAACCGAATGCGACATTCTGCGGGCTGTCCATATCAAATAGATATTCACCTTCACCTGCCATAGGACTGGTACCATTATAGGTGTATTCAGAGATATCCATGGTTGATGTATAAGATAATCCCGCCTGAAGTTTTGGGGTAATATGATAAATAGCTCCTAGAGCTCCGCCAAAACCGTATGCTTCTGTTTGAGGCATTGTAAAACCAGGTGTTTTTAGTGCTAAAGACTGCTGACCTATCTGCAATGAAACACCGACAGTCAGATTATCGTTAACATTTATGGCGACTGTTGGCGTAATTTTTAATAACCCTTTTTTGGTCACAAGAGAAGTGTTTTCAGCAAATGGAGTCTCGGGATTATCCGGAAAAGTAACAGAAGGGAAATCAACACCCAGGCCGGAAACACCGCCTGCGGCGATACCGAATACTATTTTATCCGATTTTCGCACGCTTAACCCGTTGCCCATTCCAAGATATGCGTTGGCGTTACTCTCGGTTGTGCCTTTGGCCGAAGTTATCTCACGCGGTGGATTCAATACACCCAGACTCAGGTCAAATCCGATTTTGTTAAAGTTCAATTCCCCTATAGCTGCGGGGTTGTAAATCATGCTTGGAATATCTGCTGGTGCGGCAATAAACGCGCCACCGCGAGCCCATTGACTGGCGGTAATACCTAACATCTGATCACCGTCTGTAGCCAGAGCGGTCGAGACGGAAAGAGATATGCCCAAAACCAATAACAATGTAATTTTTTTCACGAATTTCTCCCTAAAAATTTAATTATAAAATAATTCCTGGTTGAAACTTCATTTTATCAACATCCGGCGGCCTTTGGTCGCCGGATAATTGAAATTTTAACTATGCTGCTTTTTCTTCAATAAAGAACTGTTTAAATACAGGAAGCAGGAAAACGCCTAACAATGCGAGCGACATAACTCCACCGACTCCCCATTCAAATGAATGGCGTACGATATAACCGTCGAACCCGATAAGAGCGGTTGCCAATGCAGTTGCAAGAACTGTATAATAACCGATTTTTTTCTTCATCGCCAGGAACGGTATTGCTATTATCATCAGATAAGAAGACACATAGTTCATAAATCCGCCCAACAGAAGTGTCAATGTGTTAGGATCATAAACTGCTTCAGTTGTTTTTGCAATCTCTCCGGCATTAATTGCTGCCTGTGAAGTTGTGACCAAAGCCAATGCGTCATAGTGGTCCAGATTGGTAAAGAAATTACCCAACGGCTCAAGTGAAGATGGATGTGTCAGGTATTCCGGAATAAAGATGAAATAGCGCACACCATGCTGGCCGTTCATAAATACCATTCCGGCTACAATGCCAAGATATGTGTAAGGGATAAGTTTAAGAATCTTATTTTTTAATGAATCCTGATCGGCAAGCAGGAAGATATAATAGAAAATCAGGCCGAAAACCATCGTCCATAATACCGGTGGCATCACTGAGATATCAGCGGGTGGAGGTAAAATACCGGGAACCGGTCCGGTTGAATAATCGGAAACGACAAGCACCATCCATGGTATCAACATGGTCATACCGGCGACAGATGGGATTGCCG